>Ga0182027_10002670_pt1 | contig 28694 bp, 25 predicted proteins | sample 712E1DmetaG_FD_121300 | JGI IMG/M metagenome (GOLD analysis project Ga0182027, IMG submission 121300) | Permafrost microbial communities from Stordalen Mire, Sweden - 712E1D metaG (Illumina Assembly) | ecosystem: Environmental > Terrestrial > Soil > Wetlands > Permafrost | place: Sweden...
ATGAAATGGGCCTCGATGTCCGCTTTCGAACCGAGTGGCGTCGGCACCGACACCCGCGAAGTGGAGAACTCCACCTGCATCGGCCTCTGCAACAATCGCGGCGGCACCAGCGCCGGATCTGCCTTCGGCATTTCCATCGCCAGGCGGGACCCGACATCGTCGAGCCGCTCCCGATCGAAACGCATGCGTTGGTCCAGCCGTTGCTCGAATCGTTCACGCAGAGCCGCCAACCGTGTCGCTCCGGTGGCTTCGAGCCGCCAGAAAGCCTGGCCGAGCAAAACGCGCCCGAGCAGCTTGCGTCCGGCCGGCGTCGTCGACTTGTCGTCGAACCAGTCTCGCGCCTCGGCGAAACCCTCGCCACGTTCTTTGTCCGTCGGTTCGTCGCGGTCGATCTCAGGTTCGGCATCGAGCGCGGCGCGACACTCGGCAAAAGGCGACTGCAAAGCGTAAAGCGCCAGGCCGAACTGCGCGTCCACGCCGGCCAGCATGAGGCGGTGGCGCTCTTTCGCCGTAGCCATCAACGCCTCGTCCATGCGGACAAAATGCTCGGCCAACCAAAGGCGCAACGCGGCGACTTCCGTCGGCCCACCCAGGTGCCGGACCGTTTCGGTGACCACCTCCACCGGTTCGAAATCCTCGACGTCCCCCATGTAAATCGCGGTGCCGCTGAGCCGCCAAAAATGCGGAAGCGGATAGGCCCAACCCAACAGGGTAGCAAAACGCGGTGCCCGGGCGGCGAGGTTGCGATCGACGAAGATCATGGGCGGTGCCTCCGGCGCCAGTAAATCGACCCCCTCAAGGAGCTGTTCATCGAGGACGCGGTGCACTTCGAGCAGGACCACCCGCACCTGCATTTTCGCTCGGATAAAAACGCGCTCGTCGTTGTTGAGGCCCGGAAACTTGGCTTCGGCCCAACGTTGTGCGCAAGTCAGACCGCGCTCGTCGCGGCGAAAAAAAAGATTCCACGTCGTGAACGCGTGCACGCTGTGCCCGGACTCGGCCCGCACCGCACTTTGCAGCCCGCGCTCCAATCCGGCGCGATCGCGGGCTTCCTCGAACATCCACTTCAACGTTCGGCGGTCGAGCACGTCTTCGGTCGAGAGCAACGCGGTGTAGTTTTCCAGCGCGAATGGGTTATGCGGACACCCGGCCGGACAGGCATAGCGGCTATGACGGTTTTCGCCGCATTCGCTGCGGAGGATTTCCCGGCCGAGCGCCGGACACAGTCGATGTTTGCTCGCTTTGTTCATGGGTCTGCTATTCGGGCAGGAGTCCAAGTAGTTTCGCCTTCACCAATTCTCCGGCTTTTTGAGGATCGTAGTCCAGGCCTACGCGAAGGAGCGGCAGCATGTCGTTGCAGAATCCGCGATCAGCCAGATGGGAGTCGAGAATCGAGACAAATTCAGCGCGCGCGGCGTGGCTGCCTTCCTGCGCGAGGTAATGTTGAAACGAATCGATGACGATCATGGGATCCACGGCGGGGGTCGCCCGGGTGAGCGCCCAATATAGGTCGAACAGATCACGACCGCGTTTACGTTGGAACAAGGCCCGCATTTTCGTGCCGAGCATTTCATGAAGATCGTAGCCCTTGAGCGCCGACTTGATCGTCGTATCGCGGTAAGTGAATTCGAACGGGATCTGTACGATAGTCCGGTGCGGTTTGCGTTCGGTTACATTGGCCTCGACGACAATGTCGAGTGTGGTGCCAGGTTCACTCACGGACGGCACCGAATAAGTCAGGCGAAGCACCTGGGATGGTTTCACCACGTTGCGGATTACCAGCTGGAGGGTGTCCCAGATCGAATCGGTTGGTTTGCCGAATACGCCCCCCAGCACGCGTTTGATCGCTTTGGCGATGTGCGCGTCCGGTCGGTCGCCGTAGACGACCAGATCGATGTCCTCACTGTAGCGCGCCGCAGGAGCGAGATGTACCTTGTGCAAAAGCGTGCCACCCCGCATGGCGATTTGACTGCGCAAGAGCTCATCATTGAAGAGTGCGGCCATCGCCAAGCAGAGGAGCAGGTCTTGTTCGACTTGGCGTTGGAGGGGCCAGGGAACGAAGGCCTGGTGCGCGATCACGTCACGGCGGGTGAGGGGGTTCATGACTGGAATTCTCCCGAGTTGTCGACGATGCGCCAAGGCAAGGCGGTTGGTCCAGTCGGCCGGTTGGCCGACGTAGTCGCGAGCAAAATGGTGGGGCGTTTGGCCGGCAGCCAATTCGCAACGACGGCGGCGAGTTTGGCTTTGCCTGTTTTCTCGAGAACGTAGCCCAAGCGTTGCGCGGTTGCGGTTTCGCCTTCCGCTTCGAGCACGGCGCGTAATGCCGTTTGATCGATGAGAGGGAGCAGGGGACGGAGGGTTTCCACGGCCCGGCCGATTCCCCCAATGCGGGCCGCGTAACGAATCAGGTCGAACGTGGTGGCGGCGGGTGTGCTCACGCGGGTTGGCGCAAAGGCATTGGCCAGTTGTTGAGTCGGCGTGTCCTGAATGCTGCGTTTGACGAAGAACACGACGTGGAGTTTCCCAACCGTGACTGGGCGGCGGGGCGTATCGGTCATCACTTGGATCATCTGGATCGATTGCGGATTTGAGCCGTGTGCGCTCGCCGCAGATTGGAGCGCCAAGTAATAAGGGTGTCCGAGCCACTGGAAATAGTCATCGAGCCATGAATCGACCGGCGGACTTCCCCGGGAAAAATGTTCGGGGCTAACGATCAGGAAAAATGAGTGCGCCTTGGAAATCCGCACGATTTTGTGACCTAGGCGGTAGAGCTGGCTTTTTGCGGCTGAAGCCGTCAACGATGTTTCTTTTTCCAGTTGGGACATCGAAAATGCAACGTGCCCTGCGGCAAGTCGAGTGTCGGCGAACGCAAGCACCGCACCGACCTGTCGGTCTTTCGTTAAACCAGAGTTGCTCATTTCGTTTGCAATCTGTGCCGTCGAACGCACCAATTTGCAAACAAAAATCTAGCAATAGTCGATCAAATATTGTGTTAATATATGGCTATAGGTATTTAATTAATTGAATTGATAGATGTGGCTATGTGTCGCAAATGACGCCAAGCGAAGCGGATGTCGCGGAATGATCTGAGAACCGGGGTTCGAATCCCCGTGGGGACGCCAGTTAAGATTCTTAATGGTAAGAACTTAATTTTTTCTGACTCGGATTTGCCAGTTGACGTGGCAAATCGGTCATGAATCACACCCCAGCGTTTATCATCTCAGAGTTCACGAATCCCTCCGGGGAGATCGTTTTTCGCGTCGCCGGCTGGTTGGACGGGAAACGCGTGCGCAAGAACTTCGCGACGCGCACTGAGGCCGAAGCCGAGCGGCAAATCCTCGAAATCCAGCGACTCCAGACCGAGACGGGCATTCGCGTTTCGGCCACGCGGTTGGAAGATGCGCAGCTCAAGGAGGCGGAAGCGGTGTTTGCCCGCCTCGTTGGCCAGCCGCGTTCGCTCTCCTTCTATGTCGATTTCGCGCTTACGAATTACCGCGAGCCGGAGAAGCAAAAGCCCCTGGTCGATGCCGTAGCGGAATACATCATGGCGAAGGAGCACGAATTTGCGCAGGACCAGATTTCAGTCCCGCAGATGAGCCGGATTCGTTGGGATTTGAAACGGCTCTGCAGACACTTCGCCGGCAAGACCGTCGCGGAGCTGACGGTTTCGGCGTTGGTCGCATTTCTGGAAGTGGGCCGGCCTGGCATGAAGACCTACAACAACCGGCGTGGCATCCTCTCGACCTTCCTCAAATTCGCCTTTCAGCGCGGATGGATTGCGGAAAACCCGATTCCCAAGGTGCCGCACTATCGCATCCGTCGCAAACGAGGCGTGGCGCAGACGTTCACGGCCGCCGAAGCCCGCGCACTCATGGAGTTCATGGAGACCTACGACGGCGGGCGTTGGGTGCCGTATTTCGCGCTATGCCTTTTCGCGGGCATTCGTCCGGGCGTGCCGCATGGCGAGATCACGAAGCTCGAGCCCGACGCGGTGAATCTGGGCGAAGGGGTAATTCACATTTCCGCCGAGGTCTCGAAGGTGCGCGAACCACGCCAGGTGGCGATTCAGCCCAACCTCGCAGCCTGGCTGCGCGCATATCCGCTCGAGAAATTCCCGATCATTCTGGGGAATTTCAAAAAGCGGCGAGAGCGCTTCGCGAAGAAATTAGGGCTCACCCACGACGTGCTGCGACATACGTTCATTTCGATGTTCGTCGCAAAGTTTCGCTCGCTGGGTGAAGCCGCGATTCAGGCGGGCAATTCCGAGAGCATAATCCGCAAGCACTACCTCGACTTGAAAACCACGGCAGAGGCGGACGCGTTCTTTGGCATCCTGCCCAAACGCGCCGCTGCTTTGCCGAAACCGTTGGCTCCGGCGTTGTCCTTTGCCGCGTAGGCACCCACGCCCTGCTTGCCGGGCTTGACCGGCAAGCAGGGGCATGGAAATGCCCTCAACTCCCTCACTCGGTCAGAGCCAACTCACGGACATCATCGGCCTGCGCCTCAGCGGGATTTTCCCGAAAGACAACGAACCCTCCGTCCGCACGCTACGCGATTGGACCAAACTCCGGCGCATCCCACATCATCGTGTTGGGCACTTCGTCTATTTCGATCCCGTCGAGGTCTCGAATCACATCCGCACCAAACTCAAGGTGCCGGCGCGCGGGTGACTTTCCGTCGCCTCCGCCACAACGCCGCCCTGGCTCATCGCCAGCGCGGCGTTTTTGTTTTCGGAAGTGAAACGACACGCGCTGTGTCGCGGCACAGAGCATCGACATGTAAATGGGATCAGCGCGGTGCAGCCACGCTGCATCTATTACGAAACTCACCGGCGGCGTAGAGTGGGCGCGAACCTCAAACCCATACTATGAAAACCAACAATGATTCGTTCTTTGCGGAGCCGGTCGATGCCAGGCAGGAAGCTCGCTTCCTCGCCTTGGAAGTGGTCAGCCGGCTCCTGATCTGGATGGCGGAAGGCGTGTCGCTCGAAGAGCGCGGCGTGCGCGCTACCGTGGCACTCTACTGCATCCGGCCTGATTTGATCGGTGAAGCTACGCTGGAAGAAATCGGCCACGTCGGCGGTCGCTCGCGGCAGGCGGTGCATCAACTGGCGGACAGCTTCCGCGCAACCACAGGGATGGCGTCATGAACCCGGTCCCGGCAACCACGGTTGCGACCGAAATCAACCGCTTCCACGAAGAGGCCAAGAGGTGCTCAGACGCCTCGCGCCGGGCGTTGCACGGTGCGTTGGCTGCCGCATGGCACGCGGGGCAGCTCCTGCTGGCGGAAAAGAAGCGCGTGCGTCACGGCATGGGGCCGGGTGCGTGGCTCCTTTGGCTCGAAGCGAACTTTCGTGGTACGGCGCGCACCGCGCAGCGTTACATGCGGCTCGCGCAATGCGTCGCGGACGTGGCTTTCCTTCAAGGCATGAGCCTGCGCCAAGCTTATGCCCGGCTCGGCATCGCGACGGAGCCGAAGACACCGGCCAAGCGCCCATTGGCTCACAAATTGCCGGCCCACATCGTTCTCGCCAATAAGCTCGTCCGCGCGCTCAGGTGTCGGGCGGGCCAGTCCGGTGAAGAGCAAGCCGATTCCTATCGCCGCGACCTGCGGGCGCTCTATGAAAGGCTACGCCCGTGGTTTGAATCTGCGCCCACTGTGCGCGTGGCGGCGAACTTTGGGGCCGCAACGTATTCTCACAAGCCATGACGGTCGCAATCGCAACACCGCCCGCCCGCACTGCGGAACGCAGGAGCCGCGCATTTCTGCGTCTCTTGGCGGACATTTGCCGCCGCTTTCCCGACCTACAGGAATGGCTTGTCGAGGATTTCACGCGTGACGCCAAGGTCCGGGCGAACTTCCTCAGCCTCGTGGAAAACGGCGACCTCGGTGGCGAGGATACGGCCGATGCTTTTGCCGAGATGGCCGGTGAACTGGGTTCGTGGCGGGAGGAAAAACGCCGGATGCAGGCGGCCTTACCCGCGCAAGCGACGCGTCCTTTTGGCGGGCTGACTTGGGATGAGATGGAATCGCTCGTGCGGCGGTATGAAGCGCGCACCCTTCGGCTGGATGTCTTCCTGTTAGTCCGCGACTGGCGTAAGGCTGGCGAGTCGGCGAAAGCATCTCCGAAACTGCTCCGCGCCAGTGCCGATTTGATGGATGCTGCAATCCGCTCCGGTGACACCCGGTTGTTTGCGCAACTCGGGAACGCGGTCACCCTGCTAACCAGCCTTGAGAAAGGCCGTCTACGGACAGCCTTTGGCTACGCGGATTGGTGGAAGCTACACGCCTTGGTTTACATGATGCGCCATCCGCGCGAAGCCTACCGCACGCGAGACCTGCGCACCCATCTCGTCAAACTCGGCCTGCAAATCAGCTCCCTCGATTTCCGCCGCTTCTGCAAACGCCACGGCATACGCCGCGACGAACGCGCGGGCCGTCCGCGCGTGCGGGTGCCCGCCCAGGCGGTGCGGTGAATTCGGGGCTGGGGTCGGACTCGACCCCTGTTAGGCGCGGCGGCGTTCGGGGCCGCGCGCGCCGTGGCAAAGCGCCGCAGGGAACGGCGCGCGGAGCTCCGGCGACACCGACCGAACCAAGCCTTCCCGACCAAACCGCCCCTTCATAAAGAATCGAACGGAAGCCAGACGCCAAACCGGTTCTAGGGTTGAACCGATGGGCAAAAGAACTACCTACTCGGAGAGGAAAAACTCTGAATGAACGACGCACTGATAAGGAAGCGATTCCACGAACAGGTGCTGACGCCCTTTCATGCCTCGCCAAACGCGATGGTCATCGACGAATTGGGGCTGCAGCACGGCAGTTGTCGCGCCGACATCGCAATCGTGAATGGCAGAATGATCGGTTACGAAATCAAAGGAGAAACCGATTCGCTCAGACGGCTGCGCGAACAAGTCCGGGCCTATAGCGCGGTGTTCGATCAAGCGACCGTCATCACCACGACAAAGCATCGGCGAAAAGTGCTGGCGAAGATTCCGCGTTGGTGGGGCGTGATCATTTGCCATTCCGCGTCCCGTCGGAGGATCACCTTTGAAACTTGGCGGGCCGCAAAGACGAACCAACGTGTCAAGTCTCTGGCCGTGGCGCGACTGCTCTGGAAGAACGAAGCGGCGGCGATTTTGAGGAAGCTAGGCGAGCCTAAGTGTTTTCTGAGGGAGCCGCGGGCCAAACTTTACGAGCGCCTGGCGGAAATTCTGGAGCTGCCGCAATTACAGCGGCGGGTGAGAAATTGTCTCAGGCGAAGGAAAAATTGGAGAGATCCCGCGCCACCTTCTCCAAGTGGTGGTTAGTGCCGACCCATCGCCAGGTGGATAGATTGCCGGTGCTCTCGATGCCGTTCGCACAACCAGAAATATATTTTCCACCTCGGGAGAAATTCGTTCCAAGAAAGGAAGAATGATTGAGCACGGATTTCGCCAGTCCTCGATACTGGCCATACTTGTAGTCCCGGACATTACGCCCCTTCACAATCAACCACGCATCATCGATTGCGTAACGAATGGTAGCGGAGGGTTTCAGCAAACGCATGTCCTTCTGCAGCAGGTCGGGGTGGTTGATGGCATAGTCCCCGAACGCTGGAACCCGCACTCCGGCTTTCGCCAGCATCACGGCCACGAGTTTATACAGAGCCCATTCATTGCGGGGAATGATTTCCAAATTGGTTTGGATTTCCCCCATGTGCGGTGGGAACGACGTTCCGATCACCGTAAAGGTGCGCCAGCGTTCCAAGTCGGGGAGACGCGTGATAATGGCGGTGAGGAGCTTCGCAAATCCGGCCAGCGGCGTGTAGTTGGGCGCGCGCAAATCGAGGATCAAGTCGCAGTTCTCGGGCTTGTTTTCGCTGCCAAGCAGCATTTGCAGAGCAGTCCGTAAATTTGATCGCGCGGCTTCCTCAATCGTCAATCGCACCGCCAACCCTCGCTTCTTTCGCGCTGCGGACTGGTGGACGGCGCGTTGGTAATGCGCGTCCCGGCCGAGGGCCGTCACCGGAATAGCCGTGCAGCCGAAAGATTCCAGCTCGTCGAAAACATGGGTCACGGGATGTATCGCGGGGTTTAGCCGTTCGGTCGCCGCAATGAGGTTCAAATCCACGAAACAGGGCCGCTTCTTCCAATTGGTCGCGACGCGCTTTGGAAATAAGGCGAGATGCGCCTCAATCGACTTCTTGTCAGACTTGGTCTCGAAATCGTAGCCCTTTTCGGGCACTTCGATCAACGGCGTGATGAGATCGCTGGCTGCGGCTGAAAGCAACGACACCGCCTTGTATTCACCCTGCTTCCAGCGGAGACAGGGAACATAATGGCGGTGGTTGAACATGGGCGGGTCGCCGAAACGACGATCAAGGCAGAAAAAGTTTTCTGACGGCGCGGCGGCCGACTAGATCATTAAGCAGGGTATAATCGTCCGCCTCTCTGCGAATCCGCCCCGCCACAATCGCGGGGCTGATCTTGAGTTGAGCGGCAAAGTCCCGGATGGTTTCTTCACTGCGTACGAAGCGCGGCAGCGCCGTTTCCCACGCCTCGTCGGAGATCAACGCTTGGGCCGCCAGTGAATCGGTTTCACGTTCGATGTCGTTCGCGGCCGCGTCCAAATCGTCGAAAATGTCTTCTAGGCTTCCCTTCCGAAGATGTTTTTTGACGTGCATAAGCTCGTGAAACAGGACGAACCAGAAATTGTCTATGCGGTCGTGCCGCAAAGTCAGCCCAATTACTGGCCCATGTTCGCCCAGAAGCGCGGCTCCGTCCAGGTGGGTGGACGATAGGTGCGGTTCGATCACCAAGGGAATGCCTGCGTCGCGTAAATACCGCTGTGCGCGGAGAGGACCATCGGCAAACTGGCTGAGTCGAACCAACGTAGCCAGCCATTCATCAGTGAGCGTCTCGTTCCGATACGGAACGCGTGGGGCGTTTGATCTGGCAACCAGCAGGACCCGGCATTGCCAGGCGAGGAGGGCGTAAGGGTCCGCTTCCGCGCCGGCTCGCACACGCTGTCGTTGGAGCGAGACGACGGGCCGCGGAATTGCCCGAGCAATGTATTCTTGAACGAGCGCGCTCGCGTGCGCCTTGGCCTCGGCCAGCGATCCGCTGAAGCCGGTAAACCAACTTCGCTTGAACATCTCTTTCACGGGGAAAAGAGACCAGTCGAGCGATTTGAGCGGCGCAGGGTTTTGCGGTAGAGCCGCAGTGCCAATTTCCTGCCCCTCTTCGAGACGGGCTTGGTGCAAGACCCATTCTTTGGAGATGTTGAATTTCATAGAGGGCGGGTGAGTGGAGAAGTGAAACAGCGAGAGGTTATTTTTTCGGTGGTTCGTTGGTGAATTTGGTGGCTTGGGTTTCGGTCATTTCAAAATAGGCGAGCCCGTAGTAGCCTGTGTCCGGACCTAGATCGGTCATGCCGCAGGTCTTCCGGTAGAATTTCTCGGCTTGGGGCAGCGAATGGAGCCCGATGCGACCACGGAAGCCCTCCGCTCGACTCAGTTCGACCGCGACGCGGATCAACACGGAACCGACGCCGACGAAGCGGGGCTTATCCGCGAAGTCCGGACGATTCCACGGCGCGGTCGAAACGAAATCGACATAGACCAAATGCTTGCTCTGCTGCTCCGGCAGCCGGGCGGTCGCTACAACCAAGTTGACCAGCATCAAGCCCTGCAAGCGGCCTTCGCAGATGATCGCGAAGCGTTGGTAGGCCAGAACCGTACGAGTGGCATCCGCTTTTTCGCTCCAATCCCAGTGCAAATCCTGTGGCCATTTTTCCCGAGGAACCTCGTCTTGCGCCAAACGTTGCCGCAGGCGGTCGATTTCGGGCTTCCAGTCCTTGGTCCAAAGCTTGACGTGTTCGATCGAAATGTCGTCCCACAACTCGGCTTGAACCGCTGCACCGTCCGGCCCCCGAAGATAGACGAGCGACTTTTCCACGGGATGCGCTCAGATAAACATCAGTTCGGACTTGTTCTTGGTAAGCTCGTCTTCAATGAACAGTTTTTTCCCCTCCCTCATTCGCTGGTCTACCATTTGGTAGAGACGAAGGGCCTGCCGGATAACGACCGTCTTATTGAGATCCTTTTTGACTGCAAGCTGTTCTAGGGCGTCCATTTCCGAGTCGGAAAGGTTGAGAGTCATTGTGCGTTTTTCGGCCATAGGAGAAAGGGGATGAGGAAAAGATAAACATAAAAAGTGGAAAAAATCAACAACGAATGTGGAAAAATGTTGACGAGATGGCCAAACTTTGCATATTTGATGGCCAATGGATACGCAACCCATACATACAGAGCGCCACGGTTCGTCCGTGGGAAACTCTACGTCTCACGATCAGCCCACGTCCAAGTGGCTGAGCAGCGTGAACGACTCGAACGTTCACGCCCCGGCCCGGCATGTGCCGGCCCAGCTCCTAAAGCATCAGGCTGGCGTACCCGAGGACCATGTGCTCGTGCGGGATCACGGCTCGGAGCATGATGTGGCGTTCTCGGACGACGCGGTGATGGATCTAGCGGACGGTAATGTGTTTTTTACGGTGCCCCGCTGCGACTACCGCCCCAAGGGCAAAGCCACGGCGCCGGCCAAGCGAGCCTTCTTTGTTGATGATCGGCCCGCGATCACCCTGCGACCCGACCAAACCGGGCACACCTTGCGCGAGCTATTCGGCTTGGCCGATGACGTCAGCCTGTTTCGCGACTACCAGTCGCCGCAGGACGAACCCATCGGTCCGAACACTCTCGTGCGTTTTGCGGACGGGCCGGTGTTTTACTCCCGCCCGGCCGGGGGCGCGCACCCGGGCGAGACTAAAATCATCGTCAACGGGCGTGAGAAAATCGTCCCCGGGAAGAAGCTCACCTATGCCCAAGCGGTGCGGCTCGCCTACGATCCGGTCGATCCAGAAACCATCTACACGGTGACCTACAAAAAGGGTCCGCCGGCCAACCCCCAGGGCAGCATGGTCGAGGGGGACACTGTGAAACTCGAATGCGGGATGATCTTCAATGTCACAGCCACTCGTAAATCCTAGTCCGGACATCGTCCGGTTAATCAACGAGGGCTACGAAGTGGAAATTAGGGGAGCCTTTCTCCTAGTTTCCCACGTGCCCTATGTGGACGCGAGCAAGACGGTGCAATACGGCACGCTGGTTTCTCCGCTTAAAATCGCCGTCGATCGTATCGAACCGCCGGAGAACCATGTCGTCCATTTCATCGGGTCACACCCCTGCTTTAAGGATGGCACGATCATACGGCAGATCACCTATCAAAGCGGAACGCATCAGCTGGCCGAGGGATTGGTTGTGCATCATGCTTTTTCCAACAGGCCTCCGGATGGTTACCCGGATTACTATCAAAAGATGACGCGCTACATCGAGGTTATTTCTTCCCAGGCTAAGTCCCTTGACCCCACCGTTACCGCAATCACGTTCCGTGTCATCGAGTCGAAGCCGGAAGAGTCGGTGTTCAATTACCTCGACACGAATTCCGCGCGGGCGGAGATCGACGCGATTGGCGTGAAGCTCAAAGGCCGGAAGATCGGGATCGTTGGTCTCGGGGGCACCGGCTCTTACATCCTCGACCTCGTGGCGAAAACGCCCGTTGACGAAATCCACCTTTTCGACGGCGACGAGTTTGCGCAGCACAACGCCTTCCGCGCGCCCGGCGCGCCGACGGTCGAGCAACTGCGCACGCCGCCGCGGAAGGTGATATATTTTGCAGAAATCTATTCACGGATGCGCCGCGAAATCCATGCGCACCCGGAGTTTATCACTGCTGCCAATGTTGTCGAACTTGCCGCGATGGACTTCGTGTTTGTTAGCGTGGACGACGGCCCGGCCAAAAGAATCGTGATCGATTTCCTCGAAGCGAATGGAAAGTCCTTCATCGATGTCGGCATGGGGGTGAGCATTGGTGACAACAACCTGCTTGGAATCCTGCGCACGACCACCAGCACTCCGGAAAAACGAGATCACCTGCGCAAGCTGGTGTCCTTCGACATCGGCCGCGACGACGCGTATTCCTCCAACATCCAGATCGCCGAGCTCAACATGCTCAACGCGGCCTTCGCCGTGATCAAATGGAAGAAGCTCTGTGGCTTCTACCAGGACTTGAACCACGAGTTCAACTGCACCTATTCGATCAACGTCAATCTGCTGGTCGAATGACGACATATACGCATCGTTTCGCGGAATTCATCCCGGATGTCCTTGAAGAGAGGGTGCTGTATGTCTCCCTCTCTTACGGCACCGTGTCGCACCGCTGTGCCTGCGGTTGCGGGCGCGAAGTCGTGACGCCGTTGACGCCAACCGATTGGAAACTGATCTTTGATGGTGAGACTATCTCGCTTTATCCCTCGATCGGTAATTGGAATTTCCCGTGCCGCTCGCATTACTGGATTAGAAATAACCGAGTCGAATGGGCGGAAGATTGGTCGGAAGACAAAATCAACAACGCGCTTACGCGTGACCGCGCATTAAAAGACTATTTTTACCGAGCGCACAAAAAGGAGGCTTTCGCTCCTGCGGACAGGCCGGCTGAGAAGCAGAATTTCTGGCTCCGGGTTCGGCCGCGCTGGTGGCGGTAGTAAGTCGGGCCACCTTTGCCGGTGCAATGCGCGCAAGGACCAAAGGATTTACATAACCTAGGAGAAAGTAAATAAGTGCCGAGGTTCTGTTATGACCCCTTCCACCCTGAAACGCCTCCGAAACGCCTTTCGCGGCACCACCCTCCTGCGCTCACGCGACCTGACGGCGCAAGGGTTCAACCGTGTCCATCTGCGACAAGCGGTGCAAGCCGGCCTGCTGGAACGCGCCGGTCGCGGGCTTTACCGTCCGCCCGGTGCGGACATCACCGAACACCATACGCTCGCCAGGGTCGGTAAACAAATTCCCCATGGCATCGTCTGCCTGCTCTCCGCCCTCAACTTCCACTGTCTGACCACGCAGAACCCGCACCAGATCTGGCTGGCCCTCGGCCACAAAACGTGGAGTCCCCGTCCGGACAGGGTTGGCCTGCGGATCGTCCGCCTCTCCGGCCCCGCCCTGAATGAGGGCGTCGAAACCCACACGGTCGAGGGAGTGCCCCTTCGGGTTTACAACCCTGCCAAGACCGTGGCGGACTGTGTCAAATTCCGCCACAAGGTCGGCCTCGACGTGGCGCTCGAAGCCCTGCGTGAGACTTGGCGCGCGCGCCGCGCCACGATGAAAGACCTGGAGCACTATGCGCGGGTTGACCGCGTGGCCAAGGTGATGCGTCCCTATTTTGAGAGCCTGACATGAAGCCTGAACCGAAACGGAATCTGCCGGCCTCCGTCCGGCAACGGTTGGCCGCCTAGGTCAAGAAGCTGAAAGCCCAGTTGGAACAACCGCCGCTGACCTTCATCAAGGTCGGCGTCTGCCTCGTCCGAGCGGATGCCGTCAAGCTAATCGAGGGCATGGCCGGTGATGCAGGCGGATTCAAATGCAAGGTAAACGGTCGAACGCTTCTCGATATCGACGGATACAAACTGGCGAAAATGATCGGAAACGTGGTCTACCCACCGGCTGCGAAAAAGGACGATGATGAGGAAGCCGCCGGAAACACCGTGCCGCTGCCAAACCCCTGTCTTCGGCCGCCAGTTCTAGCGCGTTAGGCGCCGAACTAGGTCAATTGGCCGTCGTGGAACCGGCGGGAATTCGGATCGCTTCGATTTCTCTCCTGTGGTCGATCAGCGTGGGGAAATCTCGCGGCGGCCAGGTCAGCGGGCCGATAGCGCTGGCGGCGGCTTCAAGAGTGCCTCAACCTTCATCCGCAGTTCACTCTGGTTGTAGGCAGACTGCGCAGGCACGTGCAGGAGCGGCAGGGAGCACGAGCGAAAGAGCTCATCGACGAACGCATCACGCTCCCTGCGGCGCTCTTCTTCGTGTGAGCTGTCGTCGAGTTCGATGCCGGCAAGTGGCGAGAGATCGGAGCTGCGTACGAGCAGAAAGTCGACGTGCTTCCGGTCGATGCGATTCGATGATGTTGCACGTTGGGACGGCGACAGCCCTTTCCTTGTTTTGAAGACATCCCCGAGCCGGACCTTGGCGAACCAACTGACTCCATCAGGCAAAGCCCCATCGAGCACACCCGCAAACGACCGTTCTGCCGGTGTGAGGAGCGATTTTCTGAGCTCGTAGGCGTCCAGCATGCCCGGTGGCGGTGCGAGACGGCCGAGCTTGGCTTTGAGTAGGCCAGCGACGATAGCGAACAAGACCGCGGCAACCGCAGCGATGACGAGCAGAGAGAGCAGACTCATGGGATGCGTGGGTTTCAGTCGACGTCGAAGGCCGAAATCACAAATGTTTAAACCGCCCCCCCGGACACGCGCCCGGCCTTGAGTTCAACCAACGATCGACCGTTGGAAGGCAGCCGTCGTGCAGCGTCAGCAAGCTGGTCCTCGCCGGGAGGGGCTATTTCCAGCCACGACCGTTTGAAAACGGCGGCCTGCTCAGCGGGAACGTCGGACGCACCGATAAAACCCTCTCCGGGAAGGCCGGTGTTCTCACCGACAACCAACGAGCTCAAGGCCGGCAAGTCGTTCAGAATACAAAACGACTGGATTGGCTCAAGGAGCTGCCCTAGGCCTTGCCGCGGCACGCCGATTAGCTTCCCCAAGAGGTCATAGGTGAGCGTCTGGCGGCGGGCCGCGCAGAGGGTAAGAATAGGCCAGATCTGGACGGCGCGTTGTTCTTTTTTCATTTATGAAAGGACCTCCTATAGCGTTTTTGCTCTCAACAGATCCGCACAACGGGGGTGGGCCGGGCCGTAGGGCGAGCTTCCTGGATGTTTCATTTTTACCGGTTTGATAGGCTTCGCACGATTGGCAAAATTCAGGAGGCCCCAGCTTGGTCCGTCGGGAATTTCCAGATTTCTTCGCAGATTTTTTGGTAGAGCGCCTGCCGGAGATCAATGTCGGCGGTTTTGAAGTCGTCATGAGGCCGGAAAGGCAGGCCGCAGACGGTGAACCATTTCGTAAAATTGGGATTATTCTTATAGGTCAGCGCACACAACGACCGAGCCAAAAGATTCTCTTTCTGGTAATGGGGAAGCTTTTCTGCGTATGCCTTATCGTTGTAAGATTGATTTGTGCCGTTTGGGAGGAGCAACAGCGCGCCAATACTCGCTCGCCAATCGGAGAAATCGCTGGCGTCTTCAAATTTTTCGCTTTGGAGCGCCATGTTGTCGGCCCAAATGTGCTCAACCTCGAACGGCTTCCCACCGGGACTTTCGTGAAAAGTCTGGAATGTCGACGTCATGCCCGCACCTTGCTCCACGTACGCAGTGATTCGCGACAGCAGGAATTTTACGAATTTCCGATTCTGGCCGTGCATTCCAAAATGCCTAAATTCACTCCAGCTAGCATCTAGCTCTTTTAGCTTTGCTGCGAGTAACGTCCGTAGAGTGGGTACATCTTTGCCTCGGATTTCCTTCACCAAAGAATACATGGTGTAGCGGATTGAGCTGGCTGAAGACTTCCTGAAGTTGATCGACCGCCGAACGACGAAGGTTTCGATGAAGCGGGCGACCAGGTCGATTTTGGCGTCCATCACGTCCGGTGAGTCTCCTGGACGTAAAGATGCCAGCATTAGTGGATATCTTTGGGAGGTGGCGATACCCCAGCGGGCGATGTAAAAGACGTGCTGGAGACCGGGAAGGAGCGACTCTTGAGCGCTCAGGATGCGAAGATAGGCGCCATGATAGAATCTGAAATCCTCCGTAACAAAGCGTTCGAAATCTTCGGGCTTCTCGGGATCGAGTTTTATCTTTTTTAGATTATCGCGCACCCAGCTGTGAAACCGCGTGCCAATTTTCTCGAAGTCTTCGTTTTGTGAACCGGCCTTTCCCGGACGTATAGTGTCCGCATAGCAGGCACGCAGCCATGCCTGAAAGAAACCTTGATCCTCGTTCGTATCGAATGTTTTCAGCGCTTCGATGGCCTTTTTCCAATCATCGTTGGCCTTGATACGTCTCGCCGGATCACTAAATCGCGACAAGATGAAACCCTTTAACATCTCGGTCGGGGTGAGGTTCAACCCGCGATCGTTCATGGTCTCGAAGATGGTATAGGCGTTTTCGTCAGAGTAGGCGATAATCTCCACCAGGACCACGTTATACTTCAGCCAATCGATGAAGAAGGGCAGATTATCTCCTTTGATTTCCTCGGGGAAGAGTTCCACGATATCGCCATAGCGCTCCGCCATGTTAACCGTGGATGGATCGTCACCTTTTCGCACGGCGTAACTGCCGGTCTGAAACAATTTCTCCAGGCACTCCCTGCGTTCATCGACCTGAATGTTGAACGACTTCATCCCGCGATGCTCCGAGAATATCATCGGTTCGATCTTTTCATCGAGCTTCAACGTTTTTTGCAGATTATTTAGGTAGATCAGCAACAACGTCAGGGACGTGAGTCGTTGTTGGCCATCAATGATACTGCGCTGACCACCTTTCTCGCTTACGACGAAGGGGCCAAGGTAGTAATTGTTGTAATTCTCTCCTTCGGTGCGTTTGTCTCCCTCTTGATATTCGTTTAGGAATGAGCCGGTTAGATCGTTGATCAGTTGTTCGATGTGCCGCTTCTGCCAATTGTATTCCCGCTGGAAGAAATCGACCGTATATTTCTTGCTTTCCAGGACCTCGGATACCTTCCGGTCGTGGGCTTCAATTTTATTGGTCAGTTTACTCATAGGGATATTGGAAAAATCAGGAAAGCACCGGTGGGTTGGAGGCCGTGAATTCTTCGATGTATTCAGGGCGCAGATCGAGGATGGCTTGGCAGACGGCCGCATGGACCATTGCGGATGCAGTCTGGCCACGTGCCGCCTGATGATCTTCAAGTTGAATCTGCACAAGGCTATCAATGGGATTTGCCGCGTTCGTCCTTCGGTTCACCTGTTGGACAAGAACGTCAAAATGCGTCGATGCTGCATTCGTCCATCGATTTGAGAGGTAGCGGCTCGGATTGGCCTGATCAAGGCGATCTAACAGCCAATGATGATTGTCCAATCGACGCTGTTCGCTCGCATCCAGCGATCGCAACTGAGGGACGGCTTGTCTGGGATTGCCAGTCAACTGTATCAGGACTCCGTCAGACGCTGGGCACTCGAAAGGGTGAAGCCAGTCAACGGAGGAGCGTGGTGGGCCCGGAGTGAGTGCAAGGCGCTCACCTTTCGCGATTGTCGTGTCGTTGCAGCTCTTGCAGATGGGGACGAGATTCCAGGGTGAACATGCCAGAAGTGGAAAATGCGTCTTGCTGTAATAATGGTCCAGCTCGGGGGTCCCCATATCACCATCGCAATACGGACAAACGACCTTGGTAATGTTGGCTTCACGAAATTGCTTTTTGTAATGCCCCTTCGTGATACTCCGACTGCCTCCAAGATTGTAACCGTTCGTTCTACTCGCCTGGCCCAGCAGATCGTAACAGTCCTCGAAAAATTCCGTTACAGCCGTCGCAAGCGCGGCGTTAAAGCCGGGCAGCGTGAGAAGGTCTCGAAAATTTCCGCCGGCCTTCAGCAATGTGGGCACCTTGTTCTGCCGGCAGAACTCGTCATACAGGGCTTTCCTTGCTGCGGGGTTCGCTGCTGCGATAACTTGAATGCGAGCCTCCTGTTTGCGCAGGCAAAATTTCCTTACCCACTCGGCATCTAAGCTGCGCCAGACATTCTGAACCCAAGCGGTGTTGACCGTGTTGGCTACTAGCGCTGGATCCGCCAGCGCTTTCAGGAGCCGCTTTTGCAGGGCCACGATCCTGAAAAGTAGGGCCGCACATTGGGGCAGCTTAAGTGGATGCAGCGCCATTGGTGGTTGCCTTGAGTCTTTTGAGAATGGCGCGGAGTTCGGCCCGGTGAAAGCTGCTGCCGAGGACGTTGAGAATGGCTTCGAGTTCGGCTTCTCGGCCTTTCCATTCGGTCTTAAGGAGCTGGGCGAGGATCTCGTCGGAGCGCCTGCCAATGCTGCTGTCAGCGTGGAAGAGGTTCATGTTAACCTCGCCAGGATCGGTGCCAAAAAGGCCGCCTTTTACGCCACGTGCCGTGGTTTCCCCTTCCTTCTTGTCAAGCACGGTCACCTCGGCAGCGAAGGCGTCGGTAAGGGCAATACTGGTATGGGTAGCCACAATGACGTTGGCGTCTGTGGAGTTCAACAGTCCCATATTCACCATCTCAACGATCTCGCGTTTCCACACGTCGTTGAAGTGCGTCTCGGGTTCGTCGAGCAGAAGCAGGGAGCCATTCTGCCCGCGCAAAAGGAAGAGGAGGCCCATGCGACCTAGAAGCATTTGTTCACCGTCGCTGAGTTGATCGTAGCTGACGACAATGTCGTCCGGTTCGCCGTCCGGGAACTCGGGGCGGTGAATACGTTTCACCGTAAGGGTGATGTCTTCCAGCAGCCCTGTGCGCTCCCAGTCGCGCAGGCGGGTGAAGACGTCCATCGGCGTGGAATCGATTTCCTGGTCTGCGCTGAAAAGACGAAGCAGCGCTTCGGCTCCGGTTTTGCATCCGTCCACACGTTCGGCGATGAATTCGAGCGCCTTGCTCGGGATGCCGAGTGAGAACGCGTCCTTGAGTTTTTCGGTGAGATTGATGCGGTCCGAAGGTCCCAGGGAAAAGACGGCGAGGTTTCTTCCCCGAGGTTGCGCGACCACTTCTTCAGCGAGCGCCGCGAGGCACAGTAGCTCCTGATGCTGCCGTGAGCTTACGCGGTCGTCGGCATCGCGATAGGTAAAGCTAATATGCGTCGGCCAGAACCAATCTATTGCATTGAGCACTAGCCGGCCGTCAGTCGGAGGTTTGCCGTCACACCCAAGACGCTGGATGAAAAGGCTGCGAAGCGCTTCGCGATGCCGCTCTTCAGTTCGCCCAGCCATTTCCTTGGCGGCCTGACAAACGGCCATCGTGATGCCCGCAAAGCGCAGATGGCGGGATTGAATGCGGAAATAGGAATCATCTAGCCGCTCGGTGCGTATCTGCTGGTTACTCCACAACTTCTTTCGCACCTCGTTAATCGGCCTAAAATCGCCGATGAACTGAAAAGCGTCGCTCATCTTTACATCGTCAAACTTCCATGCAGGACTCGGGAGCTTGTGTGTGAGATCGCCGATTTTGGGAGTGAAACCTTTGAGGAGTTCGGCGGTCTGGCCCGGCTGTTCCCTCTCCCACTCCTGATCCATACTCCAGCCTAACTGGCGCTCATCCTCAGTCTGGTATTGCCCCTCGTCTTCGTCCTTGCCCTTAAAGTCGCGATGTTCGAGTCGGAGCCACGGAGCATCATCGCCAGAAGAATAGGCGATCATGTTCTTCGGCAGCCGAAATCGGCGTGGTGGATTCAGAATACTGCCTGCTCCAATTTCCACCTCCAAAATTTCAACAAGTGGGTGAGTTGAAGAAGTGCCGAGTGCGTGAAGAATGCTCGACCAGTCGGATTTGGTGGCCTGACGTGAAACCTGCCTGAGAACCGCGATGAAAGGCTGTTCTGCTGCCACGTTCGAGTAGTGCAGCACAGTGCTGAGATGCGTCCCATCAACTTCGATATCCCAGGCCATCGACACCGGAAGATCAGGCCAATCCGCTATCTTGAGCGCCCGAAAAATCCGATACAGCGCCCGCAGCAGTGAGGACTTGCCGCTGCCGTTCACGCCGACCACGAAGTTGAGCGAGCCTTTGCGCGGCAGGTTCAGGGCCTTTGCGATTAGTTCGTCGCGGCCAAAGACGACAGCGGTGTCTGTCAGCGGCCCGCAGCGTGGAAGATGGAGGTAGCGCAGTCTCATGTCAGCGCGCGTTCCTTCTCCAGCTGATCAGCCAGTCGCGCCAGTTCTCGTAGGCGTGCGGCATCGCCGACCACTCGATCCACGACAAGTCCCTGTCCAGCCCCAATGTCGATCCGATTGCCCTGGCCGTCTCCGAGTAGCGCCTCCTGATCCTTCAAAGGCAGGCGGTAGGTGTTGCCAAAGACAAACTCGCCGGTGTCTTCTGTTTGCTCTTCCCGGCTGACGGGAATGATCAATCCTCGTGCGGCAAGTATGGCAAGGTGCCCTTCGATCAACTGCGGATTTCGGCGTAGCGGGCCACCGGAAAGGTAGTCGCCAAGCTTCTTGGCCGAGAAATAGCGGGCGTAGGGAACGTCAGCTACCATACGGTTGATTTCGCGGAGGAGGTGTCGTTGCTCGCGATTGAGGTCGGAGTAGATTCCGTCGGTGCGTTGCTCGAAGATGTTTTCCATCTCCCGAATGGTAGCGCGGCGGGCGCGGGAGAAGATGGCTCCGGCTTGTTTGAACGCGGCGTCACGTTCGCGGACTTCGAGGGCGAGCTTGTCCGTATGGGCCTCACGCCAGTCGGCGGTGAGTTGGCCGGAGAAGGCATGGGCTGAAAGGGCAACAGCTAAAATGTCGTGCTTTGATCGACTCTCCCAAAGTTCCAATTCATGGCGATGAGCAATCAGAAGCGCTTCGTCGAAAGTCCTGAGACGCTCCAAATCCGGAATCGGAATCAGGAGCTTCTCAAGCCGATGTTTTGGAATGTTCGGCATCGAACCAGCAGCGCCGTCCGCCAATCGCCGAACGCGAGGGCTGAAACTAGGGGAGCTCAACAAGGCCCAGAGGTACTTCGACGAAATGGGTGCTTCTGATTTGGGTATAAGTCTGAAAACTAAATCGGGAAACATGAGACGATTTTTCGTCTCCCAGACATAAACACATGCGCCAACCAGATCGCGCGTGTTTTTCCGTGAAAGCAGCACATCTCCTTCCCGCAATTCGAGCGTTGAATCGGGCTCCAACTCCGTCGGTAACTCCTTGTTTTCGCTTCCAATATATCGACCTGAACTGATAGCGCTGAGTTTCAGAACACCCCACGCGTAACCTTTTGCTGGCGATTCCAGGGCATTGGGGCTCCACCCTGTTTGAATAGCATCGAGCAATGCGCCGAGCGGTTGATGGTGGGCACCCGTAAGGTCACCAAAGTGTCTCGAAAAAATTACCGGGATCAGATCGGCGGTTTTGGCCTCGGCTTCGGCATGGAGACGGCGGATGGCCTCGGCCTCTTGTAAGATTTCCACGATTCGTTGCTGCTCACTCAAGGGCGGGAGGGGGATTTCAGTGGAATCAAATGCCTCTGTGTCGAGTCGCGGGAGGTTCGCGCCTTTTGTGAGGGACGCCACGCGACCCACGAAGAACGACGAGGCCAAGAAGAAGGCCGCGAATTGCGAATCCACCAAAGCACTCGGCCCGAAGGCCCATATCTCTGTGCTGCACAGTCCCGCCTGCTGGGCAATGCCAACCTTGTTCAAATAGGGACGGAGTTTCCCGTAGAGGATGTCACCCGCAACAAACCGTGTTTTTAGGCTCTCTATTTCCTGAGGCTTGGTTGCCCGAATGGTGACGCCCCCGCGACCACCATCTTGAATGTCTTCCAGTCCCACCAGCCCGACAGACGCGTCTGAAAGGGTGGATGGCATGACGGTGTCCTTCCGCCGCCGCAAACAGACACCGAGTTTCACCATCCGCCAAGTTGGAGGCATTGACCGCATCATTTCCCTCCTCCAACCAGCGTTAGCAGTTTCCCGAGGCGCTTCTGCACTTCGCCGTGGATGGATTGAAGCTCGCCGATCAGTTCGGCAGGCGGGCGGTGCTGGCCGGCATCGAAGACGAAGGGCTTGTGGCGTCCGGCGGAGAGGTTGAAGTCGAGCGCTTCGAGGCAGTCCGGGTCGAGGCGGTCGAGAAAGTCCTGCTTCACTTTAGCGTCTTCGTCGAAGACTTTCAGGGTGTCGCGCAGCCAGGCGAAGTATTCGGGATCAATCACGCCGTCCTTGTGCGTGGGTTGGGCAATGGGCTGCTTGGTCTCTGGGTCTACGCCCCAAACTTCCAACTCGGCCCATTGGCGGACGGGGACGATCCAACTGAGCAGCGTGGGTACGCGCTGCGACTCGCCTTCGTCGGATGCAATTAGTTTGCCAGTCCTCGGCAGCGAGGCGAGGCCGCGCCGCCACACGTTATAGCCATCGAGCTTGGCAAACTCGGTGAGGAGCGGGGCGAGAGCGTCGGCGACATTGTCCGCATCGGGTTCGGCGGGGGCGGCCTTCGGCTTTTTGTCCGGGATGGGAACGGCGGCGGCCCATTCTTTGACCCTGACGTAAACTTCCTTGAGCACCGTCTTGAGGGCATTCTGACCGAACTGATCGAACTCGCGGTCGAGCAGGCCGCTATCGCGAACCTTCTTGGTGAGATGGGTGGCCACGCCCTTGGCGGCCTTCTCGGCTGAGGCGAGGGCTTTTTCGGCGTCGGGTGTTTTGGCGGTCGCGTAGGCGTGCTGGACGGTGGCTTCAACGAGGGTGCGAACGGCTTGCTCGAACTGAGGGCGGATGCGGGCGAGCACGGCGTCGTCATATTGGCGAGCGCCGCGCTTATCGGCGGAATCGAAGGGGAAATCCTGAGGCCATAGCTCGTGGAGCGCGTAAGTGTGGCCCTTGTCGCCGGATTTGCTGGGAAAGATTTTCAAGAAGTCGTCGTCCACGCTACGCCAGCGTTCCTCCCAGTATTCGGGCTGGTAGTAATCCTCGGCGACGGCAGCCGCTTTGCTGGCGATCTCGCCCTGACGGTAGCGACTCCAAGCATCGAACTTCACCAAGGCGTCGCAAAGATCGTTGTCCTGTCCGTAGAGCGCCTTGCGCTTTTGATCGAGCGAGAAGGCTTCATCTGTGATCTCGTAGAACCAGACTTCGTTTGTGCGGGGCTCTTCGCCTTTAGCGACGTCTTCCCTTTGGTCGCCACCCTTTTGAAAAAGTAGGATGGACGTCTTCACCCCTGAGTAGGGTTGAAACATGTTGGCCGGAAGTGAGACAACAGCTTCAAGGGTATTCTTGAACAGAAGCTGCCGTCGCAAAGCGCGGTGGGCATTAGTGCTGCCGAAAAGAACGCCGTCGGGCACGATAACGGCGGCGCGGCCACCTTTCTTTAGGAGGTCGATCATCAGCCAGACGAAGAGCAACTCGCTTTTGTTTGCTGGCTTACCGTTTTCTAGATTTGGGAAACGTGTTCTATTTTCACTCAGATCTCCCATGTCCACGCTGCCGGTGAAGGGCGGGTTGGCTAGGATAAAGTCGTAAGTGCCGCTTTCGTCATCCTTGAGCCGCTTGCTGAGCGCGTCCAGCTGGTGGACTTCGGGGGAATCCAGATCGTGGAGAATGAGGTTCATCCAGGCGATGCGGACCATGGTGCGGTCGTTGTCGTAGCCACGGAAGAGGCTGCTGAAATTGTGCTGATGACCCTCGGGCCAGACGGGCAGGACATCGTGCGGTGCGCCATCCCATTCGAGACGGAGCACGTCCGGGGCAGTGCAGTTAGCCTTCCATTGCAGGAGGGCATTGAGCAGGAAGCCGCCTGAGCCGCAGGCGGGATCGAGGATGGTCTTGCCCAGCTCGGGCTTGAGAAGCTGCACCATGAAACGGATGACATGGCGCGGGGTGCGGAACTGGCCGTTCTTTCCAGACTCTTTCACCTCTTCGAGGAGATACTCGAAGATGTCGCCCATGATGTCGGAGTTGACGGAGCGGGTATCGAGCGCGCGGAAGAGTTCGTCTATTAGACTGACAGCGCGCTTCAGGGTGTCGGTCTTGTTTACGTCCAGAATGAAGTAGGCATCGCTGAGGCGGCCTGAGATACGGCCAAGGGTGGTGTTACCGTTCTGGGCGGGTCCGACGCGCTGTTCCAGACTGCGGAGCCAAGGGAAGACGGTATCGTTGAGAAGCTTGAACGAGGTAGCTGTCGGCTGCTTGATATAGGACCAACGGCATCGGTCGTAGTCCTGCGGGATCGGGAGTCTTTCGAAGATCTCTTCAACGGTGAGCTTCGGATTGCCTGCCTTCAGCTCCAGAACCATCTTCGTGCGCTGGCTCTTCTCCTCGGCAGTGAGCGCGTAGATCGAAGCTTTCTCCTGCGCGACGCGTACGCGGTCGAGCGCCTCCAACTGCCGGATAAAAAGCAGATAGGTGATCTGCTCAATGGCAACGAGCGGGTTCGATAAGCCCGACGACCAAAATAGGTCCCAGAGTTCTTTTACTTTGTTGCGGAGTTGGGGAGATAGCATGAGGTGGGATTAGGCTGCGACGTTGCGAATTAGGTCGAGCAATTCGTTCAGTGCAGGTTTCTCGAAGAGTTCTTCGGGGTCACCAATGGCAGAAAATGGCGGCTGCCGGAGGGCGTGGAGCGATGCAAGTTCAGCCTTTTGCATGACCGCTTTGCGCACTGTACGTACGAAGGTGAGCTGAGTGGCGGTCAGATTCGGGTGATGGCGCACCCACCCGTCAAAAGCCTGAGAGATGGACTCTTCGCGTGAGGGTAAAGTAGCAACATTAAGGATGTGTCGAAGGAAGTCGGTCAAAGTGGCTTTCGGCTGGTGAAAGGCTTCGCGGAGGCGCTCCTCGGTGACAAAGAGGTCCGGACCGTTCAGGGCAGCGGATATGGCTGCAATGTCATCAGGCGTGACTTCTTCGCCGCGCTGAAGTCGCTGGAGCGCGGGATTGTCACCCGCGAGGTCTTTAACGAGGGCCTCGACTTGGGCGCGGTAAGTGTCAGCAAAAACTCCTTCGCCAGCCGGACCGAAGATAATCCAATGCCGCTGCTGGATTTCATCTGGCAGCGAAAGCCGGATGAAGGTGCTGGGCGGACGCCGATTCCGGAATCGCATCAGTGGCGCGAAGGTTTCCTGCAAACGCATGATGCTGGGACAAGAAAGGTTGGCCCAAAAAGCATCGGTTTGCGCGGCGGCCAGTGCTTCCAGATGCGGATGAACTTCCGCAATGTTGGCCGGAAGCAACGAGATATTCTCCGTGATACGTTCGCGGAGGCTTCCGATTTCGCCGGTGTCCGCTTTTAGGAATGCGAGGGCCAGCTGTTCAGTGAAATTTTCAAACTGAAGTTCGTCGTAGGACCCCGCGCTGGAGAAGCGTAAGAGGGGGGCAATAGTGTGGGAAAGACGGGCTACACGGTCGTCCGTCAGGCCTCGCCATGGCTCATCGCTTCCCGATAGCATGCGAATCTCTTCCGCGTGGGGGGCTACGTTGATGTTTTCCAAGGGTAAAGTGCCGGCGAGATCGCGGAGCTGATGCACGGCGTAAGCAACCGAGTCGGTGTCAATCCGGCCCGCCAAGATTTGGAGTTTTTCCAGGCGCAAGCGGAATAGACGGGAAGGAAGCGGCTCAGAGACGGCTCCGGCGCGGCCATCCTTGTTCACCTGAAAATAGTCGAAGTTGTCCCAGTGATCCATCACGAGGAAATCAGCCTTCCTTTCACCGCTGACGGGGTCAGTCCAAGTGCGCGTGCCACGGCCGAGCATCTGCCAGAACTTCACCTTGCTAAAAACTGGTTTGGCAAAAACGAGATTGCGGATGGACGGGACATCAATGCCGGTATCCAGCATGTCCACGGAGATAGCGACACGGGGGCAGTCCTTGTTTTTGAAATCGTCGAGGGTTTTCTCCGCGCGCTCCATTTGACTGTCGATGACCTTGGCAAGACCCTTGCGCTGGAGGTCGGGGTAAAGGCGGTTAAAGCTTTTGTAGAGCTCTATCGCGTGCTTGTGAGAGACGGCGAAAATGATGGTCTTGGCGGGAAGGGTGCCGACGGCGTCCTTGATCGCGTTGTCCATGAACTCGCGGACAATGGCGTCGTTGGTGCCAGAGTTGGTGACATTGCGCTCAAGGTCTGAGCCCTCGAAGCCAAACTGGTCGGGATCGATGCCTTGTTCGCGCACTTGTTGCTTCAACTCGTCCGGGAGATCGCCGGGCTTTAGTCCTTCGATTTGGAAGGTAGTGCGCGCTACATGGACCGGTCGATACGGCACCAGATGCTTGTCCCGCACTGCCTCGTCGTATCCGTAATAGTAACTCGGGCTGTCTCCCGCACACTCGAAAAGCTCAAACGTATTGTGATCGATGAAGTCGGTAGGTGTGGCTGTGAGACCGAGCTGGATTGCGTCGAAGTGGTCGAGGATTCCTTTGTATCGACTGTAAATGGAGCGGTGGCTTTCGTCCGCGATGATGAGGTCATAGTAACCCGGCGAGAGCTTTTGGTACAACGCCATCATGCCCGGGTAGGTCGCAAGGTGGATTTGAGCATCCTTATCAATCGTGCCGCCCTCGATCCATGAGCGCGGCGCGCCGGGAAGGTGCTCTTTGAAAGCACCCAGCGCCTGCTTCACCAGTTCGCGGCGATCTGCGAGAAACAAAACGCGCTGAATGCGCTCCTGTCGCTGGAGCAATTCTACCAGAGCGACGGCAACACGGGTTTTGCCGGTGCCGGTTGCGAGCACCAGTAAGAACCGGCGCTTCGCTGCCTCGATGCGCTCGGCGATGGTTTTGACCGCCTCGATTTGGTAGGCGCGGTCGATGATTCGTTCGAGCGGCATCGCGCCCGTGAGCGGCTTCCCAAACTTGTCGAGATGAGCGATCCGCAGTAGGTCTTCCTCGTTAAAGAATCCGCTGACCTTACGTGGCGGGTAAAGATTGCGGTGCCAAAACCAGATTTCATCGCCGTTAGCGAGAAAGACAAATGGGTCGATTCCGTGCTTGGCACGGAGTGCATCGGCATAGTCGGCGGCCTGGCGTTCACCTGCCAATGCATCACGACTCGATTCCTTGGCTTCAACGATTGCAAGCAACCGGCCAAGGCGGTCAAACAGAGCATAGTCTACAAATTCGTTCGCGTTGCGGCAAACGTCCTCGGATTCGCGAACCACGGAGGTAGTCTCGACGAGGAGTTCTTCGACCAACCGCATACTGCCCACAGCCCAACCAGCGCGACCAAGTTGAAGGTCGATCTTATCCTGGCGGGTCTGGCGTTCTGGTTTCATTCGACCAGAACTAGCGGTGTTGGATGCATCCGCGCCCCGGCGGAAGCATCTTTCTCGATTAAACGACACGCGGTACGCATCGCATCGTTTTGCTGGCCGGCATTTTTTTCGAAGGGCATAAGACTACCGCCCAGTTGTCATACTTGCGCAAGCCTTCGATGCAACGTTAGTTTCAGAAATACCGCAGGCTCTTCGAAAGCAAACCCGAGCAATTCACGAGAAGCAGCACTCGCCCACCCCGCGAAATGCTGGCCTGAAATCTTCGGCGTGAACGCCTGCGTTTTCCTGCCAGCCCTTCGCTCCTCCCTCCTTTTGCTCGCCAAAAAGGACCAAAAGGGCGGCGGCAGGCGGTCCAGACTTCTGCGCAGACACTCCGAAGACTGTTTGCCGCCGGACAGGCACTAGTCTTGCCAACACGGCTAGCCCTGGAGTTTGCGCCAATCTCCAGCGGAAAAGATGCAACCACGGGTGTCGCAGATCGGCTAGAACACCCTCATAAGCCGCAAGTCGGCTACCTCGCGTCTTGGAATTTTCCCCGCGCAATCGTGGTCTCGCGCGACGCGCGGGCGGTAGGTGATCCTATTTCCGCAAGTGGCGCGGATGCGCCACAACCGGCGGCCGGCGCGGAGTCTCGGGACGCGATGAGCGTCGCCGAGCCGGGAGCCGCAGCGTGCTCGCCAGGTGGCGGCCAGCGGAGGCGGACGGCGGGCGAAAGCGAAGAGCGGCCCGAGTCTCCGCGCGAGTCCGCAATGCTTCCGCGAACTCACGAGGGCGCGCCGAAGCAGCGCAGCGCGGCGCGTCTTCGTGGAGGTCGGTAATCGGCGCAACTGCCGCGCCGGCATCCGCGCCTGATTCCACCTTCGTTGCGCTGGTGCGCCGGTTGACACGCTCCCTTGTGCGACATGAGGCGTGTCGTATTTACGAAATTTGAAACCTTACGTTCTGACGTAAGGGGTGGGGTGTCTCAGCCAAGAAGTAACGTGGCTACGTTACTCAAGTCCTTGCCGCAAAGTCGGATTTCCCTGAAATGATCCAACCGCGAGTCCAGTTCAGTCTCGCAAATGCGAAGGAATATTTTCGCGAGCATCTTTGCGTGGGCGATTACTACTCGGCGAGTCAGACAATCACGGGTGAATGGCTCGGTCAGGGTGCCGACAAACTTCGACTCAAGGGGGCGGTGAACGAAACCGCTTTCCTGGCTTTGTGTGAGGGTAAGAATCCTGCCACGGGACAGCGATTGGGGCAGCGGTTGAATTCCGTCCGCAATGCCGGGACCGACGATGTGGCGGCCAACCGACGCATCTTTTACGACTTCACGATTGCGCCGCCGAAGAGCGTTTCGGTCGTCGCGCTCTATCAGGATGATCGTATTGTCGAGCTGCACAACCGGGCGGTACGGCGAACGATGATCGAACTCGAAAAGTTCGCCGAAACACGGGTGAGGAAGTGCGGGCAAAACGGCGAACGGGTGACTGGCAATCTCGTGACGGCGTGCTTCCGACATGATACCAGCCGGGAACTCGACCCGCATCTGCACACGCATTGCGTGGTGTTCAATGCCACGTTCGATCCGGTGGAGAGTTGCTGGAAGGCGCTGCATCCGGTGGGCATGTATCGCGCGCAGTCCTTTGCCACGAATCTCTACCGGCACGAGCTCGGCAAGGGTCTCCGGACGCTCGGCTACGAAATCGAAAATAACGCCCGCAGTTTTGAGATCAAAGGCGTGCCGCAAAGCGTCATCAGCCGGTTTTCCAAACGGCATCAACAAATCGACCAAGAGACCCAAATGCGGATCGAGCGCGGCGAAAGGATTGGCAACGTGAAAGACCTGCGCGAGCGC
>Ga0182027_10002673_pt1 | contig 28676 bp, 30 predicted proteins | sample 712E1DmetaG_FD_121300 | JGI IMG/M metagenome (GOLD analysis project Ga0182027, IMG submission 121300) | Permafrost microbial communities from Stordalen Mire, Sweden - 712E1D metaG (Illumina Assembly) | ecosystem: Environmental > Terrestrial > Soil > Wetlands > Permafrost | place: Sweden...
GGTGTTATTTTTTTGCTTCCTTATGGCTTTTTATTGTAATTCTGGATCCCGTCCAGTCAAGGGTAAAACCAAATTATTTGCCGTAGGCCATAAATTGGTTTTAATCCCGTTGACTGTCCGGGCGTTCCAGAATTTTGTTTTCGCCATAATCAGTAAGCAAAAAAAGATTATGGAATATCAAATCAACGTGAACTATCGGTTTCAGGCAGTCAATGAGAGGGAGGCTAACGAAAAGGCCAAAAACTACTTGTCGGCCAATCTTAAGGTTAAGGCTATGCCGGGCTTAGTATGCAGTCCCCTGGAGATAGCCGAGCGGTGCTGGGATTTTAGGAAAATGGATAAAGAGTACTTTGCCGTGTTTTTCCTTAATACCCAAAACCAAATAATCAGCCGGGAGATTATCAGCATAGGAACATTAAACTCAAGCCTAATTCATCCACGGGAGTGCTTTAGAACGGCAATAGCCAAAAACTCTGCCGCAGTCATTTTTGTCCATAACCACCCAAGCGGAAGTCTTGAACCGTCAGAAGAAGACCTCGCCGTAACCAAACGCTTAAAAGATGCCGGCAAGCTAATTGGTATTGAAGTCTTGGACCATGTGATTGTAACAGCCGAGTCACACAAAAGTTTAAAGGAACAAAGTTTAATTTAAAACAGTAGCCTCATATTTAAATATAAAAACAACAACCCGGCCGGAACGCAATGTCCAGCCGGGTCGCGTGTAGCATACCGTCACTCGCCTTGAACGGTGACCATGATGTAGCCGTCCGTGCCGCCGCTGTGGTTCGAGTATTTGATGGCCAGCAGGTGCTCTTCGTCTTTGTCGGCGAAGACGTCTCCTTCGACAAACGTAACCTCGTAGCCTTGGGCGGTATAGAACGAGCTGATGGCTCCGTCAATCCGCTCATTGGTCAGAGGCACAGGGGTCTTGACGGTGAAATCTTCCACCACGTCGATGCTGTTTTCCAGGGTGACGCCGAGCATCGCCATCATAGCCGCCGGGTTGTTGCCAACCTTGGCGATATGATCGGTGTCGGCGCAGGTAACGCTGAAATACTTGGCGAAGTGATCCTTGAGCGAGGGCTTGGGAGCCGCATTGTTCAGGAGCGTTTGCAAGTGCTCCCGGATTGTGGAAACGGTCGGGTCGTCGAGGTCGAAGAAGCAACCGACGATCGGACCCAAATCGAAGCGGGCGCGCGGGCTGGGCCAGACGATAGAGTCTTTCAGGGCATTGAAGACCTCGATCGGTAGCAGCTCGAAGCCCGGCAGATGGCGAACTTGCAAGAGCAATAGCATTGCTCTCAAGAGAATGCTCCTTGAACGAGGCTCATTCTCATTCGGCAGGCTGCGCTGGATCTGTTTGACCCAAACGTCAGCCGGAGGGGCGGTAGCCTGCATTTGTTTCTCCTTGTGATTTTTCTCAAGCCAATGGATTGGGTAGTATAGAAACTGCTGGCTTGGCGTATAGCTAATTATTATACCCTAAATTTAAGAAAAGTCAACTGCCTGAAATATCAAAAAAATAGCATTAAAAACTCATTGCTTTGCTTCCTTATGGCTTCTCATTATACTGGCCGTTTACGGCCGGTCAAGGGTAAAACCAATTTATTTCCCGTGGGGCATAAAAAGGTTTTAATTCCCTTGACTGCCGTAACCTGCGGCCAGTCTATGATAGCCATAATAAGTAATCAAGAAAGGAGTTAATATGCCTAAAGTCAAAAAACAGGCTGTTAGCAAGAATCCGGGACTGACTGCCGAGATGAAGTCAAACATCATCAAGGCGTCTTTACAAAGAAGCATCAACTACTTTATGGAGTTGAGGCACTCTGTAGACCCGGAGTCCAGCGATTATCACGACTACGGAAAAAAAGTTTCCGCGTATATCGCTGTAAAACAAATGGTCTAAAACTCAAACAAAAACAAAAACAAAAATTTTTTTAGTCGCAAAATTTGCTAAAACCCCCTAAAACGCGCTAAACTAAACCTAACACCGGAATTAGGGAGGCAAATTGCCTTATCTCCTGCACTAAAGAGTTGTAATTCTGAAAACAGTAGTCCACCAAATTAAAATGGCCATCATATTGGCCATTTTAATTTTTCCCGAGCGAATTCTGCAAAGCAGAACGAGTCGAGGGACAATCTAGGTTATTATTGGATTCTCTGATTTTCTTTTCAGGGCTTTATGCTTTATACTACTTATATGCTTTTGGAAACCTGCAATAATTTTAAAGATTTTGAATTGCTGGACAGCGGCTTGGGATACCGCCTGGAGCGCTGGGGTAATGTAATACTGCAAAGACCAGATCCGCAAATTATTTGGCAATGCTCGCTGCCTAATCAAGAATGGGAAAAGGCTGCGGCTATATTCAGCTCGCCTTCAGGCAGTAACAAAGGCCGGTGGGAAGTCCAAAAACCTCTCCCCGACCCCTGGATTATAAAATTCGGAGAGGTTAAATTCCTGCTTAAGCTCTCCCCTTTTAAACACACGGGGCTTTTTGCCGAACAGGCAGCACAGTGGGAGTGGATGCTGAACAGATTAATGATTAAAGATTTAAGATTAAAGGAAGGCATTGAAAACTTAAATCCTAAATCTAAAATCTTAAATCTCTTTGCCTACACAGGAGCCGCTACAATGGTTTTGGCCAAAGCCGGCTGCCTCGTAACGCACGTTGACGCCAGCAAGCCGGCCATAAACTGGGCTAACGAAAACCACAAGCTCAATAATTTACCGGCCGATAGCGTGCGCTGGATTTTGGACGACGCGGTTAAATTTGTAAAGCGCGAATTAAAAAGAGGCGCCAAATACGACGGCATAATAATGGATCCGCCGGCCTTTGGCCACTCCCCCACAGGCAAGACCTGGAAATTTAATGATGATTTGCCCGGTTTGCTTGCCGATTGCGTAAAGTTATTATCAGATAACGCAAAATTTTTGGTTGTCAACGGTTACGCCACTAATTCTTCGGCTCTTGCACTAAATAACCTCCTGGAAGACGCCGTAAAGTCCAAACCGGGATCCGCCAGCTGGCGGATTGAATTTGGCGAACTGTGCTTAAAACAAAAAAATGATCGCTTAATATCAACGGGCATATTTGCGCGTTGGGCTAACTAATTTTTACGTAAATAATACAAAGAGACTCTTTGCGCTACGCAAAGAGTCTCTTTGTTGCTTTGTTATTACTTTTTCTCCCCAGGTTCCAAATACGCCATTACTTTGCCACGCAGCTCGTCCATACTCATGCTGCCCTTAATCCAGTATTCTTTTACTCCCTGGCTTAATAGCATCTGCTTTAATTCCGGCTTATCCAAATTTGTTAAAACAATTACCGGCACATTTTGCAGCCGCGGCTGGCTTTTTAAATAATCCAAAATTCCCGTACTGCCGTCCTCTTTGGTCAAGAGCAAATCCAGCAGCACTACTTCCGGCGTAATGGTTCCGAGCAGACTTTTAGCTTCCTCCGGCGTGGAGACGGCATAAACATCATTGCCCCAGCCCTCAAAAAGCTGTTTTAAAGTATTTAAAATCAACTTGTCATCGTCTATTATTAAAATGATGTGTTTAGTCATATATTTTAGTTAGTTATAAGTTATTGGTTTTAGAAACCGGTATAGTCTTAAGGAAATGGTTATAAGATACTTAAAACCAAAAACTTAATACCGTACTGGCATCTACAACTTATAACCTACTACACTTCCGTTGGGTCGGCAATGGAGCGGCCCAAAATTATTAAATAAATTAAAGGCAAAATAAGCCAGATAAAATTGGCGGCAGGGGAAATAAATATCAGGCTAATGAGCGGGGAAAAAGCGCCGGGAGAAGGCGACAGATAACCTAAGACGGTATTAATCAGCAGGCCGATTTGCAAAACCGCAAAGGCGAGCGTAAAAATTATGGAGCCAAAATGCCGGCCGTCGGCCGAGGTGCGGAAGGCGTAGCGGGAAAGCAAAACAAACAGAACGATAAAAATAATCAGGAAGCTCACCAATTGCTGCAGGCTGGAAAGGGCGCCGGGCAGCTGCTGATGGAGCGCCGAAGTAAGCCATGGCGCTTGCAAAACCAAAAGCTTGGCAATATACAAACTCATAAGCAAACTAATAACCCTTCCCCGCCCGGCGGCAAAAGCATAAAAAACCGAGGCCACGGCCCAAAACAAAAAAATAAACAAATCCCAGCTGGGGCTATGCCAGTTAAAATTATGCACTAACGAATTGGCTTGGGTTATATCTATTCCGGCAAGCATCAGGTTAAACCTTTTGTTTCAAAAATTGCTATTCTTCCTATATTATAGCATAAAATGTCATTTTAAAGCAAAAAACAGCAGGTATAATTCTGCTGTTTTAAAAATTAATCTGCTAACTTAGGACTTAAAAATACTTCGGCGTTTTTGGAACTAACCTCGCCAATCATATTTTGATGCATTTTCTTTTTCATTTCCCGAAAAGAAATTTTTTGTTTTAGCAACCACATAAGCTTCGTTGACATGGCCTCCATGCTCATATCAAAAGCTTGAATTACCCCCGTATGCAAAGCCTGCAAGCCTACATCATTTAATCCCATAATTGTCGCCCCGCCAGGACACTGGGTGGTCACAACTACAGGTACGTTTTTTTTCTTTGCGTACTCTAAAGCCGGCAACATATCGTAGGGAATATCGCCCGAACCGTAAGCTCGCAAAATTAAACCTTTAATCCCCCTGTTTACTAAATCAATAATATATTTTCCGGATAAACCCGGGATTAACGTTAAACAAAGAATGTTATCTTCAAAACCATTTTTGACCTTAAGTTTTTTTCTGTGCCCTCTGTAGTTGGTCTTGTTAATTTTTATGCCTATGGCTATTTCTCCGAAATCGGAATCATTGAAGGTTTTAAACGCATCCAATTCCGATTCGCTGACTTTTTTTGCCCTGCAACCTAAAATTAATTTGCTGCCAAAGACGACAAAAACACCGCCCAAATCCATTGTAGAAACCCGCAAGGCGTTGACTAAATTATTTCTGGCATCTGTGCTGATAATTTCTGCCGGAATCTGCGCGCCGGTTAGCACCACAGGCTTGCCAATGCCAGCCAAAGCAAAAGACAGTGCAGAAGAGGCATAACCCATAGTGTTGGTGCCTGTGGTAATTACAAAACCATCAAACTTGGAATAGTTTTTTTCTATCTTTTTCACCAAAATTTCCCAATGCTTGTGGGTCATGTTGGTGCTGTCTATATTATCTATATATTTAACCGTAATATTCGCCAACTCGCCAATCCGCGGCTCCAACTTAAAAAATTGGTCAGCCCCATGGGAGATGTTAAGGCTGCCTGTCTTAGGGTCTTTTTCCATAGAGATAGTGCCGCCGCAAAATAGGAGTAAAACGTTTTTTAGAATCTTATTGTTTTTCATAATTGTTAAACCATTAATGACAAACCGACAATTAAAATTGATGCTAGAACTTTTTTTCCCGTAATTTTTTCATGTAAAAATAAGCCGCCTAAAATAAATACAAAAATTGGCGTAATGTTAGCCAAAGTTATGGTCACACCCGCCTGCCCCCTGGAAAGCGCCCAATAGAGCAGTCCCCATTGGGAAATTACCACGAGACCGCGGAGGAATATGACCCTAAACTGGCCAACGGTCAAATGCTGCACCGAAAATTTGAAAAATAACAATGAAAAGAGCGCTATAAACCCGGCCCTAAACATATACAAAGTCAGCGAATTAATGGCATTCATATTTGACAATAAATATTTGGAAGGGATAGCTGAAATACCAAAAAGCACGGAAGATAACAAAGCGGGCTGTAATGTGGAAATTTTAAATTGTTTAAAATTGTTAAAATCTGTGGAAAAAATAATTATTGAAGCAATCACCGCCAAACACAATAACAATGTGGTCCACGGGACCGTGTCTCTTAAAAAAATGAAGCTAAATAAAAAGGTAAACGCCGGGGCCAAAGAAAGGATCGGCGTGGCCACGCTGGCTTCGGTATTTTCAAAAGTCTTAAAGAAAAAATAATTGCCTAAAGTGTCAATAAACGCAATCAGCACAACCAGGCCGACGGCCAACTTTGAGGGTTGAAAATAATAAAACCACGGCGAAACCAAGACCAGAGTTATGCCCATGGTTAAAAAATTGATGCCCAGAATATCGCGCGATTTTAAATCCTTCAAAAGGGTGCGGGCCAAAATATTGGCAATTGCGCCGAAAACAGAGGAAATAATGGCGACTAGAGTAAAATTGATACTGGAAATTCCAAACATATAAGTTCAGTTCATTGTAACCACTTTGGCCGGTCTGTGTCAAAAACAAAATACCTCCGACCCGCCAGAGGTATTTTGTTAAAGAAACCTTCTTAAAAATTACTTTATATATTCTCCCACCCCGGTACCAGTTGCCCGGCTTCCGGTACGGGGCAAGCAGGCTTTCTAATTAAATGTTTCTTTAATATTGTCCCAAAGATTGTCATCAATTTGCACCGTTTCGCCACGCTCGGAGGCGAGCTGCTTTAACAACTCTTTTTCTTTTTTGGAAAGCTTTTGCGGGACAACTACGCGCACGGTAATTAAAAGGTCGCCGCGGCGGGAGGAGTCGTTGATGTGGGGGACGCCTTTGTTTTTTACTTTTAAGATTGTGCCGCTTTGCGTGCCGGACGGGATTTTAAGCTCTATGTCGCCGTCCAGGGTTTTTAAAATAATTTTCGCGCCCAATGATGCTTGAGTAAAGCTTACCGGCAGTTCTTTGAGCAGGGTAAAACCGTCGCGCTGAAATTCTTTGGAAGATGAAACTTTAACGACTAAATACAAATCCCCGTGGCTACTTCCACGATATCCCGCTTCCCCCTCGCCCTGCACGCGGATGCGCTGGCCGTTGTCTATGCCGGCCGGGATTTTGACCATAATGGTTTTTTCCTGGCGCAAAACGCCGTCCCCGCCGCAAGTTTTACAGGCGACTTCGGGGATTTTGCCCATACCCTGGCAACGGTCGCAGCTCTCGGAAGAAGCCACGGTGCCAAAAATAGTGCGCCTCTGGGTGCGGATTTGCCCCTGGCCGTGGCACTTGGGGCAAGTAACTACTTTGCTCCCGGGGGCGGCCCCATTGCCGCCGCAGGTTTTGCAGGCATCCTGTTTTTCCAAAGTCAGGGTTTTTTCCACGCCGAAAACCGCCTGTTCAAAGGTTATGCTAAGCCCCATTTCCAAATCTATGCCGCGCATCCGCCGGCTCTCCTGCTGGCGGCGGGTACCAAACATATCGCCAAAAATATCTCCCAAATCAAACTCCACCCCATTCTGCCCGCCAAAGCCGCCAAAATCTCCCCCGAAGGGGGATCCGGCTCCGCCGGAAAATCCGCCAAAGGGATTTCCACCTCCAAAAGGATTGCCCGAAAAACCTCCGCCGCCGGATCTTCCGGCGTCTTCAAAAGTCTGGCCGTACTGGTCGTACTGCTGGCGTTTTTGCGAATCCGAAAGGACCTGGTAAGCCTGGTTGACTTCCTTAAACTTGTCCGCATTGCCGCTGCCTTTGTCGGGATGGTACTCGTGCGCTTTTCGACGAAACGCTTTTTTTATATCATCCTGCGAGGCGGACTTCTGCACCCCTAAAATGTCGTAGTAATCTTTTGCCATACCGCTGATTTGTCGCTGATAAGTACGCTGATATAACGCTGAACTGATAATTACGCGGTCAGCGTATTTTCAGCGTTGGTGTTTAATTCAGCGTCCTTTCAGCGGTTATTCTGTCCTAAACCCAATCTTGTGCTCCGGCTGGTCGGATGGTTTAATCGGGCCGAATTGCTGCTCAAAACTTTTTAGGTTATCCTGCATCGCCGCAATTAACCTTTTAAAATGTCCGGGCGACAGCATTACGCGCGCGTTGACTATGCCGGCCGGGCCGACCACATTCATAAAATCCAAAACAAATTCTTCCGGCGTATGTCCCACCTGGGCCATATTGGCGTAAACGCCTTTTAAGACATCGTCGGGAATTTTAACTTGTATTTGTTGCCCTTGCGGGGCTTGCTCTTGGGCCATAAATTTTCCTTTCTTTACTGTTAAAAACTCGCTTTAATATTATTTATCTCATTAACTTCCGCCGGGCAAAAATCTTGCGGTTCCGTATAGCCGAAACTTTCCAAAGGCTGACCGTCTTTGCCGGCGTGCAAATCCATAAGGCAGGACGGGTCGGTACCCTGCTCGGACAAACCAATTTCATTGCCGAACTCATGAAGCAAATCGGCGAGCAGATAATTATTCAGGTCCTGCGGGTAGCTTGCCAAAAACTGCCGGTTGGCATTCAAAGAAATTACCGCCGTGCTTTCGCCATGAGTAGTAGAAAACTCCCCGCTGTCTTTGGGCTGATAATCGGTAGCAAAGACAACATAGAAGGCGCTGGAACCAAAAGGTGGATCCGCCTTTAGGGCTAAATTATCCGCCGCAGACAGCGGAATTACGCCTTCCGAAACGTCGCCGCCAAAAATTACCCGGGTTTGCCTGCCTGTATATTTTTCCGCCAAATCCGCGAATTTTTGCACAACAGAGCTGTCCACATTTTCGCTAACCGGCTGGAACCATTCAATAACCAAAGGCGAAGAGCCTTGTAAATATTCCGCCCTGGCATCGCCTTTATTATGGAGGCCAAACAAAGTCCTCAAAACAGGATGCTTGGCCAGCGCAAAGCGCGTGGTTTGGTTAAAATGGCTGTTTGGGTCACCCCCAACTTCCAGCTTCAAGTAAATGAAGGCTCCTAGAAACAAAATCAGGATTATGACGAAGATGGCTTTGAAGGACATTGGGAAAATGACAAGAATTAAAAGATTTAAATGATTGACATGATTGGCCGGACTTTAATTCTTGTCATTCTTGCTCAATCATGTCAATCTTGTCAATTATTTTACTTCTTTGAATTCCGCGTCCACCGGGCCTTTGTCCGCCCCAGGCTGACTGCCATCCGGGGATGGATTTGTGCCGGGCTGGCCGGCTGCTGGCTGATCGGCCGGTTTCTGCGCCTCATACATAGCCGCGCCGACTTTCTGGATGGCTTCGGACAGCGCGTCCATGGCTTTCTTGAGCGCGTCCACGTCGTCTTTATCTTTAACTTCCTTAAGCGCCTTGATTTTTTCTTCAACCGATGTCCTGTCTTCCGCTTTGGCTTTGTCGCCTGCATCCTTCAGCGTTTTTTCAGAAACCGAAATTAACGTGTCGGCCTGGTTGCGCATTTCCACAGTTTCTTTGCGCTTGCGGTCTTCCTCGGCATGGGCTTCGGCTTCTTTTTTCATGCGCTCAATTTCATCTTTCTTCAAGTTGCTTGAGCCCTGGATGGTTATCTTGTTTTCCTTGCCCGTAGCTTTGTCTTTGGCGTGCACGCTCAATATGCCGTTGGCGTCTATGTCAAAGGTCACTTCCACCTGCGGGATGCCGCGCGGGGCCGGCGGGATGCCGTCCAAAATAAAGTTGCCCAAAGTTTTGTTGTCTTTGGCAAATTCGCGCTCGCCCTGGAGTACATGAATTTCCACCGATGTCTGGTTGTCTGCCGCGGTAGAAAATGTTTGCGACTTTGATGTCGGGATGGTGGTATTACGATCGATAAGCGGCGTTCTTACTCCGCCTAAAGTTTCAAGCCCCAAAGTCAAAGGCGTTACGTCTAAAAGCAAAATTTCTTTGCCCGGTTCCCGACCTTCGGATTTAGCGGCCAAAATGTCCGCCTGGATGGCCGCGCCTTTGGCCACGGCTTCCATTGGGTCTATGCCGCCTTCCACCTGCTTGCCCACATAGGTTTCCACAAACTTCTTTACGCTGGGCATCCTGGTCGGCCCGCCGATAAGTATAATTTTATCAATCTGTTGCGGCGTTAGCTTAGCGTCGTTCAGCGCCTGCTCCACCGGCTTTCTCATTTTTTCAAGAAGCGGTTTTATCAGTTCTTCCAATTTCGCGCGCGTAACTTTAAGCTGAAAATGTTTTGGCCCGTTGGCATCCGCGGTTATAAAAGGAAGGTTAATGTCTGTTTCCATTGTGGTGGACAGCTCAATTTTGGCTTTTTCCGCGGCTTCCCTGACGCGGTTCATGGCCATTTTGTCGCCGGAGACATCCACGCCGCTTTCGGCTTTAAAAGCCGCGACCAGATAGTCTATCAAAACCTTGTCCATATCTTTACCGCCCAAGGCCGTGTCGCCGGAAGTGGATTTAACTTCAAACGTGGCTTGGTTATCTACTTCGGAAAAATCCATTATGGTAACGTCCAGAGTTCCGCCGCCTAGGTCAAACACTAAAATTTTCTGATCCTTCGCGCTGGTCTTGTCCAAGCCATAAGCAAAAGCCGCGGCCGTGGGCTCGTTAATTACGCGTACGACTTCCAATCCCGCGATTTCCCCGGCGTTTTTGGTGGCCTGCCGTTGCGCGTCGTCAAAATAAGCCGGAACGGTTACCACGGCTTTGGTTACCGGAGCGCCCAAAAAAGTTTCCGCATCTTTTTTGATTTTTTGCAAAATAAACGCGCTAATTTGCTCCGGAGTGTAATCTTTGCCGTTAATATTGTATTTGAAACTAGTTCCCATCTTCCGCTTAACCTCAAACACCGTGCCGTCCGGATTCGTCACGGCCTGGCGACGGGCCGGCTCGCCAACCAAAAGCTGACCTTCTTTGGTAAAGGCCACATAAGACGGAAATGCTTTTCCGCCCACAGACGCGCCTTCGGCCGAAGGAATAATAACCGGCTTGCCGGCTTCCATAACTGAAGCCGCGCTGTTGCTTGTCCCTAAGTCTATCCCTATAATTTTTGACATATATTGTTCTCCTTAATATTCTTTAATCATTATTTAATAACTAATTTTATTATTTCAGTAATCCGATTACCCCTGGGGTTCCAGTTGTAGCTGATATAGACATAATTGAACTACCTTGATCATATGTAAGCTGGGTTCTTAAATCCTGGTGAGAAAAATCATTAACGTCAATATGTTCCTGGTTTTTTGCTCCCCAATAGCTAGTAACTATACCCACAGGGACAATGAAGCCAGAAATAATTTTAATACTCTTTTTATTCATAAGGGTTTCTGTCATCTTCTGGATGTTCGAGTTCTTTAATTTTCTCCATTATTTCTTCATTTGCTTTATTTATCTCCTCTTTTGCTTCATCTATTTTATCAACAATAATCAAATCCAATCCATACCCTAATATCCCACAAGTTATTATAGAATACCAAATACTATAATTATCCACGTTTATAACTAATTTTATAGTTAACGCTAAGCCGATAATAAATAATAAAAACCCGACAACACCTTTCATACATTTAGGATTATTTTTTTATGTATAGAGTAACAATAATTAAAGCTATTGCGGCTAAAGCCTGTACTGCTGTAAAAAATACTAAGGTCCAATTTGCCCTTTTTATTGCTTTAGCATAGCTGTCGCTTGATTGAGAATATTTATCTATCTCAGTATTCAATTTTCCTAATGTCTCGGTTAGTTCTTTAGTGTTTTTTGTTATATTGGTCTTTAGACCAATCTCAAAGCCAACCAACCTCTCGTTCAAACCATAAACTGAACTTTGCAACCCTAATAAACTTTTTGCAATCAATATACTGTGAGGGCCATAATAACCCGGGGCAGATAAATTTGCATCATTTGCTAATGTCTCAATATTATATTTATCTAAGCTATCGGTCATATTTTTGGATTTCGGCTCGGGGGCCGGAATGACACACTTGGTTATTTCTTCTTACTTATTAAAGATCCCTCGGATGCACTCGGGATGACACTAGTTATTATTTCTTTTTGCTGATAACAACTTGCACAAAATAGCTTATTTATGGTAACATCCACCTCACGGAGGAAGCATGGAACTTACGTTCCGAGACGAACATGGCGTCCCCGGCCGGTGGCAGTCCTTTAGAGACAGAATCTCGATATTGTCGTTTGTGGTGGCGCTGGTCTTTGGCTGGCTCGTCATCAAACCGCTCAAACGAGGGCTGCGCCGTGCCCACTAGCCTGGCACTTTGGCCACCGACTAAACAGGTTCCCTGTCGGTGGCCGCCTTTTTTTTGCTAATCACAACCTGCGACGGCCTTATTACTTTCCCGTTTAGTTCAAATCCGGTTTGCAATTCGTCGATTATAATTCCGTCATCTTTTTCCGATTCAACCTCGCGGACGGCTTCGTGGAAATGCGGGTTGAATTTTTTTCCCAAAGCTTCTATTTTTTTAACTCCCAGTTCTTCCAAGGCTTTATCCAGTTGTGCGACAATCCCGTTTACGCCCGTTTGCCAATTTTGATATTGCTTGGCAAAATTATCTGCAACCTCTCCCCTGCCCCTCTCCTCAGAAGGAGAGGGGGGCTCCGCGGTATTACTTGTATCGCGGATATCCACGGAGTTCTCCCCTCTTGAGGGGAGATGCCCCGAGTGCATCCGAGGGGCAGAGAGGTTGTATTCCGGCATATGGCGCAAAGCCTGTTCAAGCGAATCCAGCGCTGGCAAAAGTTTTACTACCGTCACTTCGCGGGCAAATTGCACCAGTTCCTTATTTTCCCCTTCTTTGCGGCGCTTGTAATTTTCAAAGTCCGCGGCTGTGCGCTTCCATCCGGCCACGGCCTGGTCTAAGTCGGTTTGAATCTGCTCAACGGTAATATCGCCGGTTTGGTTGTTTTGGTCGTCTTGTTGGTTATCATCAGCCATAATTTTCAATTTGTCATTGCGAGTGCAGCCGAAGCAATCTTTTTACAGATTGCCGCGTCGCCCCTCAGATGCATTCGGGGCTCCTCGCAATGACGGAAAATAATTATCTTATTACCAAAAACATTAAAACCACCGCGCTTCCCCCTCCCAAAAGCTTTGCTATATATTCCATCAAAGTTAAATTCTTTTCGTATTTCATACTCTTGGGGCCGACCAGACCGATTACGCCTTTTTTACCGGAAGGCAGCTGCAAGCCGCTGACTATCATTGAGTAGTCTGATTTTTTGGAAAGCTGGATTTCTTTGCCAATAAAAGTTTGCGGTTTGCCTTTGCCGCCGTAATCGTTCATTATTTGTTCCGCATGCTCGTCTATATTGTCAAAAAACTGGGCAATTTCCTTGGCGTCTTCCGCGGGCAACGCCGGATTGTTCAAAATGTTGGAAAGCCCGACAGTGGAAACCTCTTCCGGAAAAATGGCAAAGCTCGCTTGATTGGAATGTTCAGAAAGTAGTTTGGCCAGACGCCTGCTCATTTCCACGTGCGCCATCTGCAGCTTCAACAGTTCCCTTTTTAAATAATCCTGCTCTTTTACGGAAAGCTTCACGCGGTCCATAAGCTGGTTTACAAAATAGCGAAAACCCTTGTCGGTTGGCACGCGCCCGGCCGAAGTGTGCGGCTGGGAAATATATCCCATTTTTTCCAGCGCCTGCATTTCGTTGCGGATGGTCGGACTGCTTATGCCAAAATTATATTTTTCCACCAAGTCCCCGCTGGCCACGGGTTGGCCGTTTTCGCAGTTTTCCTTGACTATGGCGGCTAAAATTTTAGCTTGCCTTGGGGTGATTTCCGATGTTTGATCCATAAGCGTTTATCACTTTTAGATACATATTGATAATAGTATTATCACTCTAGTGTGTCAAGTGATAATCTTGGGTTTATCTGCCTCTGTGGATAAATTACCATAAACATGCGAAAAATATAATAAAATCGCCTATTTGACAGTAGGTGAACGATTGTTTACTATATTAATATATCTAAACTATTAAACACAAAAAGGAGGCATATGACACAAAAAAACAAAAAACAACTTTCCAAAACTTTACCGGTTTCTCCTAACTTTATAGAAAGGAGGATTTATACAATACGCGGCCAACAAGTGATGCTTGATAGCGATTTAGCGGAACTTTATCAAGTACCAACTTTTCGATTAAACGAAGCTGTAAAAAGGAATAGCAGCCGTTTTCCCGAAGATTTTATGTTTCAGCTTACTAAAGAAGAGGTTCACAACTTGATATCGCAAATTGCGATATCAAGTTTGAGGTACCAATTTGGCACCTCAAGTTATGGTGGTAGACGTTATTTGCCTTACGCTTTCACCGAATACGGGGTAGTTATGCTATCTTCGGTTTTAAATAGCTATAGGGCTATACAAACAAATATTACAATAGTGAGGGCGTTTATTAAACTTCGGGAAATGCTGGAAGACTATAAGGGCTTAGCCAAACAAGTAGCTAAAATTAAAGGCACCCAGGATTTGCATACGAAAGTTTTGGCAAAAGTGGTTAAACATTTAAAAATAATCAGTTTCCCGACAAAAACCAACGCTATTGGTTTTAGACTTAAATAATTAAAACAAAAATATGAAAAAACAACTCATTTTTTTGGTGGCAATCATAATATTTTCCGCACCGATAATATCCAAAGCCGACACCACTCATAATGGACGCGTATGCACCATGGCTAAAAAACAGGGTTTGGCTAGTTGTAACGCGCACGTGCTAACCGATGCCAAAGGTAATTTTTTAGTTAGTCAATCCCCCAAAGGTTTTACCCCGAATGATTTAAAAAATGCTTATAATTTACCCAAACAAGCCGCCGGAAACCCGATTGTGGCCATTGTGGACGCTTACGACGACCCGACAATAAAAAATGATTTGGACGTTTACAGCAAGCAGTTTGGTTTGCCAATATTGCCGGTGTGTAAAGGCGATATCTCCAAAACTGCAACCCCCTGCTTTGCCAAACTTAACCAGCGCGGCAGTCCGGCTTTGCCAAAAGCAAACGGCGGCTGGTCTGTGGAAATCGCGCTGGATGTGGAAGCCGTGCATGCAATTTGTGCAAACTGCTCTATATTATTGGTGGAGGCCGCTTCGCCAAATATGAACAACCTGATGGTGTCCGTGGATACGGCAGTAAAAGCCGGCGCCACGGCTATTTCCAATTCCTACGGCGGACCGGAGTTTGCTGATGAAAAAAATTTTGACAGCCATTTTAAACATCCGGGCATTGCCTTTACCGTAAGCAGCGGCGATAGTGGCTATGGCGTTGAGTATCCGGCGGCTTCGCCATATGTTACTGCCGTGGGCGGAACTTCCCTGTATTTAGGTACTGATGGAAAATACAAAACCGAAGACGCCTGGAGCGGCGCCGGCTCGGGCTGCAGCCAGTTTGAACCAAAGCCTTTGTGGCAAACCGATAATAAATGCGGCGGCCGGACCGTGGCCGATGTTTCGGCGGTGGCCGATCCGGCAACTGGCGTAGCCATATACACCACAACCAGCCCCAAAAACCAAAAAGGCTGGTTTACCGCGGGCGGAACTTCTTTATCCTCGCCGCTGATTGCGGCGGTCTATGCGCTATCTGGAAATTTATCAACTGATAAAAATGCGAATTCCCTGCCCTACAATTTAGGCTCGCGCTCAAATTTGCACGACGTAGTCGGCGGCAGCAACGGCCAATGCAGCCCCAGCTATTTATGCACCGGCAAAACCAAATACGACGGCCCCACGGGCTTAGGCAGCCCAAAAGGCACCGGAGCGTTCTAAAATCACCAACAAAACAACCCCGCCCCTCTAAAGAGGCCGGGTTTTTAATTTTATCCGACAATAAAAATTCTTCTTTAAATAATCTTTACTGCTCTTTGCTTCTCTGACTATATTTATACCCTCTTAATATCTTAATTATTATTGGTCTGACATTAGAGGCTAAATCTCCAAGACCTTCAAGCCAATTTCGCACTACGCTCCATTGATAATTTGGAAAATTGTCCTGGAAGTATTTAGCAAGAGCCAGTTCGCCATATCTAGATTCCAACTCTTTATATAAGGCCTTTGTTTGCAGCCATCCATTTTTCTCTCCCCTTTCCCCTGCACTGCTTCCGCCCCGCTTTTTTCCGGCAACTTGTACCCGGTCCCTTTTCTCTCTAAAGCCTGCACGCCGCGCATCTGCCTCGGCTATATACTGATGCCTTAAAATATTTGCCATCTTGGGGCTGACTATTTCCACAAGCTCTTCTTCACCCACTTTGAATATTTTCCGGTCATCATGAAAATCGTCCGTACCCGGATTGGTTAACATACTTTGCAGTCTTTCTAAATTATTTTCCCAGTTTCCACGAAATTCTTGGGCAATTTCTGCCAAAACTTCCCATCCTTGCGCTTTCCACATTTCCAACAATTCTTCTGGCTTCGGTTGACCTTCGGGAGATCCAACTTCTTGGCTCATAAAATTAAAATTCTGCTTTAACTTTTACCTAATTATAGCATAGCCCTTTCTAAAAAACAGTAACTGATTCATCTAAGCTTCCACGGGCGGATTGCCTAATCCGAACCGGCGGACAAAAGCCTGGATATAAGTTTGCCTTGATTCTTCGTCGGGGACCAACCCCTGTTTTTTCCATTCTTCTGCCACACTGGCAAAGCACTCTTCCGCCATTCCCTCCAGCATTGCTTCTCTCATTCTATAAGCCTCGTCTAATTGGCTATCATTAGCGCTCGCAAATAGAAACCTGCCAACCATTGACATGGCTTCTGTCCGCCGCGTCCGGCCAGGACCGGTCAATTCACTATTTCCAAATTCTGTTAGAAACTTTTCAACATCCTGCGTAGCCGTTGCCCGTACGGATTCCAGCCAAGCCCGGCGCAGTTCGGGATCTGGCTCGCTTTTTGAACCATCAAACTTTAAGGCCTCATTTTCCGCCATAAATGTAAATTTTAATTTCTTTAACCCTATAAAAAATAGATAATTATTTTATTTTTATTGCATTTCCGCTATTGCCACCCAGCGCGCCAAAGCCGTGCCTACGGGATAGGAAGTTTGCACTGTCAAAAGCTTTTTTTTATAATCCTGCTGGCTTAAAACCGAAACATCGTTGGCCGCAACTTCATGGCTGTCTGTTACTATGTAGGTAAACTTGTTGCCTTGAGAGTCGCTAATTATAATTTCCGCTCCTTTGCTGATGGAAGGCAATACGGCAAAAATACTTTTGTAATGCCCTTTGCTCCAAATGTAATCGGAGCTGTGGCCAAAAATATAACAGTTGCCGAGCTGTCCGGGATTAGCCGTGCCGGGATAATGCACGACGCCGTTAACAAGAGCTGCCTGAAAAACGGTTTCGTTTGCCTGGTCAACATATACAACCGGCACGCTTATGCCGAGGCTGTCTATAATCAGTAGATTAGGCTCCATTTTTTCCTGTACGGCCGGAGCTTGAACGGCTGACCGGTAGGATTGTTTTTGCCCGTGGAATATAAGTTTCAGGTTCGCCCAAAAATAATTAAAATCCAAAATTATAAAAACCGCGGCGCAGATGCCGAGCAGAATTAATACCTTCTTGGTTTTTGAAAGTTTTTCCATAAGCCCTCTTGCAGAATGAGCTTTTGAGATAATTTTTCAAAATGTTGAGCGAAAAAGTTGAACAACCGACGATGTTTAGCCTTGTACTAAGCGGCAGGAGTCATTTGAGACTTTTGCAGCCAACATTTTGGGAAATTAGCCAAAATGTTATTCTGCAAGAGGGCTATATATTTAATTATACCACCAAACAAAGAGACTCTTTGCACTGCGCAAAGAGTCTCTTTGAATTTAATCTATATCAACTTCAATTTTTTATCAACCAAGGCAGCAATTGTCGCGAATACCAGGAATAAAAACGCTGGAGGCATACCGGTTCTCGGCAAGGTAGTGCTGGTTCCCAAAACACTTCCGGGATACTGTAATCCGCCGGAAGGGGTATTCGTAGTAGCGCCCAATACTTGTCCGGGAGGCACATTAGTAACAGGGCCGCTAAAGCCGCCTCCGCTGGTTCCGCCGCCACCGCTGAAAGTAGAACCACCGCCACCTCCACCGTTGTCCGTTGTGGAATTCAAGGAAAAATGGGCATTTACCGTTGTGGCAGAAGTTAGGGTAAATGAACAAACAGGATTACTGTTGCTGGCGCAAGGGCCGGATGTCCAAGTGCCGGTAAAATTGGAGCCGGCATGAGGCACGGCGGTTAAGCTGATATTGCTTCCGGAAGGGAATATCCCGTTACAAACGCTGTCGCCTACAAGACTGTCGCAAACCAGGCCATTTCCGCTTACAGTCCCTTCCCCGTCGCCGGTCCCATTGGAAATAGTCAAGTTTAGTGTGGTATTAGTACCGCTGCCATTGCCGCAGTTGTCCTGTTCCTGATACACAACCCTGTAAAGTAACCCAGTAGGGTTATCGGAATACTCGCCACCTTCGTTTCTGACAACAAAATCCAAAGTGTTGGTGCCGACAAAAGGGGTAAAGGTCACGCTGTAGATATTGCTAAACACCTGTGGCGGGTTCGGTATGGCCGGATCAAACGTACCCAAATCCGTAGTGCTGGCAATTTGGGTGCCATTTAAATATACGGTCGCGGCATTGTCCGCGGTAAAATACAGAGTTACCGGGCTAACCGAAGCGTCTGCCGGAATACTAAAGGAATCTTCAAACAGCCTCCACTGGTCTTCACCCGGCAAGCCTTCGCCGCCGGGCTCTCCTGGATGGTTGGCATCCGTTGAAATCCAAACTGCCGCGCTGGCCGGGTTAACCCACGGCGGAATTACCACGTTGGCGGCAACCGCGTGAGTTAAGGTACCACTGCCGCTATATAAGCTCAAATTCAAAGGAGTGGAAGAAGGATTTACGTTCGTCCACCCGGCGGTCAAAGTGGTAGTGCCGCTGTCCAGTTCGTGAGCTGCGGGCTGTGTGCAAGTGCCAATATAGGTATTGGTTACCGTGCAGGTTACGCTCTGGTCATTAACAACGGTTACGTTGCCAGTGGCATCGCAAGCGCCGCCAAAAGAAGTTAAGTAATTTTTCGGCCCGCCGCTTTCGCTAACCGTATAACTGGCGCCGGCAAGAGTGTAAGAAGTGCCGTTTATGTCTCCGGGCTGGGGGCTGCCATCAACATCATGAGAACCTTCGCCGCTTGTCTTTACATGCAGGCTGAAATCGCTGGATGTGGCCTGCCCGCCGACAACGTTTTTAAAAACGGTCAAAGTGCCGGTGGTAGGCGGAGTTGTAGAACAGGTTTTGTTCCAAACAATAATATATTCATCGCCCTGTAAATTGGTAAAAGTGGGAATAGTGGCGCTTGGTGTGCTATCTTGGGCTTGGGCTAAAGTGGAGCCGGTGGTGTAGCCGACCAAAGCAAATGGCTGGCCGGAATCACAAGTGGCGCCCACCACACTGCCGCCGGTAACTTCATTCGTGGAATAATCAGCGCCCGGATTGGCATTGGCAAAGGAAGCTTCGTAAGCGCTGTCGTCCGGACCCCAGCCGGTGGGACTTAAAGTAAACGGCGCGTCAACTGCATTGCCATAAGTAATAGAAGTGAAGGTCGTGACCATGGGGAACGCGGTGCTGCCAGCGTTATTAGCTGTGGCCAAAACCCCGTCGATAAACTTAAATATGTGCACGCTCACCGCAGTAGGCGTCGGCGGAGTTTGATTAAAGGTGTTGGTAATGGTGCAAGTTGTGGTAGCGTTACTGGATACCTGGACTTGGCTGCAATTGTCATAAGTAGTGGTATAGCCGTCTGCTGCTGGTTCAGTGATAGTATATGTCCCCGGAGCCACACTTAAATCGTTTTCGCCATTTTCGTTAAAGGTTATCGCGCTGCCGCTATTTACTGAAAAAGAAAACCTGGACGGACTGGCTTTGATGCCTTCAACAACTTTTTTAACAACTAAAGTGCCATCGGCAGGGGGCGGTGTGGGGCAGTCATTTTTGTCAACCACAAGCTTATAGAGAAGTCCGGCCGGATTAGTGTCATAGGTGGAACCCGCCACGCTAAAATTCTTTACCGTTATTTCAAGCGTATTGGCGCCCGATTGCAGGAAACTTGTAACATCATAATGCGTCGGGGACGAATAATTATTTTCTATCACAAGTTTATCGTCAACAGGAGTTCCGTTTATTTTGAGCAGGTATCCGTTATCGGAAGCTATATCAATACCGGCGGAATTAACCGTGCCTGAAATGTTAAAAGTTTTTGTAAAGACATCTGTTTGGTCAGACGTCGGATCCGCCACTTGCCCCGCATCCCATATCCATGTTGCTCCGGGAATTGATGTCCATAACGGATGCACATATGTTGCCACGGCCGGATTGCTGTTTACCAAGGTTGTAGTATCGCTGACTATGGTTTGCGGGACGTTTGTGTCAGGACAAACTGGGGGAGGAGTATAAGTATTGGTAATAATACAAGTGGCGGTTTGGCCGGCTACCACAGATACTTTGTCGCAAGTGTTACTGGTTCGGCTCCAAGTGCCGGTATCTGATAATGGCAAAGCGGTTTCGGTTACCGAATAAGGACCCGGGGTTAAGCTGTCAAAAGTCGTGCTGCCGGTGCCGTTGGAAGTAGTAATAGTGAAAGCACCGTCATTGGCGAGCCCGCTAAAACCAAAAGTCCCGTCGCCGCCAATGGTATTTTTTACTACATTCAAACTGCCGGTTTGCGGCTGGGAAGCAGTCTGCACGTTATAGGCAATACAATAAACATCAGCTGGCCAGTTGTTAGTATCACCGCCTAAAGAAACTTGTTCTGAATTATCGCCGTTGAAGGCGTCTTTATAACAGCGCAAAGCGCCAAAGCTAAAACCATCCCTGACAGTTTCAGTCACCCACATTTGGCCGCCGCTGGTTAAAGATGTCTGCACGTCGGAAGGCAAAGCGCTAAAAGGAACGTCCGCGCGGCCGTTTTCACTAGTCGGACCAACTGCAGTGGAGTTGTTCATGCCTTCGTTGTCGGACACGTTAAAGCTCCAGCCTGCGGTACCTCTACAGGTTCCCGAAATTTCTTTCGGATCAACCGGCGTTACCGGCGCCGGGGTAAAACTGCCGCCGTTGTAATTGCTGAAATTCACATATTGTCCGCCAGTATCATCAAGCTGGTTCGCGCTGCTATTGCCGGCAATATCGCTATAAGCCGGACAGACTTCCTTAATAAAATGGAAAGTTGTTTTTGGCCCGGAAGGAGGAGTTGAAGGAAAAGTGTTGGTAATAGTACAAACATAAGGACTGCTATGAGAAAGAGAGCTAATAATCCCTTTGCTGTTACAATCGCCGGTAAAGCTGGCGGTATAGCCGGACGGGCCGCCGGATTCGGTAACATAATAAAGCGCGGTCGCCAAAGGCATATTAGTTGGCACGCCGTTGAGTACCGTGGTGCCATTAACCTTTAAAGTATACTGGTCAGCTGTAGCTGTGCCTCCGACAACAACTTTATTTACCGTCACGGTAATAGTTCCTACAGGCACGGCCTTTGACAACCCAGGTGATATTAAATAAAAAACCATTGTCAAAGCGACAAGGACTGAAAAAGTTTTTTTAAAACCAAAAGGCTGGGTTTTGGGTTTCCAGTCGGGGACTTTTTTGATGGTAAAACTTACTATGTTTGTCCTTTTGTTGGTTGTTTTTTTCATAATCGTTGTTGGCTAATTAGTTGATAAGATGTTGAGTAAAAGTTGATAATTTTGACAGCTTTTACTTAATTAGTTGTTTAATTAATGATTTTTTAAATTGACTCTTGATTACAAAATTTTAATGTTAAGTTGTCAAGTAAAATACCTTAATTTTTAGCCTTATTTAAGCATTTTTTAAAAAATGACCTTTCTTTCATCTTTCAATTTATACTCAATTATACACCTAATCAAATTAATTAGATACCGGCTAATATTTTGGCGAAATAATTTGCAACGCCGGATCGCCGGATAAAGCAATAAAAAAATTCTCGCCCTCGCAGTCAAGGGCAACGGCCGTGGTAGGCAGAGTGGCGGAAGAAAAATAAGCCAGCTGATTGTTGGCTAAATTGTATATTTGGAACTCCCCGCCGGTTTTATTGGTCGCCAAAAACGCCAAACCCCCGCGCAAAAAAATATCGTTTACGCTCATATTTATATCCGAGGAATATAAATTTTGGATATTTTGCGGATTATTGACGTCCAACAAATACAGTTCGGGAATATGGTCGCCGGGCAAACCCCCCGCCCGCCCCAAAACAGCCTGTCCTCCGAGCATGGCGACCGATTCGCCGCTTTGCGCAGTACCTCCGACATCGCTAAAGTCCCCGACTTCCTTTATATTGACCGGATTGCTAATGTCCAAAATACGGAAACGGTTCACGTCGCCCGTAGCCACGTAGGCGTAATTGCCATAAACGTAAATTTTATTTACTCCGCTGCCTATTTCAAACTCGCCTAAAAAATGCGGCGTCAAGGGATTACTGACATCGTAAATATAAAATTCCGGCCCGTTGTTTTTTGGCGTGCCAATATAGACTTTGCCGCGGGTGTAAAAAATACTGCTGCCTATCCCGCCGCTGGCTGCATCCAAAAACTTAACATTAAGCATAACCGTGGGGTTGGCGGGGTTGGAAATCTTAATGATTTGCAATTGCCCGTTAATGCTGGAATTGGCCGCGTAAGCGTAGTCGCCCGCAACCTGCACGGCATTTAAACCAGGGCCGGTGTTAATTGATTTAATTATGCTTGGATGGTCTAAGTCCATGGCATCCACAACAAAAAAATCATCCAAACTTTGAGTTGAACCGTTGGTTGCCACATAAACTTTGCCGCCCAAGGCGTCAATGTCCGTAGCCGGATTATTGGCGCCCGTGCTTACCGCGCCGCGCAAAACGGGATTTTTCCAATCCCCTAAAAATTCCAAGGCGCAGGTATCTTTACCCAAATTGTTTTGCCAGTCGGTAACCAAACTGTTTAATTCAATTGCCAAAGGCCTGCCCGAGGAAACAAAACTGACCCTGCTGGTAATTTTTTTGGCATAATCGGCCAGCCAGTCTGTTTGCAAGTGCTCTATAAATCCGCCGTCTGTGACATCGGCCGGCGCTGTAAAGCTGAAACCAGCGGCCAAGGCCCCTTCCATGCCCGCATGCGCTAATCGCAAAGCATAAGCGCTATTTTCGCCGTCTTCCGCCATATATTGATTATTAAAGACCAGCGCAAAAACGCCGAATATAAATAGGGAGATAAGGGCTATACAAAAAATTATTTCCAGCGTCAAAAATCCATCCTGGTTAACATTTTTATTTTGTATACTGTCCAACATTTGGTTTATCGGCTTAACCATGTTGAAATTAATTGTTCAGATAATTCCGACATTTTTCTCTCCTTGTTGACAAATCGCACAGGTGTGCGTTTTATCAACAAATTGTTAAGGTTTCTTGATAAATTTTTTTAGATTAAATTTTTTTCTTAAATCGCTATCATCATCTAATTCTTCCAGCCTGCCTATCCTGATAAAACCAATCAAGCCCGTTGTTTTGAGGTATTGTATAGCCAAACGATTTAAAGGATGGGGGCTGACATAAACACTGGCTTGAAGTTTAATAAAACTGTTTGCGAGCAAAATCCTTCTTAGTTTGTAACGTTTGTCATTTGCACACACCGGAATATCAAAAAGGATTACCCTCCATTTGCCGTCCCAATCCGTAGGCCTATATAACCATGCCCGCGCCATTAATAATTCAAGCTCACCTTTTTTAGTCAATTCTAAAAATCTTTTTCCTGAAAGCGTCGCCCTTATGTTAATTATACCTTTACGCCGCAAATAATAAGCCGTTTGTCGGTAGTGTTCATATGAATCCAAGTCCGCCGCCGGTTTCCAATCGTTTTTGGAAGAAAACGACGACTTTAAGCTTTTTGCAAACGCGGATAGTAAAAATGTTTGCGGGTATTTTGCGAAATGCGATCTCATAAATTTTACGATATCTACGGATGTTGACAAATCGCGCAGGTACGCGATTTGTCAACATCAGAGGTTAGGCTCCCCCGCTTTTGGCAAAGGAGCCTTTGGCTAACTAATATTAACGCGTGATGCAAATTTCCGAATTGCCAACACTGGGTTCAAGGGTGGGAGCGCAAACACCGATTCTTCCGTTGGCATCTCTGTAAATATTATATCCGGTATCATAATCGGTATTGCTGTTGTAGTATGCGGCTGGTGAAGCCGCGCTTGGATCAAAAGGCAAAGCCGGGATATAAGTAGGAACCAGGCAATCAGCGATGTTATATTCGTTTGATCCGGTTCCCATGCGAACCGCGGTTGTAGTGCTGTTTGCACTACCGGGAATATCACTTGAACAGCCGGTACCGCCTACAAAGACACCTTTGCCATCCACCATTTTCTGTCCAACCGCATTTAAAATAGCTTCAACGTTGGAAGTCCTTTGCGTATTGCGGGCCAAAGCAAATTGCCTGGCCGGATTAATGGCTACCAAAACAATTAAAGCCAACACGGCGATAATTCCAATAACAACCAAAATTTCAATTAAGGTAAACCCAGCACCACTTTTATTTTTAAAAGTTGGTGCTTGGGTAAAACCTTTTTGTTTAGCTGAGATTTTTTTCCGCCGGGGGCGGATCCCTCTTTGCGGGACATTTTTTTTATTCATATTTTTAATTTTAATTATCTGGGTATTTATTTTCGACCTTTGATTTTAAAAATTTCTTTTTGATGCACAATGGCGCATCATCAAGAAAAATTTATAAATTAATTCGCCGTTTCCTGCCAGGAAATTATGGAAAAATCGCTGTTTAACACCACTACCAGATTTGTATAACTTTCTTCAGCCTGATTATGGGGATAGACACCCTGCGTTTTAACGGTTTTGGGCCAAACCGCCCCGGCCGGCATTACCGAAATAACCGAGCAGGTGCTGCTGCCTACAGGCACCGAAAGGTCGTTGCCGGCATAATTTTCAGGATCCGCCGCAAGCTCGGCTCTGGCATAGTTTACGCAGGCTTCCGCCAAATTGCCGCTGTCGGTTTTAAATTCATTTTCCAAAATATTAAACCGGCTAAAATAGTTAGCGCAACTCAATGCCGCAGTAACGGTTATGAGCAAGAGCGAAATAATGATTACCGAGGTTAGGGCGATATAACCGGATTGCAAATTTAGATGCTTAACCATACTTAAATTATTTCTCCAGATATTTTACAATCTGGAAATGCTGCGATTGGTTAGCGTCACAATTTAGGCAGTTAATATCAAAATCTGCTTGAATTTTGTCGGGCTGGGGCGGGTTGGAAGTTTTTGCAAAAACCAAATTTGAGACAGCCGTATTTGCGCTATTTAAATCCATAACTCCCATGCCGCTGTTGATATCAATAAAATTCCCGTTTTGGCTGAAGATAACCGTGTTGGGCGGGGCAAATCTGGCTATGCTTATATCAGACGGTTTTGACCCGGTTGCTGCCGCTTGAGAGCCGGCTAACGCCCAATCAATTTTTCTTAATAAAAAATCCCCCTCCTGCGAAAGCTGAATTTTTTTGTCAATTTGATCGGTACTAGCGATGGTTTGATAGGCAATCCCCAGCAATGTGCCGACCAGCAAAGTAAAAAATCCGATGTACATTAACACTTCAATCAGGGTAAATCCAGCACCACTTTTAATCTGATTAAAAGTGGTGCTGGGTAAACCTCTCTGGTTTTTAGAATTCTTGATTTTTTTCATTTCACCAATTAATTCGCCCTTCATTGTTTATGGAAATTGTCTCCGATCTTTTCCCGTCGCTCAAAATTAAATTGCCGCTTAAATTTGCATTTCCGGAAAGCTGGGCAAATACAACATCAATAACTCCGCTGTGCGTTATGCCAAAAGAGGCGGGCAACGCCTGATTGAACGGCGCCCCGCTGCCGTAAGCGTCACCCTGGAAAATTACATACTGCGCCGGATCAAAATGCACTCCGTGGGCGGATTCGTTAATATTGGCCAGTGACCGGCTGCGGGCTTTTTGTAAAATCGCGACAATGGTGTCGCGCTCGGCGTTAAAGGCATAACTTTTGTAGAAATCCACGGTTACTAAATATCCAAACGTTCCCAGTACGGCAAGAATTCCCGTTACTACAAGAATCTCCACTAAAGTAAAGCCCGATGAACTTAAAATTTGATTATTGATGCAGTTTTTGGGTAACGGCATAAATCGGTGTAATAATGGATATGGCCACAAAGCCCACAAGCAGCCCCAAAAAAACCATCAGTACCGGCTCAATTAAGACGGATAAATTTTTGGTCAGCTCGTCCACTTCGGTTTCATGCATATCGGCCAAATATAAAAAAGTTTCGCTCAAATTTCCGGCAGTCTCGCCGATGGCCACCATATGGCTTAGCATATCGGGGAAAAGGCCCGGACGGCTCTCCAAGTACTCGGAAATTTTTCCGCCTTTGTCCACAAACCCGGCCGCGTTTTCAAGCTCATTACGGTAAACTAAATTTTCCGTTGCGCCGGCCGTTATTCTAATGGCTTTATCCAGCCTGGCATCGCCTTTTAACAGCAAACCCAGAGTCCGGCAAAAATTAGAGAGATAATAGTTTTGGGAAATGCTCCCGGCCAGCGGGGTTTTTAAAATCAGGCGCTCAATAAACATTTTAAATCCGGGCCGCTTCATTAAAAAAATAAAGACCGCGGCGGCGGCGATTAAAGCCAACAACAGCGATAGGCCAAATTTAATTAAAAAGCCGCTGGCAAAAATTAAAATTTTGGTGCTAAACGGCAAATTAAGGTTTACGCTGGAAAAAATCGGCAAGACTTTCGGGAAAACAAAAACCGTCAAAACCAAAATTAAAACTAGTGTCGCGGCAACAATGAAAATCGGGTAAAAAAGCGCTCCCAAAATTTTGCGCCGCATTTGCTGTTTCTTTTTTAGCTCCTCGGCCAAGTAATCCAAATTCTGGCTTAATATCCCGCTCTGCTCGCCTACTTTTATAATATTAACCGCAAAATCCCCGAATGTGCCGTTAAGTTTTGCCAGGGAACCAGACAAAAACTGCCCGCCGGAGACATCAAGAATAATCTGTTCAAAAATTTTATTGGCGCTTTTAGATTTTATTTGTTTTTTCAACAACAGCAGGCTTTCTAAAATCGGCACGCCGGCCTTCATTAAAAACCCCAGGCGTTTGGCAAACAAAATTTGTTCTTTTTGGGAAAATTTGGACATAGTTTTTTTAGTAACTTAGTTTTAGGTTATAGCGACAGGTATGGGAAATAGTAATAAGTTTTAGGTTATAGCGGCCAGTATGGTTATAAGTAGGAGGGTTTAGGTAACAAATTCCTTAAACCTTACTACCATACCGGTGGCTAAAACTTATAACTTATTACCGTCAAATTTTACTCATGGCTCACCCTTAGCACTTCCTCAACAGTAGTAATTCCGCTTAAGGCTTTTTCCATGCCGTCTTCTATCATGGTAACCATGCCGCTTTGTTTGGCTAAGGCATTAATTTCCGTGGATGTCGCTTTCCGTAAAATGGCTTCCTTAATTTTTTCATTGACCACCAATACTTCGTGCAGCGGGACGCGTCCCAAAAAGCCGCTAAAACCGCAGGCGTCGCAGCCTTTGCCGCGGTATAAAAATTTTATATCTTTTAAAACCGGCAGAGTTAAAAATTCACCAAGGCCTTTAGCCTGAGCATCGGTAATCTTTTCCGAGGTTTTGCAATGCTCGCAAATTTTCCTTACCAGCCGTTGGCCGATAACCGCATTAACCGTGGAAGCCACCAAATAACTTTCCACTTTCATATCCAAAAGCCTGGGCAAAGTAGTCGCGGGATCATTAGTATGCAAAGTAGAGAGCAACAGGTGTCCTGTTAAGGCCACGTTAACCGCAATGCCGGCCGTTTCGCTGTCGCGGATCTCCCCGACCATAATTACGTTGGGATCCTGGCGCAAAATTGAACGCAGGCCATGGGCAAACGTCAAACCGGTGCGCGGATTAACCTGGATTTGTTCAATACCCTCCACGGCGTATTCTATCGGGTCTTCAATGGTAATGATGGAAATTTCCGGCGTATTAAGCATTTTTAAGATTGTGTACAAAGTAGTAGTTTTGCCGCTCCCCGTGGGGCCGGTCGCCAAAATCATGCCGTGCGGTTTTTTTAAAGCCTTTAAAATTTTTTCCCGATTGGTTTTGCTAAAACCTAAAGATTCCAGGGTAAAATTTTCCGATCTTTCGGCTAAAAGTCGCAATACCGCGTTCTCGCCGTAATACGTCGGAGCAATGGACACCCGCACGTCCAGAGGATTTTGGCCTTCCAAATTCAAACGGAACCTGCCGTCCTGGGCGGCCTGGTGCTCGTCTGTCCGCAGACCCGATAAAATTTTAATTCTTGAAATAATTTCGGAATGGATTTTTTTGGGCAAATTAAAAGCCTGCCGCATATCCCCGTCTATGCGGACACGCACCCGCAAGGAACTTTCCGTCGGATCCATATGAATGTCGGAACAGCGGCTTAAATGGGCGTAAACAATCAAATCATGCACCAGGCTGATAATAGAAAAACCGGACGTTTTGGCCAGCTCCGCCTCAATTTTTTCTTTAATTGGGAAACTCATAAAAGACCTAATTGCCTAAGGCGGTAATCGGGCAAAAAAGCCCACCTTTAACTTAAATATTTGTTTGTGTTTCTATTAGTTTGAGGATTTCCTTAAAATTATATTATATTCGTAAAAAGATTGTCAAAAATTCCCATAATTTAGAAAAAAATCTTAAAATAATCAATATTTAAAGGCTATTTTTTGATTTTGCTTGTTAAGAGTCCTATTTTTAAAAATAGGTTATCAACAAGGGATACAAAAAATCCTCTCGGCTACCTGAAGTGAGCCCCAAAAAGTAGACTCCTAAAAAGTCTACTTTTTGTTTTGTGTATAATTAAGGAAAGGAGCTCATATTATGTACACCAAAGAACAGCTAGAAGTCCTTAGGGCCAACAAAAAC
>Ga0182027_10002674_pt1 | contig 28665 bp, 23 predicted proteins | sample 712E1DmetaG_FD_121300 | JGI IMG/M metagenome (GOLD analysis project Ga0182027, IMG submission 121300) | Permafrost microbial communities from Stordalen Mire, Sweden - 712E1D metaG (Illumina Assembly) | ecosystem: Environmental > Terrestrial > Soil > Wetlands > Permafrost | place: Sweden...
CCGCGGGCCGACGTGGCCGTGAGCGTATGCCTGGCTCATCACCTGCGCGACGAGGAGTTTGTCGAGATGATCCGGAATGTCGGGCGGGCTTGCCGGCGGTTCGTGATTCTGGACCTGGTTCGGCATCGTGTGCCCCTGGCCCTGTTCACCGCGCTCGCGCCGCTGTGCTTGCCAAGAGTGAATGTGCTCGACGGGTGCCAGTCTATCCGGCGGGCGTACACGCCGGAGGAGTTTCGCGCGTTGATCGCGCGGGCGGTGTCAGGGACGGGCGGGAGTTTTCGACACAGGGTGGCGCCCCTCTGGATCCGGCAAATGGCGGATATTCGCTACTGAGCGGCGGCCCAGGTCCCCCGCCACCGCCGTCACCTCAGCCGCAAACGCAGCAGATCCAGAGCCACCTGTGTCGCAAGCGTGCGCACCAGCGCGCGGTTGCCGGGGAGACGCTCGCGTTGGGTCGCCACGCCCTCTGGACCCGCGATCCCGATGATGACCGTGCCAACCGGCGCGGCCTCGGTGCCGCCGCCCGGGCCCGCGATCCCGGTGACCGAGAGCGCCCAGGTGGATCCCGTGCGTTCGCGCGCGCCCCGCGCCATCTCGCGCGCCGCTTCCTCACTCACCGCCGTGTGCTCGCGTAGCAGCGCTTCGCTCACGCCCAGCAGTTCGGTCTTCATCCGGTCCGTGTACACCAGAAAGCCGCCGCGAAAGTAGTCGGAGCTGCCGGCGACCGACGTGATCCGCTCCCCCAGCATCCCGCCGGTGCAGCTTTCAGCCACGCTCACGGTCTCCGCTCGCGCGCGCAGCCGCTGGCCGACAACCTCCTCGAGCGGGTCCCCGTTGCGCGAGTAGATGCGCTCGCCTAGGATCGCTTCGATCTGGGGAGCCACCTCCTCCAGCAAGCGCTCCGCCTCCTCCGCCGTGGCCGAGCGCGCGCGCAGATGCAGTTGGATGTCGCCCGCCGCCGCCAGAATCGTGGTGACGGGGTTGGTGTATCGCGTGTAGACGGGCGCGATGAGCTGGTCGACCGTGGACTCGGGCATGTTGGCGATCCGGAAGAAGCGCGTGCGGATGACCTGCGGCGGCAGCACCCGCTCGAGCCGCGGCAGGCACTCCGCGTGGAACATCGGCCTCATCTCGCTGGGCGGCCCGGGCAGCAGCATCACCACGCGGCCGTCGCTCGCGATCCACTGGCCCGGCGCGGTGCCGTTGGGATTGGGAAGCACTTCGGCACCGGTCAGGACATAGGCCTGCCGCCGGTTGATCTCGGGCATCGCGCCGCGCAGCCGGCGGCGGAATCGCTGCTCGATCGCGTCGCAGATTTCCTGGTGAAAAACCTGCTCGCGGCCCAGCGCCTGCGCCACCGCGTCACGGGTCACGTCGTCCTCGGTCGGCCCCAGCCCCCCGGTGAGGATCAGGATTTCCGAACGCACCAGCGCGGCGCGGATCGCTTCTGCGAGGCGCGCCCGGTCGTCGCCGACGATCAGCTTCGCCACCACCTCCACCCCCAGCGCGTTGAGCTGGTCGGTGAGGTAGAGGGAATTGGTGTCCTGGCGCTGCGGCGTCAGCAACTCGGACCCGACGGCGATGATTTCAGCGTTCATGTGGGGCAGCTCTCCAGAGCTGCGCCGGACGTCCACGTCCGGCTGCCGCGGTTTTCAGGAGTTGCACGAGGCCGGCGTGGACGCCGGCCGCAGGACTGGAGTCCTGCCCCACTTACGGCAGCGGCCTTCCGCCGATGCCCGCGTCAACCCGGTAGAGCAGGCTGTTGGTGGCCACCACGATCGAGCGCGATGGCGTGAACGCCAGCCCCACAATGCCCGGCCCGGAGAGGAACAGCTCGGGCTGACGGTCCGCGTCGAATCGCACCACCCCGCGCCGCCCGCCCAGAGATGCCGCCACATAGAGCCGGTCCTCCGCGTCGAAGGCCATCCCTTGTGGCCGGCCCAGGCCGCGATAGAAAGTGTCCACGTCCCCCGTGGGCGCAACCCGGTATACCGAATCGAAACTCGAAGTGGTGGGGCCGGTCACGTACAGGTTCCGATCGGGACCGAACGCCAGGTGATAGGCCGCGATCGAGGGCTCGACGGTGGCGAACACGTAGATCTGCCGCGAGCGGCTGATCTTAAAAATAGTGCCCTGCCGGTCGCCGACGTAGAGATTCTCATCCGGGTCGAAGGCAATGCCGGTGGCCACCCCCATGCCCTCCACGTAGACCGACATGGCGCCTGCCGGCGTCACTTGGTAGACGATCCCATCGTAGCGGCTGGAAATGTACAGGAACCCTTCGCGGTCGAAGGCCAGCGACGTCGCGTTCATCACGTCGGAGAGAAACGGCTTGGTGTTGTAGTTGAGGTCGGTCTTGTACACCGAAGCCGGCGTCTTCTGCCCGCGCGAACCGCTGAGCGTGGTGAAGATGTTGCCGGCGGCATCGACGGCCGGATTGGCCACCGGGTGAACGCCCTCGACGATCTGGATTCCGATCTCGCACGCCCAGACCGGGCTCGCTTCCTCGCCACTCCGTATCACCAGTTCGCCCACCGACGCCGTCTCGGGCACGCGTGCGATGACGAAGGAGTCCGAGCCGATGACCACCGGCGCGTCAACCTCGCCGAAAGAAACGCGTGGCCGCGCGGACTTCGCGAAGCACTTCCCTCGGATCTGAAACTCGCCTCCGGCTATGGCAGCGGCCGGGGTGACTTTCGCGATTTGCGGTCTCACGTCACCGTCCTTGCGATTCGCCATACTCAATACAGATTGAAGCATCCCGCCGCCCATAAAACAAGCGCGGCATAGATTCCAGCCATAACGTCATCGGCTACGATGCCGTACCCGCCCCGCAGCCGCTCGAGCTGGCGCACCGGGGCCGGCTTCCAAATGTCCATCAAGCGAAACAGCGCGAAGGCCGCCACCCAGACCGGCCACCGTTCGAGCGAGGCCGCGCCGCCCAGCGTGATCCACTGGCCCACGACCTCGTCGATCACCACCTGTTGCGGGTCCTTTTTGCCGAGCTTGGCCGCGGTCCGGTCGGCCGACCACACGGCCACGGGCAGCGCCGCCACTCCGAGTGCTACGAAATAGAGCGGCCGCCAACCGGCGCGCGCCAGCAGAATCGCAGGCGCCAGTGCGCCCAGCGACCCCAAGGTTCCCGGCGCGAACGGCGCGTAGCCGCAGCCGAACCAGGTCGCAAGGACGCCGGCCAGGCCGCTCGCTCGCTCACTCTTCACTATCGTGTTCCTCAGGGGGCGGATCTTCCTCCACCACGGGGATGGTGTACTTCCCGGAGGCCCAGTTGCCCAGGTCCATCAGCCGGCAGCGGTCGTTGCAGAACGGCACGTAGGGGCTTCCGGGCTCGACGTCCTTCTTGCAGATAGGACATTTCATAGGATCGCGAACGGGCTGGCCGTAGGCCGCGGCGTCTCCTCCGTCAGCGGCAGCAGTGTGCCGACCAGATCGTAGTCCTGCGTTTCGGTGACGCGCAGCAGGCGCATCTGGCCGCGCACGGGCGCGGTGCCTTCCACGTCGTTCACCAGGCACACCCCGTCGATCTCGGGCGCTTGCGTGCTCATCCGCGCCTGCCACAGCAGGTCGGTCTCCTGCGACGGCCCCTCGACCAGAACCGGAACCTCGCGCCCGCGAAGCGCGCGGTTCCGCGTCCGCGACACCTTGCGCTGGAGCGCCATCAGCCGCCGTTTGCGGTTGTAGATCGTGCGCGCGTCCACCTTTCCATCGAGAGCATAGCTCCGGCTGGTCTCCTCATCGGAGTAGGAGAAGACGCCCAGGCGGTCGAAGCGGGCGGCCTCGACGAACTGGCACAGCTCCTCGAAATCCGCGGCGGTCTCGCCCGGAAAGCCCACGATCATGCTGGTGCGAATGGCCACGCCGGGGATGGTGCGGCGCATGCGTTCGATCAGCTTCAGAAAGATTTCGCCGGAGCCGCCGCGCCGCATGCGCTTGAGCACCTCGCGGCTGGAGTGCTGAAGCGGCATGTCGATGTACTTCGCCAGCGCGGCGTGGGCCGCGATCGTGTCCAGCAGCTTCTGCGTCACCTTGTTGGGATAGGCATACAGAAACCGGACCCATTTCTCCGACGGCGTTTCGATGCGGGCCAGGCGCTCGAGCAGCAGCGTCAGCCCGTCCTCGAGGCCGAGGTCCTCGCCGTAGCAGGTGGTGTCCTGGCCGATCAGGTTGATCTCGCGCACGCCGGAGGCGAACAGCTTCGAAGCTTCGGCCACCACCGATTCGAAGCGCCGGCTGCGGAACTTTCCACGGAATTGAGGGATCACGCAGAACGAGCAGGGATGGTCGCAGCCCTCGGCGATCTTGATGTAGGCGTAGTGACCCGGCGTGGCCAGCACGCGCGCCGTCAGATCGTGGTACAGGTAGGGCACCGCGCCGCCATTCGCGGGCTCCGCCCCGTGGCAAGCTGCGACGATCTGCTCGATCTCATTGGTGCCGACCACCGCATCCACGGCGGGGATGTTGCGGCGGATCTCGTCACGGTACCGTTCCACCAGGCACCCCGCCACCACCAGCCGCTTCAGGCCGCCGGTCTTCTTGAACTCGGCCATTTCGAGGATGGTATCGACGGATTCCTGCTTGGCTGGGTCGATGAAACTGCACGTGTTGACGACGATGACTTCGGCGTCTTCCGGGCGCGCGGTCAGCTCGCAGCCCTGCGCGGCGAGCTGTCCCATCATGACTTCGGTGTCCACCAGGTTCTTGGGGCAGCCCAGACTTACAAAACCTACTTTCAAGCTTCAAGGATAACCGAACCGCGACCGTCAGGGAGCGGACACCGGTTTACCATTCGCCCCCAGAGCCGCCAGGGCCCGCCGGCACACCTCCGCGTGCCGCTCCCGCTTGTCGCGGCGCAGTCGCTTGTGCGTCTCCTCGTCGAGCGGAGGCAGCAGGTCGAAGGTGATGTTGGCGGGCTGGTACCCCCGCGCGTCCGCGCCCGACACGTAGCGGCACAGCGAACCGAGCGCCGTCTCGAAGGGGAAGGGACGCGGCTGTTCTCCGTGGGCCACCGCCGCCGCGTGCCGCCCCGCCATCAGTCCCGTGGCGATCGATTCCACGTAGCCTTCCACGCCCGAGATCTGCCCCGCGAAGAAAACCCGCGGCTCGCGCCGCAACTGCAAGGTGTCTGTGAGCAGCGCCGGGGCGTTGATATACGTGTTGCGGTGCACCTGGCCGAAGCGCAGGAACTCGGCGCGCTCCAGACCCGGAATCATGCGCATCACCCGCGCCTGGTCCCCATACCGCATGTGGTTCTGGAACCCCACCAGGTTGTAGCTGGCCGCCCGCAAATCCTCCTGGCGCAACTGCACCACGGCGTAAGGACGGTAACCCGTACGCGGATCCGTCAGCCCCATCGGCTTCATGGGACCGAAACGCAGAGTCTCCCTGCCGCGCCGAGCCAGTTCTTCGACCGGCAGGCAGGCCTCGAAATACGGTACGTCTTCGGGAACATGCCCCTCGAATGTGTCCGCGGCCAACAGGGCATCGACGAACCGCTCGTACTGCTCCCGATCGAACGGGCAATTCAGATAGTCGTCGCCGCCGTCGAGCGATTTGCCGTAGCGCGAAGCGCGAAACGCCACGCTAAGGTCGACCGAATCGGCCTCCACGATGGGGCTGATGGCGTCGTAGAAGTAGAGCCGCTCGGAGCCGGTCAGCCGGACAATCTGCGCCGTCAGCGCGTCGCTCGTGAGCGGCCCGCTGGCGATCACCACGACCCCGTCCTCCGGGATCGCGGTTACTTCCTCGCGGCGCAACTCGATCCCCGGCTCTTCCGAAATCGCGGCGGTGACGGCCACGGCGAAGCTGTCGCGATCCACCGTAAGCGCGTGCCCGCCGGGAACGCGCGTCTCGCCGGCCAGCTTGATCAGGAGCGACCCGACCCGGCGCAATTCCTCTTTCAGCAGCCAGGGAGCCGACCCTTCCTGTTCGGTCTTCAGCGAATTGCTGCAAACCAGCTCGGCCAGGCGATCGGTCTGGTGCGCCGGCGTGGAGCGGGCCGGCCGCATCTCGTAAAGCACGGTGCGGCAACCGGCCCGCGCCGCCTGCCAGGCCGCTTCCGATCCCGCCAGGCCTCCGCCGATGATGTGAACCGTCTCAGTCAAGGTCTACTGAGACATTGTAGCGGTCGGGCGTCGTCGCTCGCGCCCTACGCGCTCTGCGCGCGCTGCGCCATCCTGGCCATTTCGATCGCGCCGCGCCGCTGCATCTCTTCGGGGCTGACGTCTTCCTTGTGCATCGCCAGCGCCCAGACGTGCCCGAAGGGATCGGCAAGGTGCCCGGTGCGGTCGCCCCAGAACTGGTCTTTCAGAGGGAACTTGACGGTGGCGCCCGCTGCGAGAGCCTGGTTGAACAGCGCGTCCACATCTTCCGTGTAGAGATAAAAGACCGTCGTCGTTCCCCCGAGCGACTGCGGCGCCTTCACGGGGCCGAACGAGAACTCGTCCGACAGCATCAGCTTCGAATCGCCGATTTTCAACTCTGCGTGAGCGATTTTTCCGTCCGGGGACGGGAACCGCCCCACCTCGACGGCGCCGAACGCGCGCTTGTAGAAATCGATCGCTCGCGCCCCATCGTTCACCACGATGGACGCTGTCAGCGTATGGTAGCCTTCGGGAATTGGTTTTACTGTTTGAACCATGTTTCCCCTCCTGAGTGAACTCCTTCCCCCGGTATAACACGGAAAACCGGGGAGGCGTTGGTCCGCTCGCTGACGCGCGCGGTTCAGTAGCCGCTTGTTCCGGACCGCGACCGTCAGCGAGCGGACCTCGCGGTCAAACCACTATTCCCGAGGCGTGAACTTGAAGCCCGAAAGCCGCACTTCGTCCTTGCCCTCCACCAGCACGCCGAACCGGCGCTCCGCGAAGTTGGTGTCGGGTGCGGACCAGGAATCGAGCACCACCCAGTTGTTATCCTCGAGCAGGCGCGTGACAATCAGGCCCGGCCCCACATCCACGCGCATCGTCCCCACCAGCTCCTTGGATTTCAGGAACCGGTTCGCTTTGTACAGCTCGTTCCGCTTCCCGTTCACCACCTGGATGCGGTGGAACGAGTCTTTGTCCATCCGAAATAGCACGTAGTTCTTCGGATCGGAGTAGCCGGCGAACCACTGCAGGCTCTTGCCGTGCAGCAGGCCGTGCGAGGACGACATCAGCGTGAACTCGTACGTCCCCGCTTTGCTGGCGGCTCCGTAGAGAACCAGGCCGCCGCCCTGGCGCACCCACCAGCCCTCTTCCTGCTGCCAGGCGCCCGGCTGCTCCCAGCCTTCCATCCCCGTCGCCACCGGCTTGTGCTGCTCCCGCGGAAGCGCCAGCGTGACCGTGCTGGTCTGCCCGCCGGTCACCTGCACCTGCTGGCTGCGGTCCAGGTACCCCGCCGCGTGCGCGGTCACCGTGTAGGAGCCCTCTTCCAGCTCGACCGCGCTGGTGGTCAGGGCCTGGGGCGCGCGCCCACTTCGCGTCACAGTGACAGCGGCCAGGGACGGCGTGACCGCCACCTTTAGCGTCCCGTTCCCGCCCGCGAGCGTAAGATCGCTCGCGCCGATGCTCACCGTCTGCCCCGCCACGAACGTCTTGCGGACGGGTCGCGAAGACTGCCTGCCCTTGCGCAGTTCGATAGCATGCTCGCCGGCGCTCAGATTCGACACCTGGAACGTGCCGTCGGCCAGAACCGTGCCCACCGGGCTTTGATCCACCAGCACTTCCGCGCCCGGAGTGCCCTCGATCGTCAGGTGGGCCGTCGTCGGCAGCGGAACCAGCTTGAAGACCAGCTTCTTCTCGTCACCCTTGGCGATCTGCACGGTCTGCTCGGGCTGCTCCCCGAAGCCCGGCTTCGCCACGCGGATGTGGTATTCCTTCGGCGCCCGCTGTATACGCACCAGGCCGCCGCGCGCGGTCTGGTTGCGGTACTTCTTTCCATCCACGAAGACGTCCACGCCGTCCTCGCCCGTCAGAACCACGATGGTCCCCACGTTCTGGTCCGACTGGAAGAACGCCGACAGCTCAGGCGCCGCGCCCACCTGGACCACCCGCTTGACTTGCGTTTGCCCGCTCACGATCGCGATCTCGTGAGTCCCCGGGGCCAGATTCGTCAGTTGCAGGCCGCCCGGCGCCGCGTCTCCGGCCGGCGCGCCGTCAACCAGCACCTTGGCCGCCGGGAGCGTCGTATACACCCGCGCCTGCCCGTTGAAGGTGCTCACCATCATGGCGCTGGTATTGGTCACGGTGGGTGGCGCGCCCAATAGCGGCGCGGCCCCGGAGGCCAGTTCGAAGTCCAGTTGAGCCTGCCCCAGGCGGCTGAGCAGCTTCATGGTGTGTTTGCCGGGAGCGACGGCGTCGAAGGTCACCAATCCGTCCTGGGCGGGGCGCGGCGCCTGGTCGTCGAGCGCCACCGTGGCGTCGTTGAAATCGGTGACCAGCCGCACCGTTTGCGCCAGCGGCTGCAGCGTCAGCTCGATCGGAACGGCCGATCCCGCCTTCAACTGCGCCGTGGCCGAGGCCGGCTGATAGCCGTCCAGCAGGGCGTCGATCTGGTAGGAGCCCGGCATGTCTTCGAGCTCGAAGTTGGACGTCCCGCGGATCTTGCCGTTCACCCGAATCGTCGCTCCGGCCGGCACCGTGCGCACCTGCAGCCGCGCCATCGTCGCCGAAGGCGGCACCTTCTTGAAGAGCTTGGGGGCGATCAGTGCGATTCCCGCAAGCACCAGGAGCACCGCCAGCGCCGCGGCGCCCGCCAGCAGCGCATTTCGGCTCAGCGGCCGCTTCGCAGGAGGGAGAGCTGGGGGTGTGGACGCGCGCGGCGCCGGTGGCGGAGGCGGAGGCGGCAAGTTGGGAATCGCGAATACCGCGCTCGCCGGCGGAGGTGGACCCTCCATCGGGGGAGCGGTCGCCACCGTCGGAATGTCCCCGCCAGGGATGGGCGCAGGAGTCGGAAGTGCCGGAGGCGCGGCCTTCGCCGTCTCGGGCGCCACCAGGCTGGTCGCCGTGGCCTCAAAACCGGACGCTGCCGCCGCCCGCTTCAGCCCCTCCAGTTTCTGCTCCATGCCGCGCACGATCTGCTCGAACTCCGGGTCGCCCGCATACGCGCCCGCCATTGTCCGCGCCCTCTCGAGCGCTACCCTGACCTCGGCGGCGTCCGTCATTCCCGCCGTCTGAAGCTCGAGCTGCCGCAACGACTCCAGATCCGCGGGCCGCGTCTTGACCCCTAATTCCTTCGCCAGAATGTCGCGCAACTGCGCCAGCCGCGGGTCCAGCGGATACGCCGCCAGGCACTTCTCGGCCTCCACCAGTGCGCTCTCCAGATCGCCCGACGCCCGGAATTGGCGCGCCTGCGTGAAGCAGTTGTTCACCGCCTCATCGCGCTTCTGGTCCTGAGCGATAATGCGCAGATTCTTGGCCAGCAGGTGCGACGGGTCTATCGCCAGCGCTTGCTGGATCAGGGGCTCGGCCTCCCGCCAGTCGACGTCCACCACCGCCCGCGCCCGCTCCACCAGCGCCTCCACAATCGCCGACTTGATGGTCTGGCTGCGCGGGTTCAGCTCCAGCGCTCGCCGCATCGTTCCGATCCCTTCCTCGAAGGATCTGTCCTGGCTCAGCGCCTGTCCTTCCGAGAGGAGCTTGGCGGCCTCCTCGGCGCGCGCCGCCGATTCAGTCGCCAGTTGCTTCATCTGGGCCAGCTCGGGATCGTTGGGAAACTCCGCCTCCGCCGCCGTCACCAACTCCAGCGCACGCCCGTACTCTCCGGTCGCCATGGAGGTATCGATCTGGCTGGTCCACCGGTTCTTCGCTTCCGAGAGCGCCGCCTGCTCTTTCTTCTTGGTGATGCGCTCCACCTCGAAGGCCAGCCCCGGATACTGGCTGAAAATCGTGTTCAGAATCTCCCACTGCGCCAGCGCTTCGACCAGTTGTCCCCGCTCTTCGTGGTACCGCGCCTTGGCCGCGATCGAGTTCACCAGGTCCCGCTTGTCGCGCATGGGCCGGATCTGCCGCTCGAAGTGCGGCTCTCCCGGGTATTGGGTCACGGCCTGCTGCAGGATGCTCAACCGCCGGTCCAGGTCCGGCTCCGCCTCCACCTGCCGGTCGATCTCCGCGATCCTCGACGAAAGCTCCTGCCGCTGCTGCTCCTGTATATCGAACTTCAACGCCTGAAACAGCGCGTGGCCGGGATACTTCCCCAGCCATTCATCGGCGATCGCCAGAGCCTGGGCGAAGTTCCGCCCCTCCAGCAGCTTCTTGGCCTCGTCGTAAGAATTCTTGAGCGACTCGTGCTCCGAGCGGACTTTGTTGTAGAAGGTCTGGTAGGAAGCCGCCCGGTCCGGCGCCGCGGTTTCCGGCGCTTTGTTGTCCAGTTCCACCACCCTCTGCATCTTGCTTAGCGCCGTGGTGACCTCGCCCGCGTTCCACGCCTCCAGCGCCGAGTGGTAGAGCTCTTCTTTCTCCTTGCGGACGCGCAGAAACTCCTGTTCGCGCCGGTCCACCTCCGCCATCAACTGCACCGCCCGCGGCTCGTTGGGCTTGAGCTGTAGCAGGTTGTGCAGCGCCTCGCGCGCATGGCTCCAGGCCTGGTTGTCCAGGTGCTGCTGCGCCAGCCGGAACCATTCCTCCATCTTCCGCGCCGTCATCTTGTTTTCGATGCTGGCCTTGAGCCCCAGCGCCGGCGCGTTTCCCGGATCCAGGTCCAGAATCTCCTGGACTTTCTGCAGCGAAAGAGGGTATTCGTCGTTATCGAAGCGCGTCCGCGCGCTCTGCAAAAGTTGGCCAATGGTCTTCTGTTTGCCCGAGCTCTCGATCTGCCGCTTCAGCGGCACGATGGCCGGGTCGATGTGGCCCTCCGCCTCGAGCTCGTTCAGAATCTCGCCGGCGAACTGCAGGTCGCCTTGCTCGAACGCCGTTGTGGCCCGCGCGATCCGCGGCCGCAGCAGCTCCGGATTGAAGAACTCGATGGGCTCGTTCCGCAGCCCCTTCTGCAGCGTCTCCGCGAACTCGCGCGCGCTCGCATACCGGTTCCACGGCTGCTTCGCCAGCGCTTTGTGGATCACGCGGCTGAGCGTCTGGCTGGCCGCCGGATTCAGGTCGCACACCGGCGGAGGCACCGAGCGCAGGATCGCATCCGCGATGTCCGATTCCTTGCCGCCTTCAAACGGCCGGCGCCGTGTCAGCGTCTCGTAGCACACCACTCCCAGCGAATACACGTCAGAAGCGGGCGTCGCCGGTTTCATCTGCAACTGTTCCGGCGCCATGTAGAGCAGCGTTCCCTTGATGCCCACCGAGAGCCCCGTCTCGGCCATGTGCGCCACGCCGAAATCGATGACTTTCACCGAGTCGTCGTCCATCACGAAGATGTTGCTCGGCTTGATGTCGCGATGGATCAGCCCGCGCTCGTGCGCCGCCTGCAGTCCGCGGCAAGCCTGGCACATCATGTCCACCACGCGTTCTACCGTCAGCCGGTGGCTGGCCGCGCGAATCAACTTGTCCAGGGTCGAGCCCGGCAGCAGGGGCATGACGAAGTACGGTTTGCTGGTGCCGTCGTCTTCGAATTCCCCCACATCGAAGATCTCGACGATGTTGGGGTGGCTCATCGCCGCCAGAACGCCGCACTCCTTCTGAAACATTTGGAGTGCCGCGCGTGTGGGCGCATCGCGCAAGGTCTTCACCGCTACGTCGCGCTTGACCGTCGCGTCCCAGGCGCGGAACACCAGGCCCATTCCACCCTGGCCGAGGACTTCCTTGATCTCGTAACGCCCATTCAGCTTATCGGGAACCGCCATGGAATCGCTGTCCTCCCTCGCGCCGCCAGCCCCACCTGGCTACCGGCCGGCCCCGTCTGCCCGGGCGCCCGCCTGCGCTTGTCCACCCGAGAATAACACGAAAGGGGCCTGTTTTTGCAGTCTGTTACGCGCTTTGCCTTCGTGGCGCACGCTTCAGCGTGCCGCGTCGCCACTCCTGGAGACGCCACGCCTGATGACCGCCTAACACCCCAGCAGCAGATCCAGGCCCGCAGCCTCCGCGAACGCCCGGAAGTCCCGATCCCGCGTCAGTAGAGCACCGCCGCTGCCTTTAAGGAAGGCGATTCAGGTGCTGGTGTCCACCGCGATCAGCCGCCGTGCGCGTGAACCGAACCTTTCCCCTCAACCCGCGCAGCCGCGGGTACGCCTGCGACGCCGCGACTAGTTGCAGGCCGGTACGAACGGTCTCGGTGATGCCGGCTATCCGCGCCGCCTCACGCGCCCGTCTGGTCCGTGCTCGTCTCGAACGCGATGACGCAGTCCTCCGCGCTCCACCCTTTGTTCGCCGCCGTGATGGTGATTCCCCCCGTCGGCATGCGCTCGTACGGGAACGCGCTCCCGTCCTCCACCACGTACGCGCGCCGTATCTCGCCCTTGACGTTCAGATCCATGCGCAGACTGGCGCCGGCCGGCCAATTGAAGATGTGCAGGAACCACGTGTTGCCCCGCGCCGTGGACGCCGTCGCCGTGTAGTAAACGCCCGGTCCGGGCCGCGTGCCGTAAATCGCCGGGCCATTTTTGCCCAGCCACGCGCCCATGCCGTGCAACCGTTCCATGAACTCCGGCTGAATCACGCCCGACGGTTTCGGCCCCACGTTGAGCAGCACGTTGCAGTCGGATCCCGCCGCCGTCGCCAGCAATTGAATCAGCTCCGCGAGAGGCTTGTAGCGCGAGTCGGTTCGCGCATAACCCCAGTCGTCGTTGATGGTGAGGCAGGCCTCGCGCAGGCGTCCGTCGTCTTTCTCCGGCCGTCGTCCCAGCTCCTGCTCGGGCGTGCTGAAATCGGCCGGAAGCCCGCTGCGGTCGTTGATGAGCGCCTCCGGCTGCAGGCCGCGGATCAGCGCGATCAGCTCCGCCGCATGCCACTGTTCGGGTGTGTGGTCCCAGCCTCCATCGAACCAGATGCCGGCGACTTTCCCATATTGCGTGCACAGCTCCCGCAACTGCGTTTTGATCGTGTCGAGGAACCCGGCCGAGACTGGCGTCTTCGGCTCCAGGCTCTCCTGGTATGCCGGATTGTTCCAGTCCATCAGGCTGAAGTAAAAGAACAGGGGCATGCTCTGGCGGTGGCATTCCGCGGCCAGCTCGCCAATCAGGTCGCGCCCGAACGGCGAGTGCATAATGCCGAAGTCGCTGCTGGCCGTCCGGAACATGCAAAAGCCCTCGTGATGCTTCGAGGTAACCGTCATGTATCGCTGGCCGGCGGCCTTGGCCAGACCCACCCACGCGCGCGCGTCGAACTCGGAGGGATTGAACAGGGAGATCCGCTTCTGGTAATCGGCGGCCGGAATGCGCTCGTTGTGCATCACCCATTCGCCCCGCTCGAGCGTCGCGTACAAACCGAAGTGGATGAACATGCCGAACCGTGCGTCCCGGAACCAGGCGCGCGATGGCGCCGGAGCCGAAGCGGCGGCGATCACCCACGGAGCCGCCGCCAGTCGTTGCGCAAACTGCCGTCTATTCAGTCTCACGAGTCTTGTAGCCTCCCGGACCATGTTACCGAACCGCGACCGTCAGGGAGCGGACCTCATCGCTCGAACATTGGCGCGCCAGCTCGTCCTGCCCGCCGCGGAAATGCAACGGTCGTTGTGCACCCTTTTATGCCTTTAATGCAGGAAATTCTATTGAAACTACAAAAATGCCCTGGACAGACTTCTTAGCCGGGTTTATACTCGAAATCATCTCATGGGAGACACTTGTGTGTCTGGGAGAGGGGAGCGCTTGACCCCGTCGTACACCGCTTAACTCAGAAGGGAGGTTTGATATGAGTTCACCCCAGGCGAGCCCGAAGCCGCCACGCCAAGCAGCTACACCAGCCATGTGCGCATACCATGGCAAACCTTTACGCGGCTTGATGTCGACCGCCGCGTCCCCGCAGTTCACAGGGCGATTTGGGCGCATGTTCCGATCTTTGCCCCAGGCGCAATACGGCAGAACCGATGCCGACAGCCGCGCCGCCCTGATGGCGCTCGGCCAGGCTATGACGTCCAGCCTCGACGCGCCTAAAGATGGAAACGACCCCGAAGAGAGCGGCATTCCCGCCCTCTATACCTATCTCGGTCAATTCATCGACCACGACATCACCTTCGATCCGATGAGCACGCTCATCCAACACGCCGACCCGGACGCGTTGACGGACTTCCGAACCCCCGCCTTCGACCTCGACAACGTCTATGGGCGTGGGCCGAGCGATCAGCCCTATCTCTACGACAACGGCCCCAAGTTCCTGCTGGGCGACCCCCTCGCCAACGGAGCGCCCGATCTGCCGCGCAACAACGCCACACCGCGGCGTGCGCTGATCGGCGACCCGCGCAATGACGAGAACAGCATCGTGTCGCAGCTTCAGGGCCTGTTCCTGCGATTCCACAACCGTGTGGTCGACGAGAACGCGGGCCTCGATTTCCCCGCTCTCCAGAAAATCGTTCGCTTTCACTACCAGTGGGTGGTCCTCCATGACTTCCTTCCTCGCATCGTCGACGCGGGGGTTTTGGACGGCCTCAAGACCAACGGCAGCTTCGACCGCGCGAAGCTCAAGTTCTTTCACTGGAAGAACGAGCCCTTCATGCCGGTTGAGTTCTCCGTGGCCTCGTACCGCCTGGGCCACTCCATGATTCGCCCCGGTTACCGGATGAATGACGACAACAGCACCTTGCTGCCGATTTTTCCGGTTCCGCCGGCATTTCCCAGCGGCCTGACCGGTTTTCAGGCCATGGCGGCCAACCGTGGCATAGACTGGGGCCGCTTCATCGATGTCGATACCCGCTCCTACGGCACCGATAATCCGGCCGATGCGTCCACCAGGCGCCGCCTCCAGTTCGCCTACCGCATCGATACCTCGGTGGTCACGCCGCTTTCGATGCTCCCGGCGAACGTGGCCTCCGACCCGCCCCCCTCGCTTCCTCAGCGCAACCTGATTCGCAGCTTTGAGCTCGGCCTGCCGACCGGGCAGGACGTTGCCCGCGCCATGAACGTTCGCGTGATGGACGACAAGGACATTCTGATCGGCAAGGCCGTGGACAAGCCCGAAACCGGAGACGTGCTCGGCCCCATCGACAAAGTTAAGGGCCTGGAACCATTCAAGGGAAAATGCCCGCTCTGGACTTACGTGCTGGCCGAGGCAGCCCTCCACCAGGCGCCGGTCCAGATACCGGTTACGGAGGGAAATACCATCACCACGCCCAGGCTCGGACCCGTGGGCGGCCGCATCGTCGCCGAGGTTCTCCTCGGGCTCATGTTCGGCGACAATGACTCCTACTTGAATCTCGAGCCGACCTGGCAGCCTGCCTCCGGCACAGGGTTTGCTCTTCGCGACTTCGTGAAATACGCTCTCGGCCAGTGACGGGCCTGGGGGACCGATCGGGTCAACTTACCCCTCGGTCCCCCGCAGCTACCGTCCTTCCATGAAGTAGTAACAGATGATGTGGCAGACCACCATGTGCGCGTCTTCGGAGCGGCCGGTGTGGGGCGCGCGGACCTCGATGTTCAACTGCGCCAGCGGGCCGAGTTGGCCGCCGCCGCGTCCGGTGAGAGCGAGGGTGCGGCAGCCGATCGAGTTCGCGTATTCAAACGCGCGGATCACGTTCACGGAGTTGCCGGAGCTGCTCAGACCCATCACCAGGTCTCCGGGCGCGGCGAAGTTCTTCAACTGTTCGGCGAAGACGCAGTCGTAGGACACGTCGTTCGAGTACGCGGTGATGGTGGCCATCGAATCGGTCAGGGCGATGATGCGGAACCGCGACGCGCGGTTATAGCTGGCCCCCTTGAGCATCTCGGTGGCGAAGTGCGATGCCGTGGCCGCGCTGCCGCCATTTCCGCAGACGAAGATGGTGCGGCCGGCGGCGCGGGCTTCCTGGAACCAGTCGATCGCTTGCTGCACGCGCTGGAGGTCGAGCGAGCCGATGGCTTCCTGGACGCCTGCGACGTATTGCTCGGGAAATGTCATTGTCGTAGTGCCGCCTCCGCGGCCAGAACCTCTTCGGGAGACGCCGTCCCGGTGCCTTCCTTCATGATCGTCACGCTCGACACCAGGTTTCCGAACCGTGCTGCCTCAATCGGCGAACCGGTCGCGGCGAGGGCGAGCGCGGCGCCGGCCGAGAAGCTGTCGCTCGCCCCGCAAGGATACACGGGATTGACCACCGGGACCGTCATCACCGCCGTCGTGCGGCCCGGTTCCACGACCAGCGCGCCCTCGCTTCCGCGAGTGACAATCATCAGGTTCGTCTCCAGGTGGCCGCGCAGGCGCTCGTAGTCCACCGTATGGAACAGCCGCATGCAGGCTTCATCGGCTTCTTGCCGATTGGGTTTGACCACGACGCCGCGGAAGTGCTCCGAGCGCCGGCGCGAGTGTACCCAAATGATCTTGTCGGGAAAGCGGTGGGCCAGCGTCCGCAGGAGCGCACGCACGCCAGGAGTGATTACGCCGCCGTGCTCGGTCTTGGCATGGTCCGCGACGATCACCACGTCGAAGCCGCCGATGGCCGACTCCAGGCGCTGCATCACCTTGCGCTCGACGGCGGGCGGCAGAGGCCGGAAGGGGATGAAATCGACGCGCGGACGGTCCTCCCTCCCGGTCTCGGAGTTGAACAGCTTGTTGTAGGTGAAGGTCGGAAGCTGCGGATCGCGAATCATCAGGTCCAGGTGCACCCCGCGCGTCTGCAGCGCCCGCTCCAGCTCGAACCCGTTCCCGTCCTCTCCCAGGACGCCCAGTACGGCGACGCGATAGGCGCTCAGGGTCGCCAGGTTGTTGGCCACCGTGCCCCCGGCGCCGGGGCTCACATAGCTTCCCATGACCCCGACCGTGTCGATGCCGGTCTCTCGCGAGGGCTCGGACAGCGAGACATCGTAGGTGCACCAGCGGTCCAGGCAAATGTCGCCCACTACCAGGGCTGCGATTTTGCGGATGGCAACGAGAGTCTCGGCGGTCGTCATCGTCACTATTCTGCCACCCGCGCGGCCAGTTGTGGTGTATGCTGGCAACCATGTCTTTCAAAGCGATGGTTTTGATTGCAGTTCTGGCGGCCGGCAGCCTCGCATCCGCCGACGAGCTTACTCCACTACAACTCGCCATGCCCGACGCGCCCATCGTCATGGGGATCAACTTCGATCGCATCCGGGTGGCCTATGCCGGAAGCCGCTACCGGGAACTCCTCACGCCGGAATACCAGGCGCAGTACGATCAGCGCCTGAAGGCGGCGAAGGATATATTGGGATACGACCTGAGCCAACTGCACGAACTCGTCATCAGCGTGCGTCCCGGGCCCGGATCCACGAGCGCCCAGGGTGTCGCCATCCTGCGCGCGCCGTTCGATCCGGACCATCTGCCGGCCATGCTCTCGCTGCTGCCTACGCAAAAGAGCTCGTTTGAAGGCGTTCCCCTGCTGCTGACCAAGGCCGACAAGGGCGCTCCGTTGGCCATTGCGTTCCCTGGCCGGACCATGGTTCTTTTCGGCGATCCCGTGAGCGTGCGAGCGGCGATATCGAGGTGGAAGTCGGGCAGTGCCTCGCATTCCCCGCTGCTGGCGAAGGCCGAGGAGATGAACCGGACCACCCATGTCTGGTGCCTGGCACGCGATCTCCAATCCGTCATGCCCCATGACGCTGCGGGGGCGAAAGGCGCCGACGCCATGCAGGCCGCGTTGCAGTCGGTCGAACAGATCACCGTGGCGATGACGCTGGCGCCGGGCTTCCAGGCATCCGTGGATTTGCTGACGCATTCGGCCAAGGACGCCGCCGGGCTGCAGGGGGCAGCCTCCATCGGCATGGCGCTGGCGATGTCGCAGCCGGCTCCGCAGAAGACCAAGGATCTGCTCAAGGGGATTGCGATCACGTCACAGGACCGGACCGTCCGGGTTTCACTGACCATTTCCGAGGAGAAGGTGATCGAGGCGCTCAAGGAGCAGATGAAACAGGCCGTTCCGGCGGGCGTGGTTGTGCCTAAGGATTCAAGCGATACGCAGGTGCTGGTGCTGCCGTCGCCGCGGTGATGCCGTGGCGCACGGGGCCGCTAAGTTGCTGGATTAGATCTGTGCGCCTTGCGTCTGAACGCTCTGGGACAGGTACCGGAGCTGTTCCCGCATCGACTCCATCGTGCCGACCAGCCTGCTGACGTCCACCGTGCCCAGACCGGCCGTTTGCAGTAGCAACCGGGTCTCGACTCCCCACAGCGCCCAACTGAACATCACGCGCTGCTTCAGGATACTCCGGGCCAGATCGGGACGGTCCTGCGGCGCCATCAGCAACAAGGTCTTGGCGGCCGTCGAGAGACGGTTGAAGTCCTTCCGAAGACAGCGCAGGTAGTGCCGGAAAATGCGCCGGCGCTCGGCCTGCAGCTTGCCGTAGATCTTCGGATGGAAGCCTGGCTGCGCCGCCAGGAAGTCGTAATCCTCTTCGAGGAACAGACGCTCCATGGGCCTGTACTTGGCGATCGAAAACTCGCTTGACCAGCCCAGATCGGTCTGAGCTGCCTCTGCCCGCGCGCGTACATGGCGGAACAGCAGGACGAACGCAACGGCGGCCAGTACTGCCAGCGCCCCTCCGACGGTCAAAGCATAGTTCATGAGTGTCTCCTCGGCTACAATGCCGCATCCAGAATAAACCACGCGCGTGAAGAAATCAACAGATTTCAAGAAATAGGGTCCATTCCTGCGTAATCTAGGGCCTATTACCTTGGTCCTGCCCGCAGGAGACCCTCGTTGCGGCGGCCAACCGCGCGACCAGGAATTCTGCGTGCTCCCGGCGTCCAGGCCTGAGGGACGACCACCGTTCTGCGCTCGCCGGAGCGGTCCAGGCAGGCGATCCATATCCCGAGACATAGGACATCGATCCCTACGCTGGCCATGCTCACCACGCCCCATACCGCGTTATCGCGCAGGTTGGCAGCGAATTCCCCCAGCGAGACCATCGGATACAGAACTACTTTGCGGCTGGAATCGAGCGCGCGGCCCCCGACGAAGTAGAAGACTGCATAGGTCAAGCCCCTGCCGGCGGAGCCGCAGAAATGGCAGGTTGCGGGCGCGCCGAACGCGTGAGACCGGCATTGATGGCCGCCAGTTGCCCGATCAGCATCTGTTCGCTCTGCGCGCTCCAGGCGTGGCGGACGACCACGGTCCTGGCCTCCCCAGCCCGGTTCAGGAACACGATCCATAATCCGAGGCACAGCAGATCCACGGCGCTGCGCGCAATGTTCACCACGTTCCACGCGGCGAGGCCGCGAAGATTGGCGGCCAGTGTCGCCAGCGTGCCGGTGATGAAATAGAGCGCATATACCCCGGCGTAGAGCGTCACGTTGCGGTTTAACGGGACCGGGAACCAAGCCATAAACGCCGTGATGAGAAGCAGGAAAAGGACCAGACTGGCGTCCAGGCCGCGAGTCACCACAAAATAGTAGCGCAGGATCGTAAACCGCTGAGCGGAGTGGCTCAGCTCGGCGGGGATGGTCACCGACGACAACGCGACCGCGATAGCGAGACCGGAGAGTACGGCCCAGCGGCCCATGCTGGCGATGCCCCGATAGTTCTGGAGCACCAGGGAGTACAACTCCAGAACCACCAGAACGTGCAGGAGCCAGACGAGCGGTTCGGTCAGAGTCCAGGCCCAGCCATACACGTTGTTGGAGAATGGCACATAGGAACGGCCCTGAACGCCGTACCAGGCCCAGGGCAGGGTAGTCAGTGCGACCGATCGCGCCGCCCGGAAAAGCAGGTAGGCCGAAAAGACCCGATAGATGCGGCGCAACCCCTGCTGGCGGAGGCGCAGGTAGCAAACAACATACAAAGTGACCATCAACCAGGAGACGTACGTGAGGATGGTGTCGACAGCCGGCATGCCTACTTACGCGCCGACCGGGTCAGGCTGGCATTGATGGCCGCCAGTTGTCCCACCAGGAATTCCTCCTGTTGAGGCGTCCAGGTGTGGCGGGTCACACCCCTGGTGGCTTCCCCGGCGCGCGTCAGGCATATGGTCCATACCCCCAGGCATATAAGCTCCAGGCTGTCCCGGGCGAAATTCACCGCATCGCGCCTTGCCAGGCCCCCCAGGTTGTACGCCAGTTCCGCCAGCGCGCCGGCCGTGAAATAGAGCGCGTACAACAGCGAGTACAGAACCACATTGCGGTTTAAGGGAATCGGGAACCAGGCCACAAAAACGGTGATGAAGAGCAGGAAAATGACCAAGCTGGCGTCCAGGCCGCGACTCACGATGAAGTACCAGCGCAGAACCGCGAAATGTTCGGCGGAGTGGCTCAACTCGACCGGGAGGGTCAAAGACGACAGACCCACAGCCAGCCCGAGACCGGTGAGGACGGCCCAACGCCCCAGGCTGGCGATGCCTCTATGGTTCTGGAACACCAGGGTGCAAAGCTCCAGGACGATGAGAACCTGCAAAACCCACACCAGGGGCTCGGTCAGAACCCAGCCCCAGGCGTAGGCTCTGTTCGCCAGACGAACATAGTCAAAGTGTTGCAGGCCGTAGTAGACCGCCGGCACCACCGCCAGGGAGAGCTCGCGCGCGCTCCGGAACAGCAAAAAAGCCGCGAAAACCCGGTAGATGCGGTGCAGCCCCTGCTGGCGGAGACGCAGATACAGGACCAGGTACGTGACGATGGTCAGCCAGTCGAGGTACTTGATGATGTCATCCACGGGCGGCACGTAGTTCCAAGACTTCTCAATTCTATCATCGGACTCCCGCATAGGAATCTGAAGACAGGATGGAACTTCGGCGCGTATGCGCACTTCGGGCCGCCGTCCGGAGTGCCGGCTGAAGCCGGCAGGGGCACGCTAAAGCGTGCGTGCACTACAGGTCTATCGATCGCAAGGGAAGCACGTGGGCGGCGGACCGCCAGCTACCTGAGTCGAGAAAGTGCTTACCGTGCTGGTGAAAGCGCCAAGCGCTAGGATCAAAGCGAAAATGGCCTTAACGAGTGTCATCTGAATTCTCCTCCTGGGAAAAACCCCAATTCATCCGAGGAAAACAGCTTAGCCGCGCGGGCGGGCGAAAGGGGGCATTTGCGGAACATTTTCCGAAATCAGAACAACGGCAGAATCTTGTTCTGGTCTTAGGAAAGTTGTAGGAGGACGGTTTTCGTGGCAGAATGTTACCGGCGGAGCACATGGGTCAGGATTCGACGAGCGGTGGGCTGGAGCGCGGAGCCGCGCCGGACCTGTGGAGGCACACGCTCTCGCAGATTCCCAGCCTCTTCGGGCGCCTGGTTTACCTCAGTTCACTGAGGGACAACAACACCGGCGTCTATGAGCACTTTGGCCTGGCGCATTCCTTTGGGGAGGCGGAGGCCGGCCGCGTCCTGGGCGAGAGCCACCTCAACGGCTTCGCACAATGGCTCTGTCTCACCCTGGAGCAGCAGAAGGCGGACCTGGATTTGTACCTCTCCGCCTTGCCGGGAAACCGGCGCACGATCCTCGATACCTGGATCCGTTTGCAGCCCTACCGCAGCCTGGTCCCCGCGGGAGCCCGGCAGGTGGAGCGCGAGCTGTATATGACGGACCTGGAAACGCTTCTCGAGCTTCTCAAGAACGAGTACGGCGTCGCTTCGCCAGATCCAGACGCATAGCCACGCCGGTTACTTGCCCCAGCACTTCGATCTCGGAGGGATATGAGAAAATCTCCGGGTTGCACTGCGAGGCGGGATGCGGCTGCAGAACCAGGCGATCCTCCGTCAAATCGCACCAGGAGCAGGCGTAACCGCTGCGGTGCTCGAAGAAGTAGATGGGCCGTTCGAATTCGTTGCGCCAGCCGGCATCGCCCACCTTGCGCTTGCTCTCATCGAGGATCACCAGGGCGCCCGGCTGGAGCAGCGGGTACATGCGCCAGTCCTCGGTGCCCACGAACCCGTAACGATGATTCTTTAGATCCAGGCCGTTGAGCAGGATCAGCGGCAGCCTGCCCCAGCGTTGGATCATACGGCTCAAATAGGTGGTCTTACGCAGGTCGATGCCCGGATCGAGCGCCAGGGGCAGCAGCACCTCTCCCCGCATGTCGGGCCTGAAACCGACGATATGCGTCCTCTCGATGGTGGCCGCCGAGACGGAATCCGACGGCAGGGCCGAGAGGTCGACTCCGTACCACTCCAGGACTTCGTTGAAGTCCAGCCGGTAGATGGCGCACAGCGAGTACAGGCGGAACGGGGTAGGGACGGTGCCCTTGTTCTCGATATCCGCCAGCCGGCTCAATGCAATGGCGTACTCGTCGTTGCGGTGCTTCTCGGCGATGCGCAGGCTCGCCTCCTCGACCTCCCGGTAGCGGAGGTTCAGGCGCTCCCGCGCAAGCTTGAGTTTCTGTCCGGCGTCCTCCATGCTATGATCCTGTCTCAGCGTTCAAAAACGCCGAAGCGCGTAGCGAGTCTGGAGGCGCGGCGCCAAACCGGGACCCCCGCAAACGTGGTGCCCGGCACGGAGACGACCCGGTCTGCGGTCCTGAACCGGTCTCGGCGTTCAAGGGCTCCGCTGTGAATTATAACGGCGCGCCTCGACTGGGGCAAGCACTGAAGAAGGATTTTGTTCTGAAAACGGAACAGATTCTGGAGGGAGGGTGAGTTTTGCGCATAATTGCGGGTATTAGCGGCGCGAGCGGGGCAATTTACGGGTGGCGTCTCCTCGAGAGGCTAAGGCTCCAGCCCGATCTCGAGACGCACCTGGTCATGACCCGCTCGGCCGAGCGGACTCTACACATCGAGATGGGAAAGAAGCCGGCCGATCTGAGGTCGCTGGCCCATCACTGCTACCCTATTGACGACATTGGCGCGGCTCTGGCCAGCGGCTCGTTCCGGACCGACGCCATGGTGGTGGCCCCCTGTTCCATCCACACCATGTCCGCCATCGCCGCCGGCGTCAGCTCGAACCTGCTGCTGCGCGCCGCCGACGTCACCCTCAAAGAACGCCGCCGCCTGATCCTGATGGTGCGCGAAACCCCCTTTCATCTCGGGCACTTGCGGACAATGGTCGCACTGACGGAGATGGGCGCCATCATCGCGCCGCCGATCCCGGCGTTCTACTTCCAGCCCCAGACCATTGAGGATCTGGTGGACCACAGTATTGACCGGGTGTTCGATCTTCTCGGCCTGGCGGCCGCGACGGCGCGGCGCTGGCCCCCGGAGGCCTCATGAGCAGCTCAAAACCGCCGCGCATCGCCTTTCAGGGCGAAAAAGGCGCCTTCAGCCAGCAAGCCGTCCGCCAGCTCCTGGGAGAACGTACCGAAGTCGTTCCCTGTCAGACGTTTGAAGACGTCTTTGTCCGCCTGCGCGACAAACAGGTGGCCGCCGCCGTCATTCCCATCGAGAACACCCTGGCGGGATCGGTCCACGAGAACTACGACCACCTGTTGCACTTCAACTTCGAGATCTGCGGCGAAACCAACGTGCGCATCAACCACAACCTGATCGCCGCCCCCGGCGTGCGCTTTCGGGATCTTCGGCGCGTGTTCTCGCATCCCGTAGCCCTCAACCAATGCTTGAAGTTCTTCAGCCGCAACCCCAAGATTCAAAAGGAGCCATTCTACGACACGGCGGGCAGCGTGAAGATGGTCCTGGAAGAGAACCTGAAGGACGCGGCCGGTATCGGGTCGGCCGTGGCCGCCGAGATCTACGGGGGAACCATCCTGCGCCGCTCGCTTGAGGACGATCGCCGCAACTTCACCCGCTTCTTCCTGCTGCGCCGGCCCGAAGACGCCCGGCGGCAGCGGCCTCAAGCGGCGCGGAACCGCGAGTGGAAGATTACGCTGGTCTTCTCGACGCGGAACGTCCCCGGTTCGCTCTTTCGAGCGCTCAGCGCCGTGGCGCTCCGCGACATCAACCTCGCCAAGATCGAGTCGCGCCCATTACGCGGCCGGCCCTGGGAGTACATGTTCTACCTGGACCTGCTGGGCCGCACGGACGAGGTCCGGGTACAGAAAGCGCTCGGCCATCTGGAAGAGCTGGCGGACTTCCTGCGAGTGCTGGGCTGCTATCCGAAGGGGGACTAGGCGCGCCGCGCACGCACCAGCGGCAGGGCGGCGTGTGCCGACCCCGGCTGCTTCCTCAATGCCGCGGATTCGAAGACGCTCTGGAGGCTCTGGGTGAGTGCTTTGGGATCGCGGCCGGCCGCCAGAGCGACTACGGGCAGGGCGGGCAGTGTCTGCGCGAACTTGTCCGCCAGCCGCGGCCAATCCATGCCGGGCGTGTCCAGGTCAATCACCAGGGAATCGACCGGCTGCGAGGCACAGAGGAATAACGCTCCGAGTCCGGTGGGAGCTTCGAGCAGCCGCAGGCTCGGAGTCCGCAACGTCTTCAACGCGGAGTGAACCTTCGGGTCCTTGCTGATAACCACGACTGTGCGCTTCATGCCGACTTGACGAGCCTACACCGGATGAGGTGGCGAACGCAACCGAAGGCGGCTAGAGGCCGGCGGCGCGGGCGTACTCGGCTGAGGCGATCGAATGGCCCACGTGCCGCTCGCGGTCGTTCTTCCAACTGAGCCAGGCCAGGCTGACTACGCGGAAAACCTCGGTGGCATCGAAAGGCTTCATCAAAACGTCATAGGCGCCCAGGTTCAGCACCTCGGCCCAAAAGGACTCGTCGGCCAGGCGCGAGGCCACAATCAGGACGGGCCGCTCCGGCATGCGTGAGAGTCCCGCCAGCACTTCCTTCCACGTGGCATCGATCAACTGGCTTTCGCAGACCAGAATGGGGATGCGCTGCCTGGCGAGCGTGGTGAGCGCCTCGCCCCAAGTGTGGGCGGTCCTGAGTTGCCAGTTGGTATGGCCGAAGATGTTTGCCAGGTAAAGATGGTCGTCGTCGTTCGGGCTGATGGCCAAAACACCGACGGTTCTTTCGGGCTGGAATGCTTCTTCGCCGCGGTTGGTGGACGCTGCGCCCACGTCCTTTCGTTGGTGATCTGCCATAACTCTCTCCTCGTGCGATAGCCCTGCCCGTATCGATTTGCGGGAAATCAGCGGGTCTACAGCGGGCCCCGACAGGTTGTTTGTTACCCGGTCTTTCACCAGAGATCCTGGCAGGAGAGCGAGTCCAGTGCTAGCCATATTATCCCACCACGCATCGCGGCATACAAGATGTAGGACGATCACATCCGTAGTAGCTTTGCATTCATGTTTCTCTTCACCTGAATGCAACATATTTTGGCGCGAGTTTCATAGGCGCATAGGGAGTTAGGCTGCGTGCGGCCAAGGCTGGAAGAATCTCAGGCCAATCGCACCGGAGTGGTACTGTTTCTGTTCTTCCGCTGGTACGGCACAGTACTCTTTTATGCCCCTAACTCACTGCTGCGCTTTAGGTTCCGTGGTAACATTCATTTCGGGCCTTAAAAATCACGTCTAGGTGGAGGTACTGGGGCATGGGTGGTCGGCTTCTTCTACTGATCTTGATCTGCTTGATAACATGCGGCTTGGCGTCCGCCGACACAATCAACGCCACGAATGTGGACTACAGCCGGGCCATGAGCATCTACATGAACGAGAAGGGAACCGTTGTGTCAGGACTCGCCGGCGTGATCCTTATCGATCTGACCACCGGCGGAAACACCTACCATCGGGATACCCTGTGCGTCGACCTGTATATCGACATCCTTCTCGGCCAGACTTACCACACCGTTGTCACCGATCCCAACGGAGCCACGGCACTGTCCGGCAAACCCAACCTGGGCCTCGTCTCCTGGATGATTGACAATGCATTGCTCCCGGGCCAGCAGACATTTCTGTCAGCGCTCCCGGCCATCGATTGGGTCACGACGCCCCAGCAGGGCGCGGGACTCCAACTCGCCATCTGGGATCTGGTTGAAGACAACGGCGATGGGCTCGACAAGGGGAACTTGCAGGCCTCCACCACCCCGGGGGAGCTAACGGACCCCGGCGTGCTGTACTGGGCCAACACCTACGAGGCGATCGCCCTGGGCGAGCTGGCCCATCCGACCGACCTCGCCTACGTCTACGTCAACGATCAGAACGGGACGGGCGCCCAGATGTTGGAAGGGCCGCAGTATATCGATGGCGGGCCGGAACCGTTTCCGGAACCCTCCACTTTCGGGCTCGGGGGCGGGGGATTGCTTGCAGCCGCCTTTTTCAGCCTGCGCAAGAAGATCCGCTAAGGATCGCGAAACGGCGCTCCAGCCGCATAGGCCGCTAATCTGCGTTTGAGGGATTCGGCGTCCTTCCCGTCCGCCAAAGCCAGCGCGCGCTGCGCGGTCAGGACGGCATCGGCAAGGCGTCCCGTTTCGGCATAGGCGGCGGCCAGCGTATCCAATACAGCAACGTCCTTTCCATTGGATAGCCGGGCCGCCCGCACCGCGAACCTCAGCGCCTCACCGCCGTTGCGCAGGGACGCCTCGGGGGCCGTTGCCAGAATCCAGGCGGCGTGGCGGAGCGCGGCGGCGTCGGTCGGCACCAGTTCGATGGCGGCGCGCCAGTGCGCCAGGGCCTCGGCCCGTTCCCCTTGCGCGGAAAGGGCGTCGGCCAGGGCGTCGTGCGCCTCCGCGGAGGCTGGATCGAGCTTCAGGGCCTCGCGCCATTGTCCGATCGCCTCAGCGGGCTTGCCTTGCCTGGCGAGTGCGACTCCCAGGTGGTAATGCGCCGGCGCATAGCCGGGGTCGAGCTCTAGCGAAAGGCGCAACTCCGCGAGGGCACGATCCCACTCCCGGTTCGCCGCTAAAGCGCGCCCCAGGTTGGCGTGCGCCGGGGCGGAATTGGGCGCCAAACCGATCGCCTTTTGGAATTCGGCGATGGCTTCTTCCGCGTGCCCGGAATCAAGCTCCAGGACGCCCAGCCCGTTATGGGGCGCCGGATCGCCGGGATTATCCGCCGCGGCTTTGCGGAGCCGAAGCTCGGTCGCTTTGCGCAGAGGAGCGCCGGCCTCCTGACCGTGGCCTGCAGCTAATAGCGCGGCAGCCAGGTTGCTGTTGGCCAGCATGTCTTCCGGGTCGATTTCGAGGACTCCCCGCCACGCCGCGGCCGCTTCCTCAAACCGCCTCTGCCTCTGCAGGTACATCGCCCGGTCGTAGCGCCGGTAGAACTCGATGACTGGCCCCGCAATCTCACGCAGGCCGTCCGGCGCAATGTTGACGAACTCGGGGATGTTGACGGCGCGATTGGCGGCGGTGGAATCGTCCACCAGGATCGGCGGGCTGTCGTTGCCGTCCTGGTCGAGATGGGTGAGGTACATCTGGGTGTAGGGTGAACGAGCCTTCGAGGAGAAGACCAGCCAGCGCCCATTCGGCGAAAAGCTGTGCCAGGAGTTCATACGCGACGTGTTCGCGCGCATGCGGCGAGCCACGCCGCCCGAGGCGGGGACAATGTACAACTGGCTGTCGGGGCGCATGAGCAGGCCGTTGCGGCACTGGACGAACACGATCCAGCGCCCGTCGGGCGAGACCTTCGGAAAGGTGTTGCTCATGCCATTTGCGGACGCGCCGGTCACCGGTTCCGCTGTGCCGCCGCGGCCCAAGTTGAACGGGATGCGGTAGAGGTCGTACTGGATCTGCCTCTCCTCCGGGTCGTTGGCGAACTGGGCCGGCGGCGCGCCTGGTGGGTTGGGATCCTTGGCCTCCGCGCGGGCAAACACGAGATAGTTGCCGTCGGGGCTCCACGTGGCGTTGGTCTGGACGTAACGGCGATCATCGGCGCCGGGCAGGGGCTCCAGCAGGCCCGTCTGGCGGCTGTACCAGCTCAGAATGCCGCGCGTCGGGTAGAACACCTGTAGGAACCGGTAGTCCTTGAAGTTCGCGACGTAGTAGTTGCTGGGACGCTGGGCCGCAGGCGATTCCAGATCGGCGGGATTCAGTGTGGTGACGACGGTGCTGCCATCCGGCGAAACCTGCGACATGAAGCCCACCCGCAGCTTGCCCTTCAACTCGGCCTGCGCGGTGCGCCATTGAATCAGGTTGGTTTTGCCGATGGAGGTCCGCGGCGCAACCGGCGTGAGGGTGTAGAGGCCGCGGTTATTCTGGAGACCGTCCAGATCCATGCCCAGAGTCTTGCCGTCACGCGAAAAGGAATGGCAGTTGGCGCACATGGGAACGTTCTGCATCACTACGTGGCTTTCGGGCTCCGCGATGTTGCGCAGACGCCAGCGGATCAGACGCACCGCGTCGGCGGCCAGGGGCTGGATGACGCCCTTTTCGGTCTCTACGGGCATCAGCGGCACGTCGCGATAGAAGATGGGCGCGCCGACCGGGTCTCTGGAGGTGCGGAAGGTGGTTCGTCCCCGGGAGCCGGCCAGACTGGTGATGGTCACGGTGGCGGGCGCGGCCACAGAGCGCTTCTTGATGGATTCCCAGAGGGCGGCGGCGGGCGTCCAGGTGTGCGCGGCCGCCTGTTCCGGAGTGAGCGCCGGCGGCTTGTTGGTTTCCGCGACGCAATCCGGGTCGATCGGACCGATGCGCATCCGCGGGCCGCGCGATGCGACGTGAATGGCCGGAGAGCCGTCGGCGAACGAGATGGTGATGCGCCACTCGGTGATGGCCTTCGCGGCGTCGCGCCAGAGGAAGGTGGGCGGGGTGATCTCGGGCGGGAAAATGGAGCCATCCTCCGGATAGTCGATGCGGATGGCGGCCGGCGCGATGCCTACTAGGAGGAGACCGAGGCAAGCCCGAAGGCAACAGCTCACAGCACCATTATCGCGCTGGCGCCCCGCGCGGCCTTTACCCCTTGACTCC
>Ga0182027_10002675_pt1 | contig 28661 bp, 26 predicted proteins | sample 712E1DmetaG_FD_121300 | JGI IMG/M metagenome (GOLD analysis project Ga0182027, IMG submission 121300) | Permafrost microbial communities from Stordalen Mire, Sweden - 712E1D metaG (Illumina Assembly) | ecosystem: Environmental > Terrestrial > Soil > Wetlands > Permafrost | place: Sweden...
AGGAGGCGATCGAGGTTTTGTTGGAGACCGTAAGAGCGGAAGCCGGCACCGATGACCTGATCTCCCTGTCTGCCGGATTTGACTCGAGGATGATTCTGGCAGCCTTTCTCGCACTTGGGATGAGGCCCAATCTCCTGGTAATGGGTGCGGACCGATCGACGGATGCAACGATTGCGACCGAGATTGCCAGGAAATTCAACCTCCCCTTGGAACACGTACCTCTCGATGGCAATCGAATGATTTCCGATCGATTTTTGATTGTACGTCTGACGTCTGGAACCAAAACAATTGACAACTGGCATACATACGAGTACATCGCAACGGGAAACGGACCCGCGCCGGGTACAGGTATCTGGATTGGATCAAATGGTGAGTTCGCACGAACTTTCTTCTTTGATCGTGGCTTGCAGTTTTATGTCGCGAACGCACTTGGATCGCCTCTTGTAAGGAAATTCTGGGATGCCAAAGTGAGACGCAACGCCTTGCCGGACTCTTTGCGGCCGTTCTTGGTTGAGGAACTTCGCGAGTGTCTAAAACCAGAAAAGCAGATAGCGCGGCTCCTTCGATTCTTCCCACATCGCTCTCTCGGTGACACGAACGATCAGCTCTATCTGGAGCGCGTCCGGCAATTCGTCGCCAACGGGCTGCGTCTCGTGTCTACTCGCTACTCACCGCGCACGCCGTTTCTGCATCCTAGATGGATCGCGGCTGTTAGGCGGATGCCCCGTCACCTGAAGCTAGGAAACCATTGGCATCGGCTCGCCATCAGCCATCTGTGCCCGGAACTTCTCAGGTTTCCCTATGACACGAGTGGCAAACCCATGAGTCAGGGACCTGGGTTCCGGTACTGGCTCGGATTTAGTCCGCATTCGCGCAATATTCCCTATTTTGATTACGTCAACTTTTTCAATAGTCCCCGTTTCCGGGAGGTTTACAAAATGGCCATACCTGCACTGAATGGTATCTTTCTTGGAAACGACACATCTATGCTGTTGGGGAAAATGCCCTTCAGAACCACTGCATATTTCGCGACTCTGTCATTCTTTGCCGAAATGCAGATAGATTCCTGTTCAGCCGGTCGGGCATAAGCGTGCCTTCAAATCCGGTTCAGTATTCGGGATGATCAAACGCATGAAAGCTAAAGGCTCGCTCTGGAGACGGCGGGACGGTTCACCCCGAGTTTACGCGGTGATGCGCGCCAATTCTTTGCCTGCGACGCGGATAGGGGGCGCGGGGTGAAGATCCTCTACCTCGGAGAGATCGGCCCCGGCCAGACGGCGCTCATGAGGATGCGTGCACTTGAGCGACTTGGTCACACTGTGCGCGGCGTGCGCACGATGGAGCCGTGGAAGCGTGCGTCATGGATCAAGCGGCAGGTGCAACGGCGGACTCATCGAGGATCCATCGTGGAGGAAATCAACTCCACAGTTCTGTCAGCGGCGCGTCAATTCAGGCCGGCTCTAGTGTGGGCGGACAAGCAGGAGTTCCTGCGCGTTGAGACCATCGAGGCGCTCCGCAATCTCGGCGCGCGACTGGTCCACTTTACGCCGGATCCGTATTTCGCGCTCGCCTGGAAACGCACACGGATCATGGATGAGGCAATGCAGCATTTCGACGTGCTCGTTTACTGCAAGTCTTATGAGAAGGCGAATTACGAGGCCATCGAAAGGCTCGCCATTTATATGCCACTCGGATATTGTGACGAGAACCACCGCCCCCTAAGCTCAGACGACCCTCGGTGGTCTTGTGAAGTCGGATTTCTCGGGGGATGGGAACCGCGGCGGGAGCGGATGTTGCACGCCATTGCCAGGACTGGCGCGGACCTGAAGTTTCGCGGCGGGTACTGGGAATTTCTTCGAGACGGGAAGTGGACACTCCGACGTCGCATCATTCTAAGCCAACTTGCGGCTGGAGAGCGGGTTCTCATCCATCGCGACGAAGTCCTGGGCGCCCTTTGGCAGGGGGATGAGGTATACGGCGACGACTACGCGCGTGCACTCTCTGGCGCCAAGATCGGCCTCGGATTTCTACGCAAGAGCTGGCCAGATCAGCACACCACCCGCACTTTTGAAATCCCCGCATGTGGCAGCCTGCTTCTGGCGGACCGGACCGATGAGCATCAGGAATTCTTTACGGAAGGCAAGGAGGCTGAGTTTTTTGCTTCCACCGAGGAGTTGCTTGATAAAGTGAAATTCTATTGCGGCAACGAATCTGCAAGGAGGCGTATCGCCGAGGCTGGCCTCAAGCGCTGCACCGACGGCAACTATGCCTATGTGCATCGCCTCAAGATAGTTCTCGACGCCATAAGCCGAAACTAGACCCTGAGCAATTCCAACAATGCATTAGACGACTTTCTACGATCAACCCTACAAGAAACGTGTTATGCCGGCAGATAATGTAATCGATCCAAGGTTGCTGGATATTCTCCGGTGTCCAACGTCTGGCCTTCCTCTAAGAATTGAAGGCGATGACCTGATTTCCACAGATGGCTCCAGACACTATCCTGTTGTCGCTGGCATACCTTGCTTGATGCCGGATTCAGCAGAGCCAACCCACGCGGGATACCGGGCCCTTGTCGACGAGAACCGAAAGCAAAGACACGCCTGTGTTACTGAAGAGGATGTTGTCAGTTTTATTCAGGCGATGATCGTCTCAACTTGCGGAAATTTATTCCGGGGAACAAATCTCACGGGAGTATATCCGATCCCCGACTTTCCTAATGTTTTCGGCACCGATAATATCTTAGAAGTTGGCTGCAATTGGGGGCGGTGGAGCATTGCCGGGGCAAAGGCAGGTTATAGGCTAATTGGCATAGACATTCACTTGAAATCTCTTATGTGCGCACGTTGGCTGAGCCAGAAACTTACGCCGGGCAATGAACCTTTCTTTGTACTAGCTGACGCTCGGCACATGCCTTTTGCACCAGAATCATTTGGCGGCGTGTTTTCTTACAGCTGTATTCAACATTTTAATAAGCAACAAGCCGACATTATATTGTCTGAGGTAAGTCGTGTGATGAAGCCGCAAGCTAAGTCGGTGATTCAGATGCCTAACAAAGCAGGGATTAGGTCTATGCTAGTTTTGGGACGTAGGATGTTTTCCGAGGGAGCTGAATTCGATGTACGTTACTATTCCATATCAGATCTTCGTCGACTGTTTGAAAATAGGATAGGTAAATCGGAATGGTACGTCGATTGTTTCTTTGGCCTTAACGTCCATGCGCGTGATAGGGATTTAATACCACCCTCCAAAAGGTGGATAGTTGATCTCGCAGAAGTGTTCCTTTGGGCAAGCAAGAAGTGTCCATTTATCGGTAGATTTAGTGATAGCGTGTTTGTTAGCTCAACTAAGAGCTAATCATATCTCGCAACGCTGGGTATGTTTCTTGAGCTTGTTATCCCAAGAAAACCGCCAGGAGTTGTGGTCAAGACTTCTTGCCGCCATGCGTGAGGGCCGGAATGTCTGGGGCAGATAGGAGTTTGGTCACGGCGGCAAATGGACGCTCTGCGAACACATTAGTTTGCGGCAGATTGCCGGGAAAGATTGTTTCCGTTTCCACGGCGATGAGTTTTTGGCTCGTGCCTACCAGGGTGGAGAAGTCTATGGGGATGATTATGCGCGGGTGCTTACGGATTCTAAGATTGGTTTTCGGCTTCTACGCAAGGTATGTCCAGACCAGGACAGTAACCGTAGTTTCGAAATCCCCGGCGTGCGGCAGCCTGCTCGGAGCTGACCGGACCGGAGCGCCAGGACTTCTTTGAGGAAGGCCAAAGAGGCCGAGTTCCTCGCTTCTTGCGAGGAGTTGCTAGATAGGATGAAATCTTATTGCGGCAACGAATCCGCAAGAAAGCGCATTGTCGAGAGGGGCCAGAAGCGCTGCACCGACGGAGAATATGCCTATGTGCATCGCTTCAAAATTGCTCTCGACGCCATAAGTCAAAGCTAGGCCCTGAGCAATTCCATGAATCAGCACTCAACTTTGGAAAGTTTATTGGTCTGGTACGCGCGGCGCTTTCCTATTCGCCGAGGCAAGTTGAGGGTGATCAACTCGTTTTGGCGAGCCGCTGTTGGTAATCAGGGCACGCTGAGGTTGGCGGACTTGGTGCACGGTGGATTGAAGATGCGATGCGACGTGAGCGAAATGTTACAGCGGCAGTTCTATTTTTTCGGCACGTACTTCTTGGCAGAAGACCATCTCAGATGTTGGGCGACCGCGGCGAAAGGCGCCAAGGTTGTCTTCGACGTGGGAGCTAATGCCGGAATTTATAGCTTGGCCGCACTCGCTATTCAGCCCGACGCCACCGTCCACGCCTTCGAACCCACCCCGGAAATTGCTGTTCGGTTGCGAGAAACCGCAAAGCTGAATGGGCTCGATCGACTCTACGTTCACGAAGTCGCGGTCTCGAGCGAGAATGGGTCTGCCACCCTAAAGCGTTGCCGCGGCGAGTTGGGAACAAACGAAGGGATGAACTTCATCGCACCCGACCTCGGCGATTCCGGCGGTGAACGCGTACAAACCGTCTGCCTCGATCAGTTTTGCCAGCACCATGCGATTGACCACGTGGACCTATTGAAGCTCGATATTCAAGGGCACGAGCATTCTGCCTTAAAGGGGGCGGAACACTTAATCAGGGCCGGTCGTGTCGGACTCATCTTTACGGAACTCAACTGGGCTAAGAGTGCAGGAGCCACATGTGCGGCCACCGAGTCCATTCGTCTCCTCGAGCAGGGAGGCTATCGGTTCTCAAGACCAGGCAAGCGCCTGAATTGGCAGAAGGCGGGTGACTGGTTGCGGACTCTGAGTGATGTCGTTGCCTATCGAGAACGCCCCTAGCAAGGTTTTTCAACAGCCATGACCTTCTTGATTTTCATTTGCCTCGCGGCATTCCTTTGGATGTTGGGGCTTCTCCGAAGGGACAGGGTTTCGCTGGGGCTTCCGATCGCCTACTTGTATTCATTGTTGTTGATCCACGTTCCCGGCGCGCTTGCCCATATTGCCGGCCGCGATTTCCTTTTCCACTCGGACCTGATTGAGATTGGCATGCGTTTCACGGCGCTCGGGTCGATGTGCTTTGTTGCCGGTGTGTGGTTGGCCCGTTTCTCGACCCCAAGAATGACAATCCGGCGAGAGGCGAATCGTCATCGCTTTTGGTGGTTTTGCTTGTTGGGCGGGTGGTCTCTCATCTACGGCCTCAGTCCCCTCTACCAAATCCCCAGTGTCAGTGCTGCTGTTGGAAAGGGGGGAGGGATTTGGATGCTGGGCGTGATGCTAGGCCTGCGAACGGCTTGCCAGCGTGGCGATCACAAACGGATAGGGCTTTGGCTAGGCGCGCTTATGGTCTACCCTGTTCTGATGCTCTTGCTCGGAGGCTTTCTCAGCTATGGATCCGCGGCGATCATTATCGTCTGTGCCGCGCTCACTATCTCGACGCGAAGCTACTGGCAAGTGGTCGTCGGCATCACCGTCTTTGTATTCTTAAGTTTGAGCATCTTCGTAACTTACTATCAGCACCGCAATGACATCCGTGAGCAGGTGTGGGGCGGAGCACCTCTCGAGGCGCGAATCGATAGCGTCATTGACACGGTTAGAGATTTTGAGTTGCTTGACCCAACCAACCGGATGCACCTGATCGCGCTCGATCAAAGGCTCAATCAAAACTATTTCGTCGGACTGGCAGCTCGACGAATTCAGCTCGGCCTGGCGGACTATCTCGTGGGCGATTCAGTCCGGCAGGGATTACTCGCTCTGGTTCCGCGCATCTTGTGGCCCGACAAGCCGGTATTTGCCGGAAGCCCGCAAATCGTTTCGAAGATGACCGGCCTTCACCTTTCTCATACAACGTCGTTTGGTGTGGGCAATGTGATGGAGTTTCAGATTAATTTTGGGATTCCGGGAGTCGTCATTGGCTTTTTCGTGCTTGGTTGGCTCATCGGTATGCTCGATCTCAAAGCAGCCGTTGCGGAAGCTCGCGGCGATCTGGGCGGGATGATTCTCTTCTTTCTCCCCTGCGTGGCCCTGATTCAGCCGAACGGGTCACTTGTAGAATTGTTCAGTGGCTCCGCTGCAGCCCTAGTCGGGGCGTTCGCTTGGAACCTAGCATGGAAGAGGTTCGATAAGAAAAGGTCAGTTATCCCCAGACGGGTGGCGGAGAGGAGCGTTAACGGACTTGAAAGTCCTCGTTACAGGAACGAGTCTGTTACCTGATTATGGTGGCCCGGCGTTTTCGGTCTCGAGATTAGCTAGGGCGCTGGCCGAAGCCGGGGCCGAGGTTGGTCTGTGGGCTTCCGACCAGTCCTCGGCAGTTACGCCGCTGTTACCTGCCAGATCGTCTGTGCAACGCATAGTCGGCACAGAGGCTGAAGCTCTGGACCGTTTCGGGGAAACTGATATTCTGCATGATAATGGAATCTGGCTACCGCACAACCACCGCCTCGCGGTTCTTGCAGAAAGGCGCGGCATTCCCCGGGTAGTGAGCACGCGGGGCATGCTTGAACCTTGGGCGCTTAGCCACAAGCGGCTTAGGAAGAGCCTTGCCTGGTGGCTATATCAACGGCGCGATTTGAAACACGCGCGTTGCCATCACACAACTGCCGAGGCAGAAGGCCGGAACGTGCGAAACCTCGGACTCGGAGTCCCCGTCGTCGCAATTCCGAACGGTGTCGATGTGCCAGAGGAGCGGCCTTGGCTCGTCCGTTCCGGGGCTGAGAAAGCGGTTCGACGACGAAGAACAGCGCTTTTCCTGGGTCGGATTTACCCGGTCAAGGGCCTGCCAATGTTAGTTGAGGCTTGGGCGCGTGTGCGGCCGGATGGTTGGCTTTTGCGGATCGCCGGGCCCGACGAAGCAGGCCACCAGAAACAAGTAGAAAAGGCAGTGACCGCTGGCGGCTTGGGGCAAGTGGTTTCCTTTACGGGCCCTCTCGCAGATGGAATGAAGAAGTCTGCCTTTTTCGACGCGGAGCTGTTTGTGCTCCCGACCCATTCGGAAAGCTTTGGGATCGTTGTCGCCGAAGCACTTGCTCACGGCTTGCCAGTCCTGACCACCACCGGGGCGCCGTGGTCAATTCTGCCAGAGAGCGGCTGCGGCTGGTGGGTGGATGCAACCGTCGATGGCATTGCCGAAGGTTTACGTCAGGCAACAATTCTGGATCCCGAAACACTCCAGGCGATGGGCGCGAAAGGCCGCGCATTAGTCATCGCAGAGTTTGGCTGGAAACGCGTCGCGGATCGCATACTATCGACATACCGGGGAATACTCGCCAATTGAGTGCTATCTCCTGACTAGCTGCGCGCGCAAACGGCAGCGAGCGCCGATCAGCTTCTGCGGCAGGTCTTCCCGGGTGCCGCCAGTAGCTCCTTGATCCTTTTTCTTCATCCGTTTGTTCCTTTTAAGTCCGAGAACGGACGCTTACATAGAACTCAGGAAACCTTCCGCAAGCAAACAGTTTATTTTGTAAGTTGTTTGGCCGGATGATAGTGATATCAGTTCATGTACTCTGATGCATACGATGAGTAGGCTCCTTTATTTGTTCCTCCTTACCACGCTAACTGTGACCACGTTTATCGCCAGGTGGGAATGCCTCAAAGGCACGGAGCCTCGTATCGACCAGGCTAACTTCGCCACTTCAGTCCGTGGAATCGTGGAGGCAAATCACGCTTGGCCCGAGAAGCGGCCGGGCCAGAGTTTCTCGCAGGCGTTGCTGTGGGACGAAGGGAGTCTGCTACATCAGATTGGCCGTCCGATTTTCAACAACCCTCAGTCGTGCTTCAACCTTGTTCCGCTTTTGGTTTCCTCGGTAGTTTGCGGTCTGTTCTCGTACTCTTATGCGAAGCTGGTGTTCCTGAGCATCCTCGTAACTTGCATGTGTCTGTTTCCGCTCGGGTACCTGCCGTTCGCAGCCTTTGGAGAGTGTGAAAGACAGTCGTTTCCCCTAGAGATCATGGGTCTTGGCACTACCCTCGTATACGCCTTAACCTTCCAAGTGTCTCTGTTCTCACCGTGGGGAGTGCATAACGCGGGCGTGTTTTTCCTCGTGACCGCGGTAGTGGCTTCGGTTTGGCTCCTTCGTGACGCGAAGTCTTGGGGGAACCCGCCCGTTCGGGCGATGTCATTGATTCTCTTATTCGGCGGGATTGCGTGTTATTCGCACTGGACTAACGTTTTCCTGCTGCTTCCAGCTTTGGGTATCTCACTGTTGACAATCCGTGACATTTCGTTCGGCCGACGTGTGGCGTTCACTGCCGGTTTCACACTGCTTATGAGCGCCATTCTCCTCCCGGTAGGAATTCTCGCAGCTGTGCACCACAGAATCGACGACAACTTCGTGGTTTACTTGAACTCCGGCGATGCAGCGAGGCCCCTATTGGCGGGAGTTCCATCGAGAGCCTTGAAGTGGTTTTCGACGGGTTGCGAACTGTTCTCTCCTCCTGGGCTGCTGCTCGGAATCGCAGGTCTAGTCTGGATGGCGAGGAAGTATCGAATTGTTCTGCCCCTAGTTTGTCTTGCGGTTCACTTTTCCGCCTACTGTATAATCCCCGGCTTCATCTGGAACGGTTCTCCGACATGGCTCCGAACCTATAACTATGTATTCCCGTTTTTGTCAGTCGGCATGGGGGCTATGCTAGCGTTGGTTTGGCGCGGTCTGCCCGGAGGTGGATGGCCGGTTGTAGGTCGGCTTATGGTCGGTGTCTGTTTCCTCAGCCACATCTATCTACAGATTCCGCAACTCCGATCGACGGAGTGGTTGCGCAACAGGAGTTCGGTCTTCTACCAAAACTATCTCGAGGGACAGGGTAATCTCCGTCCGACTGTGGCCGGTCTGGAGGGAGCGATCCCTGAGGGTGAGCCGATCCTATTCTGGGACTATCCCCTTCGTCAGCTTTATCAATCGCTGGCTCGCTCAAGCGGTCGAAATCCTATCATCGCGTCGACCATCACCTCGACACTTTCAAGAGTCGACACACGGGCTAGGTTCAATGAGTCCCCACACATGCTTCCCACCAATATGCACGTAGTAGCCCCGGAGACGGTGTCCGCCCGGGAACTGGAGAATGCACTCGTTACGATCCTACGGATGGCCGGAGTCAAGGATGTCAGGGGAGTATCCTTGTCTCCGAGAGGACGCTGGAATACTGGCGCATATGGAACAATTGTATTGTACGATGCGCAGCAAATATAAATACCGCTTCATAAGTATTGCGGCACGACTGCGCCGTCCCCAAGGAATATGGGGATAATTCGGACGCTGTGGTTAGCTGAGTCCTATGGTCTCTGCTGTACCCGATCAAGGACAGAGAATCTCTCACGCTCAACCTCGGAACGGGGACGGGACGCTTAGTGTGCTGGGTGATCGATCTGGGCTGTGGAGCTGCAGCGGGTCTGCCCGTTCCAGTGGAATACGGACCCCGGTGAGACCATCGTGCACACGCGTGGCGGTGGGACAAGTGTGCCGAGGGTGCGACGGCCTATACTCGAAGCCACGTCTTCGGAGGTTTCCAATCCGGCACAGGCGAAACGGAACGACCACCACAGTTGGACGACGATCAAGGCCTCGTCGCCCGAGACGTTGTCAGGGTTGCGCGCGGGAAGGGGTAGAGATCTAACTTCGTGGGCACGGGACATGTGCCGTATGTTTGGAAGAGTATGATCCTGGTTACCCGGAAACCGGAGGGCGGATTGAAACGGAATGAAAATTCTCGGACTTAACGCGTTCCACGGCGATGCGTCGGCGGCGTTGCTGCGGGACGGATACCTTGTGGCCGCGTTGGAGGAGGAGCGGCTGAATCGCATCAAACATTGGGCGGGGTTGCCCTTGCTTGCGGCAAAGGCATGTCTCGAAGGGGCGCAACCAGACCATATCGCGATTTCGCGCAATCCCAAGGCTCATCTGACGGACAAACTGTTGCGGGTGGCGCTGCGGCCGCACCAGTGGCTGAACGTCACCTCCCGGGCCACTAACAGTGTGCGCATCGCACAGGTGGGCTCGGTTCTCGCGGCAGAAGGAATTGTGTCACAGCAGACGCGACAGGTGCACTTCGTCGAGCATCACCGGGCGCACCTCGCCAGCGCGTTCTTCGCGTCGCCCTTTGAGGAGGCCGCCGTCATCTCCATCGACGGCTTTGGTGATTTCAGCAGCGTGATGTGGGGCGTGGGGAAGGGCAATCAGATAGAGGTGCGTGGTTCCGTCTCGTTCCCGCATTCTCTGGGCATTTTCTATACCGCGTTCACGCAATTCCTTGGCTTCCCCAAGTACGGTGACGAGTACAAGATGATGGGTCTCTCCGCCTATGGCGAGCCCCGATTTGCCGAACAGGTGCGGCGCGTGGTCCGCACGGAGAGAGATCAGTGTCGACTGGATCTGGACTACTTCACCCATCACAGTAAAGGCGTGGACATGACTTGGTACGGCGGGGAGCCGGTGCTGGGCGCGGTGTTTTCGCACAGGATGACGGAGGAGTTCGGCGACCCGCGCGCGCCAGGGTCTGAGATCCGGCAGAGGGACATGGATCTGGCAGCTTCCGTGCAACTAGTGCTGGAGGAGAATTACTTTGCGCTGTTGAATTTTGTTCAGAAGCAAACGGGCGCGACCGCGCTTTGCCTGGCCGGCGGCGTGGCGTTGAATTGTGTGGCCAATGGCATGATCTTCGAGTGCACAAACTTCAGGGACGTGTACGTACAGCCGGCGGCGCACGACGCGGGGACCTCGATTGGCGCGGCGCTCTATGTGCAGCATCAAGAGTTGAAGCTACCGCGGTGCTTTCAGATGCGACACGTGTATTACGGGCCCGAGTATTCGGACAGCGAGATCCTTCGCGACCTGGAGGCAGCAGGATGCAAGTTCCACGAGCTCGCGGAAGAGGATGTGATTGACCGCACGGTGGAGGCGATTGCCCAGGGGAAGATCGTGGGTTGGTTTCAAGGCCGCATGGAGTTTGGGCCGCGCGCGCTGGGTAACAGAAGCATTCTTGCGGACCCGCGCCGCAAGGATATGAAAGAGATTCTCAACAGCCGCATCAAATATCGCGAGCCGTTCCGGCCGTTCTGTCCGTCGATTCTTTTGGAGAGGGTGGGCGACTATTTCGAGACGGACTACCCGTCGCCATTCATGGTGATGGCATACAAGATCAAGCCAAAGCAACGCGAGCGGATTCCGGCGGTGACGCACGGGGACGGGACCGGAAGGCTCCAGACAGTGGAGCGCGACGTGAATCCGCGGTATTGGAAACTGATTCACAAGTTCGAGGAAGTAACAGGAGTGCCGGTGCTGCTGAACACGTCCTTTAATGAGAATGAGCCCATCGTCCAAACGCCGGCCCAAGCGATCGACTGCTTCCTGCGAACGCGGATGGACGTGATGTCGATCGGTGGGTTCGTATTGCACAAGGAAGAAAACGTGCATCTGAGCGAGAATCGGGCAGCATTTGCAGAGCTACAAAGAGGCTGAGTCGATTATTCGCATGCGAGCGGGTCGATGATATGCGAGCCCACGGCTGCAGACTTTGCTCAAAAGACGCATGGATGCGCTGCCTTGCGGAACCACTACGTCTCTGATCCAGCCTATTGGCAACCAAACATCCCACAAAATGAACATCTTGCTTCTGAACCAGGCCTTCTATCCGGACGTAGTCGCGACTGCTCAGCTTGCGAGTGACTTGGCGGCCGCCCTGGTGCAGGCGGGACATGAGGTCACGATAGTCTGCAATTCTCGAGGTTACGACGACCCAAAGCTTCGATTCCCCAACGAAGAAACCTGGAAAGGCGTCAAAATTTTCCGCGTAGGCGCAACTGGGCTCGGTAAGAGTTCCAGATGGCGGCGCGCCGCCGACTTCGGAACATTCATCGCAAGCTGCGCCTTGCGTGTGTGGTCATTGCCAAAGTTCGACGTTGTGATAGCGATGACCTCGCCGCCTCTTATCTCTTTTGTTGCAAGTTTGGCGTTGCCGAGAAGAGCTCGCAGCTTGGTATTCTGGTCAATGGACCTCAATCCGGATGAAGCCATTGCTGCCGGATGGCTGCAACCGAACTCTCTGCTTGCGCGTGTGCTGTCACGCATGTTGCTGCACAGCTTGCATCGAGCTGATCGCATCATAGCGCTGGATCGGTTCATGAAGCAGCGCATCGAGGCTAAAGGTGTTGACGCAAACAAGATTCTGGTCGTACCTCCCTGGTCGCTCGATGACCGCGTAAGGTTCGATCCGGTCGGCAGGGAAGAGTTTCGGCAGCTCCACAATCTCTCGAGTAAGTTCGTCGTCATGCACTCAGGGAACCATAGCCCGTGCCACCCGCTAGAGACCCTCCTCCAAGCAGCTGAGCGGCTGGCTGAGAACGAGGATGTTGCTTTCTGTTTTGTGGGGGGCGGAAGCGAATTTGGCAAGGTGAAGGAGCGTGCTCGGAACCGCGGTTTGCGCAATGTGCTATGCCTTCCTTACCAGCCGATAGAGAAGCTATCAGGATCGCTTTCCGCAGCCGATCTTCATGTTGTCGTGATGGGGGATCAGTATGTAGGCATTGTCCACCCATGCAAAATCTACAACGTGCTCGCCGTGAAAAAACCATTCCTCTACATCGGGCCCAACGAGAGTCACGTGACAGACATCATTGGACAATCTAGTGCCTATGTTTCATCCCACGGTGACGTAGAGGGAGTCGTAGCAAATATCCTACGCGCAATGAGGAACACCGTACTTGATTCGCCACGCGGTGTCGAAGTGGAGACGTTGTTTTCGAAAAATCGGCTTGTTCCGCAAATAATCAGCGCGATTGAACAGGGTGGGAGAGCAAACGTGTGAAACATCCGCGATGCGCCTGTGGCATGTGGCACAGGGGCGTAATCAGGTTCTGCTTTTAAGAGGCGTTCCACAGTTCCGGTACCATTCGATAGTATTCCGCAATCCGTCTACCAGCGAAGTCTGGGCTAGAAATCCGAACTCGCGCTCGGCACGGGTGACATCGAGGCGACGTCGGGGTTGGCCATCAGGCTGCGTTCGGTCCCAGATGAGTTCGCCTTCAAACCCTGTCAATTTACATAGCAATGCCGCCAATTCCCGAATGGTGATCTCGTGTCCTGATCCGATGTTTACCGGCTCCGGCTTGTTGTAACGTTCTGCGGCAAGCAAAATAGCCTCTGCCAAATCTTCTACATACAAGAATTCACGCGAAGCTGACCCTGTTCCCCAGCACGTGACCGTATGTTCGCCACGTGCTCTCGCCTCCAGCAACTTCCTTATCAGCCCCGGAATTACATGCGACGTTTGCGGATCGAAGTTGTCTTTGGGGCCATAGAGGTTTACGGGCAAGAGATAAATACAATTGAACCCGTATTCCTGTCGGTACGCCTGTGCCTGGACCAGTAACATCTTCTTCGCCAGTCCGTAGGGTGCGTTGGTCTCTTCCGGGTAACCATTCCACAGATCTTCTTCGTGAAACGGCACTGGAGTAAACTTTGGGTAAGCACAAATTGTTCCCAAACACACAAACTTGCGAACATTCAGGCGTCTCGCATATTCGATGAGTTCAATCCCCATAATGGCGTTGTCGTAAAAGAACTCACCGGGATGCAACCGGTTAGCTCCGATACCGCCCACGACTGCCGCCAAGTGAATAACTAAATCTGGCTCCGCACGCTTGAGGAGGCGGACAATTTGTTCCCGCTCCCGTAGGTCGTACTCGCGCTTTCTCGGCGCGATAACTTTTTCGCAGCCAGCGGCCCGCAGCTTCGCGAGAACATGCTGCCCGAGAAACCCACCCCCTCCGGTCACCAGAACCGTCTTGTCTGCCCAAAAACCAATTTCGTTACCCAAGCACGGCTCCCGCAGCGGCCTTCAGGTTATCGGAGACGCTGTTACTCCACTGATGCCATGCGCCGAACTTCTCGCGCAAAAGTCGTGCACCTTCACCAGGCGAGGTAAGTCCCAGAGACTCCATGTCTCCATCCACCATGATGCGCACCAACTCGCGAAAATTAATTCTAGGTTTCCAACCTAGTTCACGCTCCGCCTTCTTCGGGTCGGCGCGCAAAAAGTCGACTTCGGCAGGCCGCTTGTAGCGATCATCAATGGAAACATGTTTTTGCCAGTCCAGGCCGGCATATTCAAAGGCTTCAGTCACAAACTCGCGGATGGTGTGCGACTCACCCGTACCAAGAGCATAGTCGTCGGGACGTTCCTTTTGCAGCATTTGCCACATACTCTCCACATATTCTGGAGCGTAACCCCAGTCGCGTTTCGCCTCCAGATTTCCTAAATACAGTTTGTCCTGCTTGCCTGCCAGAATATGCGCAACCGCGCGCGTAATTTTTCTGGTGACGAATGTCGGTCCCCGTCTTGGGCTTTCGTGATTGAATAACACTCCATTGCTGCAGAACATCCCGTACGCCTCACGGTAATTGATGGCCACCCAATACGCGTAAACCTTCGCTGCACCATATGGGCTGCGGGGATGGAACGGCGTTTGTTCGTTCTGGGGCGGCGGCGCCGCGCCGAACATCTCCGAGGAACTCGCTTGGTAAAAACGGGTGGTCACGCCACTCCGGCGGATGGCGTCAAGAAGTCGGGTTGTCCCCAAAGCCGTGATGTCGCCCGTGTATTCCGGATTTTCAAAGCTAACCATGACATGACTTTGGGCGCCTAAGTGGTATACCTCGTCCGGACGGATGCTGTAGATGAGATCGATCAAGCGGCTGCTGGTCGAGAGATCGCCGTAATGCAAGAACAGACGGGCGTTGGGGTTGTGCGGGTCCACATAAATATGGTCTATGCGGCCGGTGTTGAATGTGCTGGCACGACGAATGACTCCGTGCACTTCATAGCCTTTTGATAAAAGCAGTTCAGCAAGATAGGAACCGTCCTGTCCGGTGATTCCCGTGATCAGAGCATGTCGCAAAGGGCACCTCAGCTCCCCGAAGGGCTCGAACACCTGGATGAATGGCGCAGTTTACAGTTTTCGTATCCTGGCGGTCCAGGGGCGCGCAGGTATTTGAATATAATTAATAATAGCTTATTGTGGTTCTCTAGCACCTGAGCAGCCGCCCTCACCTCCCGCTGCAGACCGCTAGAGGTGACTGCCATGCAAGGTCAAGTGGCAGTCGCTACATAGCGTGATCAGGTTCTGCTCGGAATCATCCCCGGATTGACTGCGAAGTTCCTTGTGATGAACTTGGAGGTTCTTCAGGCTCCCGCAGGACTGACATCTCCATCCATCCCTTTGCAGGACTTCTCGACAAAGCTGCTCGTACAATTCGGGATCCATTCGCAGGCGTGGTTGCTTCGGTCGAATTTGACTCATGACGCCTTCTGATGTGCTTGCGCGAGGAATGCCTGCCGCTGTTCGCCGGGCAGGAACTTGAAGAACTGCCGGATCGAATGCAGCAATATTTCAGGATTCCCATTGTCCAGATTCGCTCCCGCCAGAAAGTCCGCACAGATCATCTCCAGACAGTACCCGCGTGATTTGTCGGTGCCCAGCATCAGGGCTGCTGTCTCGATCGCCTGCTCGATCACCGGAATCTGGCTCTTGTAGACCTTGAAGTACATCAGCTCCGACGGTTCCTCTTCCCTTCCCGTCAGTTCCCTCTCCACTGCCCGCCTGAACTCTTCCCTCGGCATGGAGCGGGCTTTGTGCACCCAGGGTGCACAATCGAAGCGCTGACCCTCCGCCCGCGCCAGCTTCGCCAACTCCCTTCCTTTCGTCCAACCGATGTCCTTGAGATCCTTCCTGACCTGCGGCGGCAGGTGCTCGTGGATGGACATCAGGTAGTACGCCTTCCGTCTCGATTCCGGGAACCGTCTCGCCAGGAACTCATCAAACGACGTCAGGTTCTCCAGCCTCCAGTACTGTCCCGCCCGTACCTCGCACAGATACCTGCCAAGCTCGACAAAGTGTGTGTCTCGCTCTGCCTCTTTCTGTTTTTCCCAAGCCAAGATCTCGTCGATCTTGGTCAGAACAAAGAGGGCACGCTTGCGATTGAGCTTCGGCGGCATCGGCATCGGCCTAAAACGAAAGTTCGTCAAACAGACCAAGATCGACTCCTGGCTTGCGCACGAGACCGGCCTCAACCAGGTCGGGCTTGTCGAGGCAGAGCCCGAGGAAGGGGCAGGTTGTGCACGGATTCTGTGGAAAGCGGATGCCGCTATGCGGCAAAAACAGTCCGGACTCGATCCGTCGAACTGTGTCATCGACCAGAGTGTTAAACTCCTGCCGCTGCTCGTCAGAAATGGTGGCCCAGAGGTACTGAACTTCGACCAGGCGCTTGCGGACGAAGACAATCTGGGCAACTTCGTCGATTCCGGTCATCCAGGAATAGCAGACGAGTTGTGGATCAAGTGCCGAGATGCCCGACGGCTCTTCCGGATATCGTGCAGAGGTGGTCTTCCATTCCAGCAGACAGGGTGTGCCGTCCAGCTCGCCAATGGCGTCGACGTAGGACACGAAATTGTTGCCGGAAACGAGTGTCCGATTGAACTGAATCTGCTGGGTTGAACGAGGCCTCCGAATACGAACGCGGCCGTCCTGAGCGAAGCGCTCGAGCAACTGGATGCCTTGTTGCAACATGCGGTCCCAGGTGTCGTTGCCGGAGTAGGTCAGGCCCATGTCCTTGCATACACTCCACTGCTCGAACAGCACAGCCGCCGGGTCTTCAAGGCGAAAAAGAGCGGCGACGGCCTGTTCGAACGCTCGGCCAAAGAGCATGGGCGCGCGTGTGTCTTTCTCTTGCCAACCGTCGAGGTAGCGGTGCCGGTAACGGCGCGGGCAGCTAAGGTATTGGCTGATCTGGGTGTAGGAGTAGGTCATCGGGATGCCTCCTCGGTATTGGAGCGAGAAGCACTCGATACCGGAGCTGCGGACAGTTCTTCCCACTGGCTGGCCGGGGCGAAGCCGTCAAGGTTGATGAGCGAGATGCCGTTGATCACGGTGTGGCTGATCTTGACCACGCCGCGGAGCCCGGGCAAAGCCTTCTCATCGACCTGTTCGTGGGCGAGAAGCTCCGGGTCATAGAGAAAATCCCGCAGGAACCAGCCCAGCTTCCAGATTGCCTTTTGGGTGCAGTAGAGACGACCCACGATGGACTGACCGGCGGAGGAACTGGGTTCAAGGATGGAGAGCCGGAGGATGTAGAACGGTTTGTGGGCATGCCAGCGGAACTGGGCACCATCGACGCGGACGAGGAAGACGCCGTCGGGAATCTCCGGACGAGAATCGCAGGCAGTTTCGGCAAGGCCGGGGACTTGGCGTTTCATGCCACCACCTCCTGCTTCGGATGCGGGTAGCTGTTGAGCTGGCAGAGCAGGGCGTTGCGGTCCTTCTCGGCCCAGTCGGCCAGTTGCTGGACGAAGTTCTCAACCTGTTCGCGGGTGGCTTCTCGGAGCGTCTTCGTGCCGCAGAAGTCGACGGCGTAGGCCTTAACCAGTTCGGGGTCGAGCTTGTGTTGGCGGATGATCTGGCAGAGACGGTCGCGGACCTTGGGGCCACCGCCGTTCCCATTGCCATTCGAACTCTGTGGAGGAAGCTTCTCACCCGGATTCGGAACTGTCCCGATCTCCTCGACCGAGCAGATGCCGATTCCGTACGCCTTGCGTAGAGCGCGATTGACCGCACGCGTTTCGGCGACGCGCATCTCTGCCCCGCGGACGAGCGCGGAAACATTGGATGGATCGGCATCGCCGTAGCCGACAAAGCCGGAGGAGCCCTTGGAAGGGAAGACTGTCGCCTTGAGGACGAACCGATTCGCCGCCGAATCGCACAGCGAATCCACGGCTTCGACATGGATGCCGTTGCACCTCTTGCGACGCGCCAGCCGCAGCAGTCCCGTGTGGGTTACGTACCAGTTGCCGTTAATGATCTGAAGTTCGCCCGCCTTAAAGGAAAACTGGAAGTCTCTCGTGATGGAGGCGAGAAGATCAATGGCACGGGATGAGAAGGGCGCCGTGCCCCTGGCAAGCCGAACATTTTCCCGAAGTAACCTCTTAAAGTTTGTAACCAGTCTGGTGTCCGATTTACGTATGGGGGGGTTCATTTAGCCTCTTGTGTTATCAGTAGATAACATATAGCACACTGTTAACTTTGTCAAATGGTGTTGCTCGACGATCACGCCAACAGCTATATTTCGGGTGTGGCCAAGACCGAATTCATAGCTTTTCGGGTTGCTCCGGAACTCAAGCGCGAACTACAGCGCATAGCGGACGACGAGCAGAGGGCTCTGTCTCAGGTTTGCGAAATGTTCCTGTACGAAGGTGTTGAGGGCTCCAAGAAGGAAGGGCCCAAGTTCATGCAGCGCCTGGTCGCCAAGCAGAAGGCCAGGTCAAAGACTCTTGACCTGGGCGGGAAAGACGTCGCCCCTCGTTGACTGACCTAGGCTTGTCTGGAAATGTGGCCCCCAACTGATTGATTCAAAAGTCGTCGCTGCATCTCCAATCGCGCTTCTCCCATCCGGGCTCATTGCTTTTCGTCGGCCGGCTCATCCTTTTCCAACCCAGTGATGGTCGCATGAATCATTTGCCGTCCTAACATCGGGACCGGGCGGCAGCCGACAGTAGTCCCTCTCTCCAGTACTTCCTGTTCTCGAGAGCGGGTGGCCAGTGCCGCGCTGCCCACGAGCGACACTCTGCTCGGGATCCGGACCTGATCCGCAGGATCGACTGAAGTATCGCAAAAAATCGCAGCGTACAAAGGCTATTGACGTTCGTCTTATGTTCGCCTAGAATAAGTGTGTGCGCAAACGCTGGCCGTTCTCGATCGGGGATGCCGTTGAGAACGGTTTGTATTCAGCCTTTGCCCGAGCGCGGCTGCCACCAATGCGGCCATCATCGTTGGCATTGGTTTTTGAGTGGAGCAGGGTACCGAGCCCCAAGTTTGTGCAACCCGGTTGCACAGTGACGGCCAACCGAATCCCAAGCGGGCCGGGACGGCCCATTTTAAGTTGAGCAACTCCTGGAGAAAGGCTACGTCGCTGCCAGACGGGAGATTGCGCTGAGTCCCGCATGCTACAATGCTTACAAGAGTTACAATTTGGGAGATTGCCATGAGATCAACCCGTTCGATGGTCATCAGCATGCGCCTCCCGGCGGAGAGCGGAAAGCGTCTCAAACGCATGGCGAATCGGCATGGTTGGACCCCCAGCGACGCCAGTGCGCGCCTGGTGGAGGAGGGCTTGCGCCGGTCGGAATTTGGATTCATCGACTTTCGAGATTCGCCTGCGGGCCGGCAAGCCTGCCTGCAAGGGAGCACGCTCGCCGTATGGGAGGTCATGCTGCTCGTCCACAGCTACAAGAAAAGCGTATCGGCCGTAGCGGGACATCTCAAGTGGCCAGAAGTGAAGGTCCAGGCAGCTGTCAACTATGCGGGGGCGTTTCCCGAGGAAATCAATGCGGCAATGGCGGAGAATGAGGCGACGAATTTTGAAACGCTGAAGCGCATGTTGCCTCAGGCCATCGAATTCGTTCCCAAGAAAGCGGTGAAAAACTGAAATGCTCAAGCTTCTTCTCGATGAGCATATCTCACCGGACGTGGCGAATGGTCTGCGTCGCCGCAATCGCGCGATAGAAATTCGCTACATGGTGGAATGGGAAGATGGGTACTTCCTGGGACAGGAGGATTCCGCTTATTTGCGAGAAGCCGCCACCCAGGGACTAACGCTTGTTACTTATGACCGGAGGACGATTCCTCCCCTGCTCAAAACCTGGGCGGAAGAAGAGCGAACGCACGGCGGGGTGGTTTTTGTGGACGAAAAAACAATTTCGCCCGCGGATATCGGCGGTTTGGTCTGGGCCTTGACCAGACTGGCAAGAGAAACTGGGAATTGGGACTGGACTAATAGAATCTATTTCCTGCGGCGCTGATGCCAGTCGCCTCGATGTGATCGTGGAGACAAACCTTTCAGGATTTCGGCGTTGAGGCGAGACGTTCAGCGAATCGCTGACGACGAACAGAGGACTATCACGCAGATCTGCGAGATGCTGCTACGCGAGGGCGTCGAGGCCTACAAGAAGGAGGGGCCCAAGTTTATGCAGCGCCTGGTCGTCAAGCAGAAGGCCGGGGTCAAAGACTCATGATCTGGGCACAGGAATCGCTCGTGCTTGGTGACCCTACCGGGTTCGTTGGGCGAGGACCTTTTGCGAAGAGCGGTTGACTTTTCTCGCCGAGCGCGCAAGAATAGGCCAGTTCGTGCTGCAAAATTGGCGCGGAGTTTTTTGGCTCGATCATCCTCTGAATTAGTCCCATCGCTCTAGACGAATAGTTCCCATCACATCTGAAAACGGCGCCAACGTTCTGGGCTATTCCTGCCGTTGCGTGTTTCGCAGTCTGTACAGCGCGACTAGCCGGTTGCCAGGAACCTATCCTAAATTCCGGAGAATTCAGATGAAAAACAGGAAGACTGTGACAGAGAAGACGATCGAAGCAAACAAGGCAACCACCAGCAAGCCCACGGGGCCGAAAACCGGCGCCCACAAAGGCCACGCAGCCGTGAACTCTACCGAGCTCGACTGGTTCACCTCAGAGCTGCAGATCAGTGAAGCAGATCGACCGAAGTTCGAGGCTCTGCGCGATCGTCTGGCGCAGAAGTACGTGGCACCCACGTACTTGCGGCAGATCGTGCGCGACCTCATAGTTTCGTGTACTTGGTTGTATAAGTTAGAGCTCCGAAAGAAGACTCGCAGTGTAGGTTTGCAGGAGACCCCACACGAACAGACGATGGAGGCAGCAGGCGGAGACACCGTCCCGATTGAAAAATGGTACGGGGTCGACTACCGATCTCTCCAGGGTGCTTTGCGTTTCCTCAGGGAACTCGGCGCAGACGTGGCCCAACACGGACTCCTTCACCTCGAGGAAGACGGTCCCCTGAAGCAATCGGTCATCAAGGGTTTTGGGCAAAACTTCTACGACCGTCTTACGAAATGGAAATTCATGAGCCCCAGCGCGATTGGTTTAGCGCAGCATATGGAGATAATGCTCACGACATTCAAGATGAAACCTCCGGTCGGCTTACTCCGTGGAAACCCTGAGCACCAGGCAGCGATGAGCGACACAACTGGGCTGAAGCCCCCTGTTGTTGACGGCTCTCCAGGCGGCCCCGACCATTCACCCGCCAGTAGGGTGATATTTAATTTGAAGCCCCCTCCGATGGACCCAGGCTCGGGAGGCCTCGAAGACTTCAAACTCCCCCAAGTGGCTCCGGATCCAGGTTTGCCAAAGCAAATGTATCTGAAGCTGATTGACGTCGAAATCGAGCATCTGGAGGCCCTGATTCGAATTAGGCGGCAGGACACCGGAAAAGCTCCACACGCGCTCTCGGAGTTTTCGGAGCGATCTCTTGCAGACGCCAACCGGGATCTGCAACGAGCGATCGAGTTGTTTCTGAAGCTTGAGGGGAAAGGGCTTTAGGCCGGGAAGCCTGATTTCTTGCCCGTGCAATCGAGACGCGTAATGCGCTGGCGGAAGGAGCGACGGCGAGAAGCGACGCCCGTTCTCGGAATCGATCGTTACCGTTGACTCTCTGCCGCGGCGAGATTAAACTTACTCTGTCAGCCATGATCGTAGGCTGATTATCCCGAGTACCCGACACCCGGGACACTGGATCAAGCAATTTCACGCACGCATCTCGATAGTCTCGAACGTATTTCCCTCGGCTGGAACGTATTCCCATATTCTGAAAATCAGCGGCATTGCGCCGGAATGGTGCAGACTACCCGCGTTTAGGGCGGCTGGTGCCGGGGAGAAAACGCTGATGGCTGCTGTTATTCCACTCTCAATTGCGAGTGCGGTCCTACCGGATGGGGATCAACTTGAGTTGATCGGCGGCGGCGAGAAAACCACCCGCCTCTTGCGCTGGCATGACGGTCGCGCCGTCAAGTGCCGGGAGTTCGAGTCTGGCGGGCGACGATTTACTCCGGCGACAATCGGTGAAATTCTCCCGAGCGAAATCATACTTGCAACCGGCATTTCCGATTACAAGTCTCCCGAGGATCTCTTCAAGAGCATCGGTCTTGTTTTCCAGTCAACGTGCGGGTTGGAGCGCAACAACGCCGAACGGGCAACTTGCTTCGCCTTCGCCACCCACTTCGCGGAGTTCCGGGATCCCGCACCCCGCGCGATTGTGAATTGGATCGACGCCTGGGAAGCCCTGCAGTTCCTCGAACTGTTAGCCCCTTTCTGTCGTCATGCCATCCGGACAACGCGGTTCGAACCTGCTGACTGTTGGAATCTGCCGGCTGGTTGTTCACCGACTTTTCTCATTTGCGATCCAAGGCCGTCCAGCGCTCTGCTCAAATTCTTGGATGCAACGCAACATTCTGGATTTGCCGTGACGCAAGCTGGACGGGTCGTAACCCGGCCGTTTTCCGCAGTGGTTCTAACAAGTGGCCACGAACTGGACGATAGGATTCCGGCTACGTTCCTGCGCATAAATGCGACACCGCAGACCCGTCCGTCCCTCGTTGACGCCAAAGCGTTGCAGAAAATCGCGAGAGATTTCCAGCCGCAACTGCTGGCATATCGCTTGAAAAACCGTTCACGGGTCGCCGGTGCGACGTTCGATGCCGACCGTTTCCGTGGGGGCACTCGGGCTCTGGCATCTGTTCTTGGATCTTGTTTTCCGAACAGCGTGGAACTGCAGAATCGCGTCGTGAAACTGCTGGAGCCGCAGGACGAGGAACGCCGCCTCGATCATGCCCGGTGTGAATCGGCGGTCGTTCTGGAGGCGCTTTTGATCGCGTGCCACGAAGGACGAGCAAGCATGCACGTTGGAGAAATCGCGGAACTCGCGAACGGAATTCTGGATCTTCGCGGCGACGGTTACCATCTCGAGGCTCGCAAGGTCGGCAATATCCTAAGCTCTTTTTCACTTGGACAGCGTCGGGACAGCAGAGGCTATGGATTCTTGCTCTCGACCGAGTGTAAGCAGAGAATTCACGAGCTTGCTCGCTCTCTGGACGTTCCATTCTTTCGAGGACAGATCAAGAAATGCGACATTTGCAAAAAGCTATCGCCAAACGCACCGCGAGTGCACATATGAACGTTGTGTACGTCATGCACATGCGCGCATAAATTAGGGCTGGAAAGGGGCCGCTGATGCCAAACAGGAAAAAGATCGAGATCATTCGCCGGATCCAAGACGCTGGGTATCTTTGCGAGGTCGATAACACTCCCAACCTCAATCTTCCAAAGCTGAAGATTGAGAATGATCCCTTTCACAGCTTCGCCTTCAATTTCTGCGGCGGGATGGGCGTCACCCTCGCGCTGCGGATAACCTCGGATCGGGCTGTACACATTCAGGATTTCGGCGACCTCGAACTGCCGGAGAGACCGTGCAACGTGGACTGGTGGGTGAATGAGGGATCGAATTTCTACAGGTTTCACCGGGGCCCAGAGTACCCTCGTGACGTGGTGCTCAACCACCGTATAGGTGAACATGGGATGGTGAAGCCAGGACAGCCCTTGGAAGGCGTGCTCTTGGGACGCTCCGCAACACCTATCCCTTCCCAGTACTCTCACGGTTTCAGGTTGTCGTTGAAGTTTTCGATCCTGGACGGATTTGACACATCGCACACCGCCCAATTGCTAGTGCCGGTGGATGAACATCTATGCTCCAGTAGTCGACGACCAAGCCGAGGTTCACGGTACGCGCCCCGCTCGATCAACGAATCCAAGCCCGTAGACGGAATGGAGAACCTTGTGCCCGAGGTGCAGCACTATGACAACGCGCCCGGCCCTCCCGAGCGGCAAACTACATTGATGAAACAGACCAGCCACTCTCCGTCTCAAGATTGACGTCGAAGCTGAAGAGTGCTGCCTCGTCGTGAAAGGAGGCAGGTCGCTACTGGACCAACTATCCAACGCAGCTGCGAACCGTCCGCACACCTAGGCACCGTGAACGACTAGAAGGGAACACGGTATATCGCGGCACTCGCAGCAACGCCAACCAGCGCACTAGCATTCATCGCTTCCTTGATCGCACTACTGGGAATGAAGAGTATGTCCTGGTCCCGGACGGAAACATCGTGAGCCTTGCCACGTAGCAGTTTCTTCACATCTAACTGTTGCTCTTGAAACCCATTCTCAGTACGACGAAGCAGCCTCGTTTTTCCGGCAGAGGCAACGTGAGTCGGCCCCCCGGCGACAGCTACGATCTGCAAGACCGTGATTCCTCCCGTGGAATTTAGCACGTATCCACCCGGCCGAGTTACCTCTCCTAGTACGTAGACGATACCGGCTCTCGGAACTACAACGGTATCGCCCGGCTGGAGGTCGACATTGCTGGCGGCCATTTCGGCGGGGTCTTTCGAGATGGAAAGGGTCGTCGCGTCTTTTTGGTCGCGGTGGCTGATCACGACCTTACTGGCAGCTTTATCGGTAGGTCCGCCGGCGGCCTGCAGCACATCAAACAATCGGTGCGGGCCAAGAACGGAATAGAACCCGGGCTTGGCGACCTCGCCGGCCACAGAAATTCCGCTGCTGTTGTATTCCTTGACATACACGGAGACTTGCGGGTCGTTAACAACGTTATTCTGCTGCAACTGAGTTTCGATGGCCGCTTGCGCTTCACTGCTACTGAGGCCGGCCACTCGAACATAACCGATGAGCGGCATCGAGATGTTTCCGTCGGCGCTCACGCGAGTGTGCCCGGAAAGATCAGGCGCGCCGTACACTGTGATCTCGACCTCATCTCCGGGACCGATGACGAGTGCGGAAAAATTGGCCGGCGGAGTGGTCTTTTGTTCTGGGGATCCAGCTAGAGGCGGAGTGGCAATTCCCGATGGTTCCGTGGTTACGTTGCCTGGATGGGTAGCGTCTTGCACAGGGCCGCTGTTTTGTGCCACGGCCAGTTGGAGCAACCCAACGATGCCAAGCACAACCACTGGCTTTAAGACGTGCGAGAGGAAATTCGAAGTGCGCTGCATAACTCTACTTGATTCTAAGCCGCGCGATGCAGACGCACAACCCGAGGTTAGGCGCTTCATTTTTCTTGTTTGCCCGGCTCTCTGTCTCAGGTGTAGATCCGCTGCGGCAAACCAACCTTTCCCCCTGCTGCCGGCGACGGTCATCCCGCTTGGTCCTTCAGCTTTATGGCGGACGGGAAAAAACGGAAGCGACATATTCCCGACGCAGTGGTGCAAGTCGTCCGCCAGCGCGTCGAGGCCGGTCGCCATTATCAAGATGCCGTGCGCGGGGTTCTCGCGGCCAACGCCGAACTCCTAGTGGCAAGAAAGCAAAGACAAAAACGCCGCCGATGAAAGCGCCCACGCCGCGGCGATTGTGGTGCTACGTGACGCGGCGTCTTTGCCCGAAGAAGTATTCCCCCGCGTACCGTTGACACGCCGAAGGTTTGGCGTTTAAGGTTCATTCAACAATAGCTTGATGGTGATGGAGGGTTTTAACCACAGTTTGAACCTCAGTCACCACCAAAGGCCGTCACCAGCCCGGAGCTGCTGACGGCCAAACTTTTCCTTGACTTGGGGGACACAACGGACTTCTTCAGTTCTCTCTAAGAGGAACTGAGATGCCAACGGACACGCTGCTGCTCGGACCGCGCGAGTTGTCTTTTGAATCACCCATTGACATTTCTTCACAGGGTATCGAAAAAGAATATTGCAACTCTGGATTGTGAGTTGTTTACAGTTCTTGTCCCGATGCATACCACTTCGCGAAGATTCTTGAGCTGTAACAGTTGTGCAGTTGGACTTGTACCGAGGCAGTTTGCTTGGTGCAAAGGAGTTAGTGTCTTTGCCGCCGCTGCTAGAACCTTGCCCAACGCAAGCCGGGGGATGTATAGTTCCTGCAACCAAAAATTACGAATTTCCTGCGCTTGGTAAGAAAACTTCGTCTGCAAGAGACGGAAAATCCGTTCTGCGGAGCTTGGCTTGAAATGCCGGATGTTTCAGCCGGAAGGGAAGTTGGGGTTTGACGCTTCTGTTCTTTAGTATATTTGCGTTCTCGTTGGCTGTGTCGTTTGTGGCGACGCGCCAAGTGCGCGACATGGCCACGCGCCGAGGATGGGTTTCCCTCCCGCGGGATGGCCGCCATGTCCATGGATCTCCTCTTCCCCGGCTGGGTGGCGTAGCGATTTTCCTGGCTTTCTCGGTCAGCTTGGGCGTGTGTCTCGGACTCTCCCTCATATTTCCCCATCGGGTCGATGGACTCGTTTCCGCCACGCTTCTCCGTATCTATGTTCCAGCGTGCCTGATTTTTTGTCTCGGCATCTACGATGATCTCCACGGTGCAGGTCCATATTTGAAGTTTGCCGTGCAGGCCATCGCCGCTGCGATGCTGTTCGCCGGCGGAATGCGCGTTTTCTATCTACCGGTGCTGTTCGGCCAGTACACACTCCCCTGGTTCATCAGTTTGCCCCTCACCGTGCTCTGGGTGGTGGCGATCACCAATGCGTTTAACCTGATCGATGGTCTGGATGGTTTGGCCGCCGGATCGGCCTTGTTTTCGACGATGGTGTTTTTTGTCGTCGCGCTGGTCAATCATTCCTGGCTGGGCTCCCTGATGAGCGTGGCACTCGCCGGCGCTATCCTCGGATTTCTTCGCTTCAATTTCAATCCAGCCACGATTTTCCTGGGTGACTCGGGCAGCCTGTTCATCGGTTTCATGCTCAGCGCGCTGGCTCTGGCAGGAGCGCAGAAAGCTCCGACGTTGGTGGCCGTGGCCATCCCGGTGGTCTCGTTCGGATTGCCGATTCTGGAAACGCTGCTATCCATCCTGCGACGGCTGATCAGCGGGCGGCCGATTTTCACCGCCGATCGGGAACACATCCACCACAAGTTGCTGCAGATGGGATTTTCGCATCGCCAGGTAGTGATCGTTCTCTACGCCGTCTCCGCCTTGTTTGCCATGCTCAGCCTGTTCCTGCTTTGGCCGACAGGCAGCACCCTGGGACTGGTGCTGGCGGTCGTGGGGACCGGAATCTGGCTGGGCGTCCAGCATCTGAATTACCTGGAATTTGGCGAACTGCGGCGGGTGGCGCAGAGGACCATCGACCAACGCTTCATCGTCATCAACGATCTTGCCGTGCGCCGCGCGGTCCAGGAACTCAAAATGGCCGGCGATTTCGATCAATTGCGCAGCGTTTTGATTGCCGCCTTCGATAGCAACGATTTCGATGCGTTCGAATTGCAACTCAAGCCGCTTCCCGGCGATCAAGCGGCGTCCGGCGAAGCCGACCGGCACTTTCACTGGAGCAAGTTTCCTCACATGGCGGCCATTTCCAGCCAGCCCTCATGGAAGCTGACGCTCGACTTGGTGACGACTTCAAACCAGCGCCGCGGCTCACTCGTGGTGTACCGCATCTACAGCCACCGGGATCTCCAATTGGATGTCAACCTGCTGATTTCCGAATTTCCCGCTACCCTTGCGGATGCGCTCGATCGAGTGCTGAGCACGCCCGAGGTTCTCGTGCCCGCGGTGCAGGGCGACTCCCGGTTCCAGGCCGCCAACCTCTGACGGCCTTTTGAAGGTGCCTGCCCTGTTATTCTTGCTCCCTTCCTTTCGATCCCTGAGTTAGTATTGAGGCAACTATGGATGGGAGCGTTCTCAGAGTGCCGGATCCGATTGCAGGGGCTCCCAACGGAGAGCGGCGCCGCTGCGTTCGTCAGAAACTCCACACTCCGGTTTACGCCAGTTTCAATGGCCCGGAGACCGGAATGGTGGTGGACCTGAGCGAATTGCTTGACCTGCACGAAGAGGGCTTCGCCGTGCAGACCAGTGAACCCCTGGAAGTCAACCGGGCCGTAACTCTTTGCCTTGAGCTGCCGGAAACAAAAAGCTACATTCATGGCAGCGGCCAGGTGATGTGGAGCGATGAGGCGGGCCGCGGAGGAATCCGGTTTTCCGCACTTCCGGAGAGTTCCCGGCAAATACTGAAAGAATGGCTCTTTGCCAACCTGCTGATCGCCTGCTCCAACCACGCAGCCCGAACCGAGCAACTCGCGCAGCGCGAGGAAGAGAGATTACGCGAGTCAGTGCCGGTCATTCGATCTCCTAATGTCGTCCCCATCTCTGACGGAAGCGGATCCCCCTCTCCCGTGGAAGCAGTCCGCCGCGAGCTCCGCGAGATCGGTGACGACGTCGATGCGGTTTTGCAGCTCATCACCGGGCGTGCCTTGAATCTAACGGGAGCCACTGGCGCTGCCTTGGCGCTGCTCACGGATGACAAGATGATCTGCCGGGCGCGGACCGGTGAACCAGCACCGCCGCTCGGAGCCCCAGTGGACGTGAACCAGGGGTTGTCTGGAGAATGCGTTCGCAGCGGTCTTCTCGTCTCCTGCGAGGATGCGGAAAACGATCCGCGCATCGATCCGGAAGTCGGTCGCGCCCTGGGCGTAGGCTCGCTGATGGCTGCTCCCATCGTGTCCGATTTTAAGGTGGTTGGCTTGCTGGAGGTTTTCTCCCCTCATCCTCGCGGGTTCACGAAGGCCCACGAGACGATTTTGGACCGGCTCGTCGAAATGGTCCACAAAATCCATCGCGAAACGATGCCGCCTGAAAAAACCCAGCCGGAAACGTTGATCATTCCAGAAGCCGTATCGGGCGTCGTGCAGCCTCCCGTCTCGGACTTGGGTTCGATCGAGTTCGATTCGATCCGGGCGCTTCGCGAGGCCTTGTGGGAACGGAATGTTGAAGTCCACGCGCAAGACCTTCAGCAGGTCCCCGAGCCGATCGTCCCAGTGA
>Ga0182027_10002678_pt1 | contig 28644 bp, 17 predicted proteins | sample 712E1DmetaG_FD_121300 | JGI IMG/M metagenome (GOLD analysis project Ga0182027, IMG submission 121300) | Permafrost microbial communities from Stordalen Mire, Sweden - 712E1D metaG (Illumina Assembly) | ecosystem: Environmental > Terrestrial > Soil > Wetlands > Permafrost | place: Sweden...
ACCACGCCGTGCTCCGGGCAGTCCACCCGCCGCGCGGCATAGAGAAACCAAGTGACGATCCCCCACAGCGGAATAAAGAGCCAGGAGCGTTGCTCCAAACGGTCATAACAAGGGGCTGGCTTGAGGCACCGGGAGCATTTGGCCCCCATCCCGCCGTGCGCCACCATGGTGATCCTGATCGCCTGCGGTTGGCCATCCCGATGGCGGCAAAGCCGGATGTCCTGGTAAACAAAGCCCGGAAAATGTTGAATCGTGTTCAAGAGGGTCTTAACTTGCAGTTGAATAGCTGGTCTCCTTGTCGAATGTTTGCGTTGCCTTTGAACTCGCAAATTACTCGAACGGTCGCAGATCAGCTATTTCTTTGTACCACCCTGGATGCCCTCGCGCCGTCTATGGGCGGGGGCGGCGAGCGGCGGCGACGGCCTTCCGAACTCCTGTTCGCGTCGCCGCCGGTCGCCGCGCGTAACGGACTCGCCCGCCCCCGCCCATAGGCGCGCCGGTGATGTCCGAACATCGCTTGTAAAAATCTGTCAAAAAACGCTTGCAGAAACCCGGAATTAGCACAAAATCACCCACAGATTATGGTACAGACCCGGTTTCTGCTCGGTGCGGGAGGTGGCGGTAGATCGGCGACCGGTTCGGCGCTGGCCGGATGTTGCGGAACCTCCACCGGAGCCCCGCCCATCGTCTTGGCAGTCCGACCCTCCGGTTTGGCCGGATTGGGAACCGGACTGACCGCCAATTGCTCCCGTGCTGCGTGGCCGCTGCTGACCGCCTTGCGGCTGCCCGCCCTGTTGTTGCCCGGCGCCACCATCTGTCTGCTTCTTGGAATCCTCGCTTCCCTCGGCAGCTTTCTCCTGACCACTCTCGTCGAAGAGGGTTGAGCGACCTTCCTCAGGTTTCTTCTCCTCATCGCTAGTGGCCCGTTTATCCTCCAACCGCCGGACTCGGAGCTTGTCGAGGATAGATTCGACGTGGTCGGGGGCGCACTGGAGGATTTTGGCGAGAGGACTCAGGTCCTGTAGGTCCTCTGCTCCGATCCAGCGCTGAAGTGCAACTGCAACCTGCTCGTAGAGCACGTCCGCCCAGGCTTCAGAAAGCGTAAGAGAGTACGAGGCGGACTCTTTGGGAGTGGGGAAGAAGGGTTCCTCGGAAGTGGCGAGAAGCACTTTCTTTCCGTTGTCCATTACATGATGAGAGCACTGGATGGCTTTTGCGGCACTGACGCGGATTGCGGAAACCCAATCGAGGTCGAGGTCACTTGTTGCAATGGAACTGCGAGAAAGAATGCGCCGGAGGCCTGTGATGAACTCCTGGGTCTTGAAGAGATTCTCGATGTCTGCGCAACGGTCAAGAAACTCTTGGTTCTGAGACTCGGGCCAGAGACCCTCCGGTTTGGTGATGATGTAATCCGAGAGACGCCTGATGCTGAGTCTCGTGAGGAGCTTAGTAGGGATTTGGGGGTGATGAAGGTGGACCGGACTTTCCTCCAGCTTTTCGTCCAGCCAAGTCGCGTCGTGAAAGAAGAGTTCGCTGGAAAGGACGGGGCAGCCGTCGCGGTCGAGGAGGCGCATGTCCGGCAGCGAGTCCTGGTCGGGAAGCAGTTCCTCGATGCGCATCAATATGCGGATAAATTGAGCTTCTTGTTGCTCGTCCAACTGGCCGGGTGTGGAATCGTGGATTTCGCGGGTCAGGCGGCAGAGGTCGTTGAGGTCGGGTTTGTCCTTACGGCCGAGAGTGGATAGGCCCGCCTCGATTTCTGGGAGGCCGAAGTAGACCTGGGACCACCACGGAGTGGCGAACGAAACTGATTCGCGGAACGTGTCTTTGGGTTTTCGGAAACGGCCTTCGTTGCCGACGTAGATACAGTCGCGGGCGGCGAAAGTGGCTTGAATGGGGGCTGACTCGGCAGTTTCAAGCTGGCCGAAATAAGAGTAGATGCGCTGCAGTGGGGTTTTGATGAGCTTTGGGTCGAGGGAGGCATTGCCGTTCAGGGCGGTGAGCAGATTGCAGAAGTGGGTGATGACGGTAGCAACGGGCGGCGAGACCACTTCCGGGACGATCTCACGAATTGCTTCCGGTATGGCCTCGCGTTGCTCGATTGGGAGAAGGTGGTGGAGGCTGGCGACCAAGTGCCCGAGGATCGGAGGGTAAAGCTGGCCAGGCGGAAAGAGGCGGAGTGGTGGTTCGGCGGCGATGAGAAGATGTTTGAGATTCTTGTCGCCGCGGAGGGGCGGGCACCAGGTTCGGCTGCGCAGGAACTCCTTGAACGAAATTGTTTCGCCACCGGAGAAGAAGATTTTCCCATCCCGCAATGCGGACCAGTTCTGGACAATGTGCTGGAGCACCGAGAGGAGCTGTTGCTCGACGGCCGCCAAGGTTTCGGAGGTGGGGGGTGGAGTGCTCTCTTCCTTGGTTTCGAACACCTTCTTTAGTCTGTCGATATGGCAGGCCAGGCTCTGCGGCCGCGGTGTTTTGCAGATGTTGAGGCGGTCGAAGAATGGGAACCAACGGTCCCAGTCTTTGCCGTAGAAGTCTTCGTTCGGGGAAACCGCGATGTCGCCGAGGACTTCACGAACGGTTTTGTCATTACGAATGTAGAGGTTGCAGCACTGCGACAGGACATTATTGCTGCCGATTACAAGTGCAGAGGAGCGTAGGGCCGACAGGAGGGCCTCCTGTTCGGCGCCGACCTCAGTGAGTGCTTCTTCAAGGTGGTCGCGGATCCAAGCGAGGGCGATGATCTGATCTGCCCGAGAGAGCTTAACGTAATTGGGAAGCAGGACGTGCTGGATAATGGCCCTGACTTTGAGGGGCGCGACTTTCAGTGCGAGCAGCAGTTCCTTCCAAGTGCCTGGACGCAGGAGTTTTATCGGGAGCGTGACTGCGGGTGGCGTTACCTCGGCGGCGATGAAGCACTTGTTGCCCGTGATGGCGACTAGTTCATCGTTTTGGCAGGGGAAGAGGGGAAGCTCGCGCAGTTTGTCAGCGCGCCCCAGTGTCGGGTGTGGAAAGGTTTCGAGCGATTCCCTTCTGGCGAAAAACTGCAAGATGGGGTCACAGATGGCGGAATCATATTTGAGAAGCTTGGCGCTCCAGACGGCGCGTGACTCGTGGAGGTTGTCGGCGAGGTCGCGAGGTGTGACGGACCATATTTTGTTGAAGCGGGCGGCGAAGCCATCGATGGCTTGGAGGAGCTTCGCCCCGCCGGTGACGAGTTGGACGTCGAGGGTTTCAAGGGCAGCGCGAAGGCGAGGGTCTAGGCTGGCGGGTACAAGAAGCGGGGTGAGGTTGTTGCCTGCGGGCCAGAGTTGGTGGTGCTGGTCAGGAACGAGACATGGTTTGGAGACCGAGTCATCAGCAGGCTTCCAAGCTGCAGGTTGGTCGAGGAAGAACTGGAAGACGGACGTGAGCCATTCTTCGTTGGGGGCTTCCTTGGCGTCGGGTGTCCAAGTGGCAAAGTTTTTGCCAGGTGCTTTTGGCAGGATAACTGCGAGCTGTGTCAGCACATGCTCGGGTGTCATTTTGAGGACCTGGGCGGCAGGAGCCTCCGGAAAGGCGACCGCCTCGGCGTAGTCCGCGTCAACGAACCACCCCGTGAATTGGGCGAAGATTTTGCGTTCGGCTGGGCTGGCCAAATAGGCAGGGGATGAGCGATGACCGATGGTGTGGAGGGTTCCGTCGGCGACAAGGAGCAGGGGCAAATTGGGAAGTGCGGCGAGCGGCGCTTTGGCTAGGGCGAATTTGGCTATGGCAATCAGCCACTCCCGGTTTTGCAAGGCGGCACGCGGAGCTTTTGCTAGCAGGCAGTTTATGTCGGCGGTGGTTTCGAGGAAGGACCGGAGATCGGAGCATTCGAGTATTTTGAGGGAGTTCCCTGATTTCTTGTAACCCTCCTGGATATGAGTCGGAATGCCCGGATCGGATATCTTGTTCCACTTCTCTGCAAGGAGTGGCGGGCGGAGCGTGGGGATGACAGTCCGCAGGTCGGTCGGGGTTTGCCAGTCGGAGGCTGCAGATCTGAGGAGTTTAGCGTGTGCGAGTTTGGAGTAGAGGGCGGTGGGGAGCGAGTCCAGTGGCGTGGGGAAGTCTTGGTTTGGGTCGAGCCAGAGGTCGTAAAAGGTGTTGGCGTCGAGTTTCGGATCCAATTCGACCAGGCGAGCGAGCATTTGACCGTAGGCGGCAGCGACCGCTTCCTTGATGAGAGTGCGGTTCCATTCGGCACGGATCCGTTCTACCGATCCCGTAGCGGAGGCCTCGTGGGTGAGACCTTTGCGCGAAGTGTCCACATCGAAGAATCCATTTATGTGGACCGGAATGCGGCAGCCGCCGAGGGCATCTGGCAACGGGAGAAAGCAGAAGACGTGGCCCTGAAATTTTTCGGCGGGGGCAGTGCCGGGCGCGGGAATCGGACAGGCGCAGCCGGCCCAGGGAATGGCTTTCTCCTTGCGGTCCCAAAGCTCAGTAGCGGTGTTTAGCAAAGTATCGTCTGGGCCACGGAACAGGCCGGCGCAGACGAGCCAATCGTGAGTGGCGGATTTGCCAAGGTTGGTGACCTTCAGGGAATGCTGAAAGCAAGAGGTGATGCCGTCGCCGGCCTGGGAGCGGAGATGTTGTAGGGTGGCGGGGATGTCGCTCTTGATGGCGCTGTTGACGATGCCACGGCCCGTGGTGACGGTGTCCTGGTTCAGGGTTTCAATGAGGAGGACGGAAGATGGGGCGGCGCCGGAGGTGGTGAGAACCATGAATTCGATGCGGAGGAGGTGTTTTAGGAAAAGGAGGATCGAGGGGGCAAAACGAGTGAACTCCTGAAACAGTTCGTGGATTTTGTCGGGGCTGATCGGGCCGCGCTTAATCTGACCATTAACACCGTCATGGTCTGAGGTGCGGAGCGGGAGGCGGAAGGCAGCACCGGGGAACTCGGACTGGCCTGATAAGAGGCCGAGCGGCCGGAACGAGGTGAGCAGATCGGGTGACGTGGACCAGAGCTGGGACGTTAGAGGCCAGCACTTTCCTGGTGGGGCGGTGTCCAAGTAGTCGCAAGCGGTCTTGTGTGGGTCGAAAAGGTAAAGGTTGGGACCGGTGAGCAGGAGAGGGTAATCGGTGACGTTGTAACAAGTGTTGAAGCCGAGGCCGAACTTGCCGGTGCTGGCCGGCTTGAGGACCTTCTCGGTGTCGCCAAGGCTTCGAATATTCTTTATGTCCTGGTCTTTGAAGGAGGCGTTGTTCCAGACGAGGAGAGCGGGTCCAACCAACTGTGCGAGTTTCGGGTTATGGAAGATACGGCTGGTCTGAGAGGTCTGGTCGAGGATGAAGCGGATCTCGGTGGCTTCAGCGTCGTCGGCATTTTGAATGAACTCTTTGAAAAGGCCGACCCCGAGAGCGTAGTCGCGGACAAGCTTGTTGAGCGCTTTGAGCAGTGAGTATTCCTGGCCAAAATCGGATTCCGGGGGAGGCCCGGGGATTGACGTTATGGCTGGCTCTTCTGACATGGCGCAGGGTGACTGGTAGGTCTAAGGGCATTTCCCCCCGGATCTTCATTTCGCTCTGAAAATGTCCACGGTCGTCTCCAGGCATGGGCGAAGATCAAAATCATTCATGCCCAAACCCGACCGCGGACGGTCAATCCTCTGGTAAATGTCAAATCCGCGCCCAATCTTGATTGTCCAGCCGTTGTCCATCCGGATTTGGCGGTCGTGCAGGTGTTCGTCAAAGGCGAAGGAAAGTGTCACGTCGTGCTGTTTCAGGTCGTCCACCAAAGCATCCAGCTTTTCCGATATTTCGACTTCCTGACCGGGATCGTCGGCCCCGGTCTTGAGTCGGATGTTCTCCACGGTCCCAAGCTTAACGGCCAACTCACAAAAGCGGGTAAAATTGGCAATCTGATGGGGGATGCGGATGAAAGGATCTTCGACCTCGATCACTTTGGCACCCGCCATATAAGGCCCTATTAATTTTTCGTAACTGTATCCTGTATCCCCGTAATGAATCGTGAAATGGCGCTCCTTCAACTCGGATTCCTCCGCCTTGGGAACCGTGACGGAGGCCGCCGTTGAAATCACCGGCTGAACGATGTCGGCGTCTGCTGGCACAATGTCGGGCTTTGGAACGACTTTCCCGCGGGATTCCTGGTCCGCCTCAATGGAATTCAGCGCTTTGGACTCTTGGCAAAACACCACTTTCTCCATTTGGTCGGCGCCAAAATAGGAGAATTCGATGGCCGCAAATTCATCGTCCGGCTTGCGTTTATTGAGTTGTTCCTTGACCCGGCGCCGGCCTTCCAAGGCGTATTCCAAATATTCATTGAAATTCTCCACCGACGGTTCTCCCTGGGGGTGGAGGATCTTCAAAAATCCGGCCACTGTCTTTATGACGGCCGTTTCGTCGCGACCACGCACCGCCGGACCCAGCTTTGCTTTGCCCTTCACATAGGCGTAGCGATTGGTCTGCTTGGCCATATAGTGCAAAGCCTCGGCCAGGTAGTCGGTGATAAAACCGTACCGTGTCGTCAATAAATCACTGCTGCACGGCGGGATCTCCCACCCCGGCAGGTAGCTGTGGAACCGGTGCAGAACCGCCAGGTCGAAGGCCTCTGGCAATGGTTTGAACAGATCGTCCTCGGATGATCGCACCAGCGCGTCAATTGAATCGTCGATATTTCCCACGAAGGCCAGGCTCGCATTGGCGATCACCTCGGCCGGCCCGCGACTAAATCGTCCATTGGCCATGTAATCCTTCATGATTTGAATCGTGTCACGATCTTTTACACGAATCCCGGCCACTTCGTCAAAAGCAACCACGTCCCAAAACCCGATGATCCCCACGCGGCGCCGCTGGTTGTTGTAAAACAAGACCGAAGTGCTTGTCTGGCCGCCGCTGATAAGGGTCACGTACGGCGAAAACTCACTGAAAACATAAGATTTCCCCGTTCCACGCGGTCCCAGTTCGATGAAATTGTAATTCGCTTCGACAAACGGTATCAGGCGCGCGAGAAAATGGAATTTCAGCCTGGTCGAGAGATTTGCCGGCTCCAAGCCCACGGACCTCAATATGATGTCGAGCCATTCGTCTCTGCCGAATTGGCCTGCATTCTCACAAAATTTCTGGAACTCGAAGCGGGACAACTGAATCGGGCGCAAGTCCTCCACAAAAAATGCATAATCGTCCTCCTCGGTCTCATTGTAACCCAGAGTGACCTCCGCCCAGATCCCGCCTTCAAGCAGGCGGTCGTTCTCACGATAAAACTTTTCGTTGATCGCAATCCGGCGGGAATTGAAGTTCTCCATGGCCGCCCAATGACGTTTTTCCTTTTCCACATAGGAAACGTGGATTTTGTCAATGAACTTGTGACTGCCCTTTTGCTGGACCAGCGACTGCGCACGATTGGATTCATCCGGCCGAACGTAATTTTGCTGGATGGTCTCAAGCACAGCGGCGATGCCGGCCTGGATTTCGTCCGGATCATCCGTCGCACAGAATTTCGCCAGCAGGAACTCGAGCACAAACGACGGCACGTTCGTGCCTTTTTTGATCTGATGCAGCAGATCTTTGCGCACGACGCACCCGGAAAATGCCCGGTTTAAACGTTGATCAAGCTCGTCCATACTAAGCCAGTGTCTCGACTCTCAGCTTTAAGGGTAAACCGTAGGTCACCCCCGTCTCCGCATCCACAGCGCGAACTTCCATCGCGCCCACAAAGTCTTCAACTATGCGCATCGGCACTTTCACGGCTTGGCCGGCTTTCACCTTCAAGACGCCGGTTGCAGGATCGACGCAGGCACTGGAGGCGGCCTCGCCAACCACCGTCTCCTTGTCTCCGATTTTGGCCCGCGCCTCCAGGCGAAACGCCACCTCACTCGTAAATAATTCTCCTCCGAACACACAAACGTCCAAAACCGGTCGTCGTGTCGTCACGGTTCCATGCGCTTCCCCTCTGTACCGCAGTTGCACATCCACGACCTTTTGAAGGGCGATGGTCTCATTTCCCAGGTCAATCTCCAGCACCGGGGTGACCGCCTCCTGCAAAGAAAGGCCCTCATGAAAATACGGTTGCCGCTTATTGAATGTTCCAAATGACCGCGGCACAAGGTAGAATTCCGCATCGCCCTGGATCCCAACTTGCTCTTTGGGAAAAAGCACTGTTCCCTGGCTCCCCGAACCCTGTCCCAACATGCATCGGTCTTTGACCTGAACCCAATCCCCCGGTGGTTTGGCGACCACATCACCGGCCTCAAATGCGGGATGAAGTACGAATCCATGATCGGTGGCAAATATGACATGGTGAAATCCAAGCTTTTTGAGCTTCCCGACTGCCGCGATCAACTTGGCGAGCACATGCGGCATAAAAACACACACATTGGCGGCGTCAAGTTCTCCCTGCTCGTCAATGTCGGTCGTTTTGACCAGGAGCAGGTCAATTCCCGCCAGTGGCTCAGATTTCTTTTTTCCAGATGGCTTCATGGCGATCAACTCGTCAAGATCCAGCATCGTGGTGCGATCCCCGTAAAACTCCCGGACATAGGCCAATCGTTCGACAGGATTCCGAATTGGTTTCCCGGAGAGCGTCGGGACCAGTTCGTCATCCACCCGCTTCAAAAAGAGATTCCCATCCGCCTTTGGCAGCAGGGATGCCATGCCCACCGGCGTAACGGTAGGGAGTTGCGCGCAAATCCCCTGTAAACGACAAGAATATCCGGTGCATAATTGCCGCTCCAGCGCCACGGCCAGTTCAAAGCGCAGCGCATCCACGAAAACCAATCCGACGCGCTTGCCCCGCGTCTCAAGCAATGGGCCGATAATCTTGTCGAACACTTGGGTTGCACGCAACCGGCCTCCCACCGGCCACCCTTCTTGGGAAACACAATCCATGAACCGTCGCTGCAAAAACTCCACCACCTCACGAAAACGCTTCCTGGCCGAGTCAACCAGGTCTTCCACGGCGTCCATTTCGCCGTAAGTGTCGGCGACTGCTCGCTCCATCTCCCGCTGCGCTTGATCCAGCCGATAGCCCCGGCCGGTGTAAAAAGAAATCAGCTCATTTACGGATTTCCCATGCGCCGGCAAGTCCCGTTCAACGTCCGCGGCGGCGACCAACAACTCCCGGGCGCGTCCGGCAACCGTCCAAAGCATGCCCCGATCCGTATGTTTAACCCAAACCGATTCCCGGCGCTTGTCAGCGATGTCGGATGCCCGGCCCCAATCTCCGGCAAGCAGGGCCTCCACATACTGCCGTAGAAAACTACGTTCCTCGAATGAGAACGTGTCCCGCTCTCCCAGGCTTGCCACGCCACGCATTCTCTCCTCCAAAGAAAGCTCGACGCTTACCTGATCAGCCCGGGCAATGTAGGCCGCGCTATATTTCTCCTGCCTGAGCGCATCACACACGCGATTGACCAAGGCCTCCCCGCCCGTCTCGGCGCGAGGGATGCTCGCCAAGCTCTCCGACGGTCCACCCGGTAAATCAAAGGCGAATTCGCTGAAGAGAATAAACCGCCAAAACTCGTCAACGACGGCGTCCCACTTCCTGGCTTTCGTCCTGGGGGTGAAACCGAGCTGCGAATTCAATAAATCCTTCGCCTCGACGAGCCATGAATCCCCGGCTTTCAATCTCATCCGCTGCTCCGGAGATGGAACAAGGAGGGACACGATTATTTCCGCCGCCGACTCGACCCCCAACAATGTCCGGAGCTGGGGCCAGCCATTTCCAACTTCCACTGCGTCAATGGTTCCCAAATCGGGGGTTCCCGCCGCAAATAATTCACGGATTTTGTCCCGATGATCCGGCTTGGCCCTTTCGGACAGGCTTTGGAATGAATCCTCGTCGCTTCGCGGAAACCAGTCCGATCCCGCGGCGATGCCACTGAATGGATCGTGACACCGCTCCTCCGGCGTTCCTGGTCTGGCCAGCGGGACGTAAACGATCAGACGGTGGTCCACCGCCTCGGCTTTTCCTGAGGCAACCCAACAGGCGACTGCTGACTCCTGAGCCTCGATGAAGGAATCGGTGGCGTCTATGACTGTGCAAAGCGCTCCGGCCAGCGACCGAGCGATGTCGCGATAGCGCTTGGCCGGGTCGTAAATGACCAACGCCCCCGCCTTCTCCATGCGGTTGCGAAATGTCTCTTGAATAAAATCGACGATCTTCATTGTCTTTCACCAGGCGCTGGCCCCGCCACGTTTCTCATCCCGGGCATGCTTCATACCGCAAAAGCCCAGGAAGTCGCAATGCGAACAACGCGGGCCACCACCTTTCATCTTCGCGGGCCCCATCTTGAATTCCCGATTGCGGATTCGCGCGGCGGTCGTCGCCACGAGCTTTGTGGCACTTGTCAACGCAGCCGCATCCAAGGGCACGTTCAATTCCGCTTTGGTCGCATCTTCCGCGTCCAAGTAACGGACAAGCCCCCGCTCAGGCTGGTATTCAAGTTCTTTCTTGGCCGCCACCGCGTACAGAGCCACTTGGAGCCGCATTTCCTCGTCATCGAGCTTTTGGTGCTTGTCCGATTCCGGATCGCCCGATTTGAAATCTATCAGGCTCACCTGGGGCGGATCGTCGCGACGCACCACGTCAATGGCGCCGGAAACGAGCACGCCTCCCTCACCATCCTCATACTCGACCAGGGTTTCGAAACTTTTTTCCGGCTCGAAAGTCAAATCGCCAAGTTCGCCGGCATAGCGCTGTATGTAATCAGCGACGATTTCGAGGCCTTTGGCCCGCATGTATTTGGCCGGATCCCCGGTGGTGTACCGCAGATAAAACAACCCGCGGTCAATCATTTTCTGGATTTCGCGCTCAAGCGCAGGGCGATTGTCCGCGAGCAAAGCCCACTTCTTGGGATCAGAGTGGACCGCGCGCATTAAATTATGCACACCGCGACCGTAACCGAAAGCCTGGTCAATCGTCGGCGCAAAACCGAGGACTTTCCGCAGGTAGAAATCGTGGGGGCACTCCAGATAGTAGCGAAGATCGGAAAATGAAGTGGCCAGCCGAACATCCCGCAGGTGCTCCTTTGGGGCGTATTTCAACTCGTTCAACAGTTGCTTGGAATCATTCGTCACGGTGCCGCCGCTCCCGCTGACCAAGGGTCGAAGCTCCTTGATGAAACTTGATGTTCGTTTGCTGCAATGGCTGATGAAAAGAAATCGCTCCGCCCGTGTGAGCGCCACATACATCAACCGCCGTTCACCGTCTCGATTTTCGTTGTCGGCCAAACCCTCCACATCAATTTTGTTCACGATGCCGCCCTCCAAGGGCAGATCCGGCTTCCTCCGGGCGTAGTTGCTCGGAAAGCTGGCCGCGTTTACGGCGGCCAGAAATACACCGGGAAACTCCAACCCCTTCGCCCCGTGGATCGTGCTGATCGTGACCGCATCAGGCTGCACCATCAGCGGTTGTTCTTCCGGCCGTGCTTCTTCAGAGCCGTATTGGCATAGGCCGATGATTTGCCAGGGGTAATCCCGCGAGCTGGTCCATCCGGGCGTTTCGATGCCAGTGATCAGCCCGCTCATCGCCCCGAGATGGAACAACGCCGTCTGTCCCCGTCCCTCGCAGGTGTCCCATGCTTCCACCTCGGCTTCGGACAGCAGCATGTGGAAAATCTTCTGTGGAAAAACGCGTCTCAGGTCATTGGACTTCGTCAAGAATTCACGCAACGATGGAGTTCGGAACGCGGCTGCTGTCTTTGCGCTCATCGCCGTTCCGTCTCCAATCCGATTCGCAATCGCCTCCGCGGCCAACCGCAAGCGGTCCTCCACATTACGACTAAAAGCGAGGCCGGAGGAACGCAATACTTGTGCCGCCGCCCGCAATACCTCCGTCGGATGGGGAGCACAGCCGAGAACGCCGTCTATCCGCTGTGGCAGACTTTTGGGATTGTGTTCCGATCCGTAGAACTCCTCCATCTTGGCTGTAATGGCCAAAGCCGCCACAAACACCAGCACTTCCGGTTGTGAAAACAGGTCCGGGCCGGCGCGAACCACGCAGGGAATTCCGGCTGATTCCAGCGCGCGCATGTATGTTCGCACCTCGGTCGAAGCTCGGAGCAGAATGGCCAGATCCGAGAGCGCCAAACCGCGTGTATTCCCGTCCTTCTTGTCGTGAATCGCACCCTCTGCTTCGGATGGCACCAACGTGCGAATTGCCTCCGCAATCCACGCCGCCTCCGCCTCGCGCTGTTCAAACCCGATAAGCGCCACATGCGATGTGTGCAGGTCCTTCCGCTTCTTGTTCCCGGGAAGCATGGCCGGGGTTTCCATTTTCTTGAGCCGGGAAATCGTCGCCGCCCATTGGTTCGCCAGATTGATGATGCGTGGAGTGGAGCGGAAATTCTCCCGCAAATCCACCACCCCGGAGTCGGCCGCTTTCTGGAACTCCTCCCAAAACTCACCGATGATTTCCACCTTCGCCCCGCGAAAGCCGTAAATGGCCTGCCGATGATCGCCGACCATCGTCAATTTGCCCTGCTTTCCGGTCAGCGTGGTGATGAGTTCGCTTTGAACCGGGTTGATATCCTGCACTTCGTCCACCACCAAATGGATGTGTTTTTCTTCCATCGCCTTCCTGAAATCCTTGTCCTCACTCAGCCGGCGCACGAACTCGCTCTGTGAAGTGCTGAAATCCAGAAATCGGCGGCACCGCAAATACGCGTAATAGCGGGCCGCCGACTCCGCGAAGGCCTTCGCCGCGGCGCTCGTTCCGGTATTCGTTTTGAGACACGCCTTTTTGCACCAGTCCGACTCCGTTGCGCCAAGCTCATGGGGTGGTGTGTCGGTCGGCAACTCGATCTCAAACTGGTTGTGCTCATGCAATTGGTCGTATGCCTGCATGAACACTTCCAGTGTGGCGAATTGCCCCTTTTTCAAGGCTTCCTTCAGGACATTAAGCCCAAGCAGTCCATTGAATCCGCGCAGAATCAGTGACGCCCGGGAGCTTTCGTCGAGAATGTCGTAATTGTGATAATCGTCCGGCCAGAACTCACGAATCTTCAGCAGGCAAAACCCGTGGATCGTGCCCACGTACATTTGACCCAACGAAACCTCTTCGCCCGCAGGCGTAATTTTCCCAATCCAATCGCGTATGCGGAACTTCATCTCCTCCGCCGCCCGTTCGGTGAAAGTGAACGCGACAATTTGATCTTTGGAAACACCCTCCACACCAACCCACCACGCGATCCGCCGCGCCATCACCTCAGTTTTACCGGAGCCGGCGCCGGCCACCACCAAGAGACGACGATTCTTCGCCTTGACCGCATCCTTCTGGCCCTCGGTCAACTCGCCGAGTAAGAGCTTTTCGATTGTCTTCGTGTCCATACCAACTTTCTCCGTGTTCTCGGGATCTAAATTGCCGGCAGCGATGTCTTGCGCCGGGCGATGATACTGCATTGGGGGTCAAGCCCCAGCCGCAACCACATGATTTTGACCGAGTCCGCCAAAGCCATGATGTCGCCGCGGGCATCATGGCGCTGATATTTGGAGACATTCAACCCCAACCGCTGCATCACACGGTCCAGTGAATGACCTGTTCCCCGGGTCGTCCCAAAAAGTCGTTTGGAAAGGGAGATGGAATCAATGGATTCAACTGTCCGGGTCGGAGCACGATGCCTTCGGCATGTTGCCTCCAAGAATTTGATGTCAAACCGGTGTCCGTTGTGCGCCATGATCACCGAGCCTCCGACGAATTTTGAAAACTGCACCAGCACCTCGATTGGGCGAGGGGCATCTCGGACATCCTGATCGGTAATGCCGGTGTAGTCGGAAATGAATCGGGATATGCGCTGCCCAGGCCTGCAATAGCTGAAGAAGGCATCACCGGCCACAACTTCGCCATTGCGAAAACGCGTCGCCGCAATCTGAATGATCTCGCACCCATCCGGATAAAGTCCGGTGGTTTCCAGATCGAAAATGACGAACGAAGTTGCTCCAGGAATGGAGAAAACCGAACCGCACTGCGGACACCGAACACGCGCCGCGGTGGACGATTCGGGAACTCTCAACGTAGCTCTACACTGGCTATTTCTGCAATGGGTGATCATAAATCGGCCAATAATTAGAGTGACATTCGTTTATTATTGTCCTTTCTGGTAATATCGACTTCTCCTGTAGCGATGTCGGCCACACCGAAATGCCTGCCATCCGAATCAAACACTTCCAAGTGAGCAGAATGCCCTGGATGTCCCTCATCAACGTAAAATCGTCTGCCCGTGCAGACCTCTAAATAAACGCGTCGATCCTTTCCGGCAACGTTCTGGAATCGACCTGTTCGTTGAAACCTGTCAGAATCCTTTTCAAGGATTGTCTGGAAATCCTTTGGTGCCGAACTGGAAGCGGCATCGTAATAACCCCTCTCATCTGCGATCCACTGCCGCACCAATGCAACGGAATCCGCGTTCCGCAATTCCACGCGATTTTGCGTGCTTTGCTTGACAGAATAGAGCCGTGGTTTTCTTGAAAATGTCGAGCCCATTATGCTAATCACACCAATAGTCATCTCCCCGTTCCGCAGTTTCCGCTCTGCCGCCTCACAAATGGATTCATCCCTCAACAATGTGCGGGGATTCTCGCAACAAAACACTTCGTCTTCTCCCGAAATCCGCTCCGCTCTCCAACATTTCCAATATCGATTGCTAAAGGCAATCTGGCGCAGAAGTGGTCTGAGTTCAGAAGGTGCTCCGGCTAAAGCATGGCCGAGCCGCTGCTTAAACTCCGGTCCAAAAAAGAAACTGCTGTCTCTAAACAATTCAGCTTTGCCCGACAATTCCGTAGCCGCTTCCCAAAAAAGCCGCAGACCAGCGCCCCAATTCGCATGTTCTTCCAAACTTCGTTCGTTCAAGAATGCGACCATATCAGGCGAGAATGATGCTGAGGTCTTGATCAAGTTGATCAAAAAAACCTTCGGGCCAAGTGGAAATATCCCCAGTCAACGACACAGGAATTGTTGTTACAGTTGGCTCGAGTACATCTTTGGTGTTCGCAAAATAATGGAGACAGAGCTTTTCAGGCGTGAGAACTGTTTGCTTAACCATTCGACGCGCACCATTCAGAACGTGTTCGCTGTGCGTTTCGACAACAACTTGTGCTCCGCCAGCGGCTACGCGTGCCAAAAACTCCCCAATTGCCGACTGAGCTCTAGGATGTAAGTGTGCCTCCGGATTCTCCACTATCAACATCGTATTCGGGCGAGCGACAAGGCCACCAACCACTATCCCCAAAACGTAAGAAAGCCCGAAACCCGTATTTGTTGGCCGGACGAAAAGCCCTTGACCGGTTTTTCTCTGTAATGCCATTTCGAGGCGAACATGGTCAGCCTTGGAATAAACCTCCGGTCTGGCTTCGAACCCAGGAAACAACCGAGCCATCCAGAGCGGCCACTGATAGTGGAGGTTTTCGAGGATCTTTCCCTCTTCATTCTCCAATAAAAGCGCAGCGTTACTAACCGACGTGTTGCGTGCCTCACCCACGCTTCGTCGTAGATGACCTCGAACAAGTCGAAGGCGTACAGGCCAAAGTGCATTGAGCCGCAGGCGGGATCGAGCATCAGAATGGTGCGCGGGTCTTTAAGGGAGCGGTGTGGAATGAAGACGGGCTGTTTGAGCAGTTCCTCTTGTGTGAGGTCGTCCTGTTTCTGCTGCTCCGGCGCGGTTTCCCGCGGCCCGAGGAAGATCTCCTTCGGACGCCGGACAAGGTATCGGCACTGCTCCCTGAGCTTGGTTTCGCCCCGCGTCATCTCATACCAGACGCGGCCCAGCGTGTTGTCGGTGAGGAACTCAACGACGTAGCGCGGTGTGAAGAACTGGTTGCGCACCGCCAGTTCGCGGCTGTTGCGCGGCGCGGCGGATGCCTCCCGCATCCTCTTCCGCTCGGCCGGGTCGTTGAAATACTGGTAAATCCAGCCGATGGTTTCGTCCTCCTTCCAAAGCGGTTTCACCTCCAGCGCATTGAGCAGGTCAAACAGTTCCAGGAGGACGTTTTCCCGAGGAAACAAAAGCCCGTAGGGAGAATGGCGGTCGAACAACACCCCCAGATCCACGGCCATCTCGTCAAACATGCAACGGAGGAAAGCGCGGTAGCGTTCGTAGGCGCCACCCAACCCGGAATAAGCCACCTCGGAGAATGTCTTGAACCCTTTGGAATTCAACCCGCCGCCGACGGATTCCACAATAATCCCCCGCTCCTCCGCCATGCGCAAAGCGGCAAACCGGTTCAACACCGTGAATGCCTGTTCGCGCAAGACGCGGCGAACCGCCTCGCCAATTGGGGATGGGATTCCACCGCTGCCGGCAGCCAAGTGATTGATTCGCTCACGCAAGAGCGCTGCAACCCGGAGCCTTTCGTCATCCAAGTGCGTTAGCTTCTCCAGGCCGAGCACCCGCCCCTCGCCGGCATAAATGCCGTAAATCTCCTGAAGTTTGGCATCGAACTCGCGCGTCAGCAGGTCCCGGCAATCGCCGACAAGGCGTTGCAACAGATTGCGAGTTTGATTGTCGAAAGCCATAGCTGGAGAACTCAGAGGGCGCTGAGTCGCGGGTCATCCGGCGCACGTTCCTTCAAAATATTCAAGAACTCCTGCCATTGCTTTTTCGATTCTTCCAGCAATGCCTTCCACTCATAAGTCAAAATGTTACTTTTCTGAAGCTCCGGAATTTCCTTTCTCACAGCAGCCTTCTTGGAGAAATCGTCTGCAACAATTAAGCCGGCAACCCTGTCAGGATTAATTCCAAGTTTTGTATTCGCACCGATTTTGTCTCGGATCAAATTCACATACATTCTACACCGCGAGAGATGATCCCAGTCTGCAGTCAGACCCGGGCGCATGAATTCTACAATTAAAAGTTGATCGCCGCTTCTTAGGGCAAGGTCTATACGCTTGCGCGCATGAGGGTCATTCTTTGCTATTTCGGATTCGTCAGCGGCTTCATCAAGAATCCACTGAACAGAGGTTTCCTTTCTAAAAGTTTCCCACTTCGGGTCGAGCAAATATGGTTTTTCGGCAATGTAGTCCCGGACGGCATTTTCAAGCTCACCTTTGTCAACAAGGCGCTTCAATCCACGAATCGCCTCAATTTTTGTTTTCACCGCTTCGGCAACGTTCAGTGCAGCTAGAACATCAACCTCTGCTAAAAGACCGAGCAAACTCTCTTCTGTAAGATCATCGACTTTTGAAAGATCGCTGATCAGTTCTTTGAGTCGGCCTTGTTCCCATGATGTCAAAATGCCGTCCGCCAGTTCCTGGAATTGTTTTTTTGACAAAGAGGGAATTCCACCGACCTTCGTCAAAGCTGATTTAACAGTTTTCGCTTCGTGTCTTGGTAGACGTTCCAGTCGGTCGGTAAAACCAGCGACTTTGCCTTCAATTTCCTTACGTCTTTCCTCTCCGCGACGCTCTTTCCAAATCCTGAATAACTTTTTCACGCGGTCTTGTCCCCACTCCTCAAGCGGAATGGCTTCGACATGCTCCCAATTTATGCGTTGTCGCTCCGGCGAAATGATGTCTTTTGGAAGCGCATCAACGAAATCCGCGCGAACCTGTCCAGATAGATATTCCTGTCCATGCTGTCCACCTAATCCGCCAGCCAGGTTGAACAAAAAGGGTTTTTGGGCTTGTTTCACTTTGGCGAATATCGAAACGCCGCGCAATTCCTCATCCTCAATGGGGTCCTCAAAAAAATTGAATTTCCATTTTATTTCTTTGCCGTTGGACAAAATTTCAACACCCCAATCATCCACAATGCGCATACCCTTTGGCTTTTCATCGTCGCGATAGTCGCGCGGAAATGAATATTCAACTTTTGCCAAGTCTTCGGAGTCTGGCATTGCTTCATCGTCCACAAAAACATTGAAACCTTCCGACCATTTCAGAAGGAGAAAACGACGCGCGAGACTGCGGAGAAATTGCTTTGCGGATGGGCGACGGCCAAGGGTTAATGATCTTAATGTAATTGTTGTTCCGTGGGTGTTCCTTTTGGCTGCGTTGGGCGGTTCATAGATCTTAACCGCAATATCGCCGCCTTCGGCTATATATTCATCACTCCGCACTTTGTTGACGTCGAGTTCAAAGACTGTGCGCTCGCCGGTCTCTTTGCTGACAGTGTCAATTTCGACAATCTCTGCAATTCCAAAGCCCGCAAACTTGCCAATGCCTTTTCGGCCCAAAACAGGCCGCCCACTAGGGGAATTTTCCTCAACGTCCTCTCCTCGCCGACAATAACCAACATTTAGGTAGCGATCCTGGCAATCTTGATACGTCATGCCCAGTCCATCGTCTTTCAGCTTGATGACGGCGCTTGGGCCAAGCTTGACAGGAAAATAGATACGAACACTTGGCGCGTCGGCATCCCAAGCGTTGGAAACCAGTTCGGCGATGGCTGCGACAGGGCTTTGATACATTTGTATTCCAAGGTGATCGATTATCCGGCCGTGGAATTTCAACCGCAATGTCTTGTCCTCTTTCATAGTGATTTCAAATCTAGCTGCCTCCTACTGCCATTTCACCGTGATGCGTTCATATTCGCTCAATTGATCCCGAAGCTTTTCCAATTCCGAAATGACGGCATCCACTTCCGCTACCGAGATAATTTCCTTTGGCAGCACTATGGTCGTTTCCGTGAAAGGTTTGCGACCACCGCCATTTTCTTTTGGCTTGGTCAATGAGCGAATCTCCGCCCGGATTCGTTCCAGCTCCGTGGAGACAGTGAACAGGTGGTTGAGCAGCTTGCGGATACCATCGAGGTCATCGGGAACGGTGATCCGCAGACTGTCCAGACGAGCGCTGAATGCATTCTGCTGTTCCGCGCCCAGTTTCGTCCACTCTTGCATGGACTCGATTGAATTGACCTCGCGAGCCAAGGACGCGGACTGCGCTGTGGCCAGGGCTTTGCAGCCATCGCGTACGGCAACCTGGAGATTCTTCAACGCCGTTTGAATGGCTGGCACCTGGGAGAAGAAATCCTCCCGCTTCAAGAGATCCGCCGCATCCGTCCGTTGGCCGGCAGTGTTCGTTACGAGGTCGCCCGTCGCGCCGACCGCCGGCAGTTCTTCAATTTCCTTCAGATGACGGCGAAGTTGAACGACGGTGGTTTCGATGCCGTTGGTGAAGGCATTTTGAATCTCCCGCGCCCACAACAGGCTGTCGAACAACGGGCATTTTTCTGCACCCAGGCGGGGAGTGGCGTCGGATGCATCTCCCTTCAAGATTTCCGTGAGGGAGTCCTGGAGGTCGGAGGCACGGTCGATCCCTGGCAGACCGCAGGCGCTGAACTTTGCTTCCAAAGGCGCGTAGGCTCGCTGAAGATCGGGGAAGTGTTTCATCACACCTTCACTGATGTCCTGCTCCAGCGGCATCACCTGATCGCCTGTGATTTGGAGTAAACGGTCAGCCGCCCGCATCTTCGCTTCCGGCGAAATGGAGGAATTCCGCAAAGCCACACCGGCCTTTTTGAACGAGTTGTTGTTCCGAAGCACTTCGATGGCCGAATCGCCACGGACGGTCACGTCGGCGCCGCCGATGCGCAGCTTGATAACCCCGGCCACCAGCAACGCGGCCAGCAGGTATCGGGTGGTGTCTTTGGACCAACCGAACTCAGGAGTAAAAAAGTCGTCCAGCAATTTGCCGCCTTCAACCTGGCCCTGCTTGGCCAAATAGTCGCGTATGGCAACCAATGCCAGATGGTCCACGTTGATCTTTTTCAGGCCAGCCGCGATAACGACGAGGCCAAGAGGGTCGTTGTGGGACGCGATTTGTTGGAGGTTCGGTGTTTTGAGAAATCTCTCGGCCAGCGAACCCTCGGCCTGGATTGGGGCCAGGCTGTATTTGCTGAAGACCTTCCTGGCCACCTCGTCGAGGTGTTTGGAGGCAGCCTCGTTCACATCGGCGCTGAAAGACGCGACCGCCACCGGTGTGCTGCAAAAAACGAATGAGCCGCCTGAAAGCATTCTGCGCAGGCGCTGCTCCAGTTCGCCGGTCAACGCCTCGGCTCGCTGCCATTGGCTATTGAGATAGTCCCCAACCTCCTTTTCCACCGTTTTGTTGCGGTTTTGGTTAAAAACCTCCCGGCACTGCACGATTTCGGTCAGCAGACGCTCCATATCCGTGTCCTCCCGGGCCAGCCAGAATACCGAAGAGCGGTTGGGCGGCGTGGCGGAATCGGTGAGGCGCTCGTCGCGGCGCCTTTCGTACATCGGGCCGTCCACCAGTTCGATGATGTATTGGATGGGGTCGCGTTCACCGAGCAGCGGCACCGCCTGGGCTCCGACGGTGGTCTTCATCCCGGCAGTGACGCTGCGCGTGCCTTCCAGCCGGACTTCCGGTTGGTGCGTGAAGATCTGGGTCAGTTTCTCGTTGAGAACCTTGCGAAGGTCGCGGTCAAAAACATTGATTTTGCCCTTGGCACGTTCCATCTCGGCCACCGCCTCGCTCATGAATCGCAATCTGCCGTCCACCTCATTGAGATGTATGGCCTTTTCTTCCATCAACCGGGCCACTGCGGCTCTTACCGCGTCCAATTGGGAGGAAGCATCCACCGACGGATGGAGAAGGGCCGCGACATTCTCCCGATTGATGGGGAAGTCGTCGAGCACCTGAAGAACCGCAATGGCTTTTGCGACCTTCACCTCAACGGGATTTGTCCCAAAGGCCTTTTCCGCCCGGCTGACGCCCTCGACCACATGCTTGAATGATCTCTGAATATCCAGCCGCAACGTGTCATAGAACGTTATCGTGGTGGCCAATTCGCCTTCGGGAGCATCCGCCAGCAACGCCTGACCCGCGCGCAAGCCGCTTTGATCCACCAGGACGTCCTGGATCACCTTGATGGCCGAGCGCAGACCGATGCCCCCGCTGGTCTTTGCCAAGCGACCGAGAAGCTCGAGTAAAATGTCAAAATGCTGGGGCAGGAACGGGTAGAGCTTGCGGAAATCGTCCTTTTCCAGCGCGGACTTGTAGTACCGCGTGCCCGTGAGCTGGGTATGGTGCTTGAGCGCCGGGCCATGCGCATCGAACATAGCCGCCAGGGTTTTGTCCCCGGCCGGTGATTTCGTGAGCAGACGATTGTAGCAGATCTCGCGAATATCGCTGGCTTCCAGGTCAATGCGTATCGGGAAACGGTCAGCCAGTTTGAACAACTTCGCAGAGTTGAATCGGGCGTTGGGGTCGTCTTCCGTCAGGGTTTGTTGCGCAGTCGCAACCAGCCACACCTTGCCGCCGCCGATGTGTTTCACGTTTTTGGCCAGGCCGTCCAGATTCAGGATCAGGTTGTCCCGAGCGGCGATGTACTGGCCGACTTCGTCCAGAATGAAAATGATGTTTGGTTTGCCGGAGCGCCGGCGGACAAGCTCCAGCATTTCCCCCACGCGTTCATTTTCCTTCTCGGCCTCGTCAACGCGCAGTTTTTGGAAAGCCGTTGCGTCGGAAAATACCTCGGGATAAAACTCATGCGCCAAGCGGGAGGCAAACTGGTTGACGACAAGCGGCTGGTTTTGGATCTGTTTCCAGGTTTTCCCCTTGGATAATTCCCGGATCCGTTTCTCGAACGCCTCCATTTTGCCGTCCTTCTCCAGCATGAATTGGAGGTAGGCGACCTTCTTGTCCTTGGAATAGCCGGCCCACTGCATCACGGTCCAATACAGGACCGTCGAAATCTCGACCATGGTGGCCCCGGCGATTTGGGCGCTGGCCAGATCCACCATGATCACGGTGGCGGGATAACGCTTGGCCAGGGCGCCGAGTTGAGCTTTCAGCGCCGCGGATTTGAGTTGGGCCTGGAGCCATTCAAGAAACGGGCGACTGTCAATTGTGCGGGTCGGGTCGAGGGAGAACCCGAGGTATTTGGTGAACGAACTCTTGCCCGAGCCGTAAAAGCCGGACACCCAAACGCCAATTTCGTGCGATCCGCCGCCCAGGCCGTCGTTCAGGTTGGACAACAGGCGGTCGAAACTCTTGGCGATGTTGTCCGTGACAACGTACTCGGTGACTTCCCGTTTGAGCTGCTCATTTTCGGTGCTGTCGAACGAAATGACTTTTTCAATCCGGCGGTCGAGACTTCGGCTGGCTTCAAAAAGATCGCGAATTTTACTCATAGGGCGTCATCCTCCGATATGAACCGACCGGTAATTGCCGTCGGGCGGGTAAAAACCGAGAAATCTCAAGGTCGTTTTCCCGTCGCGGATTCCAGGGTATAGGATCACGGTGGGAACCGTAAATTTGCCCTGGAGTTTTTGCTCCAACACTCCGACCCGCAGGTACGGATGCAGCGCTTCAAGGTCGGTTATGAAGAGCACCGTTTGAGAACGACAGCGAAGGGACTCAAGTTTTGCCTCGATCTTGCGCTTGAGGAGGTCGTCCGCAGTAAGCGCGTCCTCCAGGGTTTTGTTGATTTCGGCCACTGCCTCCCGATCACAGGCGGCGTTCGCCGGGCTGGACAGCCAAACGTCGCGCAATTCGTTGGAGCGGAAAATGTCCAGAACCGTGTCGGCCATCGACATGGTTTCCATGGTCCATCCCTGCTTCGCGAGCCGGGCTGCCCATTGCCGTTGCGACCGCTTTACCTCGAGCATTTGCTCGGGTTTGAAAACAAGGTAATAGACCGGGTCGTCACCGGTGTTGGTCAGGCCACGTCCGGCGCGCAACCGCTGCCATAATTCATCAAAACTTTCACTGGGCGACGACATCGAGACATTCCTCCATTGTTTTACAAGACCAGGAAATCCGAATGATATCCCCCACCTGGATAATGAACCGGCCCTGCCCGGAGAGCCGGCGCAGTTCGTTCAGAACATCGGACGCCGTGAGTCCGAACAACTCCCAATCGGTGTGGGCGGGAATCTGGGCGTCGCTCACACCGCCAAAGTGAAGTTCATGCGCCAGAAAAATGAGGGTGGATGGCGAAACGCTAAAAGGGAGAATCTGCCGCCGGTCACCATGAGGCTCCCCGAGCATTTTGAAATCGCACAGAGCCGACAGGATGTAACGACCGATGCGAACATTGTTGCCGTCGGTCCAAATGGTCTTTATTCGGCCGGAAGCCTGGGCTGATTTGATGAAATGAACGGAGTCGTCTCTGAACAGAAATTGCGCGCCCGCCGAGTACCGGGGCCAATATATCTCGCGAATGAAATCGTAAAGGATCAGATGCTCCCGGGCCGTGTAAATCAGAAAAATTTGATTCAGACGGTCCACTCCGACGCCATTTTGGACCAATTGGCGCAGCCAGCCGGCTGGCTGCCCATCCTTGCCGAGATAGCGCGGGACAAACGCACGGTTAACGATATCCGAAACCCTCTGTGCCGTTGCCTTGGGAATGAGTCCCTGACTCCTGACCTTCTCCGCGAGCTGGAACGAACTCATTCCCGGTTCCCAGACTTGGAGCAACCGGACGGTCTCCGGGAGCATTCCCTGGCCTTTGCACAGCGCGGTGTTGTATGCGCGGTCCATACTCATGAGAAATAAGGGAAAACTTTTATGCCGGAACGAAAGGCGGCCGCGTAGGTCGCCGCCAAACTAGCGCGGGACGCATCTGACGCCATCTCCCTCAGAGTGCCGATGTGCGCCGGTCCGGCGGTCACCACAGGTTTTGCGGCATCCGCAATCCCGTCAAGGAGCCGAAAAGCCGCCTCTCTTGAACAAAAATTCTCAAGATCGGGAATATCCAACTTGGCCAGATCGCCACGGAGTTTCAGCTCCATATCCCCGTTGAGCCGAAAAAGATGGGCGGCTTTTCCTTTTCCAATGCGTGCATCGTGTTCACGGCAGGCAGCCTCGGATGCCGCCGTCACACATGCCGAGGCGGTCGTTTTCGGATAAATCAGTTGCAGATACCTGAATCCGGTTGAGTTTAAAAACGCACTGTCCCACCACCCGGCCTGGGCTTTTTCCCCAAGGTGGGCGACGGCGACACGCAGAGCGCAAATTGAAGTCCCGGACAGCATTTAAAAGTAATTTCTCCGCAGGCCAACAAGAGGCGCTCGCAACATCTCCGCCACGGCGCCTTCCGCTGTTGGTCAATGGACGGATTGAAACATATTACAAGCTGCGGTGCAATCACTTCCAAGACGGAATCTGCGTACGCAATTTCTGGTGCAGGGGGCCTTGCCGTGGCCGCAAGGCTGATGGCGTCGGCCAGCACGAATGCACCCCTGGCGGAAACCTGAGGAGCCAAAATCACCTGTTGAACTTGGGGCCGCTTTGGGGGTAATTTGACGGCGTGACGAAACCCAGAGCCATTGATCTGTTTTCAGGCTGCGGCGGCCTTACATTGGGGCTGAAACAGGCCGGCTTTCGAGTCGTTGCTGCGGTGGAAATTGATCCGATTGCCGTGGAAACGTATCGGGCCAACCATAAGGGAGTTTTTGTCTGGGAGACGGATATCACAAAGATTTCTCTCCAGCAGGTCAGGAAAACTTTGGGCTTGAGGCCGGGCCAACTTGACCTCCTGGCAGGCTGCCCACCCTGCCAGGGATTTTCCTCCTTGACCACCCTCAACGGCAAGCGTGGGATGAACGATGCCCGCAATGACCTCGTTTTTCAGTTTCTCCGCTTCGTGCGCGGGTTGAAACCCAAAGCCGTGATGATGGAAAATGTTCCCGGGCTTGCCAAGGACGCGCGCATCCTCAAAGTCGTCGCCGCATTGGAGCGGCTGGGCTACCGTTGCAACTACAATGTGTTGGACGCGGCGGATTATGGAGTCCCACAACGCCGCCGGCGATTCATTCTCATCGGCGGATTCGGCAGGAAAATTTCCTTTGGCAGAACCGCGCGAAAAAGGCGCACCGTGCGCGAGGCCTTTGCCCTGCTCGGTGACCGCGCCAAGACAGACCCATTGCACAACTTGCCTGAAACCCGAAGCAGTAAAGTGATGGAACGAATCCGTGCCATTCCGAAAAATGGCGGCAGTCGCCTGGCGTGGGGTGATGAACACCAACTTGAATGCCACCGCAAATGCACCGGCTTCAAAGATGTCTACGGCCGCATCGCTTGGGACACGGTTTCGCCCACCATCACCGGTGGCTGTTTCAACCCGTCCAAAGGCCGGTTCATTCATCCGAGCAAAGATCGGGCAATTTCGATGCGCGAAGCCGCATTATTGCAATCATTTCCTGCAACCTATTTCTTCCCGTTCAAACGCGGAAAAACGCCGATTGCGCAAATGATTGGAAATGCACTGCCTCCGGAGTTTATTCGCCGACATGCCAAGAATATCAAGTTGTTCTTGGGCAAATGAGATGGGGGCCGTGCCCATGGCGATTCACGACTATCCTTTTTTGGGTTCAAATCATGACAGACGTTTTCAGCAAATCGAAGCGCTCTGACGTTATGTCACGGATTCGCGGCAAGGAAAATAAGGCCACGGAAATGGCGCTGATAAAAATGTTCCGTCGGAACAGAATCACCGGATGGCGCCGCAACCAGCCAGTATTCGGCAAGCCTGATTTCATGTTTCCAAAGAACAAACTTGCCGTCTTCGTGGACGGCTGCTTTTGGCACGGCTGCCCAAAACACGCAACACGACCTTCAACCAACCGTGCATTCTGGAACAAGAAACTTGCTGCGAATAAAGCACGTGACCAAATTGTGAAACGAACGATTTGCACACGAGGTATGCGCGTCCTGCGAATTTGGCAGCATGAATTGACCCGAAGGAATGAATCCCGTTTGCTGCTGCGGATTCGACGAGCGCTGGCTTGATTTCGACCCTTCCGTCTCCTGGGGAAGGACTGGGTTTTGGGATCACCCAGGGTATTCTTGGTGATCCCCCGCCCACCTGGAGTCGGGTTAAACTACCTCCCGGCCGCGTTCCGGGCGAGATGCAGCCCTTCATGTGTAATCATCCACCTCCTCCTCAACATACCCGGCGTCTCGGAAAAGACGAACAATCTCTCGGAACCGCTTGTCCGGACTCTTCACAAAATCACGGAACAACCAACGTCCCTTCAACCCCGTTTCGGCCACCACCTTGCGTTTGGTGTCCAATATGACATCGGGGAACCGGAAAAAGCCAAAGACGGTTTCGCGACCCCCTTCATCCGTCACCACCAACACCACGCCTTTTGAAGGTGGCACACGGCATGACCCCGAGGTTGAATCATGATGCCAAACCCGGCTGTCATCCGGCAGGTCGGCACCCTTAAGCCTGACATCTTCCACCGGCAACCCGGTTGTCAACCGTCGCGCAAACTGCTTTCGTTCAGCCGTGTCAAAAACTGCATCTAAGACCGTCGTCGGATTCAAACCCATCCTCTGCGCTTCCTTTTCCACCCCCTTTAAAAACGACACCAATTCCGCCGCTGTCCTGGTCCCCGGCGCGCCGAATTTGAAATGGTAATTCAGACCCATGTCTTTGTTCTTTCGAATCATGCCTGAACTGGCGAGTGAACGCAATTTCTTGATAGTCGGCTTGATAGTCGGCCCGGTTCACTCTTGGTCGAGGACATGGAATGCCCCCGCCCCTTCCCTTCCGGGTTGCTGGCGATGGCGAGAACCTTGCTGCTTGGCAACACCAGCGCCAGCCAAGTGTCCTCGGCCGCATCACATGCGCAGAATCGGATTCCAAGCTGCTTGATTTCGTCCAACATGCCCTCCTGATCATGGAAAAAGTAGGCAAAGGGATTCTGGGGCTGTGGCTGGCCGTCTTCCGCACGTGGAAATCCCTGTTGATCAAATTGTGACGACCGGCTGCGATGTGATGGCACCACTCGTGCGATGGCTGGGATGATCTGCAGCTCCCTTCGCAATGTTTTCTGGATACCTGCTTCCCTCTTCCGCGCCGCATTCCGGCCCGGGTAGCGTTCCCATACCTGCCACTGGGATGCGTTTGGGTTCCAGGCCTCGACATTATGTGGAATTATTTTCATCAATAATGTGTTTTGCGTGGTTTCATGCTTGGCGGGTGTCGATCGGTTGCGGCTTTGCCGACTTCAGAATTTAAGTTTCACGTTTATATCTCGGATGCCCGCCCCACCGATCTGGCCACCCAGTGCCGGCCTTAACGAGAGTGTGCGAAAAGTATAGTCCTCACGCTCGTCGGATGGACAATGACTGGCCAACGCCGACGCGATCAGCGAGGGAATGCAAACCTTGGCTGGCCGCCAGGACGAAACAGCGATTGCTCCGCACGGCGGCCAATTGCTCCACCGGGTTTGATGAGCCATCAACTGCCGGGACTTGCCGGAGCCGGTGGACCCAAGGAGCAAGATGTGCTGCATAAATCGGCTGCGGTGAGTTCGACCCGATGGCTGGCCGGTTCATAGCGCGGCCAGACGGTCAACGGAAAATCAGTGGGCGGATGGCGAAACGTTCCTCCGGGGTCAGCCCTGTCATCCCAACGTAGAGGCAGGGTTTCTTGGGATTGCGCTTCGGGTTTTCGGCACGAACCTTTCGGATTTTGCCGACCGCCGCTCAAGCAGCACGACGTAAACATTGTGATGATGCTCCGGCAGTTGGCCGAGGCGGAGTCGCTTGAGCGTTCGACGCTTCATTCGGCATCAATCGGAAAATTTGGTTCGACAACCTTACCCGTCACAGAGTTGACACACCGCTCAGTATTCGCAGAGCCATTGGTCCTCGGTGAAACTCCCAAGTCGGATGTCATCTGGGTCCGTGCGCATCCATCGCATGGAGCCAGTTTCACCATTTCGCAGCCTGCGACAACGAAGATGTCTCCCACACCCTCATGCCGGAACCGCCGTTCTGGCGTCCTGTCTAAAGTGTACCGTCTTTCGTGTTCGGCGCGAAGCATCGGCGTTACATCTGCCTACATTCCAAACCTTACAGTCTGGTCTTCCCGGCCGCTCTGACCTTGGCCCATCTGGCGCGGGCAGCCGCTGCGAGTTTGGCCCTCACCGCCGGGCTGCTGCGGCGATCCTTCTTTTTGGCAACCTTGGGTGTTGCCGTCGTGCCTTTCACCCTGGCCCACCTGGCTTTCGCCGCCGCGCTGATGGCCGCCCTCCCGGCGGCGATCATTCGCCGCTTGCCCTTCTTCGCCTTAGTCGGCGCCGAAGATTCGCCTTCGTCACCCGCGATCGTTGCAAGCTCGCCCTGGAGCGCCTCGATTTGCTCTCTAATTGCAATAATTCGATGAAGTTGACTTGTCGTTAAATCATGGAGATTTGTCATCGGAGAGAGGTAACGCAAGCATGCCCGTCGAGTCAATCACTCAGGCTCACAGACGCAGGTCAAATTGTAATCCTGCCCAGGCGGCCCGTCGAAAGATGATTCCATTGGATTGCACCCGCGGACGCATGTTGCATCTTGCTCGTGCCTGGATGATCGCACGTTTGCGCGGGTCCACCTGAATCGTAACCATGCTTTTTTCCTGATCGTTGATCCGCAGTCTCAGAGACCAGATAGTGGTTTCGCCGCGCCAACACTGATTGGCGTAACTGTAAACGCAATGGCGCATCGCCCGGCCTTCGGCCTGCAGCGCCCTGCTTTTCAGGATTTCCTGGATGCTCCAGTTGCCTCGCAATCAAGAAATGCTCCTGCGGAAAAGGGGCTTCCAATGACCGTGTGTAACGGCAAGCCGGATATTGGGAACACCCCCAAAACTTAAGTCCGCGTCCGGATGTCCGCTGCGTCAGACGGCCCCCGCCACAGCATGGACATCGCTCGGCTGCATCCATTCGCGCACGAACGTTTCGAATATGATCGCGAAGCCCGGG
>Ga0182027_10002679_pt1 | contig 28637 bp, 21 predicted proteins | sample 712E1DmetaG_FD_121300 | JGI IMG/M metagenome (GOLD analysis project Ga0182027, IMG submission 121300) | Permafrost microbial communities from Stordalen Mire, Sweden - 712E1D metaG (Illumina Assembly) | ecosystem: Environmental > Terrestrial > Soil > Wetlands > Permafrost | place: Sweden...
CCCTGATCGGTAGGGCGGCGCTGCCGCGCCGCCCTGAATTGGGGCGAAGCAGCAGCTTCGCCCTACCGACTATGAAATATGCGGGCCAGGGGCGGAAGATGCCTATGAAAACTTACAACATTGCAGTCATTGGCGGCGACGGCACCGGACCGGAGGTCGTGCGCGAGGCGGTCAAGGTTCTGGACGCCGCCGGAGGGAAGTTCAAACTCAAACTCAACTACACCGCCTACGACCTGGGTGGCGAGCGCTATTTGCGCACGCAGGAAACGCTGCCGGACAGCGTGGTGGAGGAGTTGCGCAAGTTTCCCGCCATCCTCCTCGGCGCCATCGGCCATCCAGGGGTCAAGCCCGGCATACTGGAAAAGGGGATTTTGCTGCGCCTGCGCTTCGAGCTGGAACAGTATATCAATTTGCGCCCGGTCAAACTGTACGACCCGCGCTTCTGCCCGCTCAAGGACAAGACGGCGGAGGACATTGATTTTGTCGTGGTCCGCGAAAACAACGAGGGGCTTTACACGGGGTCGGGCGGGTTTGTTTTCAAGGGCACGCCGCATGAGATTGCCATTCAGGAAAGCATCAACACCCGGCGTGGTGTGGAGCGATGCCTTCGTTTCGCCTTTGAATTGGCCGGCAAACGGCGCGGCGGCAAGCCGTGGCGGGGCCTCAAACCGGAAGATCTGAAGGCGGGGAAAACGGCCCAGCTCACCCTCTCCGGCAAAACGAATGTCTTGACCTACGCCTTCGATTTATGGGAACGCGCCTTCCACGAGGTGGGAGCAAAGGACTTTCCCGCAATCCAGCGGGAGTACGCGCATGTGGATGCCACGACGATGTGGTTTGTCAAGAATCCGGAGTGGTTCGATGTCATTGTCACCGATAATATGTTTGGGGACATCATCACGGACCTGGGCGCGATGGTGCAGGGCGGGATGGGGATTGCGGCGGGCGGCAACATCAATCCGCAAGGGGCCAGCATGTTCGAGCCGATTGGCGGGAGCGCGCCCAAATACGCGGGGCAAGGCGTGATCAACCCGCTGGCCGCGATCTGCGCGGGGCAGATGATGCTGGATTTCCTGGGCGAGCGCCAGGCGGCGCAGGCCATCGAGGCGGCGGTGATCCAGGTCACGCGCGGGAAACTCAAGAGCCTGGCCGCCGGGAAGATGGGGTTCACGACCTCGCAGGTGGGCGATCTGGTGGCGGCGGCGCTTTGAGCGCGGCCAGGCGCGGCTCATTGCGGCTGAGGGGGCCTGCGGGGCTGCGACCGCCATGCGCCAATAATTTGACAACACGGGGTTGCCAATCGCCGGGTGATGATGTAGGTTGACAGTCAGCCGATGCAAAGAGGGAATTCGTTGGGCCTTGCATCCCGGCAAGAAAACTGAAAAGAGGATAGAGATAATGGCGGAACGCCTGAAAACGCAGATGAGGTATCAGTACGATCAGGGCGCGGATGCTCTTTACGTAAGCCTCGGAACGGGGGAACCATCCTATCGCAAGGAGATTGATGAGTACCTGGTGGTTGACTTCGGCAGGAACAGCGGCGCGCCGACCGGATTCCACATCCTGCACATCAAGGACGCCGAGATGGAAAGCGTGCAGGTGCTTCTGCAAAAAAGGCTGGCCAAATTGACCATCCGCAAGAAGCAGTCGCTGGTGTACTGGTTCAGCCTCAATGCCGCTCTCCGGCCTGCGAACCAGGCAACGCATCCGAGCGGACTCGTTTGACAAACCGCGCCATGCGTTCGGTGGCGGTTTCAATGCGATCGAGCGCGGTGGCAAAACAGCAGCGCAAATAGCCTTCGCCCGACGGGCCGAAGGCGCTGCCGGGCACACAGGCCACTTTTTCCGCCTCGAGCAGTTGGCGGGCGAACTCCTTGGAACTCAGCCCGGTGGATTGGATGCGCGGGAAGGCGTAGAAGGAGCCGCGCGGCAGATGGCAGGGCAGGCCCATTTGGTTGAAGGCGCTGACAATAAAATTGCGGCGGGCGCGGTATTGCTCGCGCATTTCGATGGTGTCGGCTTCCCCGTGCTCAAGCGCCTCCAGGGCGGCCTCCTGGCTGATGATGCTGGCGCAGAGCATCGAATACTGATGAATGCGCATCATGGCGTCAATGACCGCGGCCGGCCCGCAGGCGTAGCCGATGCGAAAGCCGGTCATGGCGTAGGCCTTGGAAAAACCATGCAGGAAAATCGTCCGCTCCTTCATGCCCGGCAGGGCGGCGATGCTCACATGTTCACCCTCATAAGTCAGCTCGGAATAGATTTCGTCCGTGATGACCAGCAGGTTGTGCCGCGCGGCCAGCGCGGTGATCTTCTCCAGTTCCGCCCGGCCCATCGTTCCCCCGGTCGGGTTGGTCGGGAAATTCAACACCAGCGCCTTGCTCTTGCGAGTGACGGCTTTTTCGATGGCCGCGGCGGTCACGGAAAAGGCGTCCTCCGGCCGGCAGGAAACCGCCACCGGCACGCCGTGGGCCAGGGCGATGCCGGGGGAATAGCTGACGTAACAAGGCTCGTGATAGATCACCTCGTCGCCGGGGTTGATGAGGGCGCGGAAGGCCAGGTCCATCGTCTCGCTCACCCCCACCCCGATGAGGATTTCGCGGACCGGGTCGTAGCCGACCTTGAAATGCTGGTTGACGCTGGTGGAGATGGCTTCCCGCAAGGAGAGGAGGCCGAGGTTGGAAGTGTACCCGGTCCGGCCCCGTTCCAGCGCATAGATGGCCGCCTCCCGAATGTGCCAGGGCGTGACGAAATCCGGCTCCCCCACGCCGAGGGAGATGACATCCTTCATGCCCTGGACGATGTCAAAAAAATCGCGGATGCCGGAACGCGGGATGGCGGACACGGCATGCGAGATGAACTTTTCCGGTTCGAATTTCACGGGTCCAGTGCAGCGGCGGTCTGTGACCGCCGCATTATTTTTTTTCGGCAAATTGTGCGGCGGTCACAGACCGCCGCTACAATTTTCATCAATTCGTAACGGATGTATTTCACCCTGCCAGGGCCATTCTGTCCTCTCCTTGACTAATCCGGCGCGAACGGGATTTTCCGCCACATAAAGCCATTTTTTGGAATACGATTCACTGGCGCGAAGGACATGATCAAAGAATCCCTTTTGCCAGTGGGGAGGCGGGCGGCCGGCCTGGCGGAGGGTTTTGGAAAGGGAATTCTTCAGGCTTTTCACCCATGACGAGAGGTCGTGGGCGGGATCGGAGAATTTCACAAAGAGATGAAGATGATCAGGCATCAGCACGTAGCGCCCCACAAAGATGTTCCTTTGCGAGGCGCCATGGCAGAATTGCAGAAAGGCGTCGTGGATTTGTTGCGAGGCAAGCAGAGACTGGCGGGCCGCAGTGCAGCACGTCAAGAAATAGGCCGGGTTTTGAAGATGGAGGCGTTCCAGGCGGCGCAAGCGCTCGGTCATATGACATGAAAATTCACAATGTCAGTTTATCGGTCTGCATTATTCTGTTTCGGCGAATTGTGCGGCGGTCACAGACCGCCGCTACAGAGGATGATTGTGGTCAGGCGGCGGCCTGATCGGTTTTGCGCCGGAGCAGGGGCTTGGTTTCGCCCAGGACCACGGGGCGGGTGATTTTGATGCCCGCAATGTCGTCGCTGGAGGGGGAGTCGAACATGACATCCAGCATGAGTTTTTCGAGCAAGCTGCGGAGAGCGCGCGCGCCGGTCCCTTTCTTCATGGCCTGCGCGGCCAGTTCGCGCACGGCGTCCTCGGTGAATTCCAGTTCGATGCCCTCCATGGCCATGAGTTTGGCGTACTGCCGCACCAGCGCGTTGCGGGTTTCGGTCAGGATGCAAACCAGTTGCTCCTCGGTCAGTTCCTCCAGCACCGTGGTCATGGGCAGCCGGCCCACGAATTCGGGAATGAATCCATAGGCGATCAAATCCTCCGGCTCGACAAATTGCAGCACCTTGTCCCGGTCCGCCAGGGTGGTTTTGCGCCCCTGTTCCGCCGCGCCAAAACCCATGACGCGGTTGCCCAGCCGGCGCTGAATGATCTTCTCCAGCCCGATGAAGGCGCCGCCGCAGATGAACAAAATGCCGCCCGTGTCCACCCGGATGTATTCCTGCTGGGGATGCTTGCGGCCTCCCTGCGGCGGCACGTTGCAAACCGTCCCCTCCAGGATTTTCAGCAGCGCCTGTTGCACGCCCTCCCCCGAGACGTCCCGCGTGATGGAGACGTTCTCCGTCTTGCGCGCGATCTTGTCAATCTCATCAATATAGACAATCCCCATCTGCGCCCGCTTCACATCGTAGTCGGCATTTTGGAGCAGGCGCAAAATAATGTTCTCCACGTCCTCCCCCACGTAACCCGCCTCGGTCAGCGTGGTGGCGTCGGCGATGGCGAAGGGCACGTCGAGGATTTTCGCCAGGGTGCGCGCGAGCAGCGTCTTGCCCGATCCGGTGGGGCCGATGAGCAGGATGTTGGTCTTCTCGATCTCCACATCGGCGTCGCGGGCGTCGCCGCCCCCTCTTTCCGCCGTCCCCGGCGGATCCTGCAGGATGCGCTTGAAATGATTATGCACGGCCACGGCCAGGGTTTTCTTGGCGTGGTTCTGGCCGACGCAATGGCGGTCCAGGTGCGCCTTGATGTCCTGGGGCTTGAGGGGGCTGAACTTGGCGGCGGTCTTGCGGCTTTCGGCGGAAAGCTCCTTGTCCAGCACACTTTTGCAGAGAGTGACGCAATTGTCGCAAATATAGACGCCCGGGCCGGCAATCAGCTTCTTGACTTCCGCGTGCGATTTGCCGCAGAAACTGCAGAGGGTGAGGTTGTTGGAGCGCGCCATGCCGGGGCCTATGGAATGAGGGCGTTGGTTTTTCCATCCGTCAAGCCCGGAATTTCCTTGCGGGACTGCACCACCTCGTCCACCAGCCCGTAATCCTTGGCTTCGGCGGCCGTCATAAAATTATCGCGGTCGCAGTCCTTTTCCACCTGTTCAAACGGCTTGCCGCTGTGTTTGGCGATGATGGAATTGAGGCGGTGCTTGAGCTTGAGCATATATTTGACGCGGATTTCCACGTCGCTCGCCTGCCCCTCGGCCCCGCCCAGGACCTGGTGAATCATGATGTTGGAATTGGGCAGCGCGAACCGTTTGCCCTTGGTGCCCCCGCAGAGGAGGATGGCCCCCATGCTGGCCGCCTGCCCGATGCAATAGGTGTTCACGTCGCATGTCAAAAACTGCATCGTGTCATACACCGCCAGCCCGGCGGTCACGCTCCCGCCCGGCGAGTTGACGTAAAGATGAATATCCTTCTTCGGATCGTCCATTTGCAGGAAGAGCAACTGGGCGATGATCAGGTTGGCCACCATGTCATCCAGCGGCGTTCCCAAAAAAACGATCCGGTCTCGCAGCAACCGCGAATAAATGTCATACCCGCGTTCCCCGCGGCCGGTTTGCTCGACGACCATTGGCACTAGAAAATTTTCCATAGATATCACTCGAAATGATGATTTATCATACCGGATGCCGCGCGCCCCGTCAAGCCGGGGATTTTGCCCGCGGCCCCGTGGGGCACAATTGATATGGACGGATGCGGGCGGGCTTGGTAAAGGAAGGGGCGAAAACCATAAACCATGACATCACGACGCTGGCTTCGCATCATCCCCGTGGCGCTGATCATGTACACGATTTCGTACGTGGACCGGACGAACATCTCCATCGCGCTGACGCCGGACATTTCCACCATGGTGAAGGATCTGGGGATGAACAAGGATATGATGGGGGAGGCCGCCGGGATTTTCTTTATTGGCTATGTCCTGTTGCAAGTGCCGGGCGGGTTTTGGGCGTCGCGGTGGAGTGCCCGGAAACTCATCAGTTTTTGCCTGATCGGCTGGGGCCTCTGCGCGATCGGATGCGGTTTGGCGCGGAGTTTCCGGCAGTTTGAGGCGGCGCGATTTCTTTTAGGGGCGGCGGAAAGCGCGGTGTTTCCCGCCATGCTGGTGCTGCTGGCCAATTGGTTTCCACGATCCGAACGCGCGCAGGCCAACGCCTACTGGAATCTTTGCCAGCCTCTGGCGGTGGTGGTTGCGGCGCTCACAACCGGCGCGCTCCTGGGGCATTACGGCTGGCGCACGGTGATCGTGCTGGAGGGGATGCTGCCGTTTCTCTGGCTGCCGATCTGGTGGTTTTTGATTCGGGACCGCCCGCGGGACGCGAAATGGATTTCGGCGGAGGAACGGGATTACCTGGAAACGACGCTGCGCCTGGAGGCGGCCGCCGTGGAGCCGCCCAAGCCGCTCTCGTTCGGGGAACAACCCGGCGGGGCATCACCTGGCGGATGGGGCGCCCGATTCTGGACCAGGACGGCCTCGGTCGGGAAAATCATTGGCCAGCCGTTGGTTGTGGTCCTGATTGTGATAGATTTCTTTCATAATTGTCTGGCCTACGGTTGCATGACTTTCTTTACCAGCACGCTGAAGGGGCGGGATTTCAGCCCGTTGCAACACGGCATGTTGTTTGCCTTCCCCTATACGTTCACCGCCGTGCTGATGATTCTGGTTTCGCGGCACTCGGATAAAGTCAATGAGCGCCGAATGCACCTGGCCGGGACCTATCTTGTCAGCGGCCTGAGCCTGATTCTGAGTGTGAGTTTGAGGGATCATTTCTGGCTGTCTTATGCCTTCCTCTGCCTCTCCATCCCCGGTCCGTCGGTGGCGCTGGCGCCGTTGTGGACCATCGCCAGCGAAACGCTGTCCACCAGCACCCGGGGCGCGGTCATGGGGCTGATTAACGCCTGCGGCAATTTGGGCGGTTTTGCGGGGCCGTTTATCGCGGGCTGGCTCTACGAGTCGTCGGGCAATCTGAACCTGTCTTTCGATGCGTTGGGGCTGGGAATTCTGCTGGCCGCCGCCCTTGCTTTCCTGCTGCCCAAAACCAAGCCAATGCAGCGCGCATGATTCGATGGCGGATCGCTGATCTCTGACCTTTGATCTCTGATTTCTGCTCTCGCATTTCTTGCTGGCGCGCGGAGCAAATTCCGCCGAATATCCGCCGTGCAAAATGTCCGGTTATGAAAGCCCTGGTTCTCACAGACTACAAACAGTTCTCGTACGAAGAGAGGCCGGCGCCGCAACCCGGCCCGGAGGAAGTGCTCGTCGCGGTCAAGGCCTGCGGGATATGCGGCAGCGACGTGCATGGGATGGACGGCAGCACGGGCCGGCGGCGTCCGCCGATCATCATGGGGCACGAAGCGTCCGGCGTCATCGCCGCCACCGGCGCGGCGGCGCGGGGCTGGGCGGCCGGCGAGCGCGTCACCTTCGATTCCACGATTTACTGCGGGCAGTGTGAATTTTGCCGGCGCGGGAAGATCAACTTGTGCGACAACCGGCGGGTGCTGGGCGTTTCCTGCGAGGCTTACCGGCAAGAGGGCGCGTTCGCCGAATTTGTGGCCGTTCCGCAGCGCATTTTGTACCGGCTGCCGGACGGATTGCCCTTCGAACAGGCCGCCCTGGCGGAACCCTTTGCCGTGGCCTTGCATGCCATTCGCCGCGCCCCGGTCACGCTGAACGACACGGTGGCCGTGGTGGGCGCCGGGATGATTGGCCTGGCGCTGGTGCAAGCTTTGCGCCTGGCGGGCTGCGGCCGGCTCATCGCGGTGGATGTGGCGGACGGGCGGCTGGCGCTGGCCCGGAAGCTGGGCGCGACCGATGCGGTGAACGCCGCCGGGGGAAAGGCCGCCGGGGCGATCCTCGACTTGACACAAGGGCGCGGCGCGGATGTTGCCTTCGAGGCGGCGGGGGTGGCGGCGACCGTGGATTTGGCCCTGGGCTGCCTGCGCAAAGGCGGCACGGCGGCGCTGGTGGGCAATGTCTCGCCCCGGATCGAGTTCCCGCTGCAAGCCGCGGTGACGCGCGAACTGGCCATCCACGGCTCGTGCGCGTCGCGGGGCGAATACCCGGCGGCGCTGGACCTGATGGGGCGGGGCGCGCTGCAATGCGGCCCGCTCCTCAGCGCCACGGCGCCGCTGGCGGAAGGGGCCGCCTGGTTTGAAAGGCTCCACCGCAAGGAACCGGGCCTGCTCAAGGTCGTTCTCATGCCCTGAAAACTCCATTGCGAGTCAATACTATGTTTCCATGAATCCGAACCCGTTCGATCTCACCGGAAAAGTCGCCCTGGTCACCGGCGCCAGCCGCGGCTTGGGCCAGTGTTTCGGGCGCGCGCTGGCCCGGGCGGGCGCGGACCTGGTCATCACCAGCCGCGACCCCGCCGCGCTGGTTTCCTTTCAAAAGGAGATCGAGGCCCTGGGCCGCAAGGCCTGGCCGCTGGCGCTGGATGTGCGCGACCCCGGCAGCATCCGCAACATGGCGCAAGCCGCCGTGGAGCGCGCCGGCAAGATAGACATCCTGGTCAACAATGCCGGATGCAACGTGCGCAAACCGGCGCTGGAAATCACCTGGGAGGATTGGAACCTGGTGCTGGACACCAACCTGCGCGGCACGTTCTTTGTCGCGCAGGCGGTGGCGCGATATATGATTGACAGAAAATACGGCCGCATTATCAACATCGGTTCCGTCACCTGCGTGGCGGGTTATGCCGGCCTGGGCCCTTACGGGGCGAGCCGGGGCGGCGTCAAACAGCTTACCATGAGCCTGGCCGACGACTGGGGCATTCACGGGATCACAGTGAACTGCCTGGCGCCCGGGTGGTTCAAGACGCGGCAAAACGCGGTGATGTACGAGGACCGGGAATGGGTGGAGTACCTTTGCGAGCGCATTCCGCTCAAGCGCCCGGGCATTCCGCAGGACCTTGAGGGCGCGGTGGTCTTTCTGGCCTCCGACGCCAGCGCCTACATCACGGGCCAGACGCTGCTGGTGGACGGGGGCATCTCGACCGGAGCCACCCGCGCGCTGCCCCGGAAGAAGCCAGGGGCGCGCTAGGGCTGGGGGTCTTTGCGGAAGAGCACGATGCGGTTGGTGTTGGTCCCCTTGGCGTTGTTGTCAACGCCCCAGCAGTTGGCGGTTTTGGTGAATTTTTGATCGTTGATCAAAATCAACTCGGGGCGCAGTCCCGCCGCCAGCCCGCAAGCGAGCACCGTTTCCTCCAATTTGATTTCGCCCCGGCGGACTTCGCCGACTTCGAAGGCGACGCGGCCGCCCGGCCGCAGCACCCGGCGCAGTTCCCGGAAAACCGCTGTCATCTCCCGCTGCCACTCGTCCAGCTTCTTCGGCACCGTCAGCTTGACTCCTTTGGGGTCAATGCCAAGAAACCAGCAGCGCAGCCAATTGTCCCCCGCGTAATCCACCACATCCAAAAAGGGCGGCGAGGTCACGACGAGCGAAACGGACCCGGCGGGGATTTGGGCGGTGGCGTGGGCAGGCTGGTTGAGCAGCGTGGCTTCTTCCGCCGCGGCGCGCAGGCGCGAGCGCGTCCCGTCGTCGCAATCTTTGAGGAGAATGCGGCTTTTCTTGAAAATCAAATCCGGCACGTTGCGGCGGGGCGGGGTTTGGCGGCGGTCGGCGTTGATTTTCCGCTGTGACTTCACCGAGACCGCCTGGTTGGGCGGCAAGGTATAAACGGAAAAAAAACCCGGCGAATGGCCGGTGAGGCGGTTAAGCGCGACCATGGCAATCCACTCATCCACGGGGTCGAGCGCGCCCTGGCGCAGGAAGTGTTTTTTCAGCGCGGCGATTTCGCGCAGAGTTTCCGGGTGGAAAAAAACCAGCAAATCTTCCGGCGCTTCTTCGCGGTCTTTGAAATCAATCTCCGCCAGGCGGGCGTGGATTTGTTCAAGGGTGGGCGGGCGGAGCCGGGGGCGCACGAGGACCAGACTGAGCGGATTGACATCGCAGCCGCAGGGGATGCGCCCCAGCAGCGCCGCCTCAAGCAGGGTGGTACCGCGCCCCATAAACGGATCGTGGACCCGGTCGCCCGGCTCCGTCAGCCGCTCGATGAAAAAGCGCGGCAGTTGCGGCTTGAAGCAGGCGCGGTAGGAAATCTCGTGGAGCCGGCTGGCGGCGCGCTGTTTGGCGGTCCAAAACTCATTGATGTAGGTGGGGACGGACAATGGTTTGCCGCCGGCGGCTGCGGCGGTTGTTTCGGTCAGGATGGTTCTTTTGCCAAACTCGTCAAAAACCAGGAGTTGTTCGGCGAACGGGGCCTTGAGTCCGGGAGCGTCCCTGGGGACATTCTTGGGCCGCGCCGTAAATTCAAATTCCAAATTGGTCTGCAACGAGATCAGGGGAGCATTTTAACAAGCTCCAGAATGTTTGCGCGAGAAATCTCTGTGCCTGCGCCCAAATGCCCGGACCGCCACCACCCCTGGACGACGTTCCGCTCCAAAATCCAATCTGAATTGGAGGCTCTCGAAATCGAAGCCGACCTGAAAGCGGCTCGTGCCACTCTCGCAAACCCCGGCGAGTGCATCACCATTGACGAGTTGGAAAAGCGTCTGGTCACCCCTTTTCCATCGGGCCGCGGGTGACGCCGAGCTGGTTGTGTAGTTTTAACTCGCGCCAGAGTTGCGCGCCGCTCATCCCGCCCCGGAGGAGGCTGCGGTAACTGGCAATGGTGCGCGCCGCTTCTTCCGGGCTTTCGTTGACAAACTCAATGCGGAAATGCCGCGCCCCCAGGGCCATGAGCCGCGCCACGTATTCCGCCCCCGTCTGCGCCCGGCCGTTGAAAACGGTGTTGCGGCAGCCGGCGTCCGCTTTGAGGGGGTGTTCCAGGCCCACGCGGTCGCGCAGTTGCACGGCGTGCTTGTCGCAGGGGCGGCCGCAGTTGGTGTAGTCGGTGCCGGTGGTAAGGAAGGCGCAAAAAAGGCAGTGCTCCATGTGAAACATCGGCATGTGCTGGTGGATGGTGATCTCGAACCAGGCGGGTGGGGCCGAATGCAGGAGCGCCTCCAGTTGCACGATGTTCAAATCGTAGGACGCGGTGAGGCGCTCCAGTCCGAACCGGTTTTTGAAGTAGTCCGCCGCCAGGCCGTTGGCGACGTTCAAGGAGTAATCGCCCACCCGGCGGTCCGCGGCGAAGAATTGCAAATGGTCGTAATTGCGAAGCAAATAGCCGTCGGCCTCGCAGGAGCGGACTTGCTTCAAAATCCATTCCTCGCCCGGTTTGAAAATCCGGGGAGGTGCGACGAAGATTTCGGATTGCGGCTTGCGGATTGCGGATTGACGGAAGCGGATGACGGCTTCGCGATACTTCTTGGGATCCTCGAATTCGCAATAGATGGCGCGCAAATCGCATCCGAGAGCGGCTTCAAGCTGGGCCATCGTCCGCACCAAGACGATTAACTGCGCCTCCGCGGGGCCGGCATCCGTCGCGATGGTCTTCGATCCGCAATCCGCCCCGTCCTCCGTAGCTTCAACGGAGGAGGAAATCCGCCCTCCTTCGCCGGGCCTGCGGAGGGCAGGCAATCCGCAATCCTCCGCGCGCCATCTGGATGGCTGCGCCCGCAACTGCTCCATCCTGCCAACCAGCTCCCGGCGCATCCGGTTCAGCTCGCTGGCGGGCAGGATGACTTGGCCTTCGAGCAAGTTGCGCAAGTCGCCGAGGCGGAAGGGCGTCCCGCCCAGGCGCCCCAGTTGTTCCCGCAACTTTTCGGTGGTGAGCGGCTGCTTTTGCGCGACGGCCAGCGGCAGGCTGGACTGGACCTGGGCGGCGTGTCCCAGTTCGTCGCGGCCGGTCAAAGTCATCGGGCCGGAGGCGCGGCCGTGAACTTCCAGGCGGAGCGGACGCCGGAACCGGGGCGTCTGGCCCGCAAAACTCTGGCGCAGGCGGCGGTCCAATTCCGGATCGCTCGTTTTCCAGAGTCTGTCACCAATATGAATTCGGCTGAAATCCAGATCGCCCCGCCCGAAACCGAGGACGCGCCACGGGCGGCCCGAACCCCGCGCTTCCTCCACGCGATAGACCCGGCCGCCCTCTTCCGGTTCGTCGGGCCGGCCGGCGTCAAAGACAATGCCGTCGCCGGCCTTGAGAGGGGCGTCCAGACAGGCGAAAACCTTCTCCCCTTCCACGCGCTGCACGGTGCCGAGAAAGACGCCGCGCTTCTTGCCAAAGCGGGCGTGGACCAACTGTTGGTTGTTGGTTCCGCCAAACCAGCCGGTGTGCAGTCCGCGTGAAAAAGCCATTTCCAAATCGTAGCGCGAATCGGCGGCGGGACGGGCGGCGCCGGCCGGCCCGGCCAGGATTTCGTCCAGCGCCTGGCGGTAAATGCGCGTGATGTTGGCCACGTATTCCGGGGACTTGAGACGGCCTTCGATTTTGAGCGAGGCGACGCCGGCGCGGATCAAGTCCGGCAGGACTTCCAGCCCGGCCAGGTCCTGCGGGCTTAACAAATAGCGGCGGTCGCCGAGGGGGACCGGCTGGCCGTCGCAGATCAAATCGTAGGGCATGCGGCAGGCCTGGGCGCATTCGCCGCGATTGGCGGAGCGCCCGCCCAGCGCCTCGCTTGTCAAGCATTGGCCGGAATAGGCGACGCAGAGGGCGCCATGCACAAAGACCTCCAGCGGGAGCGCGGCGGGCGGGCCGCGGCGGATCGTTTCGATTTCCTTTATCGAACATTCGCGCGCCAGGACGACGAGGCTGCAGCCCAGTTCGCGGGCGAATTCCACGCCCGCCGCGCTGGTGATGGTCATTTGCGTGGAGGCGTGAATGGGAAAATCGGGCGAAAGCCTCCTGATCAACCGGCAGATCCCCGCGTCCTGCACGACGGCGGCATCCACGCCCGCCGCGATCAACGCGCGCAGAAACTGTTCCGCGTCCGCCATTTCATTGGCAAAGACCAGGGTGTTGAAGGTGACGTAACCCTTGACGCCGCGGCGGTGGAGGAACTCCATCAAGCGGGGCAGATCGGCCTCCGTGAAGTTTTGGGCGCGCATCCGGGCGTTGAACCGGTCCAGGCCAAAATAGACGGCGTCCGCGCCATTTTCCACCGCGGCCTTGACGCAATCCCAGTCGCCGGCGGGAGCGAGAAGCTCCGGGAGCGGCGCGGAATGGATGGAATCCTGAAGGTTGAGTTTTGAATTGGGAAATGGGGATGTTTTCATTTCACTATTCTCCATTCACAATTCACCATTCTTCGCGAATTGGTTCCGTGACCGGGCCGGGCTTGGCCATTGCGCTGTTGGTGCTGCTTGCCATCAAGGCAGAATTTAGCCCGCGCGCCGGCAAAATGCCAGTTTTGCCCCGGATCGGGTGGACGAGATAAAAGTGGGTCTTGCAAAACTCGGCCTGCATCTTGTCCAGATATCGTAATAGTGAGGCTACAATCTCCTCACTCCTCAAGGACGGACCGGAAATCCGACGCGGAGCTTTTCAGCCGTCCCTTCGGGACTTGCGGTATTTGGGCGCATGGACCCGGCACTGGCGTGCCGGGCTATTGTCCGATGTCCCTCCGGGACAAAGCGTCCGTCCCCCCCCACTTTTATCTCGTCCGCCCGGCGGCGGTTGCTTTGTTGACTTTTGATGGGGACTTGCGCAACATCCGGTCACGCAATGACTGACAAAAAAGTTTTTATCACGGTAACAGCCGCCGCCCTCGCCGGCATGGTGATGGGCGGTTTGTTCGGACTTGCTGCGGGGAAGATGACGCCGGACTTCTTCCGGCACATTGTTCCCTGGCAGGATATCGAGCCGGTAGGGTTTGCGGCTTTTTGCGGAGCGACGGCAGGCGTCATCCTTGGCGGCGGCTTGGGCTGCTTCGGCGTTGTTCTCCAGTCCATTTTGGAGCGGAGAAACAAAACGCCCGATGGAACGGCGCTCAAGTGAGCCGGTGTTCGTCCGCGTCAATGGCGTCCACAAAGGCGCGGATGTCGTCGCGATGGGCCACGCCGGCTTCTGCTTTGCGCATTTTTAGACGGGCCTGGCCCGCGGCATCGTCGGCTTTGGGGCGGCCCATCGTGTTATCGCGATGGGCGGCTTTTTCGGCGGGAGTCCTTTTTACGTTTTGATGGACCCAGTCGCACACCTCGCCGTCGGTGATGGAATTCTTCACGACTTCAATCATCTTGGCGTGGGTGAGGCCGGCGGCCTTGAGCCACTCGCCGTCGAAGCCCTTGCCGAAATTCTCCGTGTAATCGGAGTGCAGCTTGCCGGCGAGGTGCAGACGAATTTTATCAATGTACCGTGGCAGATACATCCAGCCGTCCATCGTCTCATGCGGGCTGCGGGGGCATATTCTTTTTTCCATGAAGACAGGGTAGGCAAGGAAGCGGGAATGTCAACTGGCGGAAAATAATTCTGGTGCTGACAAAGGGGTGGCGGAGCGGGTACGTTCAAGAGATGGCGCAATTGAAATTACGACGCAAATCCTCCCTGTATGACGTGGCGGTTCTGGGGGGCGGAAGCGCGGGGTACGCGGCGGCGCGGACGGCGGCGGCGGCGGGTTTGCGCACGGCGGTGATCGAAGGGGGCGCGGAGGCGGGCGGGCTTTGCATCCTGCGTGGTTGCATGCCAAGCAAGGCGCTGCTCTACGCGGCGGAGGCGCTGCACCTGGCGCGCCGGGGCAAGACCTGGGGCTTGCGGATTCCCACGGCAGGTTTCGATTTCGCCAAGGTAATGGCGCGGAAACGGGCGATGGTGGAGGATTTTGCCCGATACCGCCGGCAGCAGCTCAACGGCGGGCCTTTTGACTTTTTGCGGGCGCAGGCGCGTTTTGCGGACGGGCACACGCTGGAGTTGAGGGGCGCGGCGGGCGAATCGCGATGGTTGACAGCAAGGCGTTTCATCCTCTGCACCGGCTCGGTTCCGGCCCCGCCGCCGTGCCCGGGTCTGGAGGCGGCCGGTTATTTGACGAGCGACGGCGCGCTTTCGCTGCGGGCGCCGCCGCGGTCGCTGGCGGTTTTGGGCGGCGGCCCGGTGGCGGTGGAACTGGCGCAGTTCTTTTGCCGGATGGACGTGAAGGTGACGTTGATTCAACGGAGTGAACATGTCTTGCGCGAGTGCGACGCGGACGCGGCGGCGGCGCTGGAAGAAGTGTTGCGGCGCGAAGGGGTGGAGATTTTTGCGCCGACCCGGCTGGTGCGGGCGTTCCGAACGGGACGCAGCAAGGGAGTTGAATTTGAACACGGCCACCGCACGCGCCAGGCGGTGGTGGAGGAGATTCTGGCCGCGACGGGGCGGACCCCGAACACGGCGGGACTGGGGCTGGAAAGAATCGGCGTCCGCATGGAGCAGGGGCGGATCGTGACCAGCGCGGAAATGCAGACCAGCGCGCCGCATATTTACGCGGCGGGGGATTGCACGGGGCCGCATCAGATTGTGCATCTGGCCGTGGAGCAGGGCGAGGTGGCGGCGCACAACATCGCGCACCCGCGGCGCCGGCGGCGGATGGATTACCGATTGCTGGCCAGCGTGGTTTTTACCGATCCGCAGGTGGCGGCGGTGGGTTTGACGGAGAAGGAGGCGCGGGCGCGGGGCGTTGAGTTTTTGGCGGCCAGTTATCCGTTCGCGGATCATGGGAAGTCGCTGATCATGGAGGCGAAGGACGGATTTGTGAAGTTGCTGGCCGAACCGGGAACCGGGGAGATCCTGGGCGGGGCGTGTGTGGGGCCGCTGGGCGGCGAGTTGATCCACGAGATCATCGCCGCGATGTCCGGGAGGATGACGGCGCGGGAATTGGCGGCCATGCCGCATTATCATCCGACGCTGGCGGAGATCTGGACTTATCCGGCGGCAGAGTTGGCGGAGCGGATGAAGGCGGTTTAGGGCGTTTTTTTCTTGTGGCTGCGATCCAGTTTTCCGTCCAGGCACTCGCGGACGACCTGGGTCAGGCGGCTGGGGGGATAGGGCTTGGCGAGGAAGTTGAAGCCTTCGAGCAGGGCGATGTCCTTGCCGGCCATGCCGGGGCTGTAGCCGCTGGTGTAAATGACCTTGAGGGCGGGGTCCTCCTTTTGGAGGCGGTCGGCCAATTGGCGGCCGGAAATGCCCTCGGGCATCACCATGTCTGTCAAGAGAAGATCAATCTCGTCCTTGTGCTGCTCCCAAACTTGCAGGGCTTCGACGCCATTGGTGGCTTGAAAAATGCGGTAGCCGCTAAGTTCGAGGATGCGCACGACCAGTTCGCGCAGGGAAGCCTCGTCCTCGACGACGAGGAGGGTCTCGGTGCCGGTCGCGGACGGGAGAGGGGATTGGTTTTGCGGGGCGGGGACTTCGGCGGGTTTGGAAACGCAGGGGAGGAAAATGGTGAAGGTGGAGCCGGCGCCGGGCTTGCTTTCGACGATGATCCAGCCTTGATGTTGCTTGACGATGCCATAGACGGTGGCCAGGCCCAGGCCGGCGCCCTTGCCGATTTCCTTGGTGGTGAAGAACGGCTCGAACAGATGGCTCAAGGTGGCGTTGTCCATGCCGCCGCCGGTGTCGGAGACGCTGAGGCAGACGAAGTGTCCGGGGCGGGCTTCGGGATTGACGACGCAGGCGACGGGTTCCAGGACGCGGGGAGCGGCGCTGACGGCCAGGCGTCCGCCGTTGGGCATGGCGTCGCGGGCGTTGATGGAGAGGTTGACCAGGACTTGTTCGATCATGCCGACGTCGGCGTAAATGGCGGGCAGGTTCGGCACGGGAACGAACTGGAAAGTGATGTGCTCGCCGAGCATGCGCTGCAACATGGGGCTGACATTGGAGATGATTTCGTTCAGATCCACATAGCGCGGCTGCAAGACCTGTTTGCGGCTGAACATGAGCAACTGCTGGATGAGTTTGCCGGCGCGGTCGGCGGCGGACCAGATTTGGCGGAGAGATTTTTCCGTTTGCGGCGGCAGGGGCCGGGACTGCAAAAGCAGGTCGGCGTGGCCCTGGATGATGGTGAGGATGTTGTTGAAATCGTGGGCGACGCCGGCGGCCAGTTGTCCCACCGCCTCCATTTTGACGGAATGGCGCAATTGCGCCTCCAAAGCCAGGCGCTCGGTGATTTCGTTGGCGTAGCAATGGACGGTTTTGCTTTCGGCGATGGGGATGAAGGACCAGGCAATGGTGCGGTTCTGCCGGGAGGTGTGCAGGTTGAGTTTGTTTTCGCCGGTCAGAAGGCACTGGAGGATGATGACCTTGGTGTCCGGCGGCAAAATGGCCGGCAGGGATTGCTCGCCGAGGGAGGCGGCCATGCGCCGGGCGGCGTCGTTGCAATAAGTCAGCTCGCCGTCGGCGGAGAATTCCAGGACCGGATTGGGATTGGAGCTGGGGAAGACGGCCAGTTTGCGGTTCTTTTCCTCGGTGTTCATGGCTGGCGGCGGCGGGCCGGTTCCGGGGCGGCGGGCCGCCGCAATCCGCTGGCTGACGGGTTGGCTTTCATGTCAATGGCGGGAGTATAGGAGCGGCGCGGAGAATTGCAATGTGATTTCAAATTGGTGTGATTTCAAATTGGGCTGCGCGCAGGGGCCGCATTGCCTCTTTGCCTGGCCACAGGCTGCCTGAGATCGCAGGATTGCCTCGCAAGGCCGGCATCCCAGAGGAGATGGCAAGTTATGTTCTGGAATTCGCAATTTATGTGTATACAAGGCGGCGCCGGGAAATAATAATTAACTTGGCATATATCGCCAAACAAACACGAGAACAACATTGCGGAGGATTGAATTTATGAACCACAATATGAATCGCCGGCACTTTCTAAAAACCTCAGCAGTGGCGGGCGGGGCGGCGCTGGCGCTGGGCCGCCTGCCCGTCGCCAACCGCGCGCTGGCCATCGGCACCGGCGTCCCCTATGCCACGTCGCCGGTCCAGACGATCAGCCCGGTTTCTCTGATTACCGGCAACGACCATGTGGACAACATCTTCCAGGCGCTCCAGCAATTCAAGGGGCAGATCGCCGCCGCCATCGGCAACCGCCCGGTTCTGATCAAACCCAACTGCGTCAGCCACGGCAGCACGGCCCTGGCGGACACGCCGGTGGAGTGTCTGGAGGGGATTTTGGAGTTTTTGAAGTCCATCGGGAAGACCGACGTGACCGTCGCTGAGAATTGTCCCGGCGGCCTGTTGATGACGGCGTTTTCTCTTGATAATTACTTCACCCTGCTCAAGAAGTATCCGGTCCGTTTCAAGGACCTGAGCCAGGAAGGCGCCCAGCCGTTTAGGGTTTGGAATTCGTCGGGGTCAGTGAATTCGTCGGGGCCATGGGCGGGGACAACCTTCCGTTCGACGGCGGACCCGTCCGATGGCGTTTTCCTCGCGAAGATGCTGCTCAAACCCCGGAAGTACTTTGTCATCTCGGCTTGCCGGCCCAAGACGCACAATTACCAGATAGCGACGTTGAGCTACAAGAACATGGGGATGGGATCAGCCTTGGAAAATCAAACCATGTATATCGTCGCTAACGAAAGCGGCTGGACGGACGTGAAGCAACACATGCATTGGGCGGCGGCAAGTGCGGGCAGCGCCGTCCCTTACAACGCCGCCTATTGCTCCGGGTGCCAGGACCTCTGTGACACTCTCTACATGCTGGCAAAGAAGCTGGCGCCGGATATGTCGGTGATTGACGCCTGGCAGGGCATGGAGGGCCAAGGACCGGGAGGTGGAACCGCGGTCAACCAGCGCGCCGCGATTGCGGGCCTGGATTGGCTCGCCGTGGACCGCGTCGCGGTCGAGATAATGAACATCAAACAAGGCATCCTCGCCAATGGCGGCGACCCCATCGCCTACACCAGCGACACCAACCAGAACTATCAGTGGAACTGGCCGAGGTACCCCGCCGCCCTCAATTACTGTGGCCAGGCTGGATTGGGCCAATACGATCTGAGCCTGATTGACGTGCTGGGTCCGGCGCCCAGCACTCTGCAAACAGCTCTTGCGGGTCAACACGCCGCCAGCGGCAACAATGGTCTGAATTACTACCAACTCCACACCAGCATCCCCTCGGAGTTCGCCCCGTGCTATACGACGCGAGATCCAGCTTGAACCTGGCCAATCCCCCATTTCCTCAATCCCCCATTCCCCATTGCGATATGAAAACAAGAATTCTCATGCCGTCCATGACAGGGTCAGTCATTAATGCCCAAACCCGCCTGGGTTCGCGCCGGCGCCCGTGCGCGCTCTGGCAACTGGCGCTCATTCCCCTCTTCCTGGCCGGGGCCGCCCTGACCGCGAGCGCGCAGCTCAACATAGCCTCAAGCGTGACGGTCAAGGATATCGGCACCAGATATCAGCCGCCGGTTCCGGGGCCAAACGACATTTATCAAACCAACACCGTCACCGAGACGGACGGCAATGCCGCCCTCTTCAATTACTCGGACAACAATTTTGCCAGCAGCGCCTCCAGCAGCGGGGATGCCGGGGGCACTTTTGTCACAGGCAGCAGCCCCTGGGGATACACGGTGACTAATCTTCTTGTGCCGCTCTATTACAATAACAATGGCACGTATGCGGTTCCCGGCGTCTTCGATGTCAGTGGCAACAATAACACCATAAACCAGGCTTGGGCGGTCAACTTCTACCAGATCTCGGGCACCAGCGACGCGAGCGGGTTGGGGAGCAATGCGACCTTGATAGCCACCTATCAAACGCAAGCGGGCAAGATGACCAACTTCGGCGACTGGTTGAGCTTCAGCAACCTGAACGTGGTTTTGGCCCCCAACACGACCAACGCATGGACAATCTCCATAACCACCAACGGGGCTGGTTGGAGCCACATGGCTGTGGCCAGCAACCCCGTGACCCCTCTAATCCCCATATTGGCCAAAGCCCATCCCATTCTCATTCAAGGGCCTGCGTATGCGACTCCGACTGTTTCCTACGGGGTTACAAACGGAGGTTCCGCCCCTAATATCAACAATGTTTCACTTACGAACTACAACCCGATTTTCTCCCTCGGACTCCAAACCAACTTTTTGCCCGCGCAATTCAGCACCAATCCTTATTCGATGATAATGATTTCGAACATCCTCGCCGGCGGGACCAATAGCTGGACCTTCAATGCCGCCGGTTCGGGCAGCTCCCAGGCTCCGTACGGCATCGGTGGTTATTGGGAGGCGAACTACGGCGCCGGCTATACCAAGACTCTGCGCTCTGATGCGCAAGCGCCCGTGACCACCGTGACCGCCGTTCCAGGCGGCGCGCCCGGCTCCAGCATCCGGTCAAGCTTGACGGTCAACAACATCACCTCCTCCGATCTTGGTTCCTATCATTTTGTCATCACCAACTCATGGAATGGGACGAGCACCCTGTATGCGACCTCCGCTGTGGCCACCATTACGGGGATCGTCCCCGCGGCCAACAGTTACGCCGCCGCCGTCACCAATCTGGGCGCGGTGGCGTATTGGCCGCTTGACGAAACCGTGGACCCTTCCACTTTGCATTCCTGGGCTTACGACATTGTCGGCGGGCATAATGGCTATTACGGGGTCAATGCCGACAACGGCGGAGGCAACGCCCCGAACTCTTACGCCCGGATTGCCGGGCCGGGGCTGGCCGGCTTCGCCGGGTTGACGGCCAACGGCGCGCTGGGCGCGGGCATGTATACAAATGTTCCATACAATGCGACCCCTCCGGGCGCGTGCAACTATCCGTACGAATACGTCGTCGTGTCCAACGCTCCGGCCTTTTCGACGGCCAACGTGACCATCGCGGGCTGGATTTGGCCCAATTACAACGCGGCGGGCCAGGAGGCCGGGGGCAACGTCGGGGTATTGCTGCAGCGCAACGGCGACTTCGGGGCCACCCAAACCGGCGGCATCCAGTACGCAAACAGCTATAATAATATAGGGTACCATTGGGATAACGACAACTCGACCACCTATGGTTACAATAACGGTCCTGTAATCCCCAACCAAACCTGGTCTTTCATAGCGCTGGTCATTTCACCGACCAACACCACGTTTTATGTTTGCAACACCAACACCGGCATTGCCACCAACATGACAACCGTTGCCCATAGCACCCAGGCCTGGGGCAGCGGCATGGAAATTGGCACAGACCTGAATACTGTTCCTGGCCGCACTTTTCAAGGCCTGCTCTCTTCCTTCGCGATGTTCCCCAGTTCGCTGACCGCCTCGAACATAGACTTTCTCTTTAACGCCGGTGTGACCCAGGGGACGCCCATGATTGCCGGCGAGCCTGTCTCCGCGGTCGTTGATTCCGGTGGCACCGCTCAATTCACAGTCACCGCCCTCAGCAGTTCGCCGCTGTCTTACCAGTGGAAGGCGGAGGCGATGGGGAGCGGCGTCTTCACCAACCTCACGGATGGCGGGAACATTTCCGGGGCGACCAATTCGACTCTGACCATAAGCGATGTGGGGAACGGGACCCCGACCGAGTACGAGGTGGTAATCAGCTCTGCGAACGGACAGGTCGTGAGCCAAGTGGTGAGTTTGGCCGCGATGACGTGGGAGGAAGCCGGGCAGGGTGGCACTGTCACCGCCGTGGCAACCTCGCCCGATGGGTCCTGGATTGCCTCGGGCAGCGATGATGCCACCGTCAAGCTGTGGCAGACGAGCGATGGCTCGCTGGCCCGCACGCTGGCCGCAACCGGACTTCAAGCGGTGACCGCCGTGGCTTTCGGGCCTGGAGGCACTACTCTCGCCGCGGGCTATTACGACGGCACCGTCCGTCTGTGGAATACCGCTAATGGCGCCCTGCTTGGCGCATACAGCCCCTGTTATGGCAAAGTCACCTCCCTGGCCTTCTCTCCCAACGGCCAGCTACTGGCCGTCGGTTGCGGGGATTGGATCGCCCGGATTATGAGCGTTCCAGGGGGCACGGTTCTTTACAACGCCGGCAACGGCTCGGTCATGAATTACGGGGTGGTGCGCAGCGTGGCTTTTTCTCCGGATGGCGCCGTGCTGGCTTTGGCCGGTGAGGACACGAACTTCATCAAGCAGATCTACGTGCTCAGCAATAGTCCCTGGGGCCTCATTACCAATCTGTCCCAAGGTTCCAATGTGCCCCAGGGCAATTACAGCACCAACACGTATAATACCAATGCGTCTGGTTCCAATTCCATCACCTCGCTGGCCTTTTCGCCCGATGGCACCACGCTGGCTTCCGGCTGCCTGGACCAGACCATCTGTTTCTGGTCCAAAGCGACCTGGGGACTGAACTGCACCGTGACCAACGCGGGGCCGGGGATCACATCGCTGGCGTTTGCCCCTGGCGGCCAGACCCTCTTCTCCGGCGATCAGGGCGGCAACATCACGGCCTGGTCGGGCTCGGGAGCAAACTGGAATGCCACCCGGGGCTGGACCGCGCATGCCGGCCCGGTCTGGTCGCTGGCGTGCAGCGCGGACGGCACCGAGCTGGTGTCCGGGGGCGATGACCACATGGTCGAGCTTTGGAAGACAGCCACGGGAGCGTGGGTCACCAATCTCGCCAGCCACACAGCAATGATCACCAAGACTTGCTTTGCCCCGGATGGCTCGATGATTGCCTCCGCCGGCAACGACGCTTCCCTGCGGCTCTGGTCGCCGCAAACCGGCGCTCCGGTCTACACCCTGTTTCCCCACACTAACCAAGTCGGCGCGATGGCCTTCTCGCCGGATGCCACCTTTCTGGCCACCGGCGGCGGATGTCTTGACAACGATATTCGCCTCTGGGGTTGTTCCAATGGGGTCTTGCTCCAAACCACTCCGCTGCTGACCATCGGCCAGGTTTTCACAAATGGTGTGACGGCCCTGGCCGTTTCGCCGGACACGAGCCTGATAGCCGTAGGGGGAGACAGAGTTGAACAAGGCATCCATCTCTGGAACCGGTTCAGCGTCAGCCAGGCCTACAACTTCGGGGGCTACAACGGCACGGCGGCACTGGCTTTTTCGCCGAACGGACGATACCTAGCCGACGGCGGGATGTTTTCCAGCGGCACCATCCGTCTGTGGGATTTGACCAACAACAATCTGGCTTTCACTTTCAACGGCCACACATGCACTGTGGTGTCCCTCTCCTTCAATCCGACCGGCACTTTGCTTGCTTCGGCGGGACAAACCGACGGCCTGATCAATATCTGGACCAATGGCCTCGTGACGCCATTGTGCTCGTTGAGCATGTCCGCGGGAGCGCGGGTGGTCGCCTTCTCGCCGGACGGCACCTTGCTGGCTGCGGCCGGCTCGGACTGCATCCAGATGTGGCAAACCTCGAACTGGACGCCGGTTTGGACTTGCACCAGTGAGACTGTGGGAATCAACGCCCTGAGTTTCTCGCCCAACGGCGCCTTCCTCCTTTTTGGCCGTGAAGACGGAACTTTGGGCCGGATGTGGAACCCGCTGGCGTTGCCGGTTCAGATATATCTGGGCGCCACAAAGGCCGGGCAGTTCACGATCTCCAATCCGTCGTACAGTCCGTATCTCAGTGTGCAAGCCACCTCCAACTTCGTGAGCTGGAACACGCTGACCAACATCGTGGCGGGCACAAACCTGCTCCAAGTGACTGATCCTTCGTCCTCGCCGCCGCCGGTCCGGTTCTATCGCGTCAGCACGCCTCAATGAGAACCGCCGGGCAGGCAAGGGCGCAAAGAAGGTGTCTTCGACTGATGCAAGCCGTCGTGGCAGCGTGGCTGGTTCTCTGTGGGACGCGCGACTCGCGGGCGGCGTCCCCGGCAGCCGGGGTGGAGGGATTTTACATTGGCGCATATACCTCGGGCGCCAGCAAGGGCATTTACAAGGCGAGCCTGGATTTGGGCGCCGGGACGCTCGGCCCTACCAATCTTGCCGGAACCGACAGCAATCCCTCTTTTGTGGCGTTGCACCCCAATCACAAGTTCTTATATGCCGTCAGTGAACAAACCCCGGGCTATGTCACCGCCTATTCCATTGACCCGACGACGAGGAATCTGACCTACCTGAATCAGCTTTCGTCCGGCGGCAATTCGCCGGTTGATTTGGTGGTGGACAATGCCGGGACGAGTGTGTTGGCGGCCAATTACAACAGCGGCAGCGTCGTGGTGCTGTCCATCCTGGCGAATGGTTCCCTGGGCAGCCAGACCTCTTTCGACCAGCACACCGGCACAGGCCCGCTGTGCCATTGCGTGGCGCTGGATGCGAGCAACCAGTTCGCCTTCGTTTGTGACAAGGGCCTGGACAGGATCTACAGCTACCAGTTTAACCCGGCTCAGGGGACTCTGACCGCCAATAATCCGCCCTGGACGACCGTGGCAACCGGCTCCGGCCCGCGGCATTTGGCGTTCGATCCGCAATACCAGCACGCCTATGTGATTTGCGAACTGAGTTCCACCCTGATCGCCTTCAATTACAACGCCCAGACCGGCGTCCTGACCGCGTTTCAAACCAACAGCACCCTGCCGGCGGGCCGGAGCGCCGGGAACAATGCGGCCGCCGAGATCGCGGTTCACCCTTCCGGCAAGTTCGTTTATGGCTCCAACCGCGCCAATAACAGCAACGGCACCAACTCCGTCGCGGTCTATACGGTTGACTCTGGCACCGGCGCCCTCACGCTGGCGCAACAGGCGCCGACCGGCGCGACCCCGCGCAACTTTGCCATAGACCCGACGGGCGCTTTCTGCATCGTGGCCAACCAGGGATCGAACAGTGTCGTGCTCTACGCGATCAACCCCGCCACCGGGCTGCTCACCATGCAGGCGCAGAGCCTGGCCGTTTCCATGCCGGTATGTATCGTGCCGTTCTTCACCCAGCCGCCTCAACCTGTTATCGGATTGTCCCCGGCGGCAAACGGCGCGTTCCAGGTCGGGCTTGGCAACGGGTGCGGCGCGTTGACGTACCAACTCTACCAGGCGACGGCGCTGGGTTCCGACGCCGCCTGGAATCCGCTGGCGTGCGGCGCTTGCGGCCAGACCAATTTTCTGCTGACCAACAACCTGCCGCAGGGCTTCTTCCGCGCCGCTGTGGTGACCAACTACTGAGCGCCGGATGCGGCCCAAGCCCGCGGCGCAGTCAAATTGACGCAATATGAAAACAACCCTCCGAATGATTCTGATAATTGCCCTGGCTGAATTTCTGTTTCGCGCCCCGGCGGCCCCGGCAGCCCCCACCAACTATTCTGTCGCGGTGGCCAGGAGTTTTATGCAAAGGGTGCCGGACCCGAACAACATCCATTGGACGGGGCAAACCAACAGCTTTAGCTGGCAGGCGGGCTACATTATGTTCGCCCTGGAGAAGATGTGGCGTTCGACGGGCGACGCCACCTACTTCAATTACATCAAGAAGTATGTGGATGAGCATGTGGACGACAAGGGCAACGCGCCCAGTTTCAGCAGCAATGCCCTGGACAACTATCTGCCAGGGTATGCCATCGTCTTCATGTACGAACAAACCAGGGAGGACAAATACAAGATGGCCGCGAACCAGGTGCGGAACGGATTCAACCATTACCCCCGCAACAGCGATGGCAGCTTCTGGCACGGCGAATGGGCCAAACACCAATTGTGGGTGGACGGTGTTTTTATGGGGCAAATGTTCCTCGCCCGATACGGCGGCGTGCTGGACGATAGCGATTATGCCTTCGGCGAGGTTGCCAAACAGATGAAACTGGCCTTGCAACATTGCCAGAAGCCAAACGGACTCCTGCTGCACGGCTGGGACGAATCCAAACTGGCAAGCTGGGCCAACCAGCAAACCGGCCTGGCCCCGGAAGTGTGGAGCGAGGGCCTGGGCTGGTATGCTGTTTTGATCGCCGACGTGTTTGACTACCTGCCCAAGTCGCATCCCGATTATCCAGTCCTTATGTCCGCCCTGCAAAAGCTTTGCGCGGGATTGAAAGAGGCCCAGGACCCCAAGACGGGGATGTGGTGCCAGGTGGTTGACAAGTGCGGCCAGCCCGGCAACTGGAACGAGACATCCGGCACCGGGATGTTTTTGTATCTGTTGAAGAAAGCGATGGACAAGGGGTACATCAGCTCCGCCGAATACTCCCCGGTTGTGAGAAAGGCTTACGAGGGAATCATCACAAAAACCAGGCTGAACGAAAAAGGGCTGATTGACCTGATTGACTGCAGCAGCATCGGCATACAGAACAGCTATCAGGCGTATATTTCACAGCCCAAGGAAGTCAGCACGTTCGCCGCCTTCGGCTCGTTTATCATCGGCACGGGCATCATGGAAAAACCAAAGGAATGATTCCGGCCCGCGCTCCTTTCACGCGTGTCACAAGAACAGGGGATACTTTCACAAGAAATGTGTAGTAGCGCGCCCGCGCGGCGCTCCATATTCATCTCATCATGGCAAAAGCTCAAGTTCAACGAAGCGCCGGGAAAACTGGCGGCAACGGCAATGGCGGCGCGCCGGCCCGTTTGGAAGTCATCCGCGAGGAGGCCTTCGGGTATCCGCGCGATTTTCTGGAGAACCAGTTCGTCTATCTCGTCATTTCCCCGCGCGCGGGAGGATTGACCATCGGGGTCAACGTGAACCCGGTTCTGCAATGCACCTTCCAGTGCTTGTACTGCGAGATAGATCGCGCCCGGCCCGCGCGCGCGCCGCGCTTTGACGCGGAAAAAATGGCCGCCGAACTGCGCGGCACTTACTCCCTGGCGTCCTCGGGCGGTTTGCGGCAGCGGCCGCGATACGCCAAGTTGCCGGAGGAGTTGCTGCAAGTCCGCCATGTGGCCGTGAGCGGCGACGGCGAACCCACCTTGTCGGGCTGTTTCGCGGAGGCCTTGCAATCCATGGTCCACCTTCGCGCGGTGGGCGCGCTGCCGTTTTTCAAAATCGTGGTCATCACCAATGCCACCGCGCTGGACCGGCCGGAAGTGCAGGAGGGGTTGAAGCTGCTCACGCGAACGGACGAGATTTGGGCAAAACTGGATGGAGGCACGCAGGAGTACCTGAACCGCGTGAACGGCGCGGCCATCCCGCTGGAAAAAATCCTGGGCAATATCCTGCTGCTGGCCCGCCAGCGTCCGGTGGTCATCCAGAGCCTGTTCCCCGCCATCAACGGCGAGCCTCCGCCCGCGGATGAAGTCAAGCAATACGCGCAGAGATTGAAGGAGCTGAAAAAGGCGGGCGCGGAGATTTCGCTCGTGCAGATTTATTCCGCGACGCGTCCGATGGCCAGGATGGGATGCAGTCATCTGCCGTTGAAAGACCTGTCGCAGATCGCCAAGACGGTCCGGCGCGTGGCCGGCCTGCGGGCGGAAGTCTTTTGAGGGAGGCCGCGATCCGTTCAATTCCCGCGCGGCGCCGGGCGCAGGATGATGGCCTGGCCGGTCGCGGCTTGAATGTGCAGGCCGGAATAGTCAACATTCGTCGCGTATTCCACCGTCAAACCGCGTTGCGCGCTCAACTGGCAGTTCTCGAAGGTCAGACCCTGGATCGGGCTGTCGCGCAATCCGTGGATGACGCCGGCGGAGTTGACCGTGCCCGAGACGTTAATCATCTTGACGTTGCGGACGACCGGCAGCACCTTCGCCGGCGGGGCCAGCGGCGGCCTCATGCGCCATTCCAGGTTGAACTCGACGGCCTGCGACGTGCCGCGCAATTCCAGGTTGCGGTAGGTGATGTTCTCCACCACACCGCCCCGGCTGGGCTGGGACTTGAAGCGGATGGGCGCCAGGTTCCCCGCTTCCGCCACGCAGTCGCGCACCTCCACGTTGCGAATGCCGCCGGAAGTCTCGCTGCCCATGGCCGCGCCGCCGTGGCCGAAGGCGAACCGCGTCTTTTCGATCACAATGTCTTCGCAAGGCCGGGCGACCCGCAAGCCATCCTCGTCCTTGCCCGACTTCAACGAAATGCAATCATCGTTGCAATCAATGTCGCAACCCGTCACCCGCACCTGCCGGCACGAATCAATGTCCATGCCGTCCGAACTGGGAATGGTGTGCTCGGCGCGCACGGTGAGGTTCTCCGCCCGCACATCCTCGCAATCAATGAACACCACGCACCACGAAGCCTCGTTCTTGAAATGCAGGCCCGATACCCGCACCCCGCCGCAGTCCTGGAAAACCAGCGTGCGCGGACGGCCCGCGCCCGCCCCGGGCAGCGCTACTCCGGCGGCGTTCGTCCTGGGAAGGTTTCCCGGCGCGGGCGCAAAACAGAGTTTCGCCGTCGTCGGCGGCCCGGATTCCTGCCCGGCGGCGGGCTGGGCAGGGGAAACATCGCTGGAGCCGGGTCCGCGCGTTGCGGACGGAGCCGGATTGGCCGGCGCGCCGGGGCCGCCTCGATTTCCCCACGCCTCTCCCGAACCGTCAATCAAGCCTTCGCCGCTGACTTCCACATTGGTCATGCCGACGAAGTTCAACAAAGCCGGAGTCCAGTAGCGCTCGATGCCCTCCCAGCGCGTGTAAATGGGCGGATAATCGGCCTGGGTGGTCGTCCCTTTGAGGACGCCGTCCTGTTCGATGAGCAAATTGACGCCCGGTTTGAAAAAGAGCGCGCCGGTGAGGAACACGCCTTTGGGCACGACGACCACGCCGCCGCCGGTTGCGGCGCACTGGTCAATGGCGCTTTGAATGGCCCGGGTGTTGAGCGTGGCGCCATCGCCGGCCGCGTGGAAGTCGGTGACAAGGCGCCGGGCCGGCTCCGCCGCCGGGGACTGCCAAGCGCAGCCCATCAGCGCCAGCGCGCAGGTGAGGATGAATTTGCTTCGAGTGTTCATAATTTCCATGTTGAGGTCATGGGGCTAAGAGCTTGTCCGCAAATAATTGTCCCGCGACATGAATCTAACCGCGACGATGCGATTCTCTTGGGAGCGCGGGCGTCTCGCCCGCCGCTTTCGGCCTCCGGCCGAAAGCATCCCCCTCTGAATGCAGTCGGCGGGACGCCGACTGCCGCGACCGGGACGGTCGCGCTC
>Ga0182027_10002680_pt1 | contig 28634 bp, 26 predicted proteins | sample 712E1DmetaG_FD_121300 | JGI IMG/M metagenome (GOLD analysis project Ga0182027, IMG submission 121300) | Permafrost microbial communities from Stordalen Mire, Sweden - 712E1D metaG (Illumina Assembly) | ecosystem: Environmental > Terrestrial > Soil > Wetlands > Permafrost | place: Sweden...
CTCATATTCCCCCTCGGGATCGATTATTACCACTTCGGTTCCGAACATAAACTGACGCATTGCCTCCAGTTTTATCAAAAAAGATTTTCCCGACCCCGATTTTCCGAAAATAACCTCATTGGCATTTTCCAGAGAGTATCTGTCAAAAATAATCAGCGATCCGTTTTGCTGATTCAATCCGTAGACAATTCCCTTGTCCTGAGTTAGGGTGGCGGAGGTAAAAGGAAAAGTTGAAGCAAGGGAGGTAGTATCCATGTTTCTGGTTAGGAAAAGATCGTCCATGGCAAGCGGTATCGTAGACTTAAATCCTTCTTCTGCCTGCAGTGTTGCAAGTTTGGGAAGCATTAAGAGGGAAGATAGCGTTGACTCAAGCCTCTTTGAGGCCTGTTCCAGCTCTGCAAAAGATTCCGAATACAAAGTTATATAAAGACTCATTTGAAAAAATCTTTCCATTCCCTTGGCAAGCTCTTCCGTTAGTCCCTGCGCATCTTCCAAAGCGGCCTGAACCTTGGCGTCAACGACAAGCCCCTGATCGATCTGGGAGGCAATGGTTGCTTCCATTTCCGCTGTTTTCCGCCTTAAATCAGACAATATATCGGATGAGGATGTAGGGTAAATAAACATAGACATATTAAGGGAATGACTGAAATCAATAACTGGGGATAGCCAATTTGGAGAAACATAACGCGGATAACCGACAACAAAAAAGGTTTTATAAAATCTTTCTCCCACCCGGATAAAATTAAAATCAACCTCGATAGAGGACGGAGCGAGTACGTCAACCAAAGAGACCATGCCTTTCTGGATGGTTTCCGTAGGAGAAAGTGTTCCCGTTTGGGCCGGATTTTTCTTATCAGGAAACATATTAGACAACTCCTCTTTTTACAATCGGATATTTAATATTTTGGGCGATCTGATCTATTTGCTCAATATCTCCGTTATAAATCTCATGAAACAACCTTACCAATTCTTCTTTGCCCAATGTTCTTGCTGCCAAATTCATTCTGCGAAGCATTGCGTGCAGGCCTTCGGCTTTTGTGGCCAACTTTGCCTTGGCAGACAGATAAAAATCGTTCTGATTCATGCCGATTCCGCCCTCAAGACCCGAATACGGAATTGCTATATAAAATTTTTTATCCAAAACCGCGTTTACCTTTACCAGTTCCTGAACAAAAGCAGCATATAATTTAATATGGTTTTTCAAAAGCTCATTCTGACTTTTTTTGAACTCATCATCCAAAAGCCTCATGTATGAAGAAATATCAATTTTTTTGCTGCGGATGAATACCTGAATCGGAAAAGACAAAGAATTTAACAACGAAGAGTATGATAAGACTCTGACGTTTTGCTCCTCGGGAGACAAGAGGGCAAAGTTAGTTGCTTTTACTTCAATAACCGAACAGGCATTGCCGGAGGCAAGCAAAACAACATCATCGACGATATCCAAAATTTCAATGAATTTTTGAGTCGTAGCCTTGGTTTTTTGAGCAGAATTTTTCATTTTAATTCGTCGAGAAAAGAGATTTTCTTAATTCTTCCCTAGCGTCGATAGAGCTTGCCTCAATCGGCATTATTATTTGACCCGTGACGTTAATTGTAATTTTTTCAAATCTATTTTGAGCTTTCGGATCTTCAAATTCAACCGTGTATGTTCCGTTTGCCAGGGGAGTGGCCGAAGCGAATCTACCGAACTCATTTGTTTTAAACGCTCGGACGGGATTATTGTCTTTGTCTTTTACCTCAACCAAAATATTAGATAGCGCGTTGCCGCGGGCATCTTTTGTTATGCCGATTATCAGGCTCGGAGAATCGGGCATGCTTGGCGTATTGGAAACTCTGCCGAAGCCTCTTGTTAATGGTTTTATAGTTTTTGTCGGTTCCTTGGGGGCAGGTGTTGGCTTGGCAACTTCTTCGGTAAAAGATATGGGTTGAGCGGCGATATCCGGTTTTACGGGCGATATTACCGATTGAATAATTTGAGGCACCGGCGCGGATTGTAATATCATAGTTAATTCTTTTTGATCATCAACAGCGGGTTGAGGGTTGATGCTTACAGTCGGCGCAGTAATAATGGGTTGGTAAGACGGCAGCGGAGTAGGGTTGCCGGTTGCAAGATCCGATACGGACATTAAAAAATTATTTTCTTTTTCATCAAGCTTATTCTTTGGTTGAGTATCCAAAGACTCAAGATAGGCCTTTAGCTTGTCTTTCGGAAACGGGCTGAAGCTGCTTGTGTATTGCCTTACGCCTTTACCAACGCTAATTGACGTATTGCCGGGGAAATAAATTTTACCTCCGTTTTTTTGATACACAAATTCGGTCGGGCTGATTAAGGCTTTAATGTAGTTTCCGATCATTTGATCCATTGGGCGTCCGCTGATCGGAATATATGCGAGCCCGACCCCTAAAATAGCAAAAAATGTACAAAACGGGAATTTTATCAGAAAGTTTATGGGTAATTTCCACAGAATTCCCGCCAAAATAACTCCCACAGCCAGATAGGCAAACTGCTTCACCGTCATGTTGCCGATGAGCTTGAACTGAAACCCGGTTACGTCCTGTGGAATCGGATGATTTTCCATATAAAAGGAAGTTTTACCTCCTTAAGTCAGCATATACCGTGAAAAATTACAATGCAAGATAATCAAAATAGGTCAAGAAATATGAATTTTAGCCTCCGGCGTGAAAAGTGGTAAAATAATGGGGTGATATATTTTATTCTACTTTTTATAGAAACATTTGTTTTGTTTTTACTTTCAAGGGCAATGAGCAAAACCCTTTCCGGATTTATGTCCATAAATGCTTTGTCTTTTCTCTTTTTACCGGGAATTATTGTTCATGAATTGTCGCATTTTCTTATGGCGGTAATTTTGTTTGTCCCGGTAGGGGATATGGAATTTACACCGAAAGTAAATGGTAACGCAGTCAGGCTTGGAAGCGTTGAAATAGGCAAAACAGACCCGATAAGGAGAAGCCTGATCGGATTCGCGCCGGTTTTTACGGGGCTTTCAATTATTCTGACCGCAATCTATCTTTTTAGTTCTAATTTTCCGCTTTTTCAAAATATAAACATTTATCTTTACATTGCCATAATTTTAGTCTTAATTTACTTCTTGTTTGCGGTAAGCAACACTATGTTTTCCAGTAGCAGGGATATGGAGGGAACAGTAGAGATTTTAATTACCCTTTTTATAATTTTTGTCGCAGCCTACATTCTCGGTTTCCGTCCTCAGTTTTCGGTTTTGGACAAAGTCTTTACGGGGGGAGTTGTTGCGATTATTCAAAGGGCAACAATTTTTTTGTCGGTGCCGATATTTCTGGATTTGTTTATTTTAGCGTTTATAAAATCATTTACGGACAAGCGGTAAAACCGAAACTGGTTATGCAAGAAACCCCCGTAACTATAGAAATAAGCTTTATTATTGCAAGGGCAAATACAACAACCGCAAGCCCAAGTAGCCCGTAAGTAAAATTATTTTTCGCACCCTGGACTTTTTTAAGATCTCCCCTTGAGCTTATAAGCTTATAACTTCCCAAAATGAACATTATTAGGGCAGTTATTCCCGCAAATGCGAATAAAGCGGTAATAAGATTTATAAATATAGTAGGAATACAGTCCAAGGTTGCAACGCCTTCCGACGTAACGCAATTATTCCATGGCTGAAACCAATTAGGCATATTTAAAGAATAACAAAGAAAGGTTTAAAAAACAATATGGACGAAATCCTTACGTAGGTAATCTTAGAGTGATGGAAGAATTAGTCCGGAGTTTAGGTTTATATTGAAAATTGTAGCGACAAGGAATATTATAAAAATTGCAAGGAAAACAACTATCAGTCCGGTAATGGCTGCAGTAATATGATTTCTGGCTGATTCAACCTCAGTCTTTTCTCCCTTAGACATTATCCATTTTATACCGCCATAAAGCAGATAAATAAGAGCAATAACAACTGCTAATACTACGATAAGAATAATAACGCCCTGTATAAGTGGTCCGATACCGCCAGTTGAAATAGCGCAAAGAGCCTGTTCGATGCCAACAGCGCCAACGCAAGGGCTTACATTAGTACCACTGGCAAGAGCAATAAAAGGAAGAGAGAGATAGGCAGCTAAACCCGATGCGATAATTAATGCTTTTTTCACTATACATTATTATAGTAAACAGGTTTTTTTCCCTTGTCAAGTGGCAAAAAATTATTTAACCTGATATGGTAAATTATGCTTGAATGAGTTCTTTTTAATCCAGCATATTATTTTTTTTGAATTTGGGAAGATTTTAAAAATTTTATTATTTTTTAAATAAAGATCCAAAACCTTGTCGGCCTCTTTATAGGAAAATCCAAAATCTTTTTCATCGGTTTGATTTTCCCACAAGGCTGCGGTCGGAATCTGATTAATTATTTCTTTAGGAATATTAAGATATTCGGCAAGCTGATAAACTTGGGTTTTGTATAAATGTCGTATCGGTTCAAAATCAGACGCCTCGTCTCCGAATCTGGTAAAATAACCCAAATTCAATTCCGATTTGTTTTCCGTTCCGCAAACAAGGCAGTCATGTTTTTTGGCCAAATCATATAGGGCTACCATTCTGACGCGGGCCATTATGTTGCCGAGTCTTAGCTTATAATTCTTTGAAGTTTTTGTTAGCCCTGTCATTTTTTGAATTTGATTGACAGCATTTTTTATGGGAATATCGTAGATATTTTCTTGCGGAATATTTATTTTTCTCAAAAAGGAATTAAGAAAAGTAATTTGAGATTTAAAATAATATAAATGGGCAACAAAAATATTTTCCGGCTTAAGTGATCTTCTAAGAAGAGAAAGACTAACTGCGGAATCTATGCCCCCGGATAACCCGATAACAACACCCTTAAAACACTGCTCCTTAAGAATAGTTTTGATGAACGAGGTAATTCTCGTTGTTTCCGCAGCGGAATCAATGCTTGGCGAATCGATCATAATTTTTAATTTACAATTTTCATTAAATTTTCAATGATTTAATTTTCAAATTTAAGACTAAGATTTATTAAAAATTAAAAATTAAAAATTAAAAATTTACCGGTATAGTTTATTCCGTATTATATACTTTTCAATTTTTTTTGGCAGCAGAGATTTCAAAGATTTTCTTTCTTTGATTTTCCGGCGGGTAAGAGTTGAGGAAATGTATATGGGTGGAAATTTATCCCTGTTAAGCAAAACGATATTTTTATTGGCGACAACCTGTTTTGTGATATTTCTAAGTTCTTTTTCGGCTTTCTTGAAGCCCGCTCTGGGAACCACAATTAACCTAAAATCATTTAGAATTTCTTTCCAGTTTTTCCATCTGGTAAAATCTTCAACCTGATCGGTTCCGATGATCCAAGAGAATGTGTTCTGAGGATTATTTTTACTTAAAAACCTAAGCGTATCAATGGTATAGCTAATTGTTTTTTTTCTAATTTCAAAATCCGAAACCTTGATATTACCGCTTTCCAAAAGCCTTGTCATTTCCAGGCGTTTTGAAGAATGGGACAAATTCTTGCTGAACGGGTGTGCGAATAAAGGCATAAGCCAAACTTCATCAAAATTATTTAATTTTAACAACCTCTTGGCGATAATTACATGTCCCTTGTGAGGAGGATCAAAACTCCCTCCCAAAATCGCAATATTCATATTTATGGATTAGATTCTATATCTACAGAGGAATATATACAAGATTACCTAGAAAAGAAAATACTAATAAGGTTAAACCCGGCAAAATTTCCGAGCAAATTTATAAAGAAAAAAGACATGAAAATAAAAAATAAACCAAGAACTGCATAAACCAGAGCTTCCCTGTTATTTTTAATGTTTTCCTTGTGTCCTCTGGATGTAATTAAATTCAGGCCGGCAATTAGTATGTAGTAAAGAGCGACAAAAATGGCAGCTAGGACCAAAAATATCACAATAACACGCACAATGTTTGCTCCGGTACCGAAAAGTCCTCCCGTAGGAACTCCGCCGGGCGCGCCTGAATCTACCTGTCCATAGCCGGGAATTGTTAAGGCAATTTTCATATCCTATGAGAATCCGGGAATTTTCAGAATATCAACGCCGATTACCTGTAATATAACAAAAGCAAATATAATAAACAAAAGGCCAACCACAGCTGAGGTTAATTGTTCGGTGGCGGCTTTGACCCCTTCAGGATTTCCTTGAGAAGACATATATCTATAGCCGGAAAGGATAATTAAAATTAAAGCAATTCCTCCGCCAAGACCCAAAACAACGCTAAACATTTTGGTTACAAAACCCGCTGGATCAGTATCGACTTCACCAATTGCCGTATCTACGGCAATACAATGGTTATTTGAATCCTTTCTTAGGCAGGAGTTGGTGAAGGCCGGAACATCGACCGGTTCCTGTGTGACCTCCGGTTGGGGATCGCATACGCCATAACACGCATAATAGTCTCCTGCCGTACATTTGTCTGTAGTGCTGCAGCTTAAATACTGATTACACGGTTTGGGGAAAACATTAGTGGCCGGGTCATCGTCAAATGTGCAATCGGTAGTTGCGCTGGGAGCGCTGGGTCCGCAGCACATCTGACTGCCGACACAGATATGTAGGGATGCCGTGTAGCCGACTGGGCAGCCATATCCGCTCACACAATATTCTCCGCCGGTTGTTCCGCAGCTTGAGCCTGGAGCCGGAGCGCCGGTTGTTCCGGGAGTGGTTGTGGTAGGTTTGCAGCAAGACTGTCCGGAGGTTGGACAGGAATCTGAAGACCAAGAGTGTCCACTCGAGCAACCGGTGACATAGTCCGAGCAATATCCGCCAACGCTTGCGCAACCGTTAGTCGGCGTGGTCGGAGATGTATCGCAGTCCGATCCGGAGCAAGTTATCCACGATTGATCACCGGGCGAACCAGAACTCTGATTTGTACAGTAAGTGCCGGAGGGAAAACTATCTCCGTCAATGGTATAAGTAGTGCAGGACCATGAAGCATTTGCAAAAGAATTAATTTTAAAAGAAAAAATAAATAGCGCAATTAAAAAAATTAATAGTTTTATTTTCATGATTTAATTACTATTCGACCAATAATTTTGGCATTATCAAGAGGGATTGCTATCCGTAAAGATTTTACTTGTTTTTTGTTAGGAGCGGTGAATGGCTTTTCAAGGTAAATATCAATAAGCCATACTTGTTGATTAGATATTTTCAAGGTTTTTTGAAGACCGGGATTTATCTGTAGGGGGCCGATTGCTATATTTGTTATCTTACCCTTTGTGTCTGCAAGCGCAACTTCCGCTGCTTTTTGACAGCTTAATTTTGCGGGGTTCTTCAGGAAAGGTATGCATAGGCTGATCGGCTCCGTGGTGGGGGCAACTGTTGGCGCCGGTAAACTCTCCTTGCCCTTAGGGGCGGAAGTGGCTATAGCTAAAACAACGATAATGAAAAATATAACCAAAACAAGCATCCCATATAAAAATCCCTTATTGTATCTCACATATTTATATTAATAGATGCAATAAGGGATTGCAACATGTCCACTTTTTGTCAGACTTAATGTCAAGATTTATTGGTTACTTAAGGAGTAAACTGCGGGTACAATGAAAGAACTAGAAGGACAAACACATGTTAAAACATTGACAAGCCAAGCTGCAAAAATGTATTCTAATAGAGATACATTTATGGCAGAAGCAAAAGGCGAAATGAACATGAGAGCGAGGCCGGCCGAAACAGTTCGGGAGCCCCAAGTGTTTCAGAGTCCGCTTACTCATTCCCATGATTCAATAAGAAATCCTCAATTAAAGCAATACGTTTTGAAATTTGAAGAGAAAATGCAGCAAAAACCCATAACCGCTTGGAGCGTGGAAGACTTAAAAGATACTTATTTCCAAACCAATAGATTTATATCTCAGTTAGGGTCATCCATGGAATTCGGAGACAGAGAGGCGATTGTCGGAGAGGCACACCCGCTCAATAATCTTGTAATAGGAGAATTGGAAAGAAGAGGGGTAAGTCTGAAAGAATTTTTTCTTGAGAATCCGCAACTAAGAAAAGAAAGTCCGCCGTGGGGAGGGCCCGGGTCACCCGGTCGGACGGACAATGGGGAGTCAAAAGGGGGACCGGTTCTCAGCGATAAAGTTGCGGCGGAAATATTCGCCAGATATATGATGGAAGGTGGCCAAGCCGATAGCGACAAGGGCCTGCAGGCGGGAAGAGACCTTTCGATGCGGGCACAGGAGCTAATCAAGGAGAGAGAAGCTATAGAGGCCGAAAAAGGAGCACAAACCCCGGAGGGAGAATTAACTACAGCCACAGAGACAAAAGTTAGGGAGATTAACAATAGACTAAGGGAGATACATGAAATACAGAGTTCTATTTTTGAAATATCTTCCAAGGTGGAAAAACCCAAAGGTGAGGATGAAATACTTGTTAATGAGGCCGAAGTCCTTATTAAAAGGATTACAGATAGAGGTTTACAGAGAAACGACATAAACGACCTGTCAAAGCTTGCGGCGCTTGATGAGGAAGATTTGAGAACAACAAGAAAAGAGGAGGGAGAAGAAGTAAAGGAAGATTTGAGAACAACAAGAAAAGACTTGGTTGAGAAGCTAAGCAAATTTATTGATAAACAATATCCTATCGACACCAGTCATTTTCCCAGCCACATATTACTTGCGGCCCGTAATTTTACCGAATTAAGAGAGCAGCTCATTTCCGCTATCATCTTTAAATCATTTGAAGACCGTTCGGAAACAAATGACTATGATGTCGGTCTGTATGCGGCCTCTAATTTGGATATTTTACTTGGATTCTTAAGTAAAGATGATAATGATAGGTATAAGCAGTTGTTTAGTCTCAGAACTGCCACCCGTTTTTTTCAGACCATGAATTCTACCGTTATTAAGGGTACTTTTGACCGGTTTGGTAATGAGGCGGAAAATATTAATTTTGAGCACTTTGAAAATATGCGCGATATCACCGGTTCAGGATTGGCGATGAGGCTTTTTGAGCAGGGATATAAAGATGTTTTGGCAAGTGACACAAGGGTTGGGCAGGAGAGAATAAACGGCATTAAAGATTTTGTTGAGAATAGATTTAAAGAAATGAACGAGACCGGACTAATTCAGAGTGAATATTCCAGATATAGAGGAAATACTAAATTAGAGGATTGGGAGATACAAAGAGCATTAGCTGCAGGAAGGACATTTTTCAATATTACTCTCAGAGCGGCGGAAAATATAGCAACCGGACAGATTAATACCGATGAAAAAAGATTGGTTTCTCCTCCTCAGGAAGACATGGTCAGAATACTGAACTGGAATCAGTGGTTTTTAGCCAGATTTAGCCTTGGGCTGGGAAGATACGGTAAAGACTACCAGGAGATGTCGTTAAAAAATTTCGATGACTTTTTGAAATATAAAGGTTCAAAACTTGACAAGAACGCAATCGTTGAATTTGGCGGAGTTGACGTTAAAAAAATGGAGCAGGCGGGTCAATATAGAACATCAGGTGTATACAGCGGATGGCGTATAGACAATATAGCTTTTAGGGAGGTCTATTTTCTGGATGAAAAAGGTAAGCTAACTAGCGTTGATGAATTTAGAAAAAGACAAGGGGTCAAGGATGAAATAGCAAATATTAAAAAAAGAATTGAAAGAGAGAAGGAAGCTCATCCACACGAAGATCCGTCAAAATGCATTACTCCCGAAGATCAAGAGGCGTATGCGAAAGTATTTGAACCGCTTGTTAGTGGATTGGATTATAGCTTAAGCATGCTTCTTAAAAATGGAAGTTTTGGGCTGCCGGATGATCCTGCCTTGGGCTATTTGCTAAGACAAAGAATATGGGAAAGAATTGCTCAAACAAATACTCCCTTAATGCTGGATTATTTAAGAGACATAAAATATGAGTGGAGCGACATACAAAAGTGGAAAGACGAAATAGAAAAATTAAACAATGATAAAAGCAAATCAAGCACAGATGATCAGAAAATTATTGAACTGCAAGAAAAAATAAAAAAAGCAAATGACAAAAGAAATAAAACGGAAAGAGAAAAAAGCCCGGTAGCAACATCATTGAAAGAGATATTAATTGCTCAGGGTTGGGTGGGAAAGACAATTATTTTAGATGAAAGAGGGGGAAAAGTTGAGAAAGTCTGGGGAGACCCAAAAGGGAATGATAAAGACTGGAAAGATTATTTCAACAATGATCTGAATTGGGCAAGTTTTAAGAGAAAAACTTCGATAGGCTTTGAGAGAAAAATAAGAGAAGGGATAAATCTCAGACCGGATGATAAAAAAATCGAGCTGCCGGAACTTGAAGAAAAGAACAAACTTACCGATAAAGAAAATGACTTACAAAAGATGATTATTGAGGAGGGAAAGAAGCTTGCGCCTCATTTGGCCGATATTGCTTTTCCTTATACACCGTTTATGAATGACATGCCATTTGAAAAATTCCAATATAAATATGCCGGTCAGACATTTTACAAGAGAAGAACTACCGGAGATCTGGGCGGATACGATAAGGGCCAAAAGGCCTTTGGGAAATTAATGACTAATCCGGGAGGACTTTCGGCCAAAGAAGCGCTTGAAGCAATGGGGGAGATAGTTGAAGGAGTAGGCAGCCCGGAAGGGCCGGGTGCCGGAATAGACGCTAACTTCCCTGCCTTCAGCGCTCTTTTGGATATAACAATTACCAGTCCCGGAATACGTCAGGGTATAGTTAAAATGCTTTTGGAAGCTACGCGTACGGAAACATCTATCGCTCAGAAATGGGCCGGAATAAAGGCTGAGTCATTTACCGAAGCGGATGCAGCAACTTTGATAGATGATGCGGTAAAGGCCGGTATATTAAGCCGTGAATTAGCTAAATACCTTAGGAAGAAAAAGAAACTGGCGTTTGGAGGCCTTTTGTGGGCGCTTTTCAGAGATGTTTTTCCGCTGATTGTCGCCGCTAATCTAAAAGATTTTGTCGATGCTTCTCTGGTGGATTTAAAAGCGAAATAGGCTTTAAAACCATTTTCTTTGCCCGCCTTGTAATACGCCCGGCAACCCTGTCTTTCCGGTATAAGGATCTCCCCTATAATATGTAGCTGTCATGCCTGCTCCGGACTTTGCGCCCCTACCAACCATAGCTACTCCTCCGGCAACAGCGGCTCCGATACCTGTTTCAAATTTTGTAGCCTTAAGAGCCTTTTTTATCATATTTACTACGTTGGGAGTCATGAGGATTATGCCAAGAGCAATAAGAGGGCCGATTACATTTGCAGTTCCCATATTTCCTATCAGAGGCGGAACAAAACTTGCACCCGGAGTTGCAAAAATATCTTTAAAAATTACGGCCAACATAAGTAAGGCAATAGTCGCCGGAAAAGCAAGTAAATTGGCGATAATATCTTTTAGCCATCCGCCAAAACTAATCGAGCTTCCCGGAATAATTCCGCCGATAATCCAAAAAGGAGCCAAAACAACATCTAATAATATCTGAACATAGGCTTTGATGAGGGCAATCCAAAGTCTGAACAAAGCAATAAGAATAATTATGGCAATTACAATCCAGGCTATAAGTCCTCCAATCCCCGCCCAAAGAAGGGGATTAAAGATAGGAGGAGCAAAAATCATAAGCAATCCTTTGGCCCAAAAAGGTAAGGCCCCGTTTAGGAGATCATAAATAATTTTACCAATGTTAAATGCGGAGCTGCTAATAATAGCGAGAATATTTCCTGCGCCCAGCGTTCCAAAAGGAGTGCCGGTTTGGAGGCCGGCTGCCTTGATAACCTCAGGAATTGGAGGTACCGAAGCTGCAGCTGCTTGAGACAGCGTGTTATAAACCAAAAAAATTAATACCCACATCATGTCAATCAAAAATCCTGCAATCGCAAAAGAGAAGGTGACCGCCAGTATCCCGATTATTATTTTGGGAATTTGGTTTTGAATCGTCATTACCGTCCTGGGGTCAATTTTGATGCGAAGCATAATGGCCAGTCCGATAACTACAAAAACTACAACCAGAAGGAGATATACAATATTTCTGAAAGCGGTCCAAATCGTCATAAGGGGACTAAGACTGCTGAATCCTTCCCCCGGAGCAGCATAAGTTTTTTTTACAATGCCGAAATTTGAAGCCAGATTTTGAAAATAGTCTGTTGTGTGAAGGGGCGGAGTATAAAGCGCAGCAATCATGTTGTCCATGAAGCCGATTAATCCGCCTGCCTGAAAGGATGGTAAAAAACCTATTTTACCGGTCTTTTGATCAATTCCGAGACAACCTTGCCTTGCATTAACGGGATCGATTCCCGATAGCTGGCAAGAGAAAGAGCTAAGCACTTCAATCGTTACGGTCTGAGTCCAGTTGTGAAGATTGTCGGAAACATCAGGATTGGTAGCTGATACGAGAGTGTCGGGTTGCTGTGTGTTTGTTGAATTTGTTTGTGCGGTTTTTGTTTGGGCAAAAGATTTAATACTGAAAACAGAAAAAAAACAGCTAAAAAGGAAAACAATAATTAAAGATTTAATCAAGGCAGAAATCTTCATTATTATTAGTTTGCATTATTTTGAATTTTCTGTCAAGCCGTCAGGTATAGTTGCCTAGAATGTTTCAATAAAGTAAAATACAATTGCAAGCTTGTCTTGATGAGCTTGCGAAGAACGGGTGTCCGTAGCTTAATGGATAGAGCATTGGGTTGCGAACCCAACGATTGCGAGTTCGACCCTCGCCGGGCACACTGATATTCACTCGCTTCTGCTTCTGACTTGGCCAGTACGCAGAAGAGCGTTACATCAGCGCAAGCACGCAGATAAGGATTCTGAATATCAGTCCTGTCGCAGTGCTCTTCAGTGAAGTTTTACAAACTGAAGCAAACGAATGACAGGACAAAAATATTTAACTTGGAGGGTTGGCTGAGTGGTCCAAAGCGACGGTTTCGAAAACCGTTCTCCCGTAAGGGAGGCACAGGTTCGAATCCTGTATCCTCCGCCTTCGTCTCGCTGAAGCTCGACTTCTGCGGACGCAGTCCGTCATCGAGCGCAAGCGGAAGTCCTCGTAGTTCAATTGGATAGAGCGTCAGGTTCCGAACCTGAAGATTTGAGGGTTCGATCCCCTCCGAGGACACAAAGAGTCTGTGTTTATTGTTCCTGGGAAGGAATTGCTGCTTTTTTTATTTCATCTACGACCGGGAGACTTACCATTGCTACAAGCAGTCCTATTAATTTTATTAAACTATTTGTTTTCTCCTTCTTCATAATTTCTAATAATCTCGGATCTTTAGGAACATCTCTTAATAAGGAAATAAGAGGACTTTGAGTACCTTCTTTTAGCAATCGTGCTATTATTTTTTCTGTGGTAATATCATAGTTCTTCTGGAGTTTATTAACAACTTCCGAGGCTTTGGATATTTGTTCCTGGGCAACATTTTGCTCCTTTGATAGCATTTCCGCATAACTTTTTGCTTTTGCCAATTCCATTGCTTGTTTTGTTGCCTTAAGCATGTCCGTAGGATGATCTTGAAAAGCTTTTTGAAATTCCTTTTTATAAATTTTTTCTTGTTCAGGATTAAACCTAACACCCTCCTTAATTTCTGCTTCCCGAATTTTATCTTTTGCTACCATCGCTTTAAATTCATCGAACGCATCTTTCTTAAGCTTTTGGACGCTAACATCTTTGTAGCTTTCTTTATTTGTTAATGTCAGTAGTATTTCTTGATATCCCGGCTCTGATTCTATTGCTTCCATTATTATTTTCTGTTTTTCTTCACCCTTTTCCGTTACTTGATCCGCTTTATCTTTTGGTTGTTCAGTATTCTTATCCTGAATTGAATTCTTTTCTACCGGAGGATTTTGACTTTGCGGATTATTTTCCGGTACCGCATTGTTTGACTGTTGGTTTTTCGAGGGCGTTTCTGTTTTTGTTTCCTCTTTTTTTGTTTGATTGCCGGTATTATCCGTTTCAATAATTAAGTCTTTTCTTTTCATTTCTGCCTCCAGATCAAATTTCTGCGCCTCGGCTACTTTAGCCTCCAAGTTGTTGATGTCGTTTTGCGAACCACCACTCTCAATCTTTGCAGTTGGCGGCGGTGAGGCTTTTTTTACCGCAGCCACTTTATTTTCTAAATCTTTTATAACAGCTTGGTCATTATCGGGGGACTGTGCACTATTTGTATTAGATGAATCTTCTTGCGGAGTGGATTGATTTTGTACTGATATTTCATCTTTCGGTTTTAGCCCCTTCATTGTTCTGAATGCATCGATTGCCTTGTCTAAATCTTTATCCCCAAAACCCTTTGCTGCATCTGCCATTCTTGCCCATTTCTCGGTTTTTGTTGGAACTCCCGGCTTTCCATTTTCTACGGCAGACTGAGTGACAGACAATTCTACTGTCTTTGGCTGTGGCCCCTCAACTGGAATTCCTCCTCCTTCATTCATATCAAAAAAAACTTTCTACTTAAGTTTCTACAAACCATATGCAAAAGTCAAGTATATAAGATATAATTTATATATGAAATTACAGTTTTCTGCAGGCGGAATAGTCTGTAAAAAAGAAAATAGTGAAACATTTATTCTTGTTTCGCAACACTCTCAACATCATGGCTGGGTTTTTCCCAAGGGTCTTATCGGCGACCACGTTGAAGGAGAGAATAAGGAAGAAACAGCCTTAAGAGAGGTCAAAGAAGAAACGGGAGCAAACGGAAAGATTATAAGAGCGCTAAATCCAATTACCTATTGGTTTATGATGGATCAAGAAAAGGTCAGGAAAACGGTGTATTATTTTTTAATGGAATACGTTGACGGAGATATTACCAAACACGATCATGAAATGGAATCGGTTGAGTGGCTTCCTGCAAATAAAGTGGAAGAAAGGTTAACCTATAAATCGGATAAAATAGTTTGGCAAGAAGCATTAAAAATTTTAGATTAAAAATTAAAAATTGATTTTGGAGGGATCGCATAGTGGTCGAGTGCGTACGCTTGGAAAGCGTATATGTCCGAAAGGATATCGGGGGTTCGAATCCCCCTCCCTCCGCCCGATTTCTATTGACAATCCAACGTAAATAATGTAATCATATTTATATGAGTGAAGCGGGAGAAGTTCCTCCACCCCATCCCAATCCGGAGCCGGCAAAAACGGCGAACACAGGAATTAATGGCACAGAAAACCCAAACAAAACCAACCGGTACACGATAACAGCGGAAGAGGCAAAAAAAGGAATAATAGAAAAAGGGGATCTTTTGGCGAGGATGGAGAAAGAAGGTCAGCTGATAAGATCATACAAGACTGTTTCGGAGACAAAACAACCCCACTCGGAAGTAAAAATTGACCCCGCAACAGAAAAAGCTAAAGTTCCGGATTCCACTGCAGCCGAGACATCATCTTCAAAAAGTACAGAAAAAAGCGAAAAGGTAACTCCTCAGCCCCACCCGGAAGTAAAAATTGATCCCGCAATAGAGAAAACTAAAGTTCCGGATTCCACTGCAGCCGAGACATCATCTTCAAGGAATACAGAAAAAACCGAAAAAGTAGCCTCTCAAACATCCTCGGAACCGGTAAAACCAACAAAAGAAGCGAAGGATATAGAAAAACCGACTACTGCCAATGACAAGTCAAAAGAGGTCAAGCTGACAGGGAAAGAAAAAGGAGAAAATAAAAGACTCATCAAAAAAGTTCTTGAGCAAATGGGCAAGGAATTAGAAGGCAGGAGAAATCGCGCAAAAAGCGAAAACGAAAAGGCAATGTTAGATGCAATAAGAGAACGATGGAAGCCCAATGATAACCCTAAGAAAATTATCGATGATTTTGAAAAACTAAAAACAAATAATCCGGAGCAATTAATGAAGGAGTTGCTAAAAAGCAGGAAGGCATACGGCAAAAGCATTTATTCAGATGCGGAAATCAACTCATTGTTTGCAGATAAATCAGAGGAAAGTTTTTATAAGAAAATGGAGAGTGAAGTCGCATTGCAAGTGCTGCGAAGAGGAATATTGGAGAAAGGATTAACCAAAAATGACGTTATCTCGATTGAAAACGCTCAATGGAGTAGGAAGGTTGCCGAACAAGCCTTTGAAAAAAATAATGAAGCACAAGACTATGTAAAGAAGCTAATGGCAAAAGAGGATCGAAAACCAATCAAAGAGAATGAAAAAGTATCTCCGAACAAATTTTGGCAATATGCAAAAAAATATCCCTGGGCATTATATCTCGCATTCGGATTAGTAGGTGGAGGGATTATGCACGTTATCACAATAAAGAAAACGTCCTAACCCTCTTTCTCTAGGGGAAAGTTTCTCACCAGCCAGTCTCCTGACTTTTCCATAAATGTCGGTTTGATAACTTCTCTATACGGCAAATAGGGAAGAAGAGCAGATTTGAGATGTTCGCGGTCTATGCTACCCAGAGTAAGAGTTAACTCTCCCGGAATAAATGAATGGGTACGAACATGAACGACGTCTACTCCTTCTCTTTTTTTGAAATAAAAATCATATAATTCCTGCCAAAGGAAAAAATGATCTTCAATCGTTATTCCCTCGCTACTGATTCGATATTTAAAGTCAGACGGGGGAACGCTTGACAGTGAAAAAGCAACAAAAAGAAGAGACAGGACAACCAGCATCAACATGTACTGAGAAAAAAGAAAAAGAATAATCTCAACGAGAAACACAATCAAAAGACTGGTTAAGTAATATTGCTTGCTCTTTTTTTTGAAAGGCCTGCCGGGAGCAGTCCATTCCAAGATTGTTTTAATTGTGTTTTGATGTTTGGTCTGTCCATGTTTTTTAGCTTCCGGCCCGGACGGAGTCGAAGTCGATTTGGGTAAGTCCAAAGGTTCTTTCGGTAAATCCAACGGTTCCCGCGTCAAGTCAGCGGGTTCCTTGGGAAGCATTTTTTCTTCTGCAATTTCAGAATTCGGATTTTGAGCAGTCATAATTTTACTTTATCCTAAAAATTGTTATTAGTCAATGGACGTGGGGAACACCGGATATGATTTATGATCAGGCGTGATATACAATATGAATAACTTATGAATTCTTTTGAAATTAAAATCATTGCGATTATTACAATGCTTATTGATCATATCGGTTTATTTTTCTTTCCGCACATTCTTATATTAAGAGTGATAGGCAGACTTTCTTTTCCGTTATTTGCCTGGCTGATTGCCAATGGCGCAGTTCATACGAAAAATATTATTGCTTACGCAATTCGACTTTTCCTGTTTGCTCTAATCTCTCAAATACCCTTTGCGTATGTAAATCAGCAAATAACTCCTCCGTTTGAAGGGCTGAATGTTATTTTTACTCTTTTTTTGGGTTTGGCGGTAATCATTGTCATACAGAAGACTCCAAGAAAATATTTTTGGCTACTTGCGGCAATAATAGCTTCCGCAATAGCAGATGTTCTCTATGTGGATTACGGAGCGGTTGGAGTTTTGTCAATTATTTCTTTTTATCTTTTTTATAATAAATTTGACAAAATGGTTGTTTCCCAGATACTGCTTTTATTTATTCTTCCTTATCTGATGTTTTTGCTTGAAATTTTTTATCATTTACATTTGTCATTTTATTATATGGATTCATATTATGAATTTTTTGGAATTTTCTCGTTATTTTTTATCGCAAGATATAATAAAAAGCAGGGCTATAAGTTGAAATATCTTTTTTATTGCTTTTATCCGTTACAGTACGTGGTAATTATATTTTTTAAATCATTTGTGCATTTTAAGTAAGGCTTGCTCACAATTTAGTAATTAGAAAGTAGCTGTCAGAGGACTGCCCAAGCCGGTAACATAGTCATAATGTTTTCGGGCCTGACAGTAATAGCCGCAATCTCCGTTGGTGCCGCTGCGAATATCGCGGAAATAATTTGAATTACTTGCTAGAGCTTTATCGGCATAGAATTTATCATTATCTGCGGACAGCCCCAATGCCTTTATGCCGGCCCATTGCGGCGCGCCGGCGCTGGTGCCGCCGACTACATACCAGCCTTTTTTGGATTTACCCGTTGTGCGGTAAATCGAGAACCCTGACTCGGGCGCGGCATTATATGCCACATCCGGAATTGCCTGGTGGCCCTGGGCCTTGGTAATTGAATAATCACTTTGATGTTGCGGTTCCGGCTCATAAGCGCTGACGCCTCCGCCGCTTCCATTCCAAGCCGTTTCGGAAGAAACACTGCCGTTTTTTGAAAAAGTTATTTTTGTGCCTCCGACTGCGACAACATTAGGCGAGGCCGCCGGCCAGCTAGCGCCGCTGCCGTTATCACCTGATGAGGCAAAAAAAGTAATTTTTCCCGAACTGTCAACAAAATGACTGTCAAGCTTTACTTCGTCGGAAAATTCCGCGCCGCCCCAGCTCATGGAAATTGCTACTACGCCCGGTTGTTTGCGGGCATAATCAATCGCATCCAGTAAATTTTGGCCGCTCGGAGTTTTGGCTTCAACCAGTAGAATTTTAGCTTGCGGGGCAATGGCGTGTGACCACTCCACATCCAGCGATGTTTCCATGGCCCAGCCGGAATCGGTTTTTACATTGCCCATCAGATGTTTGGCAAAACAGCCATTGGAAGTTGTGCATTGGGGTAAATGAAATTGCTGACTGAAAATATTCAAATCTTTTTCAATTGTTGCGTCATCATAAGCCCCGACGATAACAATCGTGCCGCTTCCGCCGCTGGAGGGTAAATTGTAGGCGTGTTTTATTTGATCGGGGGACAAGCCAAGCGGCGAGCGCTGACACCGCCAAATTGATGAATCGGCGGGCGGCCTTTAAAGTTGGCAAAATGATAAGCAGCCTGAGCAGGAGAAAAAAAACGGAAGAATAACAAAAAAATTGACAAGCAAAATTATTGGGCAAAATAAAATGCGTCGCATGTTGTTGAGCTTTTAAAACTGGATCAATTTTATTTTAACAAGATTCGGGATAAATTTTCAACAGCTCAATAGGAAGACAATGTTGGAATTTGTTGTTTTTGCAATTTTCGGCCTTCGTCTGCGCATATTTCCTTAATTTATAGACTGCTGTATGCCCCCAGCGTCACGGGAAATTTAATTAATTGTTTTTTTACTCCGGTAATAGCCATGCAAAGATTCCTTGTCGGTTTCAGTATGGTATTCTTTGCCAATTTGTTTAGCATTTCATTTTCAAATTCAAGCTCAATATTCGAATAGCCAAGCGATTTAAGTACTTTTAAATAAGAATCTGCATAAGTTGGAAAATATAATAAATTATTGCCGCTGGTTTTGTATAATTCATTCATGTCTTCAAAATAACGCCAGTATGCCATTAAATCTTTAGGAAAATTCAAATGTTTATTGTGGGCATGGTATGGGATTGGACTAAACTCATCAATGATTAAAATAACGGAACCCTTTGCGAGACGCTTAGTGAAGGATGTTAGAGTAGTTGCTGCCTGTAGGGGAACGCAGGCCCGCTGAAGATAGCTAAGTTTCCAGGCGCTTAAATCAAAACTTTGTTTTTTGCTATCAGTAAAAATTCCATTTTTAAGACTGATGTTTTTTTGTTTCAACTGTTCATTTGTGAGTATAACTTCCTGCAAAATATTTTTATGGATAGTTATTCCCAATACTGCGGTTGGGAAAGATAATTTTTTTGCGGTGTTAATCAGCATCTCAGGGGGAAGATTATCGAGGCTAAATGAAAATATTACGGCGGACTTTCGGTCAATGGGTAGATCATCAAGCCTGGATGTAAGGTGTCGCAATTGAGAGATAAGTTTTTCTTTTTTGAATTTTTTTTCGATTGTCGTTCTTAAGTTTTCATTGATTTCTATTCCGTTCCAACTAAATTCTTTTTTAATTCTGTTTCCATATTTGAGGGCGTAAATGCCAAGGTCCCCATTGCCTGGGCCGAAGTCAATAATATTGAAGATGTTATTGTCGATACAGTATTTCGCTAATGCCTCTCCCCAATACTTGGACTTTTTCTGCTCACCATGATACTTATTGTTAGAGTGATATCCATTTGTGCCGAATTGATCAATTGCAAGATATTCTGCAAAAGTCAACGCTCCATTATTTTTTTGACAGGCACTTTCCAGCTCAGCCGCTAATTTTTCTTTTTTCAAAGTAGTTGTTTTTAAGCTGTAGTGCCCGCTGATTGTCGTAAATTCATCATTACTGCCGGCAATTAAATGTTTGAGATGGAAATGGAGGAGACCCTGCAGATATTTCAAAATAAACGACATAAGGTAGAGAGGAGAGCATGCATCATGTTGGAATGTATTGCTCTCAATTAACCGAATAACGGTAAAATATGTTTATTTTTTAAATAGTTAAGATAAAGTTTTAAATCTTCTCCATGATCGAATGCAATAGTTTCTTTAGACGGAAGTTTATCCAGGTCAAACCATTTCAACTCCTTTACCTCCTCATCGGAGGTTCCTATTTGCTTAATTCCTCTGGCGAGAAAGATAAAATCCACATTTTGTCTGTCTTCTTTCGGCCGTTTTGGATTATCATTTATTCTGAAAAGCTTAATATTTTCAATTTCCCAGCCGCCTTCTTCCATAACTTCTCTTTTGACTGCCTGAACTAAATTTTCATCTCTATCAAAGAAGCCACCCAGCAGTCCCCATTTCCCAAATTCCGAGATCGGCTTACCGTTTAGCGTGCCTCTTTTGCCCAAAAGAACTTTATTGTCTTTGACAACAATAGCATTTACCGTTACATGTCTTAATGAGGTCTTATTGCCATTTTCGAAGATACAGGTAATCATTAAATTATTCTATCAGAATTTAGAAGAAAAGAGCGGGTAAGATGGAATGATTTTCGAACTGCCAACTGGCTGGAAATTATTGAAAATACCGATTACATATCTCAAGAAATAGATAAATTACTTAACGGCAGCTGTTACGGGTGCGGGTTCTACGGATGGGGAAACCGAACCTAATTCTTTCTTTACCTCATTAATTGCTTTTTCAGTTGGTGGCTCCTTGCTAGCTGCTGTGGGATATTTCTCTCTCAACGTTTTCAATGCCCGACGATATATATTGGCATCCTCTCTATACCGTTGTCCCGCAACCCAACTCAGCAGCTTGCCTGTATCAGGTTCGTTAAGTAACCTGCTTTTTCTCATAGGGAGGGCATGATTCTCTCTTGCGAGTCGATCAAAGAATCTAATGCTGGATTTAAGATCTTCTTTCAAAAGCAAAGAGGGATCCTTACGGTATGGGGCGATTTCTTGCAATATTTGTCTTTGTTTTTGAAACATTTCTTCGAGACGTTTTTGTTTTTCGGGAGAAGCGTTTTTATCTCTGGCATCCCGTAATGATAAATACGAACGCATTGTTCCTATTCTTACTTTTTGGAGAGCTTCAGGAATCTTTTTATCTATAAACCGGGATTGTTTTATGAGCTCTACTTTTTGGGCTATCTCTTCAGCATCTTTATCACTAAAAGTGTCCAGGTTGGGATTATCCTTAGTTATAGAGTTAATGAGACCATAGTCTGTCCAAGATGGTTCTCCCCGAACTCCTTCTTTGGTATCACTTATATTTCTAGGTTCATTGGTAACTTCATCTGCCTTCACTTCTAAGATATTTTTAGTCCACTCGGCATTTTCCATATGTTGTTTCATGGCAGGTTCAGCAAATAGCTGAGTCAATCTCTGCTTTACAATCCCTACAATTCCACTAACTTGAGTTTCCGTAAAAGGTGATTTCGCTTTTATTTCGGGCGCGGGTGGATTTTCAACAAATTCAGGAGTCCATGGACCATCAGACATAGATTTATCTTTGCAGATATATGTTAGTTTGTCAAGAATACAAGAGCTTAATTCAAGATAGATGGGTAGAATAGTTTACTACGTTCACGAGTCATGTAATGGCAAGCTGAATGTAGCGGAGCAGCTGGGTCTGGAACCTTAATATCCCATAAACTCCGTGAGTAATATTGTATCAAATCCTTAGATTTTTATCCTTATAACCGCAACTTCAGTGTCTCATCCCTGAGGCTAAATGAGACAAATGAGACACTATAAAAAGGGTGTCTCAAATGATGATATTGTTTGATATAGTACTAAGTACGCCGCTTTGTATTTGTCTGTCTTTGGAGCAGAAGAAGTCGAAAGGTTATTCTTGTTTATTTAAGATTAGTTCCTTTATTGATTCTGGTGCAGTTTGAAAAATCGTTGGAATGCCAATTGACCAATGCTCAGGAATTTCAGATTTGTTAACAATATCTCTTACTTCAACTAATTGCAAAGCACCTACGCAGTTTAATTTCCAATAGTCTAAATTTAAGGGCAAAGAATCATTTTTATCGATTCTACATCCAATTATTGTACCGATAGGAATACTAACACCGGAAACCATAGACCCAATACCAGCCCAAGCATAGGCTATATGTGGACCGCTAATGCAACTTATTGGTGAAACAGTGGAGAAACTAAAAAAGGAATTAGGTGCAATAATTTTCTGCCAATGATCAAGATGTTCGATTTTATATCTCATGCTTAAATTATACCATAAATGAGGCTAGATCAGCGGGCTAGGACTCGAACCCTGCATGTATAATTAGGCTCTGTGTTTCTCAAATCTACCCCAAGATCATAATATTTGATATATTTATGGATATTATTAACTGCCTAGGATATTATGCAAAAGGCAGGAACATATACTACATACAACAGAGTACGACTTGCTCTTTTTGAAAGGTCTTATGCTCATTATGCGATTGTCCATTATCTAAAAACTAAGTATCAAAAAATTGATGAAAGATTAACATCACAAGAGCTACACAGAAAATATTTCAATAAACACGCACTTCCAGAAATCTCAAGGCTTAGCAGAGTTCTAAATTTTAACTACTCACCATTATGGAAAGCAATAATCTTAAGTAAGTATCAAGCATTGGGTAAAAAAATAGCTGAGGAAGAAAAGACTAATATATTTCTTTCCATAGAACGTGAGCTAATCCAACTTACCATCGCAAAGCAGAATAAATCAGTTATTAGAAACCCTGATTATGAATCTGAACTAGCCTTATTAAGCACGGCCATAGAAAGAGCGGTTGGGAATGCTTTAAAAGATATTGAGGATGACTTTTCTTTTGAACGAAAATCAGAAGAACTAAAGAGAAAATATATCTATTGGTATTACCGAATAGCATATAGATATAAGTTGCCAACTTTAAGAATTGTTCCATTTGTTTTAAGGCTAATTACCAAATAGCATTTTGGGGCTGGACTTCAGTAAACCCTTCAGGCCTAAAATACTGATGAATGTGGTATAATTCGGCTATGATTTGGGTAGGATTAGCGATTATTATAGCAGCTTATATAATTTCAAAAGCAATTCAAAGTAGAACAAATAAAACAGTTGGAGGAGTTGCGTATACAGAAAAGTACATAAATCAACTTGCAGAAAATGGGAACAAAAACTACGATTTTGCAAAAGATTATCTTCAAATGGATCAGTTTTTTTATGAACGGTGGAAGGTACTGTTGGATTCAAAATGGGGTGAGTTTCCAAAGGAAAAAGGGTGGGAAAACTATAACTTTTCAGAAGCAAATAAGAAAGTAGAGCTAATAAAGAACATTATTGAACAATTCAAGACCTCTCTTTTAATGAAGGATAAGTTTGCTAGACTTGAGGAAAAATATAAGTTCAGTCCTGTAAGCGAGAGGGGACCAATTTTTCAAGATTGGGCAGATTATGCAAAATATTTTTTTAATTACACAATGGGATACGCAAAAGATAATATTGGAGGCGTAATTGGATACGGAAATTTAGTGGATGATATTAATTCAGATAATTATAAAAATAATAATCGTAAATTTATGCTCGTAAATTTAGTTGGTAGGTATGATCAGATAAAAATACATGAGACGGATAGTAAAAGAGAAATATCTCAAATAGAAATAAACCTGGTAAAAATGAAAGAAATAGAAAAAAGATTTCAACAACGATTAAAAAGTATAAATTAAAATACGTGGATAATATTCTTTAGCATTTTGGGGCTGGACTTCAGTAAAACCTTGCGGTACTGTGTCCCCTGATGAAAAATATTACCAAGCTAAAGTACTGCCTCTATGCCCGTAAATCTTCTGAATCAGACGAACGGCAAGCAATGTCAATTGACGGACAACTTAAGGAAATGCAGCTTTTGGCAAAGCGGGAAAAACTCAATATCACTGAAACAATTACCGAAAGCCACTCGGCCAAAGAATCAGGACAACGACCGGAATTTAATAAACTTCTGCTTGGAGTAATTGAAGGAAGATATAACAGTATTCTGACTTGGGCACCAGACAGGTTAAGTAGAAATGCTGGAGATTTAGGACGAATAGTGGATTTAATGGATCAAGGAAAACTTACTCATATCAAAACTTACTCTCAGTCTTTTACTAATAATCCTAATGAAAAATTCCTACTAATGATCCTTTGCTCTCAAGCAAAACTAGAGAATGATAATCGGGGAGTAAATGTAAAAAGGGGTTTAAGAAACAAATGCGAGATTGGAATTAGACCGGGAGTTGCTCCGATTGGATATAGGAATGTTATGAAAGTGAATCGTATTTCAACGGTTGAACTTGATCCTGAGCGGGCACCTGTTATTAAACAGATATTTCATAAAGTTGCCAATTTAGGATTCTCAGGGCGAATGGTTAAAAAATGGTTGGATGATATTGAATTTACAACAAAGAGCGGATGCAAAATGCCTCTGAGTAAAATTTACGTTGCACTTGAGAATACATTTTATTACGGCGAGTTTAAATATGGAGACGTTTGGTACAAGGGTACTTACGAACCATTAATTACCAAAGCACTTTTTGAGAAAGTTCAAATCCAACTTCAGGTTGCTCCGAGGCAATGGAATAAACAACTATTCCCATTTAAGAAGATTTGTGTCTGCGGAAGTTGTGGTGGAAGTGTAACAGCAGAACTTAAATACAGAAGGACTAAAGCAAATATTGTTAACTCCCACATCTACTATCACTGCAACCGAATCAAGAAGTATGATTGTCCAGAACCATATATTACCGAGCAGGAATTAATTAAACAGTTAATCGGTTATTTGCCAAGAATTAAGCTTAATACGTCCTACTTAATGCAGGAATTTGAGATAGAAGTAAAACGGTTACAACATCTTAAAGCAACTGTGGTTGATGAATATATCCCACGAGTTGAAATTACACCTCATAATACCGGCAACCATAGCCCTATAGAATATACTGAAACACAGACTGAGATGCTGAAGGAATACTTATTACACGTTCTGCAATTCGGAACTCCTGAAGAACGAATTAAAATCTTAAAAGGGATTACTTCCAAATTTGATCTGAGAGATAGACAACTAAATCTTCAATAATTTCCTCAAGCAGATGAGCATAACGGTCTAGACCCGTTTTATCGTTATAACTGATTTTGTTATTAAATCTTACATCCTGCTGGCACTGATTAACTATGTCGGAACTTATTATAACAATTATTTAGGGTATGCAAATTAAAACCATTCCTTGAGGGATAGCTTTAGCTGACTGTGGATGTTCCGAATTCAATTCTATTAATAAGTTCTTTGTATTCTGGCGTACTCACTTCGTTGGTAGGAAACATTTCTTTCATTTGATAAGGGAAATAACCATCTACGGCTGTCCAAATCTCTCCATGCTCCGAATCTTCTAGTCTTTTCTTCAAAACGCTCTGATTCTCAGTAGAGATGATGTAAATTTTCATTTTACTACCACTTCTTTCATGCGTACCGTGAATCGCATCAAGAATAATATCGTTAATATATTTATCTCCGAAACTATATCCGTAAACGACTAACTTAATGTTCTCCTGCTGCATAGCCTCAATAAACAAGTCCCTATACCATTTTAATAACGGGATAGTTTCAATAATTTCTGGCTTGTTAATTCCGATTACTTTTGCACTTTCACCACCAGGAGTTTTCCAGTTTAGTGAGCCGTGTAATTTAATGAATCCAAAACCATGACCAGAAAGCTGGTCTTTATACTCTTTTATTTGCTCTATGGTCGGAAGCGTTTTATCCGTGCGAAGGTCTGCCTCATTGACGGTATTTTGATTACTACCATACCATACGGAAGCTGGGCCTAGTGGATTTCTATTAAAATGCTTTTCAAAAAATAAATCTTGATTTAACGAAAAACAAGCTCCGAAACTCCCACTGCCATCATCTGTGAAAGCGTTAATAAAGTTATTTTGCAAATAGTTAATATTTACACCAGTATCCGCGCCTGGATGAAGTAACTTGTCATTCATATTCTTGTATACATCCTGCAATACTTCTTCTAAAATCTTGAACTGTTCTTTTTTTGATTCTGTTGTTGCATTGTAAAACTCAGAATAAACTGTTTCAAAATTGAAATCCTTTTTTAATTCCCACTTAACATCACCTGCGCTATCAAGTAGCGAGTGATTAAATATCTTTGCCCACATCTCTCTTGCCAAATGTCCGCCAAAATTCTTTGAAAACCCAGCGCCCAACAATAAAACAGTTTTATTAAATTGCATCGTTACAATTATAGCTCATCTTAGTCTTGGCTACGCAGGACTTTTTGTACTAACTGATATGAGCTATAATGAGATGCAATTATGGAATTACAGATACAAGCAAAAAAGAGTTTATTTGTGGCATATCCATGGGATATTTATATCCAAAGCATGTACGGGGATATATTTAATGAATTATTTGAGGATTGGGATATTAGACATGGGTCTGAAGTAACCCTAAAGGACAGTAGCCTATCTGAAGTAGAGAAATTCATGAACCGAAATAAACATCTTTATGATATTTTTGTCTCCGCAATCGGGAAATCCGATTTTTTTATTGCAGACGTTACGGGAACAAATCCTAATGTGATGCTAGAGCTTGGGATAGCCATACAGCTCAATAAAAATGTGTTGATTGTCACTAGTGACGAACTTGCAAAACTACCATTTGATATAAGTGGTTTTAGAGTCAGCAGATACAAAAATAAAGATGATTTAATAAAAATAATAAAAGCTGAGCTGAAGGTCTTTACAATGATAAAATCTCAGACCTTCGCAAAATATTTTGATGAATTTTATTTTCAGTTTCCTTCAGAAGGAGATATAGGACACGGACAAATATTAATTTTACCAACACCCAAGAGAATTAAAAATCTTCGTTTGCGGTGTGAGTACAAATTTTTAGATATATCAAATTCTCATGATTGGTTTGGTATTCACTTAAGGGCTCAAGTTCCTGGTATCGCGAGTTCGGAATTAGTCTACGTCAGACACAACAAAAAGTTGGAATCTGTTTCGTTTCCAGGTCAGCGTACACCAATTGTTGGAAAAGAATCAACAGCTTCCCAGTCTCAAGTAGAAGATGATTTTAAGTTATTAGAATTAATAATTGAAGAGCATTCATTGAAAGCGCTTACGCCAGACAGTCAGCTTGAGGATAATGAGCTGCTGAATGAAAACTTGGGCGGAATTGTTCTACATGCCTTTGCGCATAATCCGCCAACTGCGGGGAATTTAAAGATTAGATTTAGAAAGATAGAAATAATAAGTTTGGATACGACTACTCCAATTTAGCTTCAAATAACCATATGACTTGCTTCTTTTGCCGAAGTATCGTAAAGATGTGCTAGGGAAACAAGATTCGAACGAAAATAGTTCAAAAAAATGGCTTTTCTCGCAAAAGCTTAGAACCAAGCGCATTTACCTTGGGACTCTTTTCGGCGTTTTCCAACATTACAGGCTATGTATGGGATACCTACGTTTTTCTGCGATTTTTTGGCAAGCCACAGCAAGCTAATCGAGGATAGTGGATGGGACTTAGAGCAACCGAAGGGTTCATGCGGAGAGGGCGAGATTCGAACTCGCGAGTCCTTGCGGACGGAGGTTTTCAAGACCTCTGGAATGAACCACTATCCGACCTCTCCATGTTTTTCCGCCTTCGCCTTCATCTACGGCGGACGGGCAAGGCATCCGCTCTATATCACTAAGCGACCTCTCCAAAATTTACAAATTTATCAAATATACTCAAAAGCCTTAGCTGTATTTTATTATCAATGTATCGTATTGTGCAAGTTCCAAGATAATCCCTGCGTCTCATTTTACCTTTCGGAACAGTGATAGTTGGCTTAAAGAATTGCCTCATCGGGACGCTAAGCAATTTGCTCCAAAATTTTTTAATTTTTTTGAAATCGTGATTATTATGAATTTGCAAATGTACCCTAAACTTATTTTCATCTAAAATAAAAGCTTTTCTCAATAATTTAATAAAAGTTTTTATTATTTTCGGGTTACTGTTCACGAATGAAACGTTTGTCGTAGCTGGATATTTACATCCCTCACAACCATACAGGATAGCTGCAAATAGACGCGCGCTTTCAGAAGAAATATTATTAAGATCTGGAGTTATTTTTATATCAAGTGCCCTAATTAAATTTCTTCGGTATTCATTGTTGATTCGTAAAGATTCATGTCTATCTATGCCAAGATCATAACACCAAGTTCTTATAGTTGTGCTTGGTATTTTTAAAATACGGCTTATTTCCTGGAAAGACAGTTTTTTACGTCTTAAAGCTCTTGCTTTTTCAACAATATCGGCTGAACGCCTAATCATAACTTGCGGAGGAGACAGGATTCGAACCTGCGCGCCCCTTACGGGACACAGCTTTAGCAAAGCTGCACCATCAGCCTCTCGGTCACTCCTC
>Ga0182027_10002682_pt1 | contig 28623 bp, 28 predicted proteins | sample 712E1DmetaG_FD_121300 | JGI IMG/M metagenome (GOLD analysis project Ga0182027, IMG submission 121300) | Permafrost microbial communities from Stordalen Mire, Sweden - 712E1D metaG (Illumina Assembly) | ecosystem: Environmental > Terrestrial > Soil > Wetlands > Permafrost | place: Sweden...
AGATATCGAAGCACTGCCAGGAAACTGGATAGCGCTCCCAAAATTACTGCCACGATTATTTCGGCTCCTAACATGCCGAATAAGAAAAGTAAAGAAATGGGAAAAATAGACATCCCCTTCAAAAATGATGACAAGAAAGGGCTCGCGATCCACAATACTCCGGATGAGAATAACCAGCCCAATATTGCGCCTACAACCCCGTACGAAACCCCCTCAAGGATAAAAGGCCATCTGACATACCACCTGTCGGCTCCGATAAGCCTCATAATTTCGATGTCTGATTTTTTATGGGATATTTTTACTCCGATTATAGTCATCATGATAAAAATTGAAACTAAAGACAGGACAATTATTAACCCCAGGCCTATACTTCTTAGGGCATTCGTCCATGAGGTTAAAACTGAAACTACGTCTTTTTGAAAAACAACATCCGAAACTAAAGGAGAAACTTTGAGCATATTATCTATTGCCGATAGATCCTGGATTCTTGTTGTTGAGATTTCCAAAGACGCAGGTAGGATATCCGCAGTTACCAACTCCAGCAACAAGGGGTCATTCTTATTTTGTTCTTTGTAGATTTTAAGAGCATCTTGTTGGGAAACAAATTTTATACTTGAAATTTCATTGGTAGCTATTAATTGATTTTTTAGATTATCGATATCCCCCTGCTTTACCTCATTTTTGAAAAATGCAGTTACTTGCGGACGGGATTCAAAATAACTGATTGCTTTTGAAGATCCGAAAAGCAAGAAAGTAAAAAAAGATATAAACAAAAAGGTAAGCGCCATAACAAAGACCGCCGCAAAAGCCTGATACGGAGAACGTCTGATATTGCGCCATGTTGTTTTAAAAGTCTTCGTCTTCATTTTCTTTTTTAGTTACCGGTATTACCTTTTCTTCCGGCTTGTCTTCGGATTTATTTTCTAATTTTCTGGCTGCAACATCTATAATAGCTGATTTTTTCTCGGAATGCTCGGCAGATGTATTTAATTTCTTGCCATCCTTTCCGACCAACTCGCCTTTGTCCAAAATAATAACTCTTTTGGAAAGTGCCTTCACAATATCCTCATTATGTGTTGCCATTACTACGGTCGTACCGGTTGAATTAATATCCAACAATAGTTTAACTATCTCCATGGCCGTAACCTGATCCAGGTTGCCTGTCGGTTCATCCGCCAATACGATATCGGGTTTAAGAGTCAAAGCCCTGGCGATTGCCGCTCTTTGCGATTCCCCTCCGGAAAGTTGAATCGGAAATTTGTCCCGGTGAGCAAGAATTCCGACTTTTTCCATTATATCCTCAACAATCTTTGTGGCGGCGATCGGATCAATGTCCGAAACTTCAAGGGGTAAAGCGATATTTTCAAAGACCGTCCTGTCCATTAAAAGCTTCAAGTCCTGAAATACTACGCCGATTTTTTTCCTGAGATGAGATATTTTATTATTAGGAAGTTTTGCGATGTCAAAATTATCTACTATTATTTCTCCCGTTGTCGGAAGTATTTCACGGGTCAAAAGTCTAAAAATCGTAGTTTTTCCGGATCCTGTGGGGCCTACCAAAAAAACAAACTCTCCTTTTCCTATTTCAAAACTGATATCGGAAAGAGCAAAAACTCCGGTAGGAAATTGTTTTGAAACTTTATCAAGACGTATCATACGGGGTTACCGAATTATTGTAAAACTTCTATCCGACCCACATCCATGAGCCAACCTGCATATTGCGCTGATTGAGTTTGCCCCCAAACTTTAATATTTCTTCCGACAAATTTAGACAGATCTACAATTGAGGAAACAAGGTAAACATTCTGGCTGTCTCCGCCCGGTCTAACAAGGTGAAACTGTCCTTCACCGTCAATTCCTCCGTTGGCTAACGTTCCTGAAGCGGTATCTTTAAACGTTGTAGTGTCATTTGATCCGACAACGGTTCCCTTGGTAATATCGGAAGAATTTACGGCTCCTGAAGTAAGAGCATTACCGACATTTCCTTTATTGTTAGTTAATAAATACCCTGTCGCTCCTCCCAAAATCATAGCAATAACGAGAAAAATAAATAAATTTTTCGTAAAAATAGAGTCCGTATTGTCGGAGCCTACGGATATCTTAGAATTCGGGGCTGAAGGCTTTTGAAAGGACATATTCTTTATTTCCATACTCCTAGTAAAGCACAAAATTGCATTTTTGGCAACACTAAAACTAACTCTTTCTTCTAGCTTGTTTATTTCCTGAATTTGTTTTTGTAATTGTTCCGGCATACATGCCAAGTAAGCCAGTAAAAAGCACAGGAATTAAAACACTAAGGAATAATTTTATATCAAATTCTATAAATTCTTGATTTGGAGAATCATTAAAAATGTATAAGGCTGGCATAAGCGCCCACAATAAAAAAACCCAAACCGCTGATATCGCTAAGCCGGTTAGTGCCGAGATGTAAACCTTTTTAATGCCATAGTCGTAGTATATTCTGCCAAATATAAAATTTAGAATAAATACTGGCATAGAAATTAATAAAAATAAGAAGAGACCCGCGGGGTCAAAGTTAAACATATTAATTTTAGTTTAGCGCAAATTATAGCTTGCGTAATTCTTCGTCTATAAATTCATCCAGGTCTCCGTCCAGAACCGCGTCCGTATTTCCGGTTTCGAATTGAGTGCGTAAATCTTTGACCATGTGATAGGGATGCAGAACATAAGAGCGGATCTGATTGCCCCATCCCGGAGTCTTATATCCTCCCTTTAATTTCTTTTCTTCTTTTTTGCGCTCTTCCTCTTTTAGAATCCAAAGTTTTGCCCGTAAAATCTTTAAAGCATATTCCCTGTTTTGCCCTTGAAATCTTTCGGTTTGAGCCGTTACCACAATCCCCGTAGGCTTGTGCTTAAGCCTGACAGCGGTTGAGACTTTGTTGACGTTTTGTCCGCCATGTCCGCCGGCCCTGTAAAAATCCCATTCCAGATCATCGTCCTTGATCTCTATGTCTTCATTGTCGGCAATATCAGGCAGAACTTCAACTAAAGCAAATGAGGTCTGGCGAAGACTGTCCGCATTATAAGGAGAAAGTCTGACCAGACGGTGAACTCCGGCTTCACCTTTTAGATATCCGTAAGCGTATTTACCGGCAACCGTTATGGTAACACTTTTATATCCCGCTTCTTCTCCGAACGTTTCATCAATTATCTCCGATTTAAAACCTTTTCTTTCACAATACCTGGTATACATTCTGAACAGCATCTGCGCCCAATCCATCGCCTCTACTCCGCCCTGACCTGCATGAATAGACAAAATCGCAGAATTTTTATCATAAATTCCCGACAAATAAAGATAAATTTCCAATTCGTCCAATAATTTCTTGGCTTTATCGTATTCGCTATTCGTCACTAACTTCTGAAGTTCTTCCGTTTTTAGGATTTCTGCCTGTAAGTCGGACATTTCTTTCATTTTTGCCGCAGCGTTTTTATGATCCTGCCAAAAATTCGGTTTCAGGCTTTCCAATTCAATTAAGGCTATTTCCTGTTTTTTAGAATTAAGGTCAAATTTTGCCAGTAAATTATTAACCCTATCTTTTATCTCGTCCATATTTATTTAATTACAAACCGCAAATTTTTCTGCAAAGGTCTTTTATTTGATTTGCAGGATATTGCTGTAATGCCTTAATGTCATTGAGTATCTTTTGAACTTGAGGAGAAGAAGAGGCAACTTCCATAAGATTAAGACCGGAAACCTCCTGTTTAAGATTGTCTATTTTTTCTTTAACTGCTTCGGGAACGTTTGTCGCAGTATCAACCGCACTCGTACTGGCGCCCTCGACCGATTTTAATTGCCGGGATGAGTTAATAAATATCTTGTCTCTGAAGAAATATCCTCCCCCGATAATTAAAAGCGCCAATAAAAAAATGCCGAGAAAAACTCTCTTCTTATTCCAGGTTTCTTTATTTATTTCATTTGCTTCTTCCATAGTTCAATATTCCACTATTGCCAGGGGCATGAGGCTATTGTAGCATATGCTACAATACTCTTATGAATTTTATTCATGCAATTATACTGTCTGTTATCGAAGGACTGACGGAATTTCTTCCGATCTCCTCGACCGGCCATATGGTGCTTGCCTCAAGAATACTGAATATTGAACAAACGGACTTTGTCAAAAGTTTTGAGATAATAATTCAACTTGGAGCTATTTTTGCCGTAGTATTCTTATACTGGAGCACAATTTCAAGAAATATAAATGTCTGGAAAAAAATAATAACGGCTTTTATCCCGACCGGCATTATCGGATTTGTGCTTTATAAAATAGTAAAAAGTGTACTTTTGGGAAATCCCGTAATTACCGTCTATGCCCTTCTGATAGGAGGAATCCTTTTAATATTATTGGAAAAAATTTACAAAGAAAAAGATTATTATGCGGACAATATAGAAAAAATTAGTTATAAAAACGCCTTTTTGATCGGTCTTTTTCAATCTATTTCGATAATCCCGGGTGTTTCAAGATCTGCCGCAACAATTATTCCTGCTTTACTTTTGGGAACGAAAAGAAAAACGGCGGTAGAATTTTCTTTTTTACTGGCAATTCCGACCATGCTCGCCGCTACATCTTTGGATTTGGTTAAAAGCAGCTTTTCCTTTACATTATCTGAATATCTGATTTTAATTGTGGGTCTGGTTGTATCTTTTGTCGTTGCTCTTATAGCGGTAAGGTTTTTGCTGGATTTTATAAAGAAACATACTTTTATACCTTTTGGAGTCTACAGAATAGTTTTGGCGATAGTCTTTTGGCTGACGGTATTAAGATAATATTAACTCTTAATTTCTTTTATATCTTTATGTAATTCACTTTTTAAATCTTCTACGGTTTTTTTAATCTTTTCTTCCGCATCATTTATCTTACTGTTTAAGAATTCCCAAATTTTATCATGATTTTCGGAAGCAAGATGAGCTAGAAATATTTTCTTGTCAGGAAGGCTTAATTCGGATAGGATTAGATTAATTATCTCCTGATGGATATTGGATTCAACTAGGGAAATTAAATGCAATCTTTCTATTGAAGTTAAATCCATCTCGTTTAGCTCCAGAGAAAGAGTTGACGTATCTATAATATGACTATAGAAATACTTTTTTTTCATATCGGCGTTACGGGACCTAAGTTGATTTTATCATCAGGATCATTAATAAAAAAATAGAGAACGGGACCCTTTAGTGAACCGTCAAATCTTTCCAGATAGTGCATGACTTCGGGTGAACCGCCCAATTGCTTGCCTGTTGATTCGGCCGGCCCCGCATCCGCTATATCTGCGACAATCGCTCTCCCGTTGTTGGGGTTTACAACCAACATTTTTCTGTATTTATAAAAATCTCTATATTCTGCAAATCTGCTGTTAAAATCTTTGGATAAAAAAGTCGGAACGGCAATATAATATTTCTCCCTATCCTTATCTTTTTGAGTCGAGGCTTCTTTTGAAGGAGAAAAATAACTCCAGGCGCCAAGTCCCGGTGCCATACCCTGTTGCCAATAAAGCTCTGAGTCCTCATCCGAATCAAAATGACTGCTCAGATTATCTCCCGGATAACGGATCAGATGCTGCTCTGCCCCGATAAAGCCATAGCTTCTGTTCAATCTTTTACCTTCCAATTCAGGCGTAACCTTAATTCCGTAAGTTCTGGACAAGATATCGCAAATGTTTTGTTCTTCTTCCGCTTCAAGCGGTCTTACGTCTTTAGGTAAAATCTGAGCCAGATCCGATATCAAAAATGTTTTTTTGTCCAAATTCGGAATTGCCGGTTGAGTGGCGGCAATGGGCGCGGAAGGTAAAGTATTGGAAATTTGTCCGGTCAGAATCATTAGTCCCCCTAAAGAACCTGAAATTAATTGTCTGTAATTATTGGCCAACCATTCTAAAGATTCTCCGTGTTTGATCCAAAGATTCTTGGTTAAATTTTGATGCCTAGCTCTCCACCTGTCGCTCAGGCTTTTGTAGTGTGATTGAGTCATGGTAAATTCACCCTATTTTAATTCTACACTTTTATCCCTAAATACAGTATAGTGAAAATATGCTGGTTTTTGTAGTAATTATAATCCTAATACTAATAACGCTGATTTTCTATCTTATCTTGTCCCGGCGGGAAAAAGAAAAAATTGAGTTTTTCCATGTGATGGCGCATAGATTCAGATCTCCGATATCGATTATTAAATGGTATGCCGAATTATTGTCCGATAAATCAGTCGGAAGCCTAAACGATAAGCAGAAAGAATATTTTACCGAAATTGTAAATGCCAGTGAAAAATTAAATGAAACTATTGATTCTTTGGTTATTCTTCTTCAAATGCAATCCAACAATTTGACTTTAAAAATAGAAAAGGTTAATGCAAAAGATGTTTTTTCCCAAATTATTAGCAAGTTAAAATTCAAGATTGAAAGACATCAGCTTCATTTGCAGGAAATTTACCCTACTGACCGAGAAGTTACCCTTCAAACAGACTCAAGACTTTTGGGTATTGTTTTTCAAAATCTTCTCGAGAATGCAATCAGATATACTCCGGAAGACGGAAATATCAATATCAAAATAAATTTTTTAAATAATAAAATGCTGATTGAAATAAAGGATAACGGCTATGGAATTCCCAAGGAAAGGAAATCGCGAATATTGGCAGACTCTGTCAATTCCAAAGACATGAGTTTCAGTTTGTATCTAGTCAAATTAATCCTAAAAGAAATGCACGGACAAATTGACTTTAAATCGGAAGAAAATAAAGGAACAACATTCTCTTTCTCCCTGCCTGTATAGGTATTGCAAATAATTTTGGGCTAATCTACAATAAAGACAATGGATATAGACGGCAAAAAGATTTTGATAGTCGAAGACGAAGAGGCAATGCAAAAAGCTGTTTCGGAAGCCTTGGTAAACCAAGGATTTACAACCATTACGGCTGACGACGGAGAAGAAGGGCTATCGGCCTCCCTAAAAGAACATCCCGACCTTATCCTTCTTGATATCTTCATGCCGAAAATGGACGGATTGGTTATGCTTCAAAAGTTAAGGCTTGATGAGTGGGGCAAAACAGCTCCTGTTATCATTCTCACGAACGTAAATCCGAGTTCGAATTCCGTAATTAACTCCGTTCTTAAAGATGAACCTGCCTATTATTTGATAAAATCGGACGTAAAACTGGAAGGAATTGTTGATAAAGTCAAAGAAGTCCTCAGAATCCAAGACTAATTAGGATAGTGGCATTTCTTGTACTTCTTCCCGGAACCACACCAGCAGGGATCATTGCGGCCGAGTTTTTTTCCGTCCGTAGTGGACCTGGTTTTATTTATACCGGCATTTGTACCGGAAGTTTCGGAAATTCCCGTTGCTTCTCCGGCAGCTTGCTCAGCAACGTTTTGCGGACGAGCTTGAGGAGTCTGCTGTATTTGAATTTTATAGATTCTATGCGCTACTTCATCATCTATAGTCTGTATTAGCTGCTCAAACATCGCATACGCTTCATTCTTATACTCAACCAGCGGATCTCTTTGTCCGTAACCCCTAAGACCGATTCCGCCTCTTAAATTCTCTACCGCATCCAAATGATCCATCCAAAGGGTATCAATAACCGACAGCATGACATATCTCTCTATCTGACCCATCATTTCTTTTCCCAATTGTTTCTTTCGCTGCTCATAAATATCATGAGTTATGTTGGCCAAAAAGCCTATTTTTCCATCAGTTGTCCCGGCTGTTTCCAATTGTTTAACTAATTGTCTTTTGGAAGCATCATCAAAAGGAATTATGGTCGCAAACTCATTAACTATTTTTTCATCTGTTAACTTATCGTCGATTTGAACCGAATTGGAATTAACAAGGGCAGTTAAGGAAGAATCAATTTTTTCCATAATTTCAGTCTCTAAGGATTCTTTATTTTCCAAAATTATTCTCCGCCTTTTGTAAATTATCTCTCTTTGTTTATTTAAAACATCGTCATATTCGACAAGTTGTTTTCTGATATCAAAATTAAATCCTTCAACCTTTGTTTGGGCTTGTTCAATCGCTTTGGAAACAATCATGTGTTGCAGAGGAACATCTTCGGGCATATTAAATCGTGTCATGACTCCGGAGATTGTGTCTCCGCCGAAAAGCCTCATGATCTCATCATCAAGAGCAACAAAGAATCTCGAAGATCCCGGATCCCCCTGACGGCCGGATCTTCCCCGCAATTGATTGTCTATCCTTCTTGACTCATGCCTTTCGGTTCCGATAACATATAACCCGCCGAGTCCCACAACTTCATCATGTTCTTTCTGCCATTTTTTAAACTGATCAGAATTCTCCTTTGCAGAAGGTGTTTCTCCTCCCAAGATAATGTCGACTCCTCTTCCCGCCATATTGGTTGCAACAGTGACTGCACCCTTTTCTCCGGCTCTAGAAATTATTCTTGCTTCCTGCTCATGATTTTTTGCATTTAAAATTTCATGCTTTATTCCGCGTCTTCTTAAAAGTTCTGAGATTAATTCATTTTTATCGATTGACGTTGTTCCGACCAGAACGGGCTGTCCTGTTTTGTGGACCCTCTCTATTTCATTGGCAACTGCGGATAATTTGGCGCGTCCGCTTTTATAAACCAGGTCCTGTTCATCTTTCCTAATCATTAATTTATTGGTCGGGATTACGACAACCGAAAGATTATAAATTTTATGAAATTCTTGTGCCTCCGTCACGGCGGTTCCCGTCATTCCTGCCAATTTTTCGTACATTCTGAAATAATTTTGAAGGGACACGGTCGCCATTGTTTTTGATTCCCTCTGTATCGACACATTTTCTTTGGCTTCTATCGCCTGATGCAGTCCTTCGGAAAGCCTTCTGCCGATCATTAAACGTCCCGTAAATTCATCTACCAAAATTACCTGATTGTCCTTTACGATATAATCTTTCTCTCTCTTAAATAAAGTCCTGGCTTTTAGTGCCGCCTCCAAATGGTAAACGGTATTGAAATCTTTTTCATAAATATTATCTATTCCGTAAAGTTTTTCAATTTTTCCGATTCCGTGATCCGTCAAGTGAGCTGTTCTTAATTTTTCATCAATTTTATAATCAATATCGGAATTTAATTTATCAATTAAAGCAGCATATTCATAATATTTTTGAGTCGGAGATTCGTCGGGTGCGGAAATTATATGAGGAGTTCGCGCTTCATCAATAAGCACCGAGTCAACCTCATCGACAACCGCATAATAGTATCCTCTTTGCACGGTTTCCTCGATACTTTGGGCCATGTTATCTCTTAAGTAATCAAATCCGAATTCCGAATTTATTCCGTAAGTAACATCCGCCTGATAAGCTTCTTTCCTTGTAATCGGCTTTAGATGCGTGAGTCTTGGATCCTGAGCGTCTTTATTGACAAAATCAGGATCAAAAATAAAAGATTGCTCATTGATAATTGAAGAGACCGTAACGCCCAAAAGATTGAATATAGGACCCATCCAGCCGGCATCCCGGCGTGCCAGATAATCATTGACCGTAACAAGATGGGTTCCCTTGCCCGTTAAGCTATGCAAATAGAGAGCCGGAATTGAAGAAAGAGTTTTTCCTTCCCCTGTTTTTTGCTCCGCTATTTTTCCGTTAGCCAGTGTAATCCCCGCCATCAACTGAACGTCATAATGACGCTGACCGATGGATCTTCTTGATGCCTCCCTGACTAAGGCGAATGTTTCGGGCAATAAAAGGTCCAAAGATTCTCCCGAAGAAATTCTTTCTTTAAACTCTTTTGTTTTTTTGGGAAAATCCTTGTCTTTTAATTTTTTAAATTCTTCTTCAAACGAATTAATTTCTGAAACCACCGGTTTTAATTTATTTATTTCCTTTTCATTGGAATCAAAAAATTTATTGAAGATATCAAACATACTACTATTCTACCACAAAAAAATCCCGCACCGGTTATGGTGCGGGATACCAACTGATCAATTGGTAATACTCCAAATAGTTTACCAATTACTTCTTCTTTGCTTTCTTCGCTTTCTTCGCTTTCTTTTTAGCTGCCATGTAAATCACCTCCTTTTTTATAATTACTATTGATATCGTGAATAAAAAAATATAATTTGTCAAGTAAAATACTCTGCTTCAAAAATAATAGTTTGGGGCTTGAATAAAACAAAAAAAATGAAGGTCAATTCTTATTTATTTTTTATTTTTTGATATTATTTTTTCTTTATTTAAATATTTTTGTAAAATCTTAGGAATTAGAATGCTTCCGTCTTCCTGTTGATAATTTTCTAAAATTGCGACAATCGGTCTGGTTGAAAAAGCGGTTCCGTTTAAAATATTTACAAATTCCGTTTTATTTTGTTTTCTATATTTAATATTTAATCTTCTTGATTGGAAATCCGTAGTAGTCGAAGTTGATGTAACTTCTCTATATTTATTTTCCGAAGGAATCCATACTTCCAGATCATATTTTCTGGCAGCCGGAAAACCTAAATCCCCCGTGCACATCTTGACGACTTGATACGGAATTTTCAAGGATTGCAAAAGTTTTTCTTCTAAAGATAACAAATATTCATGCTCTTTATCGTCTTCTCCTTGTCCGACATACGAAACCATTTCGATTTTATCAAACTGATGGGCTCTTAAAATTCCTCTGGTATCTTTTCCGTAACTTCCCGCCTCTCTTCTAAAACAAGTAGAAAAACCGACATATCTTTTAGGCAGTTCTTTCTCTTCCAACACTTCATCCCTATGCATTGAAACAATTGACTGCTCCGATGTTCCGACCAGAACTAAATCATCTTTTTCAAGAATATACATATCTTCATCTCCGCCTTTTTCCATATAACCTAACCCCTTCATTACCTCTTTCTTAATTAAAACCGGAGGCAAAACAGGAATAAAACCCTCTTTCAGAAGAAGTTCGAAAGCAAGCTCCCTTAGTGCAAATTCCAGAAGGACTCCGTCGTTTTTTAAAAAATAAAATCTGGCTCCGGATATTTTCGATGCTCTTGAAACGTCAATAATGTCCAATTTTTCACCTAATTCCAAATGATCTTTCGGCTTAAAATCAAATTTAGCCGGTGTTCCTATTTTTCTCAGAACTTCATTTTCTGAATCGTTTTTTCCGATCTTTACATCGGGTTTTGCGGGATTGGGAATTTTAAGAAGTTCCATTTTCAACTCTTCTCCGACTGCTTTTAAGCCGTAATCTTGCTTTTCTAATTTTTCTTTTAATATTTTTCCTTTTTCTATCTGTTCCGCTGTCGGTTTACCTTTTATTGAACTTGTTAAGATGTTTCTTTCTTCCCGGAGTTTTTGAACGGAAACCGATAGCTCTTTGTACTTTTTGTCAATTTCAAAAATATGCTCAATATTTATATCGACATTTTTATCTTTTGCCGATTTTTGGATACTTTTTGGATTATTTCTGATTAAATTTACATCGATCATAATTTTAGAAATTAAAAATTAGAAATTAGGAATTTAAATTAAAACCCTAACTTCTTTATTATAGTAGGTTTTAATTTATTAATTGCTTTATATCTATGATTATATTCTTTTTCCTCCTCTTCGGTCAATTGATCTTCATGATAATATTTTTCTATTTGGGGCAGATAGAAAAATGAACGGTAAGGATAACCTTTCAATAATTTAAGATAGGGTTTTTCGGCAATAATTCCCTCAACTTCTCCGCTAACGCTCCAAACTTTGCCGTCAGGAAGAGCAAAGGAAATAACTGTTTTAAAAAATGCTTTCCTATTGTTATCCGGCAGTTCTTTTGAAATATTTATCATGTGGTTAACTATGTCCTGTTCCGTTGAATTTTCTCCAAGCCATCTTTTGCTTTTAACTCCGGGCGCGCCGCCCAGAGCCGCTATTTCCAGCCCTCCGTCATCCGCAATTGCGGGCAGATTGCTTTTTTTGGCATAAAAAAGGGCTTTAATTCGCGAATTTTCTAAATAACTGCCTCCGGTCTCCTCAACATCATCCTTAATGTCTACGTCTTTAAGGGAGACAATTTCAACCGGCAGGTCCGAAAGAAAGCGGGAAATTTCTTTAAGTTTTCCGATATTTGTCGTAGCAACCAGAAGCTTTTTCATTCTTTGCGGAGATTGGGAAAAAGGACTATTTCTTTTATCGCCCATTTGTTGGTAAAAAACATGACTAACCTGTCAATACCGATTCCGATTCCACCCAGAGGAGGCATTCCGTATTCCATTGCCGTTAAGAAATCTTCGTCAACCCGTTGCGCTTCTTCCTTGTCTAATCTTTCTGCCCTCAAGTCTTGCTTTAATCTTTCCCGCTGCACTTGCGGATCAGTTAACTCGCTCCATCCGTCACAGATTTCCTTTCCGCCGATATACCCTTCAAACCTTTCAACCCACCCGGGTTTATTTCTATGGGGTTTTGATAACGGGCTTACATCTTGAGGATAGTCGATAATCCAAGTCGGTTCTTTCAAAAGCTCAGGAATTTTATGTTCGAATATCGCAAAAATAAGTTGTCCCCTTGTTTCTTTTCCCAATAATTTCATTCCCGGACAATTATTTTTGGCATATAATCTTAGGCTTTCTGCTGTTTCTTTTTCCACATCCAGTCCCAATTTTTTTTTCATAATAACCGACATTTCTATTCTTGGCCATTTTTCTCCGATATCTATTTTTTGATCTCCGACCGTAAGAGTAGCGTGTCCATACAGTTTTTTCGCTAAATGTTTAAATAAGCCTTCCGCTACATCCATTACTCTTTGATAATCCGCATAGGCCTCATACCATTCAATCATTGTAAATTCGGGAAAATGAGTGTGATCTATTCCCTCATTACGGAAATCTTTACAAATTTCATAGACTCTTTCGTATCCTCCGATAACCAGACGTTTTAAATAAAGCTCATCTGCAATTCTTAAATACATGTCGCTACTCAAGGCGTTTACGTGTGTTTTGAAGGGTTTGGCGTTAGCGCCGCCATAAAGCGGTTGAAGTGTCGGTGTTTCTACTTCCCAAAAACCCAGATTATCAAGATATTCCCGAACTCCGCTGATTAGTTTAGTCCTGTTGTTAAAATGCGTTCTGATTTCTGGATTAATTAAAAGATCAAGATAACGCTGGCGGTAACGGACCTCCGTATCTTTTAAACCGAAGAACTCGCTTGGCAAAGGCAAAAGTGATTTTGTTAACAAAACATAAGACGTCGGGGCAACGGAAATTTCTCCTGCTGTCGTCTTGATTACTTCACCCTCGACGCCCAGATAATCTCCGATATCTAAAAGTTTAAGATTTTTATAATTTTCACCGAGAAGTTTTTTTTGAAAGAAAATTTGAATTTTTCCGGTCTCATCCTTTAGGTCTGCAAAGGCAATGTTTCCGTGCTCTCTGTAGGAGAAAATTTTACCCGCAGTTTTAACAATTTTACCCTCACTTTTCAGACAGTCTTTAATCGTATTTTTTTTATCAAAAGATGCCGGATAGGGATTCCAACCCAAATCTTTTATCTTTTCCAGCTTTTCAAGTCGTACTTTTCTAAAATCTGTATCTTGCATACTACCATTATACAGAGTGTCAGTTAAAATTTCAGCAGATTTTTGGAGATAGGTATTATTTTATGTCAATAACCGAGTAGGTAATTTTTCCGGCAGGAGCTTGCACTTGAACTTTTTCTCCTATTTTTTTACCTATTAAAACCTTACCGAGGGGAGATTCATGCGAGATCTTTCTGTTGGTAGGATCCGCTTCCCACTCTCCGACAACCGTAAAAACCTCTTTTTTACCGTCATTATGAAGCGTAACTGTCGAACCTAACTTAATTGCATGATTGGCAGCCTTAACATCTCTGATAACGACCGCCTGCTTAAGAATAACCTCCAATTCATCAATTCTTCCGTCAATAAAGGTCAATTCTTCCCGCGCCGCTACATATTCCGCATTCTCTGCGAGATCTCCCATGTTTCGAGCCTGTGTAACACGCGCCAAAACATCCGGTCTTTTTGTCTTAATTAGTTCATCATATTCTTTTTTGAGCTCAGCCAGACCTTCTTTTGTTAAGTATATTTTTTTGTTGTTATCCATAATAAGCTCCTAATTACAAATAAATCCCTCTGCTATGAAATTTGAGGGATAGTATGGAAAATATATAGGAAATCCAAAATTTTGTCAATAACCTCTAGTATTAGTTATATAGGCCTAAATTTTGACACCAAATCATAGGCCTGCTCTTTGCTGCTTTCTGAAACTGATATTTTTACTGTGCCTACATTTGGCTGACCGTAATAAATAATTGTTCCCAGAGGCGCCACCAGAATTAAGGGCAAAACGGCCAGATCTTCTTCCCCGATTACATTCAAAACCGTTCTTCTCTCAAAGCCCGATTTAATAATCTCTGATACTTTTAAAAAAAGGTCGTGGGCTATATAACCTGCGGGGTTTTTTACGGATATAATCTTTTCGTCTCCTGAAAAACCCAGATCTGAAAAAGAAAATGGGGTTTCTTTCCGCGCAATTTTAAAATCTATAACGGAAAGCTTCTGATTAAAGGCTAACTTATTCAGTATTTTTGTTGTCACATCCCCGACAGAAATGATTATATCTAATTGGTCTTGCGGTTTTAAAAAATCGCGATCTAAAAGACCAAAAGGCTTTTTCAATTCCCTTCTTAATTCTTCAGGAAGAGCTAAATCTCTCTTAAGCCATAACGGCTTTACATAAAGCTTACCCTGTCTATCTATTTCTCCTTTTCTAATTCTTTCCGACGAAATAGGCTTTCCGTCCTCAGCACAGACAGAGGAAGCGACAAAAATTTTAAGAGGAGGCAAATTCAAATTTGCTCTTTCTTGATTAATAATTTCTGCTCCTTTTTTAGTATCATCCGATACGACAATAGCATCAATTAACAGATCTTTAGAAAGAGTCGGACCGAGAAAATCATCTATTTTTACCAGCTTTACCTTATCTGAAATTTTTTGTGATTTTATAAACTCCGAAACCGACTGTTCTCTTTTTCTGAAAGATTCAATAAATCTGGAGTTTTTAATTTTGGATTTAGAATGCAGAATATAAGAATCGCCGGTTATGCCTATTATTATATTTTTTCCCAATGAAAAAGCATATTCCAAAAACTTTTTGTGTCCTTCGTGGAAATGATCAAATGTTCCTCCACAAACAATTAAATTATTGGCCATATTGTCTTAATGTTTGTGAAACTCCCTGAGAGAGAGTTTTTGCGGCATCTTGAGGGGAAGAATTGCTTTGCAATATGGAAGTTACCGCCGTATTCAAATAGCTGTTCATTTTGGAATTTAATCCGTTATCATAAGTTCCGTCAACAAAATAAGAAGAAACTGCAGACGGCGCACTGACAACGAACGGATAAGCAATGGAATTACTTAGGCCGGATGCCAAGTCCACCCTGGCATACGGTTCACCAAAATTTCTTGTTTTTGCTTCTTCCGCGAATAATTTTTGCGCTGTCTCTTTCGAAATCAAGTATTGCATGAAAAGAAGCGCCTCCTGTTGATGCTTGCTTTTACTGGAAATTCCTTGCGCCCAATAACTGGCGACCGTCATGCTCTGTCCGGGAAGACCGGGAACAGGATAGATATCAAACAAAAGATTGGGATTAATAGATTTTATCGTGAAAAAATCCCAAGAATAACCGAAATACATAGCCAATGAACCTGAAGCAAAGGCTTTGATCGATTCATCAAGAGTATCGTCCCAAACATTTCCGTTGGATGATGCGAATGAGGTGTAAAAATTCAAAGCATCGCTTACGGCAAGCGGATTGGAGGACATATTGTTCAAATTGACCCCGTCCTGAACAAATAGTAGCGACATTATGTCGGGCGCATGAGTAATATTGTCGAATGTGCCCATTGCCGCGCCTGCTGTCTTTATGCTATTTTTATCGTCTTTAACCGTTAGTTGCCTTGCGTAATTCATGAACTCTATCCATGTTTCGGGAGCTTTAAGACCGGCTGCCTGAAAAAGATTTCTGTTTATAAAAAGATTCAGGGTGTCAATCTCCGAAGGCACACCGTAAATAGCTCCATTTCTCACCAAATCCGTTTTTACAACAGGATAATAATTTTTAGAGAAATCATCTTTTGAAATTACGCTGCTGGGAAGAGGCAAAAGTAAACCTGAAAGCTCAGGCAGCCAAGTATTATGAAAACTGAATATATCCGGACCGTTACCGTTATTTGATCTTGTTATAAATCTGTCTCTGTATTGATCCAAATCTTGCTTTGAGTATTCTATTTTAATATTCGGATGCGCTACTTCAAAATCTGAGATAATCGGAGCAACTGTCGAAGGGTCCTCCAAGACGCCCCAATAGACTAGGGTTACCTGATTAATTTTGCTGGGAAAAAACTTAGGCAGAACCGTATTGTAAATTACGGAAATAATACCGAAAACAATGATTATGCCTAATAAAATTTTTAAAGCTTTAAAGAGCTTTGAGGGAGGAGGAGCGCTGGGTAGTTCCGCAGGCGGCGGAAAATTAACCGGATTTTCCGGCGGCATTTCAGGCTGAACGCCTGCTTCGCTTTGGAATGCACCGACGGGCTTGAAGATATCATTTTCATCCATATTCAGTATTTAGTATAATATGTCAGTTATAGTATATCAAATGAAGCAAACTAAAAAGCCACAAAACTTAAAAAAGGATATTCTGCACGCTTTAAAAGTTTTTTTTTGGTTTATGACCGGGGCCGTACTTGCGGCGCTTCTGTTCGCAAGTTTCGCACTCATAATTTACCAGAAAATTAACTCTGATGTTGCCTATCCGGGAATTACTGTCGGCAATATCGATGTCGGAAAATACACTCAAAAACAAATTCAGGATTTGTTTGTCAAAAAAAACGATACCATAAAAGGCATGAATGTCACTTTTACGCTTGATTCGATGATTGCCACTGTTTCGGCCAAAAATTTGGGAATTGGTTATGATCAAAATCTTATTGCACAACAAGCAATAAGTTTGGGAAGATCTGACGATTTTCTCTCCAATATGAGTATAATTTTCCAAGCATATTTTTACGGACTAACCTTACGGCCTTCGTACCGTTATTCCGAAGATGTCTTGGATAAAGCTCTTGTGCCCATTGTTGAGAAAACAAACAAGGAGCCCGTTGATGCACTTTTTAATTTTCAAAACGGAAAAGTTGTGGCATTCAAACCGTCCGAAGAAGGAAAAATGATCGACATGGAACAACTCAAGGAAGATTTAATTTCTAAGTTAGAAAAAATATTGTCAGGGCAAAAATCTCAAGAATTAATCATTCCTCTTACCGTCAAGATTATTTTGCCGAAAATAACTACGGATAAGGCCAACAATTTAGGTATAAAAGAATTGATCGGTAAGGGAACTTCCCTTTTTCAGCATTCAATATCAAGCAGAATTTTCAACATTACTCTTGCCGCATCAAGAATAAACGGGGCATTGATTGCTCCGAATGAAACATTCTCTTTTGACAAGGCTTTGGGAGACGTTTCCGCTTTCACGGGGTATCAGCAGGCTTATGTCATACAAAACGGCAAAACAGTGCTTGGCGACGGAGGAGGAATTTGTCAGGTATCCACTACTTTTTTCAGGGCGCTTCTTAATGCGGGTTTACCGATCACGGAAAGACACGCGCACGCTTATAGGGTCGGCTATTATGAAGAAGACAGCTTGCCGGGGTTGGATGCTACTGTTTTTGTTCCGAGCGTTGATTTGAAATTCAAAAACGATACCGGCAATTACATACTTGTTCAAACCCAAATCGATCCTGAGATACTGCGTCTTTCTGTTTTTCTTTACGGAGCCTCAGACGGAAGAACGGTTACCCTAACCTCATCGGTTGTCACCAACAGGATTGCGCATCCTCCTGATTTATATCAAGATGATCCCGGTTTACCTAAAGGTGTAATAAAACAAATAGATTTTAGCGCAGACGGAGCTACGGTTTCTTTCAGTAGAAATGTGACCAAAAACGGTAAGAGAATTATTTCCGAAAACTTTGTTTCAGATTATGCCCCTTGGCAATCGATTTATCTTCGGGGAACAAAAGAATGAATAAAATCTTAAGCATACAACAAGGGATAAAAACTGCGCGGGAATTGAAAAAACAAAACAAAACTATCGTGGTCGCAGGAGGATTTTTTGATATTTTACATCTCGGCCACATTAAATTTCTTGAAGAGGCAAAAAAACACGGTGACTACCTGTTTGTACTATTGGAAGAAGATATTAAGGCCACGAAGCAAAAAGGCAAGACAAGACCGATAAATTCGCAGAAGAATCGGGCAGAAATCTTATCCGCTCTTGAAAGTATTGACTACATAATAATGCTTAAGAATATGACAAATGACCGAATCTATGATAATATCATGGTCGGAATACGACCCGATATAATTGCCACCACATATAAAGACCCTTATGTGAAACACAAGATAAGACAGGCAAAATTAATTCAAGGCAAGGTTGTCTATGTAATCAAAAGAATTGAAGATCGCTCGACAACAAGATATGTTAAATTAATTAAAAAATAGACAAATGAAAAAAGTATTACTTACATTCTTTATTCTCTTAATTGTCGTCGCGGGAGTGTACTATACCAAAAACTACGCGAAAAGCGGTCAGGTATTGTCAATTTTCACAAAACCGGCAACGGTAACCATAGATAATCAAAGCTTTAATGTCTCTATCGCCAGATCCGAAAAAGAACATGAAGTCGGCTTGTCCGGAACGAAATCATTAGATCAAAATCAAGGGATGATATTCCTATTCAATAATCCCGGCTATTATTCTTTCTGGATGAAAGACATGAAGTTCCCCATTGACATAATTTTCATAAATAACGATCAAATCGTTACTATATATAATGATGCGCCAACCGTGCAGGGGCAGGAAAATTTAATTGCATACCCTCCCACTCAGATGGTGGACAAAGTCTTGGAAATTCAGGCCGGGCTTTCTGAAAAATATAATTTCAAGATTGGCGACAAGGTGAAATATGAAAATCTTGGCAATTGAAACAAGCTGTGATGAAACTTCAGCCGCGGTAGTCTCAAAAAATTCCCGACAAGATCACGTTAAAGTTTTGTCAAACGTCATCTCATCTTCCCTGGTGTTTCATTCAAAAACCGGCGGAATTATTCCCGATGTGGCAGCCCGTGAACAATTAAAATATATTATTCCCGTAATACAACAGGCAATCGAAAATTCCAAATCGAGAATTGAAGACCTAGACGCAATTGCGGTCACTCAGGGCCCCGGACTGATCGGTTCACTTTTAATCGGAGTTGAAGCCGCCAAAACCCTCTCTTATCTTTGGAAAAAACCCATAATACCCGTCAATCATCTGTTCGGGCACATCTATGCCAATTTTGTCGATCCGAAGAATAAGATTGGATTTCCGGCTCTTGCTTTGCTTGTCTCGGGCGGACATACGGATTTGGTTCTGGTAAAAAGCCATGATAATTTTAAATGGCTGGGCGGAACCCGTGACGATGCGGCGGGAGAAGCATATGACAAAATCGGGAGGCTCTTGAATCTTCCTTATCCTGCAGGTCCAGCCATAGAGAATCTGGCTAAAAAGGGAGATGAAAAGGCTTTTAATTTCCCCCGCCCGATGATCGGATCAAAGGATTTCGATTTCTCGTTTTCAGGACTCAAAGCGGCAGTTTGGCGTGAAACAAAAAAGATAGGACGGCTTGATGATAAGACAATCGCCGACATCTCCACTTGTGTACAGAAATCAATTATCGAAGTCTTGGTCAGGAAGACCATTAAGGCGGCAAAAGAGACAAAAGCAAAATCTATCCTTCTGGGAGGAGGGGTTGCCGCAAATCAAAAGCTAAGAGATGAAATCAGATTACAAATTAAAAATTCAAAATTGAAGATTTCTTTTTTCTTCCCCGAAAAGATTTTATGCACGGACAACGCCGCGATGATCGGAGCTTATGCTGCCTTCCATCCGGAGAAAAAATTATGGAGCGAAGTCTACGCAAATCCTGAGCTTTACTTTCAATAAAATAATAAAATGCAAATAATATTAATCTTATTAATCCTTATTGTCCTTGGGACTTTCATTTATACTTTCTATGAGTTCCGCTTCAATCTTAGACCCCAAAAGAACCCCGATAAGCCTTTGGTAGATACTAACCTAAAGATTATCAAAAAATACCTAAGGACTTCCGACGGTCTAAGGATCTCCTCATGGTATATCCCGGTAAAAAATCCTAAAGCGGTCATTATCCTTATCCACGGGTACAAAAAAATTGATGAAGATAAGATTCGCCTTCTTCCTCATGCAGAATATTTAAATTCCGCGGGATATTCTGTAATCTTAATTGATTTGAGATCTTTCGGAAAAAGTGAAGGAAACAAAACGTCTCTGGGGATTCAGGAATGGAAGGACGTTGAAGCCGCCTATGATTATGCAAAATCCCTTCCGGAAAACAAAAATAAAAAAATCGGATTTTACGGTAAATCGATGGGCGGCGTAACCGCAATTATTACCCGTGCCTTAACCGGTAAGGGAGATTTCATAATTGCCCTTACTCCATACGCAAGTTTTGGGGGTTTATTTAATTTTCAGCTCAAGCAAAAAGGTTATTATATTCCTATTTTTTTGCCGCTACTCCATCTCGCCGGTTTATTTGAATTCGGATTTGGCTTTGAAAGATATGCACCTATAAATTTGATTAAAAAAATAAAAGCCCCGGTATTTATAGCGGGCGCAAAATACGACGATATGGTGCCGAAAATAGACGCTAAACGTTTATTCAATAAAGCAAACGGTCCCAAAGAGTTTTGGGAAGCTCCGACTGATCATGACGAAATTTTCAGACACAACCCCGAAGAATTTAAGAAAAAAATCTTAGCCTTTTTATCAAGATACGCGTAGATCTTCCTGCTGGTTAGATTTCTGCATGATAGATTCCGGAAACCTTCTGACAAATACCAATATTTCCTCTGTTGATTTTTCCGGCCATCTCATTCTCATGTATCTAATTTTTGCTTCCGGATGACGCAATACTTCCTTTCGCATTTTTAAAGATTAAGCTTACTTACTGGCAATGAAGCTGGGCTCTGCAGGCATCTCTCCCCGATCCCGCGGGTATTTTGTCGCAAACAGAACAATAAGACGAGGGGTTTGTCCCTACGCTTGATGATGGAGTACCAACGCCCGGTGAAGACGGTACTGCCGGCAATGTAGTTGTCATAAACGAGATACCGGAAGGAAGAGTAAATAGAGTATCGTCTCCAGCCCATCCCTGACAAGTATAGGCAAATGCCTGATTGATATCCGGAGTCTGACTGTTTACGGGAGCGTTTGTAGGCTGTTCCTGGTTTACCGCCATCTTAATTCCATTATTGCTTAAGTCTGTCCAGACGTAGAAATATCCGCCGTCAATAATCATATGCCCTGCTACTTTAGACTGTCCCGAAGTCGAAACAAAATCCCCTCTCATCTTGCCGTTAGCGACATATATCGTTCCTGTGACCGCTGTTGACTGATGGTCATAAGAATATGTGCATTTTTGCGATTTTCCGGAAGTTAACAGGCTTTTTAGCGTCCCCTGAGCTGTTGTTTGGGAATTAGAAGTTGCAGGCTTATTTTCAGAGGTAACCACCTTATTAATGGGCTGGGATGGTTTTTTCATCGCCGAATAAGCGAAAAAACCTACTATGATCAGTATTAAAATTCCTCCAACTATAGCTACATTTTTATTCATCCAAGCTAAAAATAGCACAATAAGAGCATAAATGCAATAGGATAATTAAACCTCTTGATTTTAATTAAAATACGGGCTATAGTTTAAATTAATGAGCGTAGAGCAAGCTTTCAGGGCCGTTATAGAAGCAGAGATAAATGATCCTACCATTCAAAGCCCCATAGACAGTTTATCTTCCGTAAAAAAAATGAAAAGAGCAGCAGAAGACGCAAATACATCCCAGCCAAAAGCCGATATACAGATAGTTGCGCATCATTATCCAAACGGATACGTTCAGCATGCGTTACAAATAGGAGAATTTATCTGTAATCCTTTCAGAGAACCCGGAATTCCTTTATATAACGGCCCAAAAAAAGGTGCCCCAGGATTTCTCCCGGAGATGAAACCGATATAAGATTCCGTAGTTGTTTTAATATAATTTCATTTTGAAAAAGTGGTAGAATAATTAGGTGCAAACGGAGTTTTTTATTATTGGAATTTTAATCCTTTTAGGCTTCGGTATTACCGTTTATTTTTTAAATGATAAAATTTCCAAACTCCAAGACAATAAGCCGGACGCCTCACTTCTGGAATGGCTCAAAACAATGCAATCCAGCATAGATTCCTCGTCCATTCATATGGTCAAAACCCTGCAAGAAAATTCAAAACAATTAAATGACCGTTTGGACAAAGCAGCCAGCGTGATTAAAGACGTTGGGCACGAAGTTGGACAAATGAGTGAAATTGGGCGAAGCATGAAAGAGCTTCAGGATTTTCTGAAAAGCCCGAAACTTCGAGGGAATATCGGAGAACAGGTTTTAAAGGATTTAATTTCTCAAATGTTTCCCAAAAATAGTTTTCATATTCAGTATCAATTTAAGTCAGGCGAGAGAGTGGACGCGGCAATTCAGACCGATGCCGGAATTTTACCGATTGACTCTAAATTCCCGATGGAAAATTTTCAAAAAATGGCCAAAGCCGAAAATAACCTTGACAAAAATTTGTTTGAAAAAGACTTTGCCAGAGACGTCAAAAAACATATCTCTTCAATTGCTCAAAAATATATTTTGCCCGAAGAGGGAACGATGGACTTTGCCCTAATGTATGTACCTAGTGAATCTGTCTATTACGAACTGGTCAACATGCTGGATATCATGGATTTCGCAAAGCAATCACGGGTATACATCGTCTCCCCAACCACTCTGTATGCTCATCTTCAAACAATCCTTTTGGCTTTTGAAGGCAAGAAAATAGAATCCAGATCGCGGGATCTTTTTAAAATGCTTAGAGCACTGCAAGTTGATTTTAATAAAGTTGAAGAAAATATGCTGGTCCTAGGAAAACACATAAATAATGCTTCCTCACAATTTGCCAACGTCAATACCGGCTTTACCCAAATCGGGCAAAAGATAAACTCGACTAAAAGTCTTGAAGATTAAATATAACCCTTGCAACTTTGTGTTAGAATAGCCGCATGGCAGACAATAAGATTTTAAATCCTCAACAAATTGCCGCTATCAAACACCTTAAAGGCCCGCTCTTAATTATCGCCGGTGCGGGAACGGGCAAAACTACGGTAATAACCGAGAGGATAAAATATCTGATTCTTGAAAAAAATGTGCTCCCCTCACAAATTTTGGCTTTAACTTTTACCGATAAGGCCGCGCGGGAAATGGAAGAACGCGTAGACGTGTCCATGCCTTACGGATATACCCAGATGTGGATTTCGACTTTCCATGCTTTTTGCGACAGGATTCTGCGTAATGACGCACACGCGATAGGACTTGATCCGGGATACCGGCTGATATCGGAGGCCGAGGCAGTATTGCTTCTTAAGCAGAATATCTTCAACATGGGACTTGATATTTTCAGGCCTCTGGGAAATCCTACGAAATTTTTGAATGCACTCTTGACTCACTTTTCAAGACTTAAAGACGAAGATGTGTCCCCTGAAGAATACCTTCGGTGGGCAAAAAAACAGAAATCAACGGAGGAAAATGCGGAATATTTGGAATTGGCAAATTCTTACAAAAAATACGAACAATTAAAAATTAAAGAATCCGTTATGGATTTTTCCGATCTTATTTCCAACACTTTGTTATTGTTCCGGGAAAGAAAAAACGTCCTGCGGAAATACCAAAAACAATTTAAATATATTTTAGTTGACGAATTTCAGGACACTAATTATGCGCAAAATGAATTGGCAATTTTATTGGCGGGTCATGACAAAAATATTGCAGTTGTAGCAGATGACGATCAATCAATTTATAGATTCAGAGGAGCCGCGGTTTCAAATGTTCTGCAATTCAAGAAAAGCTTCGAGAACGCTAAAGTTATAACTTTAAATAATAATTACCGGTCGACCCAAACAATTTTGGATGCGAGCTACAGACTGATTCAGCATAATAATCCAAATAGACTTGAAATTGTCGAAGGTATCGATAAGAAACTTAAAAGTCGTTCCATTAAAGCCAAAAAGGAAATCGAACTGATTCACGAAACAAGAAGCGAGGATGAGGCTGATAAAATTGCGGGAAAGATCAAGGAACTAACTGAAAAAAAATATCAATACAAGGATATTGCTATATTAGTTAGGGCAAACAATCATGCCTCTTCAATTACTACCGCTTTACAAAGACATCGGATTCCTTTTCAATTTTTGGGACCGGGATACCTTTTTCAGCAAGAAGAAATAAAAGACTTAATCGCTTACCTTTCGTTCTTGACCAATCTTTCTGATTCCGTTTCGCTTTTCAGAGTTTTATCTATGGATATCTTCAAAATTCCATACATTGAACTTAATTATCTTTTGAATTTTGCTAAAAGGAAAAATCTGACTCTTTTTGAAGCCCTGGATGATCTTGACCAATCTTTTTTAAAACCGGAAACGCAACAAAAACTTAAAGACTTCAGGGGTATGGCAATTAGACACTTAGAAAAAAGCAGGAAAGATACCGGCGGACAGATTCTCTACTACTTCCTGGTTGACTCAAAATTATTTGAAACGCTCAACTCTACCGATTCGGTCAGAGAGGAACGCAGGGTTCAAAATATTGCCAAATTTTTTGACCGAATTAAAAGCTTCGAAACCGAACATTTTGACAGTAATGTTTTTATTCTCTATGAATGGCTTAATTTAATGCTCCAAATGGGAGATAGCCCTACTGCGGCAGATGTAGATGTAAAAGACAGAAATGTCGTTAATATTTTAACCGTACATTCTTCAAAGGGACTAGAATTTAAAGTTGTATTTATGGTAAATCTTGTGACCGACCGTTTTCCGTCAAGGGAAAGGAGTGAAAAAATTCCCCTCCCGGAAGGAATTCTCAAAGAAAATGTTTCCTCCGACCGAGATTTCCATCTGGAAGAAGAAAGAAGACTTTTTTATGTCGGCATGACCAGGGCCGAAGAGAGACTGTATTTTACCGCTTCTGATTATTACGCAACGGCAAAACGCCCCAGAAAATTGTCTCCTTTTGTTTATGAAGCTCTTCCCGAATTGCAAAAACCGGAAAAGACAGAAAACAAAGTACAACAACTGTCTTTACCTGAAGTCCTTTCCGCTTATCAGGAAACAAGCGAAACAAAAGAGGAAAAACTTCCGTTTAAAGTTACCTATATTACCTTTTCAAATCTGCAGATGTTTGACATTTGTCCGCTGCATTATAAAGCAAAGGTTATTTTTAATCTTCCCACCCCGACCGCCGCCGTTCAAAGTTTCGGTATTTCCATACACAACACTCTGTATAATTTTTACAAACAGATTTCCGAGGGAAAAACTCCGTCATTAAAACACCTATTGAATCTGTTAAAACAGGAGTGGATTTCCGAAGGCTATGACGGTAAAAAGCATGAGGCAGAACGCTTAGAACAGGGAATTAAAATCCTAAGAGAATTTTATAAAAATGAGATTAAAACTTTCAAAAAACCTTTGGGACTTGAACTGCCATTCTCTTTCGTCTTGAAAAACGGAGTTAAAGTTTTTGGCAAAATTGACCGCATAGATAAAAAGGGTAAAGGAGTTGAGATAATCGATTATAAAACAGGTGCTGATAATCCGAAGGCCGACAAAGCCCACAAGCTACAGCTGGCCATGTATGCCTTAGCTGCCACAAGAGTGAATGACGAAGTTCTCAATCGGCGTCCGGAAGATATTACTTTAACTCTTCATTTCTTGGAGGGTAATACGAAAAAATCGATGATCTTTAAACAGGAAGATCTAGATCAACTGGAAAACGATCTGATTGAAAAAATTACGGAAATCGAAAAAAGTGACTTCAAATGCAGCAAAAACGTTCTCTGTCTTAACTGCGAATATAAAATTTTATGTTCTGCGAACTAAAATCTATCCTGAGCGAAGTCGAATGGACAAGATCCTCTGTTCGGCCTGAAGAAATCGTTGCTTCTCAAGCTTAAACTGCTTATAATCAATTTCTAAAATGACTAACGAAACGAGCCCTCTATTTAGAATGGTAAATCTGAGAAAAAAGTCTTTTATTAAGGAATCGCATCCCCAATATTACATTGCAGATAGAGGAATGGAAAAATATCTGAAAGAATTACCAGATTTCCAAGGGAGAGACATTAAAGGTCATATCTTAAACCGCGTAAACAAAAATGAGAAGGTTTCAATTCTTGATGTAGGGTGCGGGGCAGGAGCGTTTTTAATAGATGCTTTTAAATTAAATCCCCAATATGTTCAAGTATCCGGAATAACTGCATTTGATTATCGGAGCATGCTCTATCCAAGCGAACAAAAAATAGCACTTAAACACGTTGAATATCGTATCGCAGATGCTCAAAAAATTAAAGAAGTTTTTGAGGGAAAGAGATTTGATTTTATTGTTTCCGTTTGGGCGCTGGGGTACATCGGAGACCCGCTAAATGTGTTGAGAAAATGCTACAGTCTATTAAATACGAACGGAGTCCTCTTTATAGACAAAATGTTTGACAGGGTATTTCCGGAAGATGCACGGAAACTTCAAGACTACTGGACAGAGCGAGGAATAAAAAGTGAATTTCGTTCTTTCACAGATTTTTCTCTTGCAGTCAAAAAAAACGACAGAATTAAAAAACTACCCCTACCATTTGGCTATAGCACAGAAGATAATTATTATAAATTTAATGGTGAATATAAATTGCTGGAAGTAGACGAAGAAAATATTATTTCAAGTGCAAATTACCCACAAAAAATGCTCTAGGAAAAAAGTAAGCCAGATTCTGTTTTATTCCGAATCTATCTCGTTTGTGATAATTAGTCACTAACGCCAAGTTTGACTTGGTGCCTTTCTTTGATGCTCCCGTAAAGATGGTAATCGTCCGCCTTGCGACGAGACTGCGCATCGTTCGAAAGTTGCAGCAGGTAGGATTGTCGCGTTTCACTCCCGCTCGTCTCTGTTACTCTCAAGTTTTGTTAATTCAAAACTTGTTTTAACTGCACATGCGGGCAAACAGTTAAGCACTAGCGCTTTCGCGTCGGGGCTTATGCCCCATCCCCGTCTTTACGCCTGTCTGGACTTTCCTCTCCCCTTCGCACAAGGCTATAGGGGAGTAACGGATCTTCTTCCTAGAGCAGGGGTATTGTAGTACATTGAGGGATCAAAGGCAAACCGCAGAAAGACTATTTCTCTCCTTTGCCTATTTTTTCAAGAGAGAATTCAAGAAGAATACGGATTATCCCGACCACAGGAACAGCCAGAATAACCCCCAACGTTCCGTAAATATGCTGTCCGGCCAAAACTGCAAAAAGTATGATCAAAGGATGAAGTTTTACAATTCTTCCCATAACTGCCGGCGCCACAAAGTAATCCTGAATTTGACGGATGATGAAATAAATTATGGCCACAACGACTGCCCCCTGTAGAGGCCCTAGCCCAAACGACAAACTACTACTTGAGAAAGCGATTAAAACAGCTATCGCTCCTGCAAAAATCGGACCGATGATCGGAACTATCTCAACAAAGCCTGAAAAAATCGCCAAAATGAGAGCGAATCTGATGCCCACAATCGAAAGCGCCAAATATAAAACAAGCGAAACCAAGAAAATCATAAATACCTGACCCCTCAAATACCCGCCAAGCACATTGTTAATTTTTGAGAATAACAAGCTTATATCACTTTTATATTTCCCAGGGATACTATTCAGGAAACTTTTGAACATTAACTCTCCGTCTTTGAGAAAATAGAATCCGGCAAAAATAAAGATGAAGAAGCCGATTATTGTTGTTAATGCTCTGGGGAAAAAAGTAAACACCGAACTTGAAGATATTGCTTTAGGTTTTTCTATGAAGGCAAACGTTTCTTGTGCTGCCGGTTTGATCCAGGCAGGCAAATTGTTTATTTGATTTTCCGAAGCCTCTGGCACTCCGTTTAGAAAACCTTTGAGTTCGGAAGATTCATTTGTGAGTTGTTTGGTTAAATTTATCCCTAAAGAAACCAACAAAAATACAATCAGAGAATAAATAATAACTATAGAAATGCTTCTGGGAAGCTTAATATAACGATAGGAGAAATTGATAACCGGATTAAAAATATAGGCAAATATTATTGCCAAAACAAAAGGAGTTAAGATAGCCCTTTCAGTGTACAAAAGGAACGCTACAATAACCGTCAAAAAGACAAAAAAAGCTGTTCTCAAATTGATAGTCATATTCTCTGTTCTATCAATTCTATCTTACCACTTTTTTAAGAGTCTTACCCGGAGTAAATCCGGGAGCCTTTCTTGCTGCTATGGTTATTTTTTCTCCGGTCTTCGGATTTCGACCTACTCTTTGAACTCTTTGTCGAACAGAAAAAGTTCCAAATCCTGTTATAACTACTTTTTCTCCCCGTTTCAAAGCGTCTCTAATAGAGTTAATAACTGCTTGAACGGCATCTCTTGATGCTTTGTTGGTCAAGTTTGCTTTTTTAGCAACAACTTCTATTAATTCTCTTTTTGTCATCTATTATCTCACCCCTTTCCGGGCAAAA
>Ga0182027_10002683_pt1 | contig 28617 bp, 21 predicted proteins | sample 712E1DmetaG_FD_121300 | JGI IMG/M metagenome (GOLD analysis project Ga0182027, IMG submission 121300) | Permafrost microbial communities from Stordalen Mire, Sweden - 712E1D metaG (Illumina Assembly) | ecosystem: Environmental > Terrestrial > Soil > Wetlands > Permafrost | place: Sweden...
CGCTTCAGTCAACCAAAGAACATTGCTGGCCAGCCAACCGCTTTCATCCTAAAAGCTTTTCCTTTTTCCGCACAGATTCCGCCGATTTTTTCTGCTTTAGCCACGAAATTCCTCGAATATCCCTCGGCAGACGTTCAAGCCAGAACTCGGCGCTGCAAAACAGCTTGGCCGTAAAATGTTCCGGCCACCGTGGGCTGCTTGCGCAATTCTTTCCGTCTGTGTATGTTCAGGACATGACACAAGCAGTCGCCCAAATTCTTGGCGAGTTCGAGCAGCTCTCGGATAAGGAGCGGCAACAGCTTCGACGCGCCATTGTAGAACAGGTTCCCATGTCTGATGATTTGACGGAGGACGATTTCGCGGCTCTGGCGGCGGCTTCTTTCCGCGCACTGGATGAGGAGGAGAACCATCCGCATGCCTGAACGTGGAGAGGTATGGCAGGTGGACTTTCCGTTTGCATTCCGACCTCCGATCACTCGATAATTCCGTCATGCACCCGCACCGATGGCATTCGACCTGTCTGGTTCTGGCCATGCTCGCCGCGCCGTTTTGCGGGCACGCCCAGCCGTTGACGCGGCTGGAGGAGCGCGAATTTGGCAGGATGTCCGACGGCACGCCCGTGAAGCAGTTCACTTTGCGAAATGCCCATGGGATGAGCGTCCGAGTCATGACTTTCGGCGCGATCCTCAACGAGGTGGCGGTGCCCGACCGGAACGGGTCCACGACCAACGTGGTGCTTGGCGCCGACTCTCTTGACCGGTATTTGAACGGGTTCCAAACTCCGGCCGCCGTGATTGGCCGCGTGGCCAACCGCATTGCCAACGCCCGCTTTACCCTGGATGGTGTCGAGTACAAACTCGCGGCCAACGCCAGTCCCCATCACATTCACGGCGGCGTCAAAGGATTTGGCCTGGTGGTTTGGCAGGCCCAGCCGCTGCCCGCCAGCCCACACGCCGCCGCCGTCCGCTTCACTTACTTGAGCAAGGACGGGGAAGAAGGTTACCCTGGAAATCTGACGGTCAGCGTGACCTATACCGTGACCGATGACAACCAACTGCGTCTGGACTATGAGGCCACCACGGACAAAGCCACGCTGGTCAACTTCACCAGTCATGGATATTATAATCTTGCCGGGTCGGGCGATGTCTCGGGGCATGAATTGTGGCTGGCGGCCGACCATTACACCGTGGCGGATGACCTGTTGATCCCGACGGGGGAAATCGCCAGCGTCACCGGCACGCCGCTGGATTTCACGGTGCCAGCGCTGATCGGATCTCGCGCCGGCCAACTCAAGCCCAAGGCCGGCGTGTACGACCACAACTTCGTCATCAACGGAGGCGGCAAGTCCTTGGTCCTGGCCGCGCGGGTGCGGGATCCACAGAGCGGCCGGGTGATGGAACTGCGCACCACCGAACCCGGAGTGCAACTCTACACCGGCAATCCTCGCGGTTTCTGCCTGGAAACGCAGCATTATCCCGACTCGATCCACCATCCCAATTTTCCCTCCACTGTTCTACGGCCGGGGGAAACATTCAAAAGCACAACGGAGTATTCCTTTTCCGCACGGTAGATCCCCGGGACAAGACCCGCGGCGCGGCCGGGAGAATCCGCCGCCTTTTGGAATTGCCGGATTGCTTTGACGCTTTCCAATCGCCGCCATGCCACGAATGCGCGAAGGGAGGGATGCCGCCAGTTCCGGCTGAAAAGGGCAAACTGGGCGCGGGCAATTCGTTTGATTTCCAACGGAAGCAAGGCGAATTCACGCTTGAATCGGACGCGGCGCCGGCTGCCGGTTGGCGTGAAGCGGGCGGAAGTTTTCACTTTGCAAACGCGCGCGCGGGAGTAAAGTCCTGGTATGAGCGCGCGAATCAAAATGCTTTTCGCCGCGGCGTTGCTGGCCGGTTTTCAGACGGCCTGCAAACCGGAAAATCCCCCAACCAACGGAGCTACCATGAAACTTGAACTCACCACCACCGCCTTTGCCAATGGGCAGCCGATTCCCCGGCGGCACACATCGGATGACCAGGACCTTTCGCCCGCGCTGCAATGGTCGGGCGCGCCGCCCGCCACGAAAAGCCTCGCGCTGATTTGCGATGATCCAGACGCGCCGATGGGCACGTGGGTGCATTGGGTGGTTTACGATTTGCCGCCGGCCGCCGCCGGCCTTGCCGAAGGGGTGTCGAAATCGCCGGAGCTGGCCAACGGCGCGAAGCAGGGTGTGAACGATTTCCGGCGCATCGGCTACGGCGGGCCGGCTCCGCCGCCGGGGAAGGCGCACCGCTACTTTTTCAAACTGTACGCGCTCGACCTGAAGCCCGATCTCCAGCCCGGCCTGACGAAAAAGGATTTGCTCAAGGCGATGGAGGGCCACGTCCTGGCCGAAGGACAATTGATGGGAACGTATCAAAGGAAATAAGAGCACAGAACATCCAGCGCGCGGCACGAAGGGCTGTGGCTTTGGATTTTTGACGGGGAAGGCGGAGCGATGTGCCGGGCGGGAGTCATTAGGAGCGTTTTATGACAACAAACATCTTATCCAAGCTGGCCGCCGGGAAGTCAGCGGGGCCGTCGCGGGAAAAGGAAGGGGCAGGGGTGGTGTGCGCCGTGTTGATGCCGCACGCGCCCATCCTGGTGCCTGAAGTCGGCGGCGAAAGAGGCGGCGCGGCGCAGGCGAGTTGCCAGGCGATGCGCCAGGCGGCGGCGCAGGTGATGAGTTTTCGACCGGAGACACTGGTGTTGATTTCGCCGCACTCGCCGCGCCAGGCGCGGGCCTTCGGCGTCTGGGCTGGAGAACGTCTGCATGGCTCGTTCGGCCAGTTCAACGCTCCTGGCGCGCAGGTGAGTCTTCCCAACGACACGCCCTTGGCCCACGCCATCGTCGCCGAGGCCAAGAGGCGCGATCTGGCCACCTGGATGATTCACGACCGAGCTCTGGATCACGGCGCGCTGGTGCCGCTTTGGTTTCTGGCCGAGGCTGGCTGGGCTGGACCCACTGTCGTTCTGAGTCTGAATTATCCGGAGGAGGGCGATCTGAGTACACTGGGGGAAGCCATCGCTGCCGCCGCTCTCGCATCCCATCGCCGCATCGCCATCGTCGCGAGTGGGGACATGAGTCATCGTTTGACGCGGACCGCGCCGTGTGGTTTTCATCCCCAGGCTCATCAATTCGATGAAACCTTCATTGGTCTGCTCCGCGATGGCGAGTATCAGGAGATTGGGAAGCTGGATCCCGAACTGCGGGAACTGGCGGCGGAAGACGCGGTGGACTCCACATTGATCGCGGCGGCGGCGGTGGATTGGAGGACCACCGGCCACCAGGTTCTCAATTACGAAGGACCGTTCGGCGTGGGCTACGGGGTGGCAATTCTGTTCGCGGAAACATCCAATCCGGCCGATGCGCGACCGGCTCCAGTTCAGCCCGCCTACCGCGAAGGCGTTATCCTGCCCGGTCTGGCCCGCCAATCCGTCACGGCGGCGCTGGGCGGCAGTTCCGAGATTGCGCCGGCGGCCAGCGGCCAATATCTCAGCGCGCAGCGCGGGGTTTTTGTGACCCTGCGCGAGCGGAGCGGAAGGTTGCGCGGTTGCGCGGGAACGATCTTTCCCACCTGCGCCAACCTGGTTGCGGAAACCTGGCGTAGCGCGCGGGTGGCGGCGTTTCAGGACTCGCGCTTTCCAGCGGTGCAAGCCGGGGAACTGCCCAATCTGCGTTTTGACGTGAGCGTGCTCCACTCGATGGAAAAAGTTTCTTCGGCCGACGAACTTGATCCCGCGCGCTACGGGGTGGTGGTTTCCGCCGAGGACGGCCGGCGCGGCCTGCTGTTGCCGGGCATCGCGGAGATCAAGACCAGCAAGGAGCAGGTGGGTTTTGCCCGGAAGAAGGCATGGATCGGGTCGGATGAACCGGTGATATTGCAGCGCTTTCAAGTGGATTACTTTGAAGAGCAGATTGGATAGAAAAAATGGCCGCCGCAGTCGCTCAATTCAATTATCCGGCCCGATGGTGGAAACCGTTGCCGGACGGGCGAATCGAATGCGATCTGTGTCCGCGGCTGTGCAAACTGCAAGCCGGCCAGCGGGGGTTTTGCTTTGTGCGCCAAAATGTGGAAGGCCGGATGGCGCTGACCACCTACGGGCGCAGCAGTGGTTTCTGCGTTGATCCCATCGAGAAGAAACCGTTGAACCATTTTTATCCGGGAACCAGCGTGCTTTCCTTCGGCACGGCGGGCTGCAATCTGGGTTGCCGCTTTTGTCAAAACTGGGACATCAGCAAGGCGCGCGAGTTTGACCGGCTGGCCGATGAGGCGTCGCCGGAAGCCATTGCCGCCGCCGCGCGGCGTTTGGGCTGCCGGTCTGTCGCGTTCACCTACAATGATCCGGTGATCTTTGCCGAATACGCCATGGACGTGGCGGACGCGTGCCGGGAGGCCGGGGTGGCGGCGGTGGCGGTGACGGCGGGTTACATGACGGAAGATTCGCGCCCGGAATTCTACCGGCATATAGACGCGGCGAATGTGGATTTGAAAGGATTCACCGAAGAGTTTTATCACCGCCAATGCTACGGCGAACTCGCGCCCGTGCTGGACACTTTGAAGTATTTGCGGCACGAAACCCGCGTCTGGTTCGAGGTGACCACGTTGCTGATCCCCGGCGAGAACGACAGCGAGGCGGAAATTGAAAAGGCCTCCGCCTGGTTTGCCGCGAATCTTGGGCCTGACGTGCCCTGGCATTTCACCGCGTTTCATCCCGATTACAAGATGCTGGATAAACCGCCCACGCCGCCAGCGACGCTCGCGCGGGCGCGCGCCATCGCTCGCGCGCACGGTCTGCGCTACGTCTATACCGGCAACATCCATGACCGCGAGGGCGGCAGCACCTGGTGTCCGGGCTGCGGCCAACGACTGATCGAGCGCGATTGGTTTGTGGTAGGCGAGTGGCATCTCAAAGGCAACCGCTGCGACCGTTGCGGATTGGAGATCGCCGGTCACTTTGAGAGCCAGCCCGGCCGCTGGGGCGGCCACCGCGTGCCCGTGCGCTTGAGTTGATTGCCGCCGTTTTCGATTGCTTGCCGTCGCAGCCATCCGCCGCTAAATTGAGAGGTGAGTATGGAATTGGAACTAATTGGGCCGCATCCGTTCGAACGGGACGAACAGGGGAGGCAGAAAGTGCGGGTCGGGACTTTGTTTTTGGACCAGAAGGCCCTTTACACGCTGCCGCCAGACGTTCATGCGTGGCAGCGGTCTGCTTTCATAGAGTCGGTCAACCGGCAGCGAGCCAAAGACGCGCTCGGCCCGCTCAGCCTGGAGGAGGAGGAAAAGATTTGCCGCAATTCGGTGGATCTCATTTTCGATTCCGACCAGGTCCTGATCCGCCCGAATCCGGGACGGATGGATTTGGCGTTCGCAGCGGATGAACTGTTGCAGGAACTGGTTTCCAAGCGGCGGATTATTTTCCTCTCGGTTGCGGACCGGCGCGTGCGCGAGGCGATCAAGCGGCGGGGCGAGTGTTGGAGGCTGAGCGCCATGCCGACGACAAAGGAGGAGAAAGCCAAACTGATCTTGAGTTCGAAGGTGGCGATTGAAGAGCTGCCCATCTATTTCTACAACCGGCTCACCGGCACGCGTTGGCTGACGTGCGAGGAGTTCGCAAATCTGGGCAGACTCGATGACGCCGCCCTGGCCAGGCAACTGCAGGAAATTGCGAACTACTCGATCCGGCGCAGCCATCTGGGCCGGCCGGAGCTGGATTTTTTTGCGGTGGATTTGCGGCATTGCGGCGCGGCCCTTTTTGCCGGGGTTGCTTTCGGGCAACTTGCCGCCGCGGAATTGCGCGCGAAATATGAGGAGCTCAAACAACACTTCATTTCCGCCGTGCATGAGGCGTTTCGGCGGGATGATTGCGCCAATGAAGCCTGGTGCCATCGCATGATCTCGACCCTTTTCCTGGAGGGCAATGAGACCCAGACCGACCAGATTCTCAGCGGACTCAGCCCCGAATTCTATCTGCACGTCGAGTGGCTGCCCGGCGGGCGTTTCGAGGAAGGCGAGTTTCTCCTGGACCCCCTCTTCGAAGAGGCGGCCAATCACCCCGAGGATCAGGCGCTGCAAAAGCTGTTTGATCCGCGAGCCAAAGGCATCATTTTCAACCTGATCCGGGAATATGGAGATATCGAATACATCAATCTGGGCCGTCTCCCGGAATCCCTCTCCAAGGAGCGTCCTCAAAAAGTGGGCCGCCGCGGGGTTTACCTTGCCGAACTGCGCTCGCGCGGCGAGCACCAGCCGATCCGGCGCTTCATGCGCCTGCTCAAGTGGGGCGTGTGGGAGCATTTGGACGAAGGTAAGGAACTGCTTGCCTCCATCGAGGAGAGCGACGATTACACCGATTACTGGCTGGATCGCAGGCTCGGCTGCCGCCAGTTGGGCATGAATCTGCCCTCCCGTGTCGTCATGCGGCGCCTGAGCGAAACCTACAACGGCTATGCGGGAAGGTATCGCGGGCAGATCATTCGGACGACCTACTTCGAGCGCGACTATCTGGAAGGCGTGGCGAGCGACAAAGTGCCGATGGAGAAACTGGCGCGGCCCGACTATGCCATGAAGCTGGCCGCCATGCTCGGCAAGGCCGCCGCCTCGAACATGATAGTCGGCCGGGCTTTGTACCAGGGCACCTCCCCGGTCTTCGACGATGGCGACGAAGTCATCCGGGAAGGCGAGGATGGGCTGCCGGCGGAGCTGCTGGTCAGCGATCACAGCGGCGCTTTCGGCGAGTATGAACGTCCGCTGGACACCTTTGCGGAACATTACGCCCGGCCTATCAACACGCGGGCCAAACTCCTGTCCAACGGGACCGGATTCGCCCGGGCCTACCTGACCGGATTTCACGAGCGGCTTGTTCACATTCAGGAAGATTATCGCAAACGCCGTCGCGCCTTCGACACCCTCTTCAAACATTGCAAGTATGACACCGGTGGCAGTTTTGCGTACAGGTGGGAAAGGGTCCTTCGCCGCCTTGACCACACGGACGCAGACCCATTGGTCGAAGCCGTTCGCAAGCACGTCTGGGTTTTGACCCGGAAACCGGAGTTGGCGTGAGTTTATGATCTGACGCCGGCGGCGAAGCAGTCAGGAATTTGGAAAAGGTTGATTCACGTTGAATCAAGGCCCGGTTTTTGATAGAAACTGATGGCGAACGAAAGGAATCTGCGTATGCGTAATGCCCGGCTTGGCCATCGGTTGGTTTCTAGCGGCTTTTCTTGGTCGCGAAAGGTTTGGCTTGCGGGAATCGCAGGCGCATGGCTGCTGCTGATTTGCAACGCGGACGCGGACGGGTGTTTTGTTTTCCACTGGAACAAACAAATAGACATCAACGAGCCGACTCAAAAGGCCATCATCCTGCATGACAAGGGCCAGGAAGACATGGTTTTACAGGTCAAGTACGAAGGGCCGGCCGAAGACTTCGGCTGGTTGATCCCAGTGCCCGGATTGCCCGAAGTCAGGAAGGGCTCGATGGATTGTTTCTACGAGGTGAGCCGGCTGACGCAGCAGCGGTTTGAGGTTGCCGCGACCTTAAGCATGAGTAGGGGCAAGGGTGAGGACGCGGGGGTCAAGGTGATCGAGGTCAAAACCGTTGGGGCGTATGAAGTGACCGTGCTTTCCGCCACCAATGCCGCGAGTCTTGGCGAATGGCTCAAGGCCCACCACTTCGTTTTTCCAAAGGAGAGACAGGATATTCTGGATGGTTATGTGAAAAAGCAGTGGTATTTTGTCGCCGCTAAAATTGACCCCAGCCAAAACGGATTCTCCATGCAGCGGGGTTTGCCAAAAAAGGAGCCTGACAGAACGGCGATTTCTCCGTCCACCCGAAAGAAACTTGCCAACGGGGAGTTGCATCCGTTGGTCATAAGTTTTCCCTCGGAAAAATGTGTGTTCCCCTTGGCGATTTCAGCCGTCAATGGCAAGCCCTCCGAGGTCTCGCTTTACGTTCTGTCGTCCGAACCGCTGACGAGCCGGGTGATTTTCGACAAGAAGTTCGCCGCCTACATCCGGCAGCGGACGGATTGGCTCCAGCACGCCGGCGAAAGGCAGAAGAAGCGCGAGTCGAGTATGAAAGAAATGGATGAGATGATCCAGCGAAGCCTCGAGGAAGCGAGCAAAATGCGTGAAGAGCGCATGAAGAGCCTTGGCTCGGCTGCGGGTAACGGCGCAGGCTCGTTTCCAACGTGGGATGATGATCCTGCCGACCCGCGACTCGGGGTCGCGGTCATTCGCCAATTACTGGGGGAAGATCAATTCATGCGCAATAGCGCGGAATCCGAAGACGATTTCTACGGAGGACGAGATTTGGTGCAGGGTATGGAGGTTGCTCCCAACGACCTTCGAGAGTGTACCAAAGAGATGCCCCGGCTGGCGGGTAAATCGTGGTGGTTGAGCAAACAGGTCGAGGTGTTCGCGCCGGAAGAAATGCGTGATCTGGAATTCGAGCCGGCGGCTCCATTATTGGCGGGGAAACTTGGCACAGCCGATGGGCAAGCCGCGGCCTTTTGTTTGTCGCAGTTGGGTGGGTTTGCGGTTCCTGCCGTGCTTGAAGGACTGAAGAGTTCCAACCCAGTTGAGCGCAGATTGTCCTCCTTGGCCATGCGAGGAATAGAAGATGCCCGGCTGACAGCGGCCGTGCCAGGATTGCTGGGGGATGCGGACGCGCGAGTCCGCCGCAACACCTGTTATGCGGCTATGAAGAACTGGGATGCCGCCTTGGTCCCCCGCTTGGAGCAATTGTTGAGTGATCCAGATGGGGAGGTCCGCTCGGCGGCGTGTGACTGCCTGAGCTTACACCGGGATAATTCGCAAATTCCAGTTTACAGGAAAATGGTTGAGGAAGACGGTCCGGCTGCGTCCCAAGCCATGAACTTGCTGGACGGCCGCGATTTTTCGAGGGAACAACTGGTTCACCTTTTTTCAGCCACGAATTTGCCGGTGGTCTCCACCGCCTTCGCGCAGTTGCGCAGTCAAAACCTTGAACTGAATGAGATCGAGCCGCTTCTGACCAATTCTCTGGTCATGGCGCGGATGATTGGCCTAGGAGCGCTGACGCAAATCGGCGACAAAGCGGCGGTTGACCGGATTGTGGCCATGCTACGGGACCCCAACGAAGGCGTCCGATGGAGTGTGCGTGCCAGACTGCGCCATCTGACTGGGCAGAAACTGGGGCCGGACCCGGCTGCTTATGAAAAATGGTGGGCGGAAAACAAAAACGATTTCACGCCGCAGCCGCCTTCCGGTCCCAGATTGGAAAAGCGTTAAGCTTCATGCATAATGCCCTGGCACAGAACACCGGATGACTCTCAGTGAATATAGTTTGTTGGCGCTCAGTTCGCTCTTCGTGATCCTGGACCCGATCGCGGTGGTGCCGGCGTTCATCGCCATGACGCCGCAGGACACGCCGGCCACCAAGCTGCGCATGGCCCGGCTGGCCTGCGGCGTGGCGGCGGGAGTGCTGATGCTTTTCGCCGCGGCCGGAAAGCTGGTTTTCAAGGTTATGGGCATCACGCTGCCGGCGTTTCAAATGGCCGGAAGCATCTTGTTGCTGCGGATCTCGATGGATATGTTGTATGCCCGGCGCTCGACGGCGCGCTCGACGGACGAAGAAGTGGCCGCCGGCGCGGCGAAGGATGACATCGCCATCACGCCGCTGGGGGTGCCGATGCTGGCCGGGCCGGGGGCGATCTCCACGGCGTTGATTCTGCTCAACCAGGCCCAGGGACCCTGGCAGGTGGCGGCCCTCTTTGCCGCGATTGCGTTGGCGTGCTTTACCGGGTACTGGGTTTTCTGGCTGGCGGTGCGCGGGGCGCACTATCTCAGCCCGCTGGCGCTCAAATTGTTGACGCGTTTGTTCGGGCTGCTGCTGGCGTCGGTGGCGGTGCAATTCATTTTCAACGCGCTGGAACAGACGCCTTTCTTCAAGAAGTAGTTCCCTGGCAGATCTCCGGCGCGAGCAGGGCGACGAAGGGCAGGTTGCGATATTTCTCCCCGTAGTCCATGCCGTATCCAACGACGAATTCATCGGGGATGGCGAAGCCGACGTAATCGGCGGCGACGTTTTCGGCGCGGCGGCTGCGCTTGTCAAGAAGAACACAGACTTTGATCCGGCGGGGCTGGAGGCGGCGCAATTTGGCCAGGACGCGCGCGAGGGTTTTGCCCGTGTCCAGAATGTCATCCACCAGCAGCACATCCCGGCCGCGCACGTCCAGGCGCAGTTCCTTGGTGAAGACCAGATCGCCGGACCGGGCGCCCGCGCGGTAGGTGGAGACGCCGATGAAATCCAGCCGCAGCGGCAGGGAAAGGCGCCGGAGCAAATCGGCCAGGAACATCACCGTGCCGTTGAGCAGGGCGACAATCACCAGGTCGCGGCCGGCAAAATCTTTTTCGATCTGCCGCGCCAGGGCGTTGACGCGGCGGGCCAGACGCGGCTGGGAAATCAGAACCGCGCGGATGTCCTTGCGCCAGGAAGGCGGGTGCGGGCGGGGCTTTTTCATGGGGCCGGTGGCGGGTGCGGGGCGGGGAGGGTTGGATGATCAAGAGTGTCCATGTCAGGGGAGTTTAAGATTTTTGTTGGAGGTTAAAAGGTTAAAGTTGCCGTGGGTTTTTGGCGCGAGGCGTTTGTCCGAATCTGTAAAGAGTTGGAAATGTTGACGATGCGACGGTTGTAGTTGTAAACAATTCAACATCAAATAGATACAAATCAAGGGGACGCAATTGCGCCCTTAAAGCGTCGGAATGCTTTACACTACGCGATGTAGTGGTTTCCTGGTAGGATAGTTATTAGTTGCTGGTAATAAGCACTTTACATGCGAGAAAGCAAGCGCGTCGCAGGGTTGGCATCCTTCTTGCGGCAGGAGACTAAGACACGCAATAAAACATTTGAGATGATGAGCTTATGGCAGGGTGTCCCATGAAGGGGCAGGTCTGTCAACAATCGGAATGAGTTTGGGCGGTCTGGCGGTTTCTGCCGGGCGCCATGCAAAGTTAACTAACAGAACATTCAGACCCTCATTTCGCATCCAACCCCGCAACCCCGCAGCCATCGACTGCGGGGTTGCGCTTTTTGGCCAACGGCCTCCGGCAAAGCCGGAGGCTTGAAAACTGGCTTCCCGTCTGTTTTCTTTTCTGTCGAAAAGCAGGTTGGGAGGGGGTAGCCTTGGCGGCGGTTGAGATTTCTCTGGCCAGGCGCATTTTGGTTTGCGGCCACGATCCCGGTGGTCGTGGTATTTTATTTGCTTAAACGCAAGCGGGTGGTGAAGTTGGTTTCCAGCACGCTGCTCTGGCAGAAATTCCTGGCGGATGTCCAGGCCAATTCCCCCTTCCAGAAACTGCGCCACAATTGGCTGCTGGTCCTGCAACTGCTTTTGCTGGCGCTGGCGGTTTTGGCTCTGAGCCGGCCTTATTTCGCCGGGCATACGACGGCGAGCGACCTGCGGGTGGTCATTTTGGACGCGTCGGCCTCGATGCAGAGCACGGATGAGGAGCCGTCGCGGTTTGAGAAGGCGCGGGCGGAGGCGCTGCAATTGGTCAGCAGCCTCAAGGACCAGGACGAAATGCTGGTGCTGCTGGCGGGAGGGAACACGGAGGTCAAACAATCGGCCACCAGCAGCAAGGCGGCCCTGCGCCGGGCCATCCAGAACTGCCAGGTGAGCGACTCATCCACGCGCCTGACGGAGGCGCTCAAGCTGGCCGAAACGCTCCTGCGCGACAAACGCAACCCGGAAATCCATCTGTTCAGCGATGGAGCGGCGGGAGATTTGAACGAATTTGCCAACCAGAATCTGCGGGTGATCTACCACAAAGCCGGCAAGCGGTCCGAGAACCTGGGCATCACCACGCTGGACATCCGGGAAAACCCGGAAAACCGGGCGGAACGGGCGATTTATACGAGCGTGGCCAATTTTTCCACCAACGTGGAGCAGACGGACCTGGAACTTCTATTTGACAACCAGGTGGCCGGTTCCCGGCCGCTGGTGCTGAAGCCGGGGGAAACCTCGCCCCAGGTGTTCACCGCCGCGCAGGAACGGGACGGGGTTTTTACGGTGCGACTTGACGCCAGGGATGATCTGGCGGCGGACAACCAGGCGTCCATTGTCAGCCTTTTGCCGGCGCCGGTGAAAGTCAAGCTGGTCTCGCGGGGGAATCGTTTTCTGGAAAAGGCGCTGCGCGCCGCCGGCGGCGTGGATTTGACGGTGGCGACCGACTGCGCCGATGCCGCCGAGGGCTTTGACATCGTGGTGCTTGACGATGTGACCCCTTCCGTCTGGCCCAAGCCCGATCTGCTGGCGATCCACGTGGCCAATTCAAACTGGTTCGATTCGGGCTGGACGACCGTGCCGTCGCCGACGGCGGTGGACTGGAAAAACACACATCCGCTGTTGCGCTACATCAACCTGGACAATGTGCAAATCAGCGAGACGCTGGGAGTCAAGACCCCCGGTTGGGCCACGGCCCTGGTGGAGGCGCAGCAGACGCCGTTGATTTTGGCCGGGGAACTGTCGCGGCAGAAGGTGGTGTGGATCGGCTTCGACACATTGCAAAGCACCTGGCCGCTGCGCATTTCCTTTCCCATGTTCATCGCCAACGCCGTCGAGTGGCTCAATCCGGCGACGACCAAATCCAGCCAGTTGATGGTGCATGGCGGCGAACCGTTTCGCTTCGCGCTGACCCAGCCGGCGGCGACGGCCGAGGTGACGATGCCGGACGGAACCAAGAGGACCCTGACGCCTGGGGACGCGCGCGAGATTGTTTTTGGCGAGACGGGCAGGCAGGGGATCTACCAATTGCGCGTCGGCACCAACAACGTGACGTTCTGCGTGAACGTGCTGGACGCGGCGGAAAGCAACACCAAGCCGGCGGACGACCTGCATTTGGGGAAGTTCAACACCGTGGGCGCGACGGTGCTCAAGCGGGCCAACACGGATACGTGGCGCTGGATCGCCGCCGCCGGGCTGGCGGTGCTGATGTTTGAATGGTGGTTTTACCATCGGAGGACGGCGTGAGGGAGCCTGCTGGTTTTTTGATTTTCGGGAGTCCTGAAAAAATGACATTCGGACAGAACACGGTGAGACGAAGTGAGACACGCCCATGAACTGGCCCTTTGTGTTGAATAGCCTGCTGGTGAGCGGCGTGGCCACATTGTGCGCGGTGGCGGGCGGGTTTGGCGCGGCGCTGTTTCTGGCGGGATTGGAGGCGCGGTGGCGGACGGCTTTCTTGGCGGCGGGGGTGGTGGCGCTGGTGACACCGCCGTTCCTGGCGGCCAATTGCTGGATTGAGTTGCTGGGGGAACGGGGGGTCTGGCGTCCGTGGCTGCCGTGGAATATTTATTCCAGGGGCGGGACGATCTGGGTCCTGGTATTGTTGACATGGCCGGTGACGTTTTTCCTCGTTTCCGCCGCGTGGCGCCGGGTGCGGGCGGAGCAACTGGAGGCGGACCCGCTCCTGCGCGGCGGCGCGCTGCTGCGCTGGCTTTTGCTGCCCCTGGCGCAAACGGCGCTGGCGCAGGGGGCGATCCTCACTTTGGTGTTGACGCTGAATAATTTCGCCGTGCCCGCGATTCTCCAGGTGAAAGTCTTTCCCGCCGAAATCTGGGTGCGGTTCAACACCACGTTTGACTACGGGGCGGCGCTGGCGTTGAGCTGGCCGTTGATTCTGGGGCCGCTGCTGCTGGTGCTGTGTTTCCGGCGGCGCGAGGCGGCGTGGTCGTGGCGCTCGGATGCGCCGGCGGCGCGGGCCATGCGGCGGCAATTGGGAGCAGGCTGGCACCGGGCGGCCGGAGCCGCGGCGGTGTTTTTGGCGGTGTTTTCGCTGGGTGTTCCGCTTTGGCAACTGGCCGGAAGCGCCAAAACCTGGCGGGAAATGGGTCCCGCTTTCGCGGCGGGAGAATCGGCGCTGGCGCACTCGCTGGTTTATGCGGCGGTGACGGCCAGTGTGGTGATTGCTTTCGGCCTGGCGACCTGGCGGGCGCGGCTGGATTGGGCGCTGTGGGTTCCGTTTTTTACGCCCGGCGTTCTGCTGGGGATTGGGTTGATCTGGCTGTTGAACCGGCCCGGCTTGAAAGTCATTTATCAAGGAGGGGCCATGGTGATTCTGGCCTACGCGGTTCGTTACGCGGCGCTGGGCTGGACGACCGTCGCCCGGGCGGTGCGCGGGACGGACCGCAGCTTGACGGAGGCGGCGCGGCTGGAAGGGGCGACGCCCTGGCAGATGTTGCGCCAGGTTTATTGGCCGCAAATCTCCGCGCCCCTGGCGGGGGCGTGGTACGTGACCTATCTTCTCTGTTTGTGGGACGTGGAAACGCTGGTGTTGATCGTGCCGCCCGGAGGGGAAAGCATGGCGTTGCGGGTTTTTAATTTGCTGCACTACGGCCACAATCCCCAGGTCAACGCGCTCTGTTTGTGGCTGATGGCGCTGGCGGTGATGCCGCTGTTCCTGTGGGCGGCGTGGGCCGGGTTGAGGGGATGGCGGCGGGGCGATCGGGACCGGGGGATCGCGCTGGCGGTGGTCCTGTTGACAGTCGCCGGCTGCTCGGAGCGGGAGGAGAAGAGCGTTGCCATCCAGAGCAAACTGTTCAACCGGGTTGAGATCATCGGCCGGCGCGGCACCGGGGCCGGGGAGTTGAACAAACCGCGCGGGGTGGCGGTGGATGCGAGGGACAATTTGTATGTGGTGGACATGACGGGCCGGGTGCAGAAGTTTTCGCCGGAGGGCGTGTATCTGTTGAGCTGGCAGATGCCGCAGACCGAAAAGGGCAAGCCCAAGGGAATGTGCCGCGATCACGACGGCGACATCATCGTCATCGAGCCGCATTATTCCCGAGTCAATCATTTTTCCACCGAGGGCAAACTGGTCGGGCAGTGGGGCGCGGAGGGGACCAACGCCGGGCAGTTGGGGATGCCGCGCGGGGCGGCGGTCAATTCCCACGGGGAGATTTACGTCTGCGAGTACACCAAGTCGGAGCGCGTGCAGAAATTCACGGCGGGCGGGGCGAAATGGCTCGGCGGGTGGGGCCGGCTGGGCGATGGACCCGGGGAATTCAGCCGGGCGGAGGGCTTGGGGATTGACGCGCGGGACCGGGTTTACGTGGCCGACTCGTGCAACCATCGCATCCAGGTTTTTTCGAGCGACGGCAAGTTCTTGCGCGCCTACGGCAAGGCCGGTTCGGGCGCGGGTGAATTCAGCTATCCCTACGACATCCAGGTGGACGCAGCCGGGCGGCAATATGTGTGCGAATTTGGCAACCAGCGCATCCAAATTTTCGATGCCAGCGACCGGCCGTTGGAAATTCTGGGCGGTCCGGGTGGAGCGCCCGGCCAGTTCAGCGAGCCTTGGAGCATCGCGCTGGATTCCAAGGGAAATCTTTACGTGGCCGATGCGCTGAATCATCGCGTGCAGAAATTCCTGCGGCGGGAGCCGGGAGCGTGAGATGAATTTCCAATTCACCAATCCGATCTGGCTGCTGACGCTGCTGGCGGCGCTGCCGTGGGTGATCTGGCTGTCGTGCAAATCCGATGTGCGGATCGGGGCGTGGCGTCATTGGACGGCGCTGGCGCTGCGGCTGTTGGTGGTGCTGGCGCTGGCGCTGGCCCTGGCGGGCTTGCAGTGGAAACGGCCCATTGAAGGGATGACGGTTTTCTACCTGCTGGACCGCTCGGAGAGCGTGCCCTCCGCCCAGCAGGAATTGGCCCGCAAATTCGTGGTGGATTCTTCCAAGGGGAAAAAATTCAACGACACCGCCGGGGCGCTGGTGTTCGGGAGCGAAGCGGCCATTGAATTCCGGCCCAGCCAGCAGGTCGAACTGGCCAAAATCCAGGCGGTCGTCGGCGCGCAAAGGACCGACATCGCCAGCGCGATCCGGCTGGGGACGGCGGCGTTTCCCGAAACCGGCCAGAAGCGCCTGGTGCTTTTGTCCGACGGGAACGAGAACGTGGGCGACGCCTTTTCCGCGATGGCGGCGGCGCTGCCGCTGGGCGTGACGCTGGACGTGGTCCCGTTGGGCGCGAACCGGGGCAGCGACATTTCGCTCCGCAAGCTCAATGTGCCGGCCGGGTTGAAGAAGGGAACCACGTTCGACGTAAAAATCGTGGTTCAATCCGACCAGGCGCAAACGGGAACGATGCGCCTGTATCTGAATGAAACTTATCTGGGCGAACAGAAGGTGGAGCTGGCGGCGGGCAAGAATCTTTTCACCTTTCCCCAGACGCTGACCGAGGCGGGCTTTTACAAATACGACGCGCAGATCGAGGCGCCCAACGACGCGGTGCCGCAGAACAATCACGCCACGGCTTTTGCCAGCGTGCGCGGCGACCCCCGGGTGCTGGTGGTCTCCAGCAACCCCAAGGAGGACGGCTCCCTGCTGGCCGCGCTGCAAACGGGAACACTGGACGCGCGCATCACCGACCGGTTTCCCGCCACGCTGGCGGAGATGCAAAGTTACGACGCGATTTTTCTAAGCAATCTGGCGGCGGGGGATTTGGGCCTGGACACCATGCGGCTGCTGGAAAGCGCGGTGCGGGATTTCGGGGTTGGACTGGTCTGCGTGGGGGGGGACCAGACATACGCGGCGGGGGGGTATCGCGGCACGCCTTTGGAAGAAACGCTGCCGGTGGAAATGGAATTGAGCAGCAAAAAAGTGCTGCCCAACGGCGCGCTGGCCATTGTTTGCCACGCCACCGAATTTCCCGGCGGCAACGGCTGGGCGCGGGACATCGCCTTCGCCGCCCTGGACGCCCTGGGTCCCAACGATGAAATGGGGATCGTGTTGTGGGATGGGAGCGGGCGCTGGCTTTTTCCGCTGGCCAAAGTGGGGAACAAAGCGGAGATGGGACGGCAGATTACGGGGATGAATCCGGGGGACATGGTGGATTTCCAGGGGCCGATGCAAATGGCTTACGACGCGCTCAAAGCCTCGCACGCCAACCTGAAACACATGGTCGTGTTCAGCGACGGCGATCCGGGGGCGCCGCAGAAGTCGCTGGTGGCCAACATCGTGAAAGAGAAGATCACCATCAGCACGGTCATGATTGGCGGGCACGTCGCACCGGACACCATGTCCTGGCTTGCGACGGAGGGGAACGGGCAGTTTTGGCCGGTGGATTCGGCGGCGGATTTGCCGCAGATCTTCATCAAGGAGGCGTCGGTGATTTTGAAGTCGGCGATTTTTGAGGAGCCGTTCCAGCCGCAAATGCGGATGACCTCGGAATTGGTCAAGGGGATTGGCCCGCGGGAATTCCCGCAATTGCGCGGGTATGTCTGCACCACGCCCAAGGCGCGGGCGGAAGTTCCGCTGGTGACGGAAAAGGGCGATCCGCTGCTGGCGCACTGGCAATTTGGATTGGGGCGCGCGGTGGCGTTCACTTCCGATGCCAAGGCCAAATGGGCCGGCGCCTGGCTGGGGTGGGACAAGTACCGGCAATTCTGGCTGCAGGTGGCGCAGTGGAGCTTGCGGCGGGTGGAGGCGTCGGATTTCACCACGGAGGTGGCGGTGGATAAAGGGGAGGGACACATCAGCGTGGAGGCGGTTGACACCCGGGGGAATTACCGCAATTTTCTGAACTTGGAAACGCTGGTCGTCAGCCCCAAGGGCGAGAAGCAAACCGTCCCGCTGGAACAAACCGGCCCCGGCCATTACGAAGCCAAATTCCCCACCAAGGAGGTCGGCGCGTATTTGATGAACCTGACGGACCGCGCCACGGGAAGGTCGCAGGCGCTGGGCTTGAGCGTGAATTACTCGCCCGAGTACGATGATCCGGAGCCGAATTTGAACCTGCTGCGCCGGCTGGCGGAGATGGGCGGAGGAAAAATCCTGGAGCCGGAAACGGACAGCCCGTTTTTGCACGACCGGCAAAAGACCTTTCAACCGCAGGACCTTCGGGACTGGCTGTTGAAATTCGCCATTTTGCTTTTTCCCTTTGACGTGGCGGTCCGCCGCATTCAGTTGGACCGTGATCAATGGCTCAAGGCGATGCGGAGGCTCCAGCGCTGGATTTTCTTCTGGAAAGGGGTGCCGCGCACCAAGGAGGCGGACGAGTCGCTGGCGGCTTTGCTGACCCGCCGCAGCCAGGTGCGCGCCCAACAGCCCCAGCCGGAGGCTCCGCCCAACCCCGATTTATTCCGTCCGGAAAGGCCAGCCACGATCTCCGATGTCCCGGGGCAGGCTGGGGAAAGAACGGCGTCGCCGGGCGAAGCGCCGCCGGAAGACGGGAAAAAGCCCGCCTCCGAGCCGGTTTCCACCGCGAGCCGGCTGTTGGAAGCCAAGCGGCGCGCGCAAAAGCGCGGGGACAAAGACAAGAAATGAGGGTCGGGGGTCGAAAGTCGAATCGGGGTGGTGGGAAAGTGCAACAATTGAGTTGCGCCGAAGGCCAGGGTTATGGCTTTATCTTTGTAATATTGCGCGGGAAATGAGACGAGAGCGAGTGACGATCTATTATCTGGGGCGGGTGCAGGGCGTGGGCTTTCGTTATGTGGTCAAAACCCTGGTCAGCGGTTTTGAAGCCACGGGAACGGTGCGCAATCTGCCCGACGGCCGCGTGGAGCTGGTGGCCGAAGGAGCCAGGGCCGAACTGGAGGGCCTGCTGGAGGCGGTTCGGCAGTCGGATGTGGGCCGGTTTATCCGGCGGGAGCAGTTGGATTGGACGGAAGCAAAAAATGAATTTCGAAGTTTTGACATTACGCAATAGAGCGGGGACAGGCACACGATGAAGTACGCGATCATAGCCGATATCCATGCCAATTTAGAGGCGTTCCAAGTGGTTCTACAGGACATCGAAAAACAGAAATGCACCCACGTGGCGTGCCTGGGCGACGTCGTGGGCTACAACGCCAACCCCAAGGAATGCCTGGACACGGTGCGCGCGATGAACATTCCCTGCGTGAAGGGAAACCACGACGAGTTTTGCTCGAGCGACACGCCGATGGAGGGCTTCAGCCCGCACGCGGCCGAGGCGGGCAACTGGACGCGCCACAAGTTGCTGGAGGATGACCGCCGCTGGCTGCGGGAGTTGAAATTCCTGCGGCTGGTGTCCAATTTCACCATCGTTCACGCCACCCTGGACGCGCCGCAGCGGTGGGGCTATGTGTTTGACAAACTGGCGGCCGCGGCCAGCTTCACCTACCAGAACACGCCGGTCTGCTTTTTCGGGCATACCCACGTGCCGGTGGCGTTTATTCGCGACAGCGTGGTGCGCGGCGGGACCTACTCGAAGTTCAAGGTGGAACCGGGACGGAAATATTTTGTCAACGTGGGGGCGGTGGGCCAGCCCCGCGACGGCAACCCCAAGGCGGCTTATGTGATTTACGACGTGGATGAAGGATCCATCGAGCTGCGGCGCCTGGAGTACGACATTGCGGCGGCGCAGAAGAAAATCATTGAGGCCGGTCTGCCGGCGCGGCTGGCGGAGCGGCTGGCGCTTGGGAAATAGCGGCAGGATCGGAGCCAGAACTGAAGACGGCTCCCTGCTTTGAAAATTCTCATTCTCAAACCGAGTTCCCTGGGCGATGTGATTCACGCGTTGCCGGTGCTCCGTCTGCTCAAAAGCCATCTTCCCCAAAGCGAGATTTATTGGTGGCTGGACCGCAGTTTGCAACCGCTGCTGGAGGGAGACGGGGACCTGGCCGGGGTGATTGCCTTCGAACGGAAGCGCTGGGCCGGGCCGCGCCACTGGCCGGAGATGCTGGCCAGCCTGCAAACCATGCGGAAGAAAAACTTCGATTGGGCCATTGATTTGCAGGGGCTGGCCCGCAGCGGCATTTTCGCCTGGCTGGCCGGCGCCGGCCTGACCATCGGGCTGGATAATGTGCGGGAGGGGGCGCGCGCCTTTTATGATCTGACGCCGCCGCGCGCCGCCCCGGACGCTCATGCCGTGGACCGGTATCTGGCGGTGCTGCCGCTGCTGAAGGTGCCGGTGCATTGGAATTTTGAATGGCTGCCCAAACGGCCGGAAGTCGCCGCGCAAATTGAGGAGAAATGGAACCCCGGCTCCGGGCCGTGGATCGTGCTTCTGCCCGGGGCGCGATGGGAGAACAAACGCTGGCCGTTGGAGAATTTCGTGGAGCTGGTCCGGCTGATGCGCGGGATGGGCGGTTTGAAATTCGTCATTTTGGGCGGGGAGCAGGAGCGGGAGCCAGGCCGGAGGATTGCCGCGGAATGTCCGGAGCGCTGCTTGAACCTGGCGGGACAAACCTCCTTGTGGGAGATGATCGAATGGGTGCGGCGCGGGCGGCTGATCATTGCCAACGACACCGGGCCGATGCACGTGGCGGCGGCGTTGCAAAAGCCGTTGCTCGCGCTCTTTGGCCCCACCAACCCCCGCAACACCGGCCCCTACGGAAAACTCCACAGCGCCATCCAAATCAAGGGCCTGCCCTGCGTCCCGTGCATGAATTCCACTTGTGCCTACCCTGCGCCGATGGCGTGTCTGACCCGGATCACGGCGTTGAACGTTTTTGCCAGAGTCCGCGAGGAACTGGAAACCCCGCGAACGCCGGCCCAGCGTGCCGCCGCCAACTGACCCGCCTTGTTTGTGATGTTTGTCAAAAAGTTTGGAAAGTTTTTTCCGTCCGCCTCCCCGGTCGAAACGACGCCGGCGTCCGGCATGATTGAAATCCATTCGCAACCGGTGCCCATCCTCTATCGCCGGCATCACCGCGCCCGCAATTATCTGCTGCGCCTGCGCTCCAACAAAACAGTGGTGGTGACGCTGCCGCGCCGGGGTTCGATGGATTTTGCCCGCAAGTTTGTCGCCAGCCGCGCGGGCTGGCTGGAGAAGCAATGGGGGATTCTGGAAGCGCGCAGCCTTCCGCCGCCGGTCCTGCGGCCGGGCATGGAGGTGCTCTTTCGCGGCCGGCCGGTGGCGCTGGAGGCGCGGCGGGAGGAGGACCTGGTTTCGATCAGGCTTGACGGCGAATGGGTCCGGGCGGCCGGGGCGGGGGAGAATCTGCGCCCGGCGGTGGAGAAGCATCTGCGTCTTCTGGCGCGAAAAGAGCTGGCGGCCCGGGCGGAGGAACTGGCCCGCGAACAGGCGGCGCCGATGCGCCGGGTGGTGGTGCGCAATCAAAAAACCCGCTGGGGCTCCTGCTCCCGCAAAGGGACGATTTCGCTCAACTGGAGGTTGATCCAGGCTCCCGACTTTGTGCGCGATTACATCATCCTCCACGAGTTGACCCATCTGCGGCACCTGAATCATTCGCCGCGGTTCTGGGCCGGGGTGGAAAAGGTCTGCCCGGATTATCGCGCGGCGGAGGCGTGGCTGAAGAAAAACTCCTGTCAAGTCGGATTTTGATGGCCGGGTTGCGGAGGGAGCGCGGTGGTTGCTCCCCGGCGTTGGCGGGGGAACTCGTGTTTCTGCTTGTCATCCGCCGCGGTTCTGACCAAAGATAGGCTTCAACGAAAGGCGGTCCAGATCGCCTGCCCTGTGCATTCGATGGATGGCCGGCGATGTTTTGCGCGGAAGGGCAAATGCCAGGAGACGCCAACTCCGCTGCCGGCGGTCAGCGGAGCGGTTGAAGAGCAAGCCGGATTGGGCGAACCACCCGGCGCGCGTGAAGGTTTGGAATGAGATGAAAAAACTATTTGCAGCGGCCTGCCTCGCCCTGGTCATTCCGGCGTATGCCGGCGCCAGTTCCGCGCCCCACGTTTACGGCAATAGTTTCCGGGCGGCTCTGAAAATTGGGAGCGACCTTTACACGACGCTGGACCCAAAATTCCAGAAGTGCATCAATCCCGAGGCGATCCGCATGGAGAGCATGGACGCGCCGGTCATCACGCCCATTCCAGGCAACGACGAGAACAAGTTGCTGAGCCAGGTTTTCGTTTCCGACGGTTTTATTGATTTGATGAACCACCTTGCCCACGCCAAGGCGATTGACCGAATCCAGAAGGGCTACTTTGAACAATACGTGCTCAACCTGGCGCGGGACACGGCGACGGATGCTCCGGTCAATCCGCCCAGCATGGTGGAGGACCGTTTTTGGACGGATGACGTGATGAACGAGCAGATCAGCGTCTTCAACCAGATGATGGGGATGACGATCGCGATGAATCTGGCCCATCATTACAAGGGCAATTTCAACAAATACGCCAACCAGATGTTGGCGGGCAAGCTGGTTCCCATCAACAACTTGCTCGCCCCGGCGGAATGGGAGGCGGCCGTCAAAGCCGCCACGCTCAATTCCCTGGATTGCGCGCTGGGCACCGATGGCGTCAAATCGCTCTTTGAGGCCATTGACAAAATGCCCAAGCGCCCGGGCTGGACCCTCTATATCGTTCCCGCAACCGCCGACCTGAAGAAGCTGAACAAGACATTAACCAAGTACGAGAATGATTATTTCCACGGCGGGTTGAAATGACGCTGGTTGGACCGCGCCGGGTTTGCGGAGCCTTCTAAACCACGAACTCCAGCTCCGGCGGCCGCGGCATCAAGCCGCGTTGGTGCGCCAGACCAAGGAAACGCCGGATCGTCTCCCGCCCTTGCTCCCCGTAATCCAGCGTCCAATGATTGACATACATGCCCACAAACCGGTCCGCCAGGTCGCGGCCCATGTCCCGCGCGTAGGGCAGGGCGTGGGCGACGGCTTCGGCCCGGTGATCGAGGCTGAACTGGATGCTCGTTTTGACAATCTCCGCGATGACCCGCTGGTCCGCCGGCGCCAGCCGTTTATGCACCACGTTGCCGCCCAGGGGCAGGGGCAGGCCGTCCTGCTCGCCCTTCCACCAGGCCCCTAAATCCTGGCACAGCGCCAGCCCCTCCTTTTCATAAGTCAACTGGCCCTCGTGAATGATCAGGCCCGCCTCCGCCGCCCCGCTCCGAACCGCCTGAAAAATCTGGTCGAAGGGCATCACCACAAAATTAAGGCTGGCGGCCGGGCGTTCCAGCCAGAGTTGCAGGGCCAGGAACGCGCTGGTCAGGGTCCCGGGGACGGCGATTTTTTTGCCGGCCAGTTCTGCCTTGGTCAGCGCCCGCGGCGCGACGACCATCGGGCCATAGCCGTCGCCCATGCTCGCGCCGCTGGGAAGCAAGGCGTACTGGCCGCTGACGCAAGCGTAGGCGGCAATGCTGATGGCCGAAACATCCAGCTCTCCGCGCGCCGCCCGCTCATTCAACGTCTGGATGTCCTGGAGAATATGCTGGAACTTGAAGCCGTGGGTGGGAATCAACTTCCTGGCCAGCCCATAAAACATGAACGCGTCATCCGGGTCCGGAGAATGTCCCAAGGTTATCATTTGCGGCATATTTCAAACATAGCCGTCCGGCGGCGGCTTTGTCAGCATGAGAATGATACGAAGAGGGAAGGCGGAGGCGGTTCAGCCTGGATGGCTCACCTGGCCCCGTACTGCTCCAACAGATTTCTGGCGACGTTGTTTTGCGGGTCCAGTTGCAGGGCCGCGTCCAATATCTGGCGGATGCGGACGCGGTTGGTTGGACTTTCCATTTCTACCAGGCGCGCGTTCAAGACCAGCGCCGAGGAGGCGAAGGATTGTTGAATGCCCGCCAGGGAAGGGGCGGCGGCGTCTTGAAGATAGGGCAAAACATCCTCCCGGCAGCGGATGAATTGGGAATAAATCGGCGTCAGGAGTCCCTCCCGGCTGCTGGCGAAGGCGGAGCGCGGGGCGATGTATTCCAGGTAAGGGAAATCGTCTGTGTTCAAGGTCCGGCCGTCGCCCAGGAATTCTTCCAGCTTTCCGTCGCCGATGAGAAAACAGTCCAGCAGATCCTCCGCGCGCTCCACTTTGATTTTTTGCAAATCCCCGGCCACGGGCGGCGCGGCCATTTTCCGCCGGAACGATTCCAGGTTGATTTTCAACGGGGAGAGCGTTCCCAGGATGATCGTCCACTCCGTCCGTCCCATCGGCGAATGGAAAAGATAGACGTGGGGAAAAACCGCCTGCAACGACCGCGCGGCCACGCGGAAATCTTCCAGCGACAGCCCGTAGTAAGGCAGCCAGGCGGAAAAGATGCCGTCCGGGTTGAGGCGCCGGCGGCACAACTGGAAATAATCCACGCAATACAAGCCGCCGTTGCCCGCCAGCCGCGGGTGGATGGAGTCCGACAAAATGGCGTCGTATTTTTCGTCCGTCTTGACCAGGAAACTGCGCGCGTCATCAATGCACAAGTGAACGCGCGGGTCCTCCAGCACGCCGTGGTTGATTTCGCGGAACTGGTCGCGCGCTTTGATGATCGCCTGGGTGATTTCAACGCAGTCAATTCGTTGCACCGGGTGCCGGGTGATGGCGTAGGCGGTGCCGCCGGAGCCAAAGCCGATCTGCAGCACCTTTGCCGGTTGCGGATGCAGCAACAGCGCCAGATGGGCCTGGAGTTTTTGCGTGGTTTCGAACTTCAGGTCGGTACCGGCCACGTTCACGCCGTTGATGGAAATGGTCCGGTGATCGCCGTAATCCTCAATCGTCACCGTGCCGCCGATGTCTTCGTTGAGGTAGGTCAGCCGGGCGCCGGGCGGCACGAAAAAACCCGAGAAGGTGTCCGGCGGGATGGCGCCCCGCGCCGCGAAGGCCAGCGCCGCCGCGCCCGCCGTCAGGACCGCCAGCCGCGGCGTTGAGAATTTGGTCTCCGGCCCGCCGCGGCCGGGACAGGAACACGCCACCACGCCAAGGAGCAGGTTGAGCAGCGCCACGATCAGCAGGCTGTCCAGCGTGCCGAGCCGCGGAATGAGAAAAAAGCCCGCCGCCAGCGAGCCTCCGATTGCGCCGAGGGTGTCGGCACAGTAACTGACCCCCACGCCGGAGCCGGTCCGCCCGCGGGAGGCGGCGTAGATTTTGGCCGCCACGGGAAAGGTCATCCCCATCAGCATCGCTCCCGGAAAAATAAATATAAGCGACAAAGTTGCCTCCAGGACGAGGAAGCTGGCAAAATCGCCGAACCGCATGGCGCCTCCTTGGAACAGGAGGTTGTTCAAGGCTTTCAGAATCGCCGGCGTGGCGCTCAAGGTGGCCGGCACGCTCAGGGCCGCCAACAGTTGCAGCACGCCGAAGGCTTCCACCAGCCGCCGGCTTCGATCCACAAACCAGGCCGCCAGGACACCCCCGACCGCCAGCCCGCAGAGGTAGGTGGTCAACATGATGGTGAACGCGTAGGTCGTCGTGCCGGTCAGAAAGGTCAGCACCCGCGTCCAGAGGACCTCATAGGCCATGCCCGTCATTCCCGCGACCCCCAGGAGGACCAGCAGCAGTCTTAAAAACCACGCCGGATAAATGCCGGCCGCGGACTCTTCCGGCGCCGCCGGCGCGGGTCCTTCCGCCGCAACGGCATGACGGCTCAAGGCGATCGCGGCCAGGCCGACAAAAAACGTGGCGGCCACCGCCACCCAGGTCGTTGCCCTCACTCCCATCATGGCGATGAGCACAAAGCCCGCCGCCGAGCAGCCGAGCACCGCGCCCCAGGTGTTCAGCCCGTAGAGCAGGCCCAGGTTCCGCCCGAGCGCGTCCGCGCGCGCGGCAAGATGTCGTGTCAACAATGGCAGCGTCCCGCCCATCAGCGCCGTTGGAATCAGCAGCAGCGAAACCAGCAGGAGGGCCTGCGCCAGACTGAGGGCCTGGTAGGAGGCCCCGGTCACCCGCGCATACCAGAGATAGACCGGGAGAAGCCCTTGGAGCAGGGCGGGAAACCCCAGCGCAAAGCATCCCACCAGCAGTTCCAGCACGCCATAGAGCCGCAACGGGTTTTTCGCCCGGTCCGCGATCTTCCCAAAGGCCAGACTGCCAATGGCCATTCCTCCCATGAACCCGGCCAGCACCGTGGCGGAGGCATAGACGGAGTTGCCGAAGATCAGCGAGATCTGCCGCATCCAAACCACCTCATACACCAGGCCGCTGAAGCCGGATCCGAAGAACAGCAACAGGACCAACGTTCTTTTTGACATCCTCATGGCGTGCGTCGTCAAAGGCGGTTTGTCATCGCAAGGTGGTTGGGATCAGCACCCGATTCATTGGTCCTCCAGCGCGGGTTTCGATCCGGAAACCGGGCGCGGCCCCGGGCCGCCCCGGCGGGGCCGGCGACCGGCAGGTTGAGTTTCTGAAGTTTTGGGAATCGTCCCGCGTCCCGGGCCAAAATCACCGCCGTGTCGTCAAAATAGACCGCCTTCCAACCCGGCCGCCTGGCCAACTCGCCCGCTCCGGCCAGATTGCCTGGCAGCAGGGCCAAATCCGCCTGGTCCGGATTGAGCAGTTTTTGATCGAACGGCGCGCCGTTGTAGAAGTTCCAATGCGCCGCGATCAATTCCCGGGAATAACACTCATCCAACCGCCCGTCCATGGATGGCGAACACCCTGGGGCCTCGAAAATGACCATCTCCCCCCAGTCGAAAAAGGCCAGCATCCGGCCGCGCAACTGGTTGTTGAGCAGAAAATCCACCGCGCCGACCGGGTAACGCGAGCGCGGCGCTTCCATGGTCAGAGGATGTTCCTTATGCAGCGTGAACATGCTCACGGCCACTCCGACCATGCCGGCGGCGCACAGCGCGCCGGCGGCGTCTCGCAGGGCGGGATTGGAAGCCCTCATTTCCCAACGCGCGAAAAACCGGCGGAACCGGGCGAGCACATCCGCCAGGTGCGGCGGCGCCAGCGCCAGCGCCACCAGGCTGAAGAGCGGAGCGTTGCGCACAGACCGCAGCCCGAGCAGGGCAAAGGCGGCACAGGCCGCCAGTTCCCACCAGGCGCGTTGCCGGCGGCTGCACGTCCAGGCAAGAATCCCCAGGACGATGAGCACAAAAAACGCCGTATGATCCCAGCCCAATGGAGTGGGATTCCATTCCTGGATTTCCGGCCGCATCCAAAGCACGCTGACGATCAGCCAGCGCAGCATCTCCGCTTTCCAGGGAGTACAGAAGAGCGCCGCCGCCACGCCGCCGAGCGCCAGCCATAATACCAATGCTGTCCTGGACCGGGCCAGGGGCAGGTCCGGCGATTGGTCCGGGCCGGCGGGGGGCTGGCGGCGGCTTATCAATGGCCAAAGAACTTGGGCGGTGGTGGCCGCCGCGGCCAAGCCGAGCAATCCAAAACCCGCCAACGCGCCCCCGTGGGCATTGATCCAAAACAGAAACAACACCGGCAAGGCCAGGGCATAAAGGAATGACCCGGCATGGATCCGGCGCAGCAACATCAACTCCAAGGCCAGGCCCAGCGCCGTAAAAATCTGCGGCCGGGGGGCGAAGCCATAGGAGATTTCCACCACGGCCAGCGCCCCAAACGCCCAGGTGATAAACCCGGCGGGCCACGCCGCACCGGCGCCGCCCAGGCGCAGGCACAGGGCAAAGGTCAACAGCCCAACCCCCATTTTCAAGAGCAGCACTCCGCTCCCGCCCAGCCAGGCATGCGCGCCACCCAGGACAATCTCGGACAGCCATTCGTGGTTTATCCAGGGCTGCCCCTGGGCCGTCCAGGAATAGATCTCCGCCCTTGGAATCGCGCCGGTTTGCAGCATCTGCTGTCCAAAAACGATGTGTCCCCACAAATCCGGGTCAGCGGTGTTCTCAGAAAACTGGAAGGCCGCCAGGAGCACAACCAGCGCGCAGAAGCTGATCCGCAAGGCCCGCGGGCGGCGAAGCTCCCCCGCGCCCTCGCCCGGCGTCGGAGGCTGGCTCGCACCATCGGCGGGCGGGGTTTGGGATGCCATGCGATCCTATGTGTAATCCATCCAACCCCTGGCGGCAAATGGTTACTGCGAAATCCCCATTATGGACCGCAAAAACTCGCCAGTTCCGGGAGCCTGCGGCCTGGCCGCCCTCCGCACGAGAAAAAGAGCGGGGAAAAAGAAAAAAGCCCGGGATTTCTCCCGGGCGTTTTGGGATGTCTTGATTTCAGCCACCTCGAAAGAGGCTCTGCATCATTGCAGGACGTGGTTGGTCGTGTTGATGAGGCACTGCGGCCGGACGCCGACGGACATGGTCGTGTAGCTGGTGTCGAAGGTGGCGGGGGTATTGCTGTCAGCCGGGCAGGTGGGCAACCCGCCCGCGGAACTGCGGCCCAGGTAAGGCTGGATGTCCGAGTCCTGGGGAATAGACGCGTTGGACTGGTTTTTCTCCAGCGCCCATTGCTGCTTGGAGGCGTCAATCAGTCGGAGATTGTTGATGCAGGCGTTCTGTTGGGACGTGACGCGGGCGCGAATGAAGTTGGGAATCGCGATCGCGGCCAGGAGGCCGATGATGGCGACGACAATCATAATTTCCACCAGGGTGAACCCGGCTTTGCGAGTAGCTTCAGTTTTCATTTTTTTCTGGCCTTTCTTTTGGCGCGGCGTGAACGATGCAAAAGGCGGATGTTATGTTATGGCAGTCATGTTCACTAATTGCCTTGTGCGAACCGCTTATACCATCTCAGCAAGGACCATGCCACTGGCAAGAAGAAAGACCGGGAAATGAGCGGGGAAAAAGAAAAAGGCCCGGGATTTCTCCCGGGCCTTTGCAGTGTCATGATCTTAGCAACCATGACAAAAGGGCGGCATCATTGCAGGACGTGATTGGTCGAGTTGACCAGGCATTGCGGGCGGACGCCAACGTTCATGGTCGTGTAGCTGGTGTCGAAGGTTGCGCCGGTGGCGGTGCTGTCAGCCGGGCAGGTGGGCAACGAGCC
>Ga0182027_10002684_pt1 | contig 28614 bp, 30 predicted proteins | sample 712E1DmetaG_FD_121300 | JGI IMG/M metagenome (GOLD analysis project Ga0182027, IMG submission 121300) | Permafrost microbial communities from Stordalen Mire, Sweden - 712E1D metaG (Illumina Assembly) | ecosystem: Environmental > Terrestrial > Soil > Wetlands > Permafrost | place: Sweden...
AAGAATTTTCGGTCAGGCTGCCCTCGCGGCTTAAACGCACCATCAACAAATGCATGCAACGCGACATACAGAAACGGTTTCTTTCGGCTGAAGACCTTTTGACCGAGCTTGAAAAAATTCATTCGGGCTTGACAAAAAAAACACCCGAGGAAATAATGGCCCTGACGATAGAAAATACAAGCACGCATGCTAAAAAGCTCATTCTTGCACAACGCAAAAGACTGCCGTGGAAATTTATTGCCCTTTTGGCCCTGTTGTTTATTTTTGCCGTTGGTTTGAATCGGTTTACATTGCCCTTGTACAATACGCTTAAGAAACTCCGAAACCGCGAACCGGCCGTGTCAAAACAATTTCCTTCGTCAGCCTCTCCTAATAGTCAACATACTTTTGCGGAACCAACGACCTTTCGCGCCGAAACAACGCTGCCAGACCCGATAGTACAACCACCGGCAAGCCGTCTTCATCAACCAATAAAACAAAAACGCGAATATTTAGACAAAACAATATCTCCCCGCCCCCAAAACCTGCAAACGAAAAAAACGCTTGTTGAAACTTTGAAAATTACTTACGAAACAGAAGACCTCGTCGCCATCATGGTCAAAGAACTCAGCATGAAAGACTATGGCAATGTCCTGGCTGTTTTCAATGAACTACCTCCTGAGCAGGCAAAATCAAACCATGCCCTTTTGTGCAAAATGCACGCACTGGAAGGAATGGGCAACAATGCTGGTTTGGGATCATTTTTCCAGGGGACCGTTGTTAACGATGGAGAATATTTCCTTGCAAAAGCCAAATTTTTGTACAAGCGAAACGATGTTTTTGGATGTTTGAAACTGCTGGACCAAGCCATGAAAAACCCGCACGCTTTTATTGACTACGATTTGCTGAAAAGGGAGGTATATTATTATATGGCGCTCTGTGCAACAGCGCAATTTGATGCGGGCCCGAATAATTTGACCTATAGAAATGCACTGGATTCCTGGTGGCAGGTACGGACCCTGCTCCGTAGTGATCCGGGCAATGCATATATAATAAAAGCAAATCAAGAGTTACAGCGAATGGGCAAGAAAATGCAAAAAGGATAATGCATGCGGCTTTTGTTTGAATTCCAATCGACTTTTTGTCTTTTTCTTTTTTTGTTCGTATTTTCTTTTGGCTTTTCGTATGCCCAGCAACCGGATACGCAAACAACAGCAACGGAACAGCCTGCAATAGCCGGACAAAAATTAATTTCAATTTCAGGACCGCTTCAAGACACGGTAATTGCCTCGGCTACTCCTTATCTTGTAACAAGCGATATAGAAGTTCCTCTCGGGAAAACCGTTGTTATTCAACCTGGTACGGTTTTTTTATTTAAAAATCTTACAGGACTTCATGTTCAGGGAAAACTTGTTGCCATAGGGACAAAACAGCGACGTATTATTTTCTCGTCGGAAAACGACAGGGCGGTCAATCATGCGACCGTACAATATCCAAACCCGTACGACTGGAACGGGATATTTCTCCATGCCGATGCCACAGGCAGCGCCCTTTCTTTCTGCAATGTAAACTATTCCGTTTACGGTATTGTTTCGGAGACGAAATTCATTCGTATAGACCCGGTCATGTTCAAGCAGAACGGCAAAAGCAATCTGGTCGTTGAGGGAAAAAACCTTTCAACCGGAGACACGCTTATCATCTATACGCTTTCGCATGCCGATGCAAACACCCAAAATGGTTTTGCAAAGGCTTATCAGGATCCTTTTGAGTTCAAACCTTCTGTGGTCCGATATTCCGGTTTTTCAATGATGCTTGCAGGATTGGCCGGCGGAATTTATTCCGCAATGCAGTGGAAAAAACAGCAGGACGATTTAAGCGCAATCAGCGTCAACGCACCGTTGGTTCTCAGTCCTGTCAATGAATCGGATTGGTTTGCAATTCGTAACAAACGCGACAACAACCGTACGTACACCGGTATCGGCGCAATTGTATTTCTTTTGGGCGCTGCGGGTTTCTATTGGAGCTTTACCTTTTAAACAGGGTTCTCGTATGGCAGGAAACATGCATATGAAATTTCCGAAAACAGCGGCTTTAGGGAAAATAATCCTGATGGTTTTTTCCGCCTGTATGATTTTTTGTACCAAGGACTATAATCCGTTTGAAAACCTTGCTAATGCGCAGGTTCAAATTGCCTCAGCTTCGTGTTCGGAACGAGTCAGGAATAATGAAACGCTGGATATTTTTTCAACGGAAACTCTTGCCGTGATTACCTCGGTAAGGGAAAAAATCGATTCGATTCACTTGCATGCAGAAAATAACAGACTTCGTAATGATGCGACGCTTCTTCCTCCTTTTTCCGCCGACCCTATCTATTTTACATTTTCATTTGCCGATACAGGCCGGCATTCGATTTCAGTGATAGCCTATCGCCCCGACAATTCAACATCGTCTATAGGACCCCTGACGTTTTACGTACAATCACCGCTCAAACAGGATTCAATTTTTTCCGTGTATGGCGCCCCTCTTGTCCTCAATACGCCTTCGGTTGATGATAATGATGTTTATTATTGGTGGTCTTTCGGAAGCAACATCGGCGATACGATATTCAGCACCTTAAATTCATTTAAATTTCCTTTACCCGACAATATCTTGCCCGGAATAACTGGTCATGGATCGCTTTGGGTCACCGACCTGTCACAAAAAATCCTTTCTCCCCAAACACCGTTTTCTTTTGAATTATTTCGGCCCATACCCCCTGTCATTTCGTGCGTTAGCCTGGGATTTAGAAATAAGGATACCGTGGTGAGCGGCGATACGCTTGTTTTTTCTATCAAAGTGGCTGATTCGTCCGGTGTCGGCATTAAAAAGGTTTCGATTGCGGGAACAGAGGTTTCGAAAATCGGCAACGGGCAATACTCTCTCGTTTTTACGGGCATGAAGAATTTCACCGCAGCATCCCCTCAAATTATTACAGCCCAGGCAATCAATAATGTCAACGACACGACAACCCAAACCTATTTCTGTTTTTACGAATCAACGAATATTTTGCCCGACATCGTCAAGCTTACGCTCATTAACCCGACGTCCTCCATCACCACGAGGCTGAATTCCGTTACGTTTATCGTTTCGGTTGCTAAATTAACAAAAGATACAGTGAGCGTTCAGGTCCTTCAAAACGGACAGGCCCTCAAAACGCAATTGGTGACCGATTCGGCGAAAACCCTTTTCTGGGACCTTACCCAGCTTATGACCGGGGCCAACACCATAACAACGCAGGCATTAATCCACAAACAAAGCTATGCCGACACATCGATTACTATTACGCAAACGCCGTTGTTTTCCGATGCGACGCCGCCTAAAATCCTTGCGCTTTACGTTAATAAAAAATTGTTTACCGGCAATCCGTTTTCCCTTGCGGCAACCGATCTTAATGCAGTCATAACCGTCATGGCCTTCGATAACGAAAGCGGAATAGCCACTGTTAAATTACGGAACAAACTCGGGCTCGCTGCCATACTCATGACCGACAGCATTGCGCAACACATTTGGGTCAGCGATAAAATTGCCATGCCCGCAACAGCCATAGGACCCAAACAGCAGTCGCAGCTTAATTTGTTCCTTACGGTGACGAACAATGTCAACCTGGCAACCATCGATACAATCACCATTATCAAGTAATTGCATTTGCACGATTAAAAAAAACCGCTGCGGGTTGCAATCAAGCAAGTGAAGAACCCCGCAGCAAGCTCCGAGGAATGCGCTCGCTTTAGGATTCACTTCATTGCAAGAAAAAAAAGTGAGAAATCGCTTTACGCAGAATATCCATTGCCCTGTTTTTTTGCCCATTATATACTTAATACACTATGAAAAGACACGCAATAGCCCTTTGCATTCATCCTATTAAAAATTCCCTGGTACCCAAAGCTGTCTTTCGGGAGGCAATCAATGCCTTTGCCCAGACAGTTCTTGACATAGGTTCCGAGCACCAGAACATACGGCTCAATCTCATCATGCCCGGCTTTTTTTTGGAAACCATAGATCCCATGCTTTTATTGCCCTTGCGGGAAATGCATAAAAAAGGCGCAATCGAATGGTTGACAACAGGGTACACCGAACCTTTCCTCAGCTTTTCCCCGCAATGGCTTTTCCGGGAAAACCTGAAATACGGCGTCAATACTTTTTCAGAGTATGTCGGTGCAAAACCATCGGGTTTTGTCCCGTCGTTTTCCAATTGGGAACCTTCGTATATAGACACCCTTCGCGAAGCACATTTGCCGTATGCGGTTTTATCACGGTCTCTTTTGCCAAAACAACATCGTAACCGCCTTGGCTATTGGATCAATGAATTTGCAGGATCATCCATCGTGTTGTTCCCTGCGTATACGATTTTTTCACCCAAAAGCGCCTCTGCGCTCGAATCATGGATAGGACAGCAATTTGATCAGGAGCCGCCCTCGACGTCATCTTCGGTAAAATTGCTGTGCATAAAATATTTTTTCCAATTGCTCGCTCCCGACAAGACCGCAATCGCCGATAATCTTCGCGAGACCGTCAAGGTTCTGGACAAGCTTATTCTCAACTATCAACCAGTCCGTTTCACCGAGTTTTTGGCATCAAATCCCCCGCTTGGCCTGCAATATGTGCCGCAGAGCATTGTATTTCACCGCGACGATTCGGAAACAGAACCAAGTTTTCTCAATTCGCTGCATTCGTTCGACCAGGTGGGCATCATTCAAAGGAAAATGATGGATGTTGCCGACAATATCGCATCGCGTAAAGAATCAAAATATTTTGAACCGTATAAAAAGACTCTTTTTTTTGTCCAGGACGTCAACCGGTATATTCCTTCCGTTGAATCGGGATTTATACAGCTTCGGGACCGGATGTGGTGTTATGAAAAGCTCATCGACATTGAGCATGAGCTGTGGGAGCGGGACAAGACAAGCGGCGGCCAAATCAGGATTTCCGACTTCCTGCGGAACGGCGGCAAAAATATAATAATGACAAACAAGAATGTCGCCGTGTATATAGACCATAAAAACGGCGGCCATGTCTTCGAACTGGATGTACGGCGGCGGCGTTGCAACATTTGCGCCGGTTATAATCCTGTCCGTCATTCCCTGCCCATGATCATAGAGCCCGGGGTTTCACATACGGCATTCATAGACCATATAATTGCCAACGACACAACCGCCGAAGATTTCAGGGCCAAACGCTTTCTTGAGCAAGGTGATTTTTTTTCCGGTGCCTTTGAGTATAAAATCAAGAAAACCGATGTCAGCGTCAAGGCAGTGATGAACCGCCAGGGGTCTATCATCCAGGCCGATAAAACCTGTCCGCTTTCCATGGAAAAGGTTTTCGGCCTGGAAAAAGAGCAACCTGTTTTACCTTTTGTATATCAACTGTCAAACCATTCCCTCACCCCGTATTCATTCAGGCTTGCCATCGAAATGACATTTTCCCTTCCCGGAATCGCAAGCAATTCCGCGTTCCTGATCCACAAGAAAGATAAAATTGCGGGGCTTGGCGGCCAGCTTATAAATCTTCCCCAGGTTGTCGAGTGGCATATCGCAGATCCTGTATGCGGCGTAAGGATCCATTGTGTCTTGCAAAAGCCCATGGACATGTGGTGTTTTCCTGCTGTTGACTTAAAAGAAGACGGCGTCCCCCAGGATGGTATTACGATCGTGCTGTCGGGCCTCGTGACGCTTTCGGGAAGCGACATGTGGAGTTGCATGGGCAGGCTGCATTTCAAGCGCCAGGCGCTTTTAGGGAAGAAATCCGATGAGATCTGAAGCCCTCGACATAACGCTGACGTCGCGCAAAGGCACGATGTGGCTCATTTTGTCCGGGCCTTTTCATGCGGAACAGGTACCGGGCATGAGAGAAAAGATCGTGGGGCTTATCGACGACGGTACCCGGAAAATCATCATAGACATGGAAAACATCACCGATATCGACGAGACTGTGCCGGCCATGTTTTTAAGTCTCCTTAATGTCGTGCGCGGCAAAGGCGGAGACTTGCTTTTTGTTTTTAGAAACGACGCCTTGACAAAGTCGTTTTCTCCGTTTAAAAGCCTGTTTTCCATTTATGCCGATGAAAAAGCGATACCGACAGGCGGATTGTTCTCCCTTTGGCGAAAACGGGGCAAGGTTTTATCACGGAAAACCGGCATGCGCATTTCCCGGCCAATAGCCATTGTATTGCTTGTAACGCTTTTTGGCTGGATCCTCACCCTTTTCCTTATTATTAATATGCAACATCAGCGCATCAGGCAGCAGGAGATGGAAATCAGGACCACCAACGAATGGAAACGCGCCGCAACAATAGAAATGCAAAAGTTACGGGAGCGGATCAAGCCTCTTGAGCAGCTCGGGATTGTAAAGGACAACGCTCCAAAGCAGGGCCCATGACAAAACCTCGCAATGGCCCTTTGATCAGGATCGGTTTGCTCATCCATGGCAGCAAAATATGGATTTCCGAATTTGTCAGTATTTTTATCGTTGGCGTAACGCTCCTTTTTTTATTCGGCCTTACCTTGACTATTGTTTTTGACGAAACAGCCATCCATCATAACGACACGACCATCCTTGGCCTTAAAAACGACAGCATCGCCCTTGCAAAAAACATCGACGAGTATTCCCATAAAGCTACAATCATCGATGCGCTTATGTCGTTTCGGGGCAGCCGCATTTCACGGCAAACGAACGCACAATTGGCCGACCTTGTTTTTGCAAGCTCCACCACATACGGGTATGATCCGTATTTGCTTTTGGCGGTCATAACCGTTGAAAGCAAATTCAGCCCGCAGGCTAAAGGGCAATACCGCTCCGGCAAGTACAGCGGCGCGTTCGGGCTCATGCAAATCAAACTGGAAACTGCTCAGGAAATCGGAAAAAACCTTGGATTGACCGTTCATACCATAGCGGATTTATACAAGCCGGAAATCAACCTTGCCATCGGCGTTGCTTATTTGACAAGACTCATCGCCCAGTTCCACAGCTTCAAACTCGGGCTTTTGGCCTACAATCAGGGGCCGGGCGTCATACGGGAATACCTTAACACCCAGACGCCTCTATCAATTAACTATTACAACAAAGTCCTGCAGAATTATTATTTGCTGAAAAAAGCTTCCGTTCAAAGCAACCGTTAAATCGCTTCGGGGATTGCTCTCTTATTGTTTTTTCTTGGTATGGGCCCGTACAACCGCGGCAATTTCCTTCATGACGCCGATGCCGCCGGGACTTTGCAAAAGGTTTCCGGTCACGATTATGTCGGCGCCGCTATCCAGTTTTTGTTTGGCTGTTTGGGCATCGCGGATGCCGCCGCCGACAATGAGCGGGATTTCAACCAGCGCCTTGACAATAGATATCATTTCGTCCGGCACTGCGGATTTTGCGCCGCTGCCTGCCTCCAAATATACCATTTTCATGCCCATATACTGGGCAGCAAGCGCATGGGCGGCCGCTATTTTCGGCTTATGCGCCGGAAGCGGCCGCGTATTGCTCATGAATTCTACCGAGGTCACGGTCCCGGATTCGACAAGCATATACGCCGTTGCAATGGGCTCAATGCCCATGTTTTTTATGACCGGCGCGGCCTTGACATGTTCACTAATGAGATTGACGGGGTTTCGGCCTGAAATAAGGGACAGGAACAAAACAGCGTCTGCATGCCGTGAAAGCTGTGTTGCATCGCCCGGAAACAAAATGACGGGAATGGTCACTGCTTTTTTTATTGATGCCACAAACGCGTCGAACTCATGCGTATTGATAAGGCTCCCGCCGATAAGCAGGGCATTGATTCCGGCAGCCTGCGCGTGCTTTGCGATTTCCGCGCCCCGTTTTGGCGTGAAATCATCGGGATCCAAAAGGACCCAATAAGCCGCCTTGTTGGCCTTGGCATTGGCCAATATTCCGTCAAGTATTGATTTGGGCTTCATTTTTTTAAAGCGCCTTCTGCTTCAAAATCTCGGACACGGCATTGAGTGCATCCGGCAGTTTTTGCGGGTTTTTCCCGCCTGCCTGCGCCCGCGTCGGGCTGCCGCCGCCGCTGCCGTCGGTTTTTTGGGCTGCAATCTTGACAATCTCGCCGCAATGCACCCCGCATTCCTTGACCGCTTTTTGGCCTGCGGTTGCAAAGAACATTGCCCGGCCTTCGGATATTCCTCCCAAAACAATTGCCGTATCAATAAGATTTCGGCTTTTTATTGCATCTGAAACCGCATCGCAAAGCGCAACAAACAGGTCTTTCTCGCAAACGCCGCAATCGTGTACGGCCCAGGCGATTTTTGCTTTTTGAGACAAAGCCTTCGCCAATATCCCGTCCGACAGGCTTTTGACCTGAGCAACCGAGGCTTTTGCGATTTTCTGTTCCAATTCCTTTACATGGGTAAGCAAGCCGTCTACCCGCCCCACAAGCGCGTCTTCGGCAATTTTAAGGCGGCCGCAAAGGTCTCCAACCGTCAACTCTTTACTTTCAAGGTACGCGAGGGAATTCATTCCGGTGATCGCCTCAATCCGCCTGACCCCGGATGCGATGCTTGTTTCCATAATGATATGAAACAGGCCTATTGTCCCTGTCGCGCTCACATGCGTGCCGCCGCAAAGTTCCTTGCTCACATTTCCCATAGACACCACCCGGACCTTGTCGCCGTATTTTTCTCCAAATAGCGCCATGGCACCTTCTTTTTTCGCCTCATCCGTGTCTTTGACAACAGTAACAACGGGAAAATCGGCAAGCACCCATTCATTGACCGTTTGTTCTACGGCGCGAATTTCGCCGGGCGTCATCGCCTTATGATGCGTAAAGTCGAACCGCAGGGTTTGCGGCCCTACCCGCGACCCCGATTGCTGCACATGGTTGCCCAAGGTGTTCCTCAGTGCCGCCTGGAGCAGATGCGTAGCGCTGTGGTTTCTGCGCGTATGGGCGCGACGGGAGGGCGTAATGGTCGCGACAAGCGGTTTCGAAAATTCCGACGGATCAACGGCAATGTCAGCCGACACCATATGCACCGTCATGTCGTTCCATTTGATCGTGTCTTCTACTGTCAAGGTATGACCGACATGCGTTGTCAGGGTGCCGCCATCGCCGACCTGGCCGCCGCTTTCCGCGTAGAACGGCGTTGCATCAAGGATTATGAGGCATTCCTGGATTGCGCCGGCCACCGAGGCGGTGATTTTGTATCGGACGACATTGCATTCGGCGCTGTCCTTGTCGTACCCGACAAATTGTGTTCCTTGCGTTTGGCGAAGCACGATCCAGCCTTCCGCGGAAAGCCCGCTTTCATCGCTTTTTTTCGACGCATCGCGCGCCCGTTCGCGCTGCTTTGCCATTTCCTTGGCAAAACCGGTTTCGTCTACCGACAGGCCTTTCTCTTCCGACAATAACCGCGTCAAATCCATCGGAAAGCCGTACGTGTCGTATAACATGAAAACATCGGCGCCCGAAACGATTTTCCGGCCCGCTTTTTCCATGGTTGCAATGATGCCCGAAAACTTGTCGAGCCCTTGTTCCAAGGTCGCATTGAAGCGTTCCTCTTCCGATTGGATAACATCGCTTACGTATTTGACCCGCTGCTTGATTTCAGGGAAAGCTTCGCCCATCATGGTCACGACCGTGGGGACAAGCGATGCGAGGAACGGCTGCTTGAACCCGAGTTCGCGTCCGAATTTACTTGCTCTGCGCAACAACCGCCGTAAAACATACCCTCGACCTTCGTTCGATGGGATTGCGCCATCGGTAATAGCAAAAACCAGGGCGCGAATGTGGTCGGCAATTACCCTAAAGGGTGTTCCGCTTGCATCGGCACTGTAGGCTATGCCGCTCATTTCCGACAATTTCTGAATTATCGGACTGAAAAGATCGGTGCTGTAATTTGAGGTCGTGTTCTGAAGAATGGAAACAAGCCGTTCCAAACCCATGCCTGTGTCAACATGTTTTGAGGGAAGATCGACCAGTTTTCCGTCTTTTTCACGGTTATATTGCATGAACACGAGGTTCCAGATTTCGCGGAACCTGTCGTTCTGGCCGTTGACACCCTTGACGGGATCATCGAAAACCTGTTTCTGATTTGTAATGTCGCCGATGTCGTAATGGATTTCGGAACAGGGGCCGCACGGGCCGGTATCACCCATTTCCCAGAAGTTGGATTTCGCGCCAAAGCGCATGATGCGCCAGGGTTCGATATCGGTCTCGGTTTTCCACAACGTTTCCGCCTCTTCATCTGATTCGTAAATGGTGACGAACAGCCGGTCTTTGGGTAGTTTCCAGACAACAGTCAGGATTTCCCAGGCCCAAATAATCGCTTCTTTTTTGTAATAATCGCCGAACGACCAGTTTCCGAGCATTTCGAAAAACGTATGATGGTAATGGTCGCGCCCGACTTCCTCGAGGTCGTTGTGCTTGCCCGACACGCGCATGCATTTCTGCGAATTTGCGGCGCGCGTAAGCCCCTCGCGGTTTTCGCCCAGAAAAATCGACTTGAACTGGTTCATACCTGCGTTTGTAAACAGCAAAGTCGGGTCGTCCTGCGGCACGACCGGGCTGCTTTGCACAAACCGGTGCTGTTTGCTTTTAAAGAATTCCACGAACTGGTTGCGGATTTCGTTTCCCGTTAAACTCATGCGGCTTCTTCCTTCTCTTTTGCAACTGCTTCGTCGGCGCTTTTCTTGGCGCCCGGCTTCAGTTTTTCCTTGATGAGCGCCTCTATGGTCGCCATGGTTTCCTTGTTTGTTTCCAAAAACTCCTTCGCCTTTTCGCGGCCTTGACCAATGCGCTCACCCCGAAACGACAGCCAGGTGCCGCTTTTCTCGATGATATTATGCGTTACGGCAAGGTCGATAATGTCGCCGGAGGCGGAAATTCCTTTTCCGTACATGATGTCGAATTCGGCTTCACGGAACGGCGGCGCGACCTTGTTCTTCACGACCTTGGCGCGTGTTCGGGAGCCAATGACATTGTCGCCGTCTTTGATTGCAGCGGTACGGCGCACATCGATGCGAACAGAGGCATAGAATTTAAGGGCATTGCCGCCTGTTGTTGTTTCAGGGTTGCCGAACATGACGCCGATTTTCATACGGAGCTGGTTGATAAATATGAGACAGGTTTTTGATTTCGACAAAATGCCCGTGAGTTTGCGCAAAGCCTGGGACATAAGCCTTGCCTGCAATCCCATATGTGAATCCCCCATTTCGCCTTCTATTTCGGCGGCAGGAACAAGCGCCGCGACGCTATCGATAACGATGATGTCAACGGCGCCGCTGCGAACAAGCGTATCGCAGATTTCGAGCGCCTGCTCGCCGGTATCGGGTTGTGACACAAGCAAATTATCAATATCGACGCCAAGATTTTTGGCATATAACGCATCAAAAGCATATTCCGCATCAATAAGCACGGCAATGCCGCCCAGCTTCTGTGCATTTGCAATTGCATGAAGCGCGAGTGTTGTTTTTCCTGAAGATTCGGGCCCATAAATTTCGATGATACGGCCTTTGGGCAAACCGCCAACACCCAATGCCACATCCAAAGAAACGCAACCTGTTGGAATTACCGGAATATCGGTTTCCAACGAAGCTGTCCCAAGCTTCATGATGGAACCTTTTCCATGCTGCTTTTCGATTTGACCAACTGCATTTTCAACAGCCGCAAGCTTGTTTTTGATATCAGTGTCTATTTCAGGTCTTTTTGCCATAGCTTTTTCTCCTTAATGTTCTATTAGTACCTATATCTGAATTATATACGCAATTTGCGTATATACTCTATAAAACAAACTTATCCCATGCGGAGCATGGGGTTTGAATTTTTACCCGCTATTAATGAATAGTGGGCTTTTATGTAAGTATCCAAAAATACGAAACGGGAAGCTCCGAAGTGGTAAAGAATTAAAAATGAAAAATAGCCGTGACTATTTTCAAGGCCCTTCTTTTCCATTTCGAAACAATTGATTTACGTCTGAGTAGCGTTGTAATCGTATTAAAATATCGTAGCGTTTCCTGTCGGTCCGCTTTTTTACCAAGGAATATTGTCTTTGGATTCGAAAGATCATTTGACTCTATACTACCCCAATCGGCCATCGTGTCCGAAACAATTCCCTGCGATTTTGCCTCTTTCCAAAGCAAAGAGCCGGGAAATGGTTTAAGTACCGATACGGCGCCGCCGGCGACCTTTAATTGTTTGAGCAGTTTATACGTCATTTCCATATCGTCAACAGTCTCGTCGGGGCTTCCTACGATAACCGCTACCCTTACCTGAAAACCGAACCGATTTGCAATGCCGACTGCGACGGCATTTTGCTGCGGCGAGTTCCAATTACCCTTTAAATAACGGTAAATCTTAGGGGACCCGCTTTCTATGGCGATACTGACGGCCTTAAAATTCATTTCTTTAAGCAATTGCGCCGCCTCAATGTCGAAATCGCTCCCGGCGACCCAGCACTCAAATGATACACGTTTATGAATGCCCTTTTGTATAATCAATTCGTGTATTTTTTTCAGGCGTTCCTTATTCGCAATCATAAGATCATCGAAAATATGAATGACCGAAGGTCCGAATTTCGAAACAATGTATTCTATTTGATCAACCGTTGCTTCGGCGCTGTTATACCGGATTTTTTTCCAAAACGGCGAGGATGAGCAAAACCTGCATCGATAGGGGCATCCTCTCGATGTCATGAGGTGATACCGGATCTTTTTTGCTGTTTTAAACTCACACAGTTCGTAATGGGTAATGTGCGGAAAAACCTCGATGCATTTTTCTATCGGGCCCGTTGAAACCAGCTCGTCGCCGTTCCAATATTGTATTCCGCGTATGGCGGATAAATTTGCCGGCGCGAGTGCGATGTTTTCTGATATCAATTTACATATCCCATAAAAAGAGACTTCGCCTTCGCCAAGCACCCCCACCGTGCATTCTTTCGGCATATTCTGCGGTATATAGGTGATGTGGTGGCCGCCGATGATAAAAACCATGCGCGGATACATTTGGGCGAATTGTTTGATTTGATCGGCAACAATAGTAAAAAAAGGTGACAAAACAGAATAACCTATCACGTCCGGGCGAAAAGATTCAACGTCAACGGGCGATAATAGCCCGATAATGATTTTGACGTCTGCATCAGGAATTCTCGCTTTAAGATACGATGTGATGGACAATAGCCCAAGGGGATATTCGTGCTCGGGGGAAATATCAAAGGCGTGAATAGTTGGAAGATTCAGAAGTATTCTCATTGACCGTCCTTGAGAGCTAAAATAGTTCAACTTTTAGCAACTATATATATAAATATCTACTTATACCGAGTTTTGACGAGTGTATAAGAATCACAGCTATAGCAATCCGTCAGCGTAGCGACGGGTTAGCATAGAAGGTCAATCTTCGATGCACCGTAGTTCGAATTTCAATGACCAAACTGTCTTTGATTGCGAATAAAACACCCAGATAGACAATTATAAAAACAATTGCCTTAAGCAGTAACAATACCATGACGGGGCCGTTGATAGACAACGTGACAAAAAAGGACACAGCTCCGGCAACAATACTGCATAGTAAATACAGGGCGTGGTTTTTATTTACCATTGAAAACGATATATATTTACGAACAAGATACATTTGGATGATAAAAATGGTGCACTCGGCGGCCACATTGGCAATCGCGGCGCCATTCTGATGGAACCGTGGGATCAAAACCACATTAAGGGCCAAACTAACGGCCGCCGCAATCACGCTTGATAGGAAAAGCGCCTTTTCTTTGCCGTTTGGAAATAAAATCTGGACGCCCAGGAAATTCGAGCACCCGATAAAAAATATAATGGGGGCCAATATCCTGATGCTCGGCACCGCGGCAAAATACATTTCACCGGAAATAAGCCTAATGATTTGCGGTGCATAAAGGAAAATAAAAACCATGAGCGGAAAAGCGCTCAGCAAGATGAACCGTATCGATTTCTGTGCAACTGCGTTATAATCATTGGTCATATTGTTTTTCAAATAGTAAGAAATTCGTGGGACAAGCACGATGCCGAGGGATGTCACGACCGGCAGAAATATTTTGTTTATTTTCATTGCCGCAGAATATAACCCAACGGAAGTTTCCCCGCTCAGCAAACCAACGAGCACGCTGTCGAGATTCACATATGCACTTGCCGACAATACCCATCCGGAAAGAATAAGCAGGGAAGGTATGTGTTTGGCAATCGACAGGTCTTTAAAGGAAAGCGTGACATATCTCTTTAGTCCAATAAACGTAACTATATTTGCACCCAAAACCGAAACGACCCCGACAGCGGCATACGCCAGGTAATCGGACGGCTTATGTATCAACAACAACAACAACCCCAACGACAACACCTTTACAATGGTGTTCCGGATCGACAGATACTTATAGTTCTCGACGGCCTGAAACAACCAATCGATCGAAAACATGTTAAAGAGAATCGGTATCCCCGCGATAAAAAACAAAACAAAATCGGCCCTGAAATGGCCCTGCAAACAAACCAAACAATAGATGAAAAAAGCAAAAACAGTGGTGATGCAATTGATTGCGAATATTTCCGAAAACATTTTGGAAAGTTCTTTTTTGTCGTCTCGGACACGGGCCAATTCCCTGGTGCCGTATATCGGAATGCCAACACAGGCAAACAGCGCGAAATACGCCGCCAGTGAAATGGCAACATTCACTTTTCCAAGCATTTGGGGGCCCAAGATCCTTGATATGTACGAAAAAGCGACAAAAGGATACACGATATTGACAACAGACATTATGGTATTGTAAAAGTAATTGCGTTTGATGGATACTGTTTGCATGCGGGTACGCTCATTCCTCAAGTTTAGACAAATATTCATGCAAATCCGAATATTCCCGCCAGTGCGGGGCAAAAGCAGTATCACGGGTTTCCGCGATGCGACGGAGGTTGTCTTGCGGAAAATACCTGGCTTCGCTGACTTCTGAAGATTGAAGGACCAACGTGTCGACTTCAATTTCTTTTTTTAAAACATATACATCACTGAACTCATTGTCGACAAACGCCCCGTCGTGTTGCACAGATTGATTAACAAGAGTATTCAAGAACGTGAGGTCTTGCTCTGTTGCGTAAACGCCGATTTCCTCGGCAAGTTCTTTTATGGCAGCTTGCAAGCTTGTTTCCCCCGCAGAAATATGCCCGGCAGCAGAAACGTCCCAGACGCCGGGAAACGATTCCTTTTGCAAAGACCGTTTTTGAAACAGTACTTCCTGCTTATGATTTATTACCCAAACATGGACGGTCCTGTGCCAATCACCGTCGCGATGAACCAGGGAGCGCGGCTTTCTCATGCCCAGGAATTTGCCGCTTTTGTCGATAATGTCGAGCGGTTCAAACCCGCTCATTTGGGCTTGGCTTCACAATACATTATAAAAATCGGGGGCGCCCCTCCGCCTGCAAAAGGAAGGGTGATTGCGACGGCAGGATAGGTTTTGTTGTTTACAACAACGCTATTGTCTTTGACTTCGGATATAGACCCGATTCCTTGCATGCCGATGATGGTTCCGCCTTGCTTACACAGAAGCTTATATCCTGCAGGCAGGGAAAACCTCGCCATGAATCCGTCGTCGACAATGACGCCACCGGTGGCAAAAAACACGGTATCAAGGATCGTGAATTTCGTTTGCGCCTGCAAGGTCAGAACCTGTTGGCCCTTGACATTATCTAAAATAAAGGCGGCTTTCCCGGCCAGAAGCCGGTATTCGGGCGCCGGCCCGCCCACGCTTGCGGAAAATTGCCCGCACGAAAGCAGGGTGTCGCGATTATTGACAAGGGAAAGCAACGAAAATCCCATTGGTTCCATGTATTTGTTCGCCATTTCCGAAACTTCCGGCGCAGAACGCTCTTTTTCCACCAAAAGCTTCATGGAAAAGTCCCTGTCGTTGGCAACGACCCTGGAAAATGCATTGACTTGCGCAACAAATCCCGCCGTGACGTTTGCAAGCTGGGTTTCGACCTGCTGCTTTACGTTTTGTAAATCGCCGGCGTCGCCGGGTTTGACTGCTTTTTGACCGCATCCGGCGAATAAACCGACGATTGCAACAAAGAAAATGTTCCGCATATATTTGTCAATACTCTTTGTTTTCATATTAAAACAGTTTTTTAATCCTGTTGAAAACATCATCGATTGATCCGAGCCCTTCAATATCTTTTACAATTCCATTTGGCCGATAATACTTGAGGCAGGGTTCGCTTTGGTTTTTATATGTATCAATGCGATTTTGAATGACCTTTGGATCAGCGTCATCGGCACGGCCCTCGATGGTTGCTCGTTTTAACAAGCGACTGCGAACCTCTTCATCGGCGACGGCGATGTTAATAACATAGTCGAGCTTCATGCCGAGTTCTTTCAATATTTTGTCAAGAGATTGCGCCTGGGGCACGCTTCGCGGAAAACCGTCAAGCAAAAACCCTGATTTCATGTCTGCTTGTGAAAGCCTGTCTTTCACCATTGCAATCGTAACTTCATCCGGCACAAGCTGGCCTTTGTCGGAATAGCTTTTTGCGGTTTTGCCGAGCTCGGTGTTGTTTTTGATGTTATAGCGAAACATGTCGCCGGTGGATACATGCGGCAATGAAAGAAGCTCGACCAATTTCTTCGCCTGTGTTCCCTTGCCTGCTCCCGGTGGCCCAAACAATACGATGTTTTTCCCTGAATTACCCATAACGATATTCCCCTTATTCTTACCCCGCGCTTCGCAGCGGGATAGTTCTAGTTGAGATTATTATACACTCGGAAAACCTCGGTACCATGGTCTACGTGAAAAGCGTAGATAGTTTTTATGATAGCTACTTAAAGATGTTTTATCCACTATAATATAAAACATCCCAAACTCAGGCTCCAATATTATCAGACATGCATGTGCCCAGGGAAACGTCAGCGGCATGGCATTTGAGCAATACTATTCTGCATGACATTGCCCGCAAACATTGGAGCGCATTTCCTGATGAGACCCGTTTACATTAGGATCGTACGGCGTTGTGCGTGATCCTTTACGCCACTCTGCAATGGATGGCAAAGAACGGGTACCGGAGCATCCGAAGCTGCCAAATCACGCAATGCCTTGAGAAAAGGCGGACGTGTAACTCGCAAAGCGAGCGTTTGGGGATTATGACAATCAATACAAGCCACCGCATGTCCGTGCCCCATATCGTGCAATTTTTTGTTTAGGTCCTGATACGAATATTTATACGCTTCGTTCATTCCTGCTTCAGCATCGCCATACCCCAATTCCTAAAGGTATTCCTACTGCAAGCGCAAGCACATAGGCAAGTTTATCATAATATAAGAAAGAAAGAATTTTACTGAGCACGGTGATAATTTTTCGGATAAATATGTTATGAGAAAGTTTATTAAGATAGATTAAAAAAGGATTCTATGGCAAGGTCTATCACCTATCGATTGCGGGTTTAATTACCTTGAGCGTAAGGTTGGTGAGCTTGTCGAATCCATCGAAATGCCGGGCATATTGCTCTTGTCAAGCCCTCGAAAGAGCGTGCTAAAATTCAGTGTAGCCCTTAATGTTTCGTCATGCCGGTATATTGATATGCTTTTTCAATTTTTCATAACAAATTGAAAAAAGAGGAATTACTTGACATTGCAGGTATTGGAAGATGATATTAACAAGGGATGGGGATTTTATTGTACTGAAGGTAAGCCGCAAGCTAAAACTAATATGATAAAGATTTTCAAAACACATTGGAGTCTTATATGAAAAGATTACGGAAAGAAACGGACGAAACTGGAGAAATTGTGTCAGGATCAAAAAGCTTCGAAGATATCCGGCAAACTAATCAATACGGTGCGGAATATTGGAGTGCGCGTACATTGCAGATAATGTTAGGTTATAGCCAATGGCGCCGGTGTGCAAAATAGAATGTTCGGTATTTTTCATGATGCTGGTTACAAAGGTCTTTATGGCGGAATTGGCAGCGAAGAAATAAAAAAGCGTAAAAGAATTGATTCAAAAGAAAACCTCATGGACAGAATGAATGCAACCGAACTTGCGGCCAATCAATTCCGAATAACACAAACAAGAGCTAAACTTGTAAAAGCAGGTAATGACGTAACTTTTTTGGCCCGCGGTGAACATTTGAATAAAATCAAAAAAAACGGCCTCATTGACTCGTGATGTTTGGAATGGAAAGCCTTCGGAAATAGAATATCAAAATGGTACTGTTGTAAAGCTTGCAAAAAAATGTCTGGTAGATACGCCCATAAATGAATTTATTTACAATTGCATCTTTCCGATGGAAATAAAAGCGAGAAGGAAATAAATGATGCGCGTAAAAAACTCCTTGAGCCAACCCTCCTTTTCAAGGTCCTGCCTTTTTATTCTCCTTCTGGCTGCCCAAACGTTTGCGTTTGATGCGAACGTGGATTACCTTGGGACCAGTGACTATTATACTACCCTGAAAACGGAAATCGACAAGGCAACAACATCGGTTATTGCCGCTGTTTACATGTTCACACTTTTCCCCGAGCGGCCGCAGGCCCTTACAACGCACCTTGCACAAGCGCTTGTTGCCGCGGAAAAACGCGGCTGCACAGTCAGGATCATACTTGACAACGGGGGCAATGACGGCGCATTAGACCCCGACGGCGTCAATGCGAACAACCGCATGGCCTATCAATACCTTTCGGCGCAAGGCCTCGACATGTGTTTTGCGGATGTCCCAACGTCAACGGTGATGCACGGCAAAGCCGTCGTCATAGACAGCAGCGTCGTGTTCGTTGGTTCCCATAATTGGACTGAGGCGGCTTTTTCCAAGAACATAGAAATGGGCGTTGTCGTGCGGTCGGCCGAGGTCGCAAAAAAGGCGCTGATCGATATCGCCAAAATCCCGACGATGGTCATGCCGGCCCGCGACACGACGACGGCGGCACGTTTACCGGTGCGATTTTTATCGGACACGGCGCTTTTGGGCCGCATGGTGAGCGCGAAAGAGGAGGCTGTTTTCGACATCTACCTGTATTGTCTCAAAAACAGCTTTTATCAACCTCAATCCTCGTTTGTCCTTCAGTATGATTCCCTTATTCATTATTTAGGCATGGATTCCAAAGATGTGAACAGAAGCAGATCACTTATCAACATTGACCTCAAGATATTACAGGACACGTTCAAGCTCATTCAAAGGACCCTGCATGTGCACAAGGATGCGGATATAGTGGTCACGCCTTTGGCAGGCGACTGCCTGGAAATTCCCGCAGCTTATTTCACCTGGGGCTGGAACCGGCAGCTTGACTTTCCAGGAAAGGTTATGGAGATGCTGAGTCTTTACTATTCGTCTACATCCCATACCCGCCCCAAATGGTCTCTTACGGTAAAAACTATTGCTGCGTGGCATGGTATAGGCAAATTTACCGTCTCGGCAGGGGTAGCGCAGCTTCGGCACAAGAACCTCATCGACGTCGGGTATTCCGAATATAAGGGCAGAAGTGAAGACGAACGGCACCCGAACATTTATCTTCCTCTACCGTTCTACGATCCGGCCGGCCTGGCAATGGAACTTTTTCGCCTGGAAAAAAAATACGGGAAGGAAAAAACAGACCGCGCACGAAAATATGCGGAATTGGTGTTCAGGGATTGTGACGCCGCGGCCGTGGAGACGATCATTGAAAAGGAAAACCAGTTCGGAATAGACAAAGTGGCAGAAGCGGCCAAAGTCATCGGAGCAATGGTTACGCACAATCCTCATCGCAGCCTGGATTATTTCCTGGGCATCGTGCGGACCCCCGACCCGCCCACATCCTTTCGGTGATCGCATGATTATACACGTTTGCTCAAAAATCAATGTTGGAATATAAAAGGCATATAAAAAGTACGGAGGTTAATTCAAATGAGTGAACTCACAAAAGAAGAAAAAGAAATTGAAGCTGCTGTTTTGGCAGGGCATTATAAGCCCGTTCCTGAATCGAAATGGCGAAAATATAAAAATGCCGCAAGAGTCACGATAAAGAAAATGGATAGAATCAATACCCCATGAAATCTGATGATTTGGAAGACGTCAAGCGAATCGCAGATAGAAAGGAGCTGCCGTATCAGACCCTTATAGGTTCAGGTTTGCATCGGTTTGCAAAAGGGGATATGATCGCTGTTGATGATGCTGAACAGGTCGAACATTTCAAAGAAAAGATAGCGGTTTGAAATATTTACACAGAAAAAATTACAGAGTTGTTTCGATGGATTTACTAAAGAACATCCAGTCAGTTTTAGCAAGGTACTAAGCTTGCTCCCCAACTCTTTTTTTCTATTTTTCCTAGGGAAATCGCCTATACTTGCCATGTTAGTGTATGAAATCACGGTGGAATTCAGATACATACATCGACAGCGTTAACCCGTCTATTCATGAGTGGCATACTGCACATCATACAACAGATACTTCGATTTCGCGTATAGCAGTCCATAGAATTCGCCAATCACTCCGGTTTTCTGATCACCGGCCGCGAGTAGGTCAGAGTTGGCATTCTGGATTTGCTGAAACGCGCCATACACATTCGCGTAGGAGAGAATCCCCGAAAAGATTCTTCGTTTTGATAGCAGAGCGTTTCTATTCATTTACTTTTGTTGTCTTTTTAACAACACTCATGGCTGTAGCAATCAGGGATGCAATATCTCCAAAATTTGCAGGCAAAATAAGTGTCGTGCTCTGTTTTGCTAAATTTCCAAACTGTTCCACCATCTTTTCTGCCACTCGCAATTGAACGGCTTCCATTCCCCCGGCCGATTGCGTAGCACTTGCAACAGCCTTTACGCCATCTGCCGTTGCATTTGCGACAGCCCTGATTGCTTCAGCTTGACCAGTAGCCTCGTTAATTTGCTTTTGACGCACAGCTTCTGATTCAAGAACTACCTTTTGTTTTTGGCCTTCAGCCACATTGATAGCAGATTGCTTTTCTCCCTCAGATTGGAGAATACTTGCCCTTTTTTCCCGTTCCGCTTGCATCTGTTTTTCCATTGCCTTAAGAACTGTTTCAGGAGGTACTATGTTTTTAATTTCATACCGTAAAATTTTGACGCCCCAAGTTTGAGATGCTTCGTTAATTGCGTTCACTATAGACGAATTGATAGTCGTTCTTTCCTCAAATGTTTTATCTAAATCTATTTTGCCAATTTCACTTCTCATGGTTGTTTGAGCAAGTTGAATAAGAGAAAACTTATAATTACTGATTCCATACGAAGCCATCTGAGGTTCAAAAACCTGAATAAATATTACTCCATCGACCGCTACTTGCACATTATCTCTTGTTATACAGGCTTGTTCAGGAATATCAATTGTCTGCTCCTTTAATGTATGCTTGTACGCAACAATGTCAACGAAAGGAATGATTAAGCTAACACCTGCTTTTAGGGAAGTCCGATATTTTCCAAGACGCTCAACCACAAAGGCACTTTGCTGCGGTACAATTCGAACCCCTGCGGAAACAATAACTATGGCTAAAATTAAAATCACAATGGCAAAAATCATCATACATTACTCCTTAGTTTGAACTTGTTGGTCGTTTGATTTTCATTCGAATTCCGTCCATATCAATGATCTCAACGATTTCTCCCTCCTGAAACGTTTCATTTTCATCGCAGAAAGCAATCCATTCCGAACCTCTGTATGAAATTGTGCCATCCTCGCTTGGGAGTACTTTTTTAGTAACCTTAGCTTTTTTTCCAATATAATCGGGCGTTTTATCCTTTGTACCGGGAAATAATTTTTTTAATGTTTTTCGCATTAAAATCATTAACCCTACGGAAATAATTGAAAACGAAATAACTTGACTATAAATTTCTGTGGTTAAATGAATCCATGCTGTAAAGGCTACAAGCAACGCACCAATGCCAAAAAAGCATAAAACAAAGGTAAATGAACTAACCTCAACAATGATCAATACAACTCCGATTATTGACCAAATCAAAACAGGAGAAAAGTTCACAAAGAACCTCCTTAAAAAATACAATATGTTGGTTATTTATCCTTAACAAGTCTGAACAAAGACAATGCTCTTTTTTTAAGCAAAGTAAACTCGTCATCAAGATTGTCGTATAACGGTAATTCAGCAGTAAAACAGAACCCTATTTTATCAATGATCTCGATAATAGGCCCGATTTCTTTGCCTTTAAGCTCGTTTTGAAATTTGGTGAGTGCAGAAACTAATGATTTTTCATCAATACTGTCTAAAGCAACAACATCAAGATAGCTTTTTACCTTGTTTCCACCAGGCTTAACATCGCATTTGTCTTTTATAAGGGTTCCGGTGTTGCTTTCAGCAACGGAAATAATTTCCCGTGTTGAAAGAGTCTTTGGTAAAGGAATACCTTTATGCGAATGATAAAAAGAATTTATTCCAATTATTCCGTTTGGCGATTCGACTTTTTGGGCAGTGAGATACATTATGCTGCCTCCTTTACGATGTCGCATAATAATCTTCGAGGGCCTGAACTACGGTCTGTGTCTTGCATAATGCGATCCGTGTTTTGATAGACTGGTATTCTTTTAAAACCGATTAACGATTCGTAGGGAATACCCATTTCGTTATGAATATTTTTAATCATATTTATTGTTAATGGTTTTTTTCTTGAAAGTACCTCTGTAACTCTGTTTTTACCGCCAAAAATATGCACTAAATCAATTTTTCTTAATCCTTTTTGTTCCATTTTGCTTTTAATAGCTTCAACCGGTTCCGGAGGATCAATTGGATAGTGCTTATTTTCATATGCCTCAACCAAAGTGATTAATACGTCGAGTTTGTCACCTTCCAGCGTATTTAGTTCAGCACTCCAAAGACTCCTGATTTCTTTTAAGGCTGCTTTATAATCATCATTTGATTTAATTGGTTTAATCTCCATCTGTCCATACCTCCTCGGCATTTATTCCATCATATTGTTTATGCGTTCCGATAAAACATACATACATTTATATTCAAAATTTACCGAAACAATAAGTCGATATTTGTTCCCCGCAATATTAAAAACAACCCTATTATTTTTTAGAATGCTTGCATTTCCATACTGTTCTTTTACTTCATTGGGACTGTTCCAATCTGCCTTTGAAGCTTCTTGATACCATATTCTAAGCGGCTGTTCAGAATCTTGGTATTCTTTCTTTTTCCAAAAAGCTATTAGCGCAGATTTTGCAATAATTCGCATGTTTAAAATATACGTCTAAGTTCCAATTATTGGAACTATTAAATGAAGTATTTGTTTTGACATGATTTTTTTGCTTTTTTAAATGCTCCTTGGTTGCGTTATTGCACATCCACTTCTATCTTGGTAAGGGATTTATGCCCCAAAGATGAATACATGGCGAATTATATCTCCGCAACGACCAGGGCTCTTTTTCCTTTCGTTGGTCGGGAGCTCCTTCCCTATTCGTTCGCACCCACAGTATGGAAGGCTCCGTGTCTTTGCCCTGGGCATCTTGCCCATTCCTATGGCACTCACGCTTGTAATGATTACCACCAAGTTGCACCGAACGCCGCATTTCACCCCTTGCACGTCATGTCGGGATTATCTTGCACCCGTTGTGTCATGTCGAGGACTCCGTCACAACCGGAGCCAACAACCCTCCGTCGTGCTTAAAAACAGCAATGCACATTGCGCACGCATGGCAGACTGCTCCCGGCGGGCATAGCTGTTGCACTCGAGGTCCTCGTGGTTTTCACGTTATTTTTGAAATCCTTCATGGCACGGTAGTTGCGTTTGTATTAAGGAGAACTCAGTAAGCAGTGTCGAGCAGTGCTTTTACCAAGGAGAATGTCATGAAATCCAGCATCAGGGACAAATCGAATGCCATCAGTTCGTCACCCGGATTACGACCCTTGCTAAAGCTGTGAAGACGTAACGCGGGTTTTCAAAGCAACGGCTTTTCCCGTCTCTCTATGTTAATCCAACTGTTTTCTTAGTATTGCAAATTCATTTCTAAAACGGGAATAAAAGAAATGTATAAATCAAAAGAAAGTGCTTTTACGTCGATATCTTTATAAGCAAATTTGCTATACGCGCTTATGTATAAACGTTTTAACTCCTGCTATGGCCTAATATTTGCGTGTTCTAAATAAGCTACTGTTTTTAAGAATTAACCTTTGTGCAGAGGATGGCCAAATGAATAAAAATTGGGCATTAGCGTTGTTTTTTAAACTTACAAGTATAGTAACAGATCGGTTTCCGAATGCCGGAGCAAAAGTATTAAATCTTTTCAGTTTTTGGTTGATGGGAAATGCAATGCTTATGAATATCAATCGTAAATCAATGGTAAAAAAATTACGGTCGATCGAAAAGCCCGAGAAAATACTGGTAGTAGCGGATTTGAATATCGGCGATGCCGTAAACCTGCAAGCGGCATTCACAGCGCTGCGTGATTTTTTCCCCAAAGCAATGCTCGATTATGCAATCGCCGATTGTGCGCACACCCTTGTAAAAGGCAATCCGGAAATTACGAATGTTTATCCGGTGTTTACGGGAAGGCCTTTTCCCAATGCGAAAGACCGAAAAGAATTAAAACGGATTACAACAGAAACCAAATACGATATAATTTTCAATTTTTGTGCATTTTTTGATGAGAGAAAAGATTTTAGTGGGTCGGACATAATAATAAGTTATGTTGGAATTGCATATAAAATTATGCACGACGAACAACGGCCTATAAAAACGAATCATATCGTTTATCAAGCATATCATTTTATACGTGGCTTGCTGGCTGCCGTGTTTGTACCTGTTCGTAAAGAACGTTTCGATGGCATAGGTGTTGCAGTAGCTGATTCGGCCGTTTTGAAGGCCAAAGAATTTCTTTGTACGGTCGACGGTTTTCATTTTGGAATTCCATTGATTTACTTTAATCCGGATGCATCCTCTGTTTTTACCTTAGTACCCTTTAAAACCCAAACCGCAATTCTTAATACACTATTGCATGAGATTGATGGCCTGATACTTCTTGGGAAAGGATTCTCGTTTCCTAATGTGGAAAATGCTCTTTGGGAGTCCATACCAATAACCCTGCGTAATAGGGTTGCACTGGTGCCTGATTCCATTGGACTTGACGGCATGGCGGCGCTCATTGATTTCTGTGACGCATATGTGGGTGGCGACACGGGGCCGCTCCATATTGCAGCCTCAAAAAAATATGCAAGTTCGGGGAAAGGCCTGTTTATAAATGAAACCGCCGTGTATTCGATATTCGGGGCAACTCCGCCACGCATTTACGGTTACGACTCAACGCAAATGGGTTTTTTCCCTTCCAATCAAAATGCTCCAAGCAAGGCGTATGTCGCCGCGAGTCCTTGCCGGAACATGACATGTATTAACAAGAGGGCCAAAACATGCAAGCAAATACATTGCTTTGATTCATTGAATACGTATGAAATAGTAAAAGATATTTCGCAGTATTTATTCTGCAAGCGCCGAACATTTGCCCAATTGGCCGTTGCATAAAGCAAGGCCGAATAGAAAAGATGAATGAAAGAACTTTTAGTGCCTCTTATCGCATTGGTCCTCGGTTTTCTTACTGCTATCCCAATAGGCGCAACCCAAATTGAAATTGCGAAACGGTCATTGGGGCATCAGTACAAAGCGGCTTTGATGGTGGTTGCGGGATCAGTAACGTCAGACTTGTTATATGGTTTTCTTGCACTTTATGGAATCGCCCCCTTTTTACAACAAAAAATAGTCCTTGCAATGTTCTATGCACTAGGCGCAGTCTTACTGCTGGTATTGGCATTCATGACAATCAAAGAAGCACGACACCCTAAAACGGCAGATTTCAACACAGGTATACTCGGTAGAAAGCGATTGTCCTTTGTCACAGGATTTTTGCTTGCAATCACCAATCCTATGATGGTATTCTGGTGGCTAATGGGTATGCATTTTCTTTTGGATCTCAAAATCGTGACTCATGCCACCAACCACATTACGTTGCTGTTTTTGATTTTCGGTGGAATTGGAATTGCCGGGTATCTGACGCTTTTGGCCCACGTATTCACAAAACTCAATCGGATTGTTTCCGAACGTACCATGCAACGAGTATATGTTGCTCTCGGAATCTGCCTTTTTTTGTTTTCCGCATATTTTGTGTTCGGGTTCATTCATACCATATCATGAAACATATTTGTGAAGTGTTTTAATTCATTTGCAATTACTAACGACAAAATCATCATAATCGGCTTCGGCCGAAGAATTGGTGTTGTCGCCATCCGATAAAATTGCGATGCCCAACGCTTTTTCCGGTGGGGAGCCGAAAAACTTCATGTAATCGTCAAGAACGTTTACCTTTTCGGTTATCCATTTTCCAAGGCTGTCATTACCGCTTCGCAAAACAACTATTTTAAAATTGATATAATAGGGGCTTGTGAGCATGGCTCCCTGCGGAAGCGTCGTACTCCATACATACTTGACGATTTTTTTCAAGAGGAGAGGACCCGGGAAAAAAACATAAACACCGGCACCGCTATCATTCTTTTTCTTTACACTTTCATTGCCTCCTACCGGCAAAGCATGCACCCTCCAGCGCCAGCTTAAAAAAGGAGCGCCGGCGAAATCGATGACAACCGATTTGCCGATGGCAGCCGTCCCGCCCAGGGTTTTAATTTTTACGAAATAATTTCCCTGTTCCTTCAGAAGAGAAAAAGTCGTCGCATCATGCCTATCGGCAAGCCAACCGCACGGAAGCAAGGTCTTGCTGTTAATGCAAGAAGAAAAGGTATCTATGAATATCCGAATGTTTTTGTTGTTCATTTTCGCGATGGATGCGGTGTCGTTATTCACAGGACCCTGCATTCCAATGCAAGGCAAGGAAACAATACACACTGTAACGAGTATCATTAAAAAAAAATTCGAATAATTTGAGTTGATCACTTTTATCCTAGTAGCTCAGGTTCATGTCTCCGTATCGAAATAGGACTGCGATTAATCATGATACACCCTCTTTCTTAAAGTGCAAGAATTCAATTCTGGGCTTCTTCGCCCGTTTCGTAAAATCAGTACTTTCAATGGTTCATTGGGCGTTAGTTGACTTCAAAGAAAAGCATCTGAGTATCTATGTTTGCCTGATTCTTCTCGATGTGTTCAATCGGAACCCCACAAAAGCTATACCGATGCAACAAATATGCCAGATTGCTGCTGGCTGAAAGGAAAGAAGAAAATCCAAGATTTAGGGTTCTCTTTCCATGCAAACGATTACTAAATATGAGAATGCTTGTGTCGATACAGGGAATGATTATTCTGAAAAGCCAGATCAGTATTTGACAAAATAATGATTGGCAGTGAGGCCAAGGTTTTCTTTTTCTATGATAGATTGACGGGTAAAACAAGAATGGCATCCTGAGCAGCAGTGAGTGGCAATTAGAAACGTGTTAACGATCCGTAGGGGCAAGCCTTAAAAACAGGAATGCACATTGCGCACGCATGGGAGGTTGCTCCCGGCGGACATAGCTGTTGCACTCGCGGTCCTCGTGTTTTTCACGATATTTTCGAAATCCTTCATGGCACGGTAGTTGCGTTTGTATTAAGGAGAACTCAGTAAGCAGTGTCGAGCAGAGCTTTTACCAAGGAGATGTTATGAAATCCAGCACAAGGGACAAGATTGAAGGAACAGGTCACAAAACGAAGGGGATTGTAAAAGAAAGCATAGGAAAACTAAGCGATAATCCAAGGATGGAAGCCGAAGGTACTGTTGAAAAGAACGCCGGCAAAGTCCAGCATAAGATTGGTGAAGCCAAAAAGGTTTTAGGAAAGTAATGAGGTTAGATTTATAGCAACTAACAGCAAAGGATATTGTATGACAACCTTGATCATCGTAATCTTAGTATTACTTGTATTGGGCGGCGGCGGCTTTGGTTTTTATCGGTGGCGCCGGTAATTCAACTTTGGAGGCCTCTACTGGATTTTTCCCTTTTGCTCCGAAATAATCTTTGATAGAGCACGTAAGGGTATGGGCTTTTCGAGAAACGTCGCATTAAGTTTTTGCAACTTTTCTTCAGCTATCACTGAATCGTATCCGGAAATTATGACTTTTCTTGCCTCTGGCGGTGCCGATTCCATGAGCTGTAGCCCGTCAAACCGAGGCATCCTATAATCGGTGATGAGCACGTCCATGGGATTGTCGGCAATGAAATCCTTTGCAATGATGGAGTCGTTGAATGAATGAACACTGATTCCCTGGGATGAAAACAGAAGGTATGTCTCCAGCAGTTCGGTAATTTGTTCTTCGTCGTCAACCAAGACGACTTCAAGCTTACGACCCATTTCTTAAATCCTCTTTGTTTTGAGATAATATCCTCTCATGTTACATTCTACCACTCGTGCAATGGTATTGTCAAATCCGTCGGTCGAACCAAGAGTTACCGGCAAAAGAGGTGTTGTCGGTGTAGCGTTCCAGGTTGTAAAACTATGAATTGTCGAGTAAGTGCTCGTTTTGCCGCTTGTCGCGCTATCTTTCACACTTACCCGCCAGTACTATTTCGTTAGAGTTTAAAAGGTGTTTTGTCGCGAAATAAATTCCACGTTTAAAAAACTTATTTATTTAATGATTTTAAACACTATTCTTCTGTTCTGTGCTCGGCCTTCTGCCGTGGCGTTATCTTCAACCGGATCGTTTTTTCCGAAACCGACGCAGGTAAGTCTGTTTTGAGCTATA
>Ga0182027_10002685_pt1 | contig 28613 bp, 24 predicted proteins | sample 712E1DmetaG_FD_121300 | JGI IMG/M metagenome (GOLD analysis project Ga0182027, IMG submission 121300) | Permafrost microbial communities from Stordalen Mire, Sweden - 712E1D metaG (Illumina Assembly) | ecosystem: Environmental > Terrestrial > Soil > Wetlands > Permafrost | place: Sweden...
GATCGAACGGAGAACGATGACCGCCAAGACATATACGGTCCGTGAGAGCGAGATCGAGCGACGCTGGTACGTCGTGGACGCGACGGACGAGACGCTCGGCCGTCTGGCGTCGCGCATCGCTCGAGTGCTCGAAGGCAAGAACAAGCCCATGTACAGCCCCACGATGGACTCGGGCGACCATGTCGTCGTCGTGAACGCCGGCAAGATCGCGGTCACTTCGGACAAGCGCGAGACCAAGCTGTACATGCGCCACAGCGGCTACCCGCACGGGCTCAAGGCGGAGACCCTGGGCCATCTCCTGGATCGCCGGCCGGAGGAAGTCATCCGCCGTGCCGTCAAGGGGATGCTGCCGCACAATCGACTGGGCGCCCAGCAGCTGACCAAGCTCAAGATCTACGCCGGCCCCGAGCACCCGCACCAGGCTCAGCGACCTGAGCCGCTGGCCTGACGAGGAGCGCAATGACTACCGCAGCTTTCTTTTACGGGACCGGCCGCCGCAAGACCGCGGTGGCGCGAGTCCGGCTCGTCCCCGGCTCGGGTGAGATCGTCGTCAACGATCGAACCCTCGAGGCGCACTTTGGCAATGCCATCGACGAGGCCGACGTCCGCATGCCGTTCCGGGTCACCGGAACGGAAGGCACGTACAACGCCCAGATCAAGGTCGAGGGCGGCGGGGTCACCGGCCAGGCCGGCGCCATCCGCCACGGCATCGCCCGTGCCCTTCTTCAGATGGACCCGGAGGGGAACCGCCTGCCGCTTCGCCAGGCCGGCCTCCTGACCCGCGATCCGCGGATGAAGGAGCGCAAGAAGTACGGACTCAAGCGGGCACGCAAGGCGCCGCAGTACACGAAGCGATAGTCGCCGCTGGGGCGACGCATTGCGTTGTCGTCGCCTACGCGCCTCGCTCACGGACGTTAAGTCCGCTCGCTTCGGTGCTCTCGGCTCCTCCTAGCACTGCGTTCGCCGCAGCGGCGACGGGCAGGCTCGCGGGCGGTCCATTGCCTGAACTCGCCGGACCGGCGACGCAGGAGCAGCCTTCGTTCCTCGCAGCGGCGACGGGTTCGGGCACCCTTTGAAGGCCGAATCGGACACCTGGCGTAGGACCAAGTGCGGATCGCCTCAACCGCAGGTACTTTCGACACCGGAGCGTCCGGTAGTCATCATGTGCGCCATGACGGACGATCTCTATGAGCGCTACAAGGAAGCGCTTCGGACCGGCCACGTGTCGGTGCTGCGGGGCTCTCTCGAAGAGGCTCTCACGGCTTACCGGCTCGCGGCCGACATTGCCCCGTCGCGCGCCCTTCCGCATACCAGCCTGGGCGGCGTATACATGCGGCTTGGGCATCTCGAGGACGCCCTGACCGAGTTCGCCGCGGCCGTTGCGCGGTCCCCGCACGACGATGGTGCGCTGCTCGGGCAGGCCGAAGCCCTGACCGCTGCCGGCATGCGCAGCGACGCGGCCGGGGCCCTTGACCACGTAGCCGAGATCCAGGAAGCGGCCGGACGGCTGCCCGAGGCCGCGGACACTCTGCGGAGGGCGGTCGAGCTCGACGAGGCGCCCGGCAGGATCCGGCACCAGCGGGCTCTGCTTCGTGAGATCCGCTTCTCGGCCGGCGATCATGCCGCCGAGCAACTGCTGGCGCGGGCGCTGCGCCTGAGGGAGGAGCCCGGGGTCGACGCCCTTCGGCCGGGCGCCGGCCCGGCTTTCGTGGCCGGCCAGCGGGCCGCCGCGATGCCGACGATATCGTCCGTCCCGGAGCGGGCGTATCGCGAGTTCGAGCGGGAGCCTGTTGCGATGCGGGAGCCCGTTGCGGCGGCCGCGCCTGTCTTCAGCGCGCTGCTCGCCCTGCAGCCCGAACCGGAGCCGCCGGCAGCCGAGGCGGTCGCGGCCGACCCCGAACCCGTGCCCGTCACTGCGTCCGCGGTGCCGGCCGTCGCCGTTTCCGGCGAGCGTCCGTCGGTCGGCGTCATGGATGGTGTCGACGCTAATCCGGTCCTGCCGGGGCTGATCGCCGAGAGCGACCATCAGCCCACCGGGGACGAGCTGCTGGCCGCAGCCGAGGCCGCCGACCTGGCGGGCGACCTCACCGCTCTCCGCTCGCTGCTGCTTTGGACGGCCCGCGCTTATGCCCGCGAAGGCAGGTTCGAGGCCGCGCTGGACGCCACGCATCGGCTGTTGCAGCGTGCCCCCAGCGACGTCGACGCCCACCTCGTTCTGGTCGAGCTCTACGTCGCCCGGAGCTGGGACGGCCTTGCTGCGGAGAAGCTCCGGCTGCTGGGCCGGCTCGCGGAGCTCAACAACGACGAGGAGACTCGCCAGCGGCTTTGTGCCGCGGCGACCCGCGCTTTCCCGCAGGATCCCTCGCTGGAGCACCTCTGCGCGTAGGCCCGGTGGATCAGGCCCAGGCATTCCCTGCCAAGCATCGGTTTGAATCAGCTGTCCGGCGCGCCCGCGCGGGGCCGCACCCGGTTTCCGCACGGGCGGTCGCGGAGGCTCGGCGGTATACACTAGCCGTCCGATGTCACTGTTGCAGTCGGCCCTGGACAAGGTCAGCCCCAGCGGCGTGGCTGACATCGCGATCACGGCCCTCCTGATCTACTGGCTATTCAGCCTGATCAGGGGGACTCGTGCTGTCCGGCTCGTCGTCGGCGTTTGCCTGCTGTTCCTCGTCTACGGAGCCGCGCTTGCCTTCGATCTGCGCCTTCTGACTCTCATCCTGCAGACCGGCGCCTACGTCGGCCTGTTCGCCCTGGTGGTCGTATTCCAGCCCGAGCTGCGGCGAGCGCTCGATCGGATCGGCCGTCTGGGCTCGCTCGGCTGGCTGATCTCGCCTGCGGAGCAATCGAGAGCGACTCATATCGCTGCCGAAGTCGCGAGCGCCGCCGCTCGCCTGTCGCATGAAGGCCACGGCGCACTCATCGTCATCGAGCGCGAGTCCGGTCTGCAGGAGATCGCCGAAACGGGCGTGATGCTGCACGCGGACATCTCGGCCGACCTGCTCGTCACCGTCTTCTCGCCCAAGACGCCTCTTCACGACGGCGCGGTCGTGATCCGGGGCGACACGATCCTGGCGGCGGGGGCGCTGCTGCCGTCGGCCGAGACCACGATCCCGCTGGAGCGCTTCGGGACTCGCCACAGGGCCGCTTTGGGCATGACCGAGCAGACCGATGCCCTGGTCGTCGTCGTGTCCGAGGAGAGCGGCCAGATCAGCCTGGTCGAACGTGCGAGGATCGTGCGGAATCTCGACGAGCCGAAGCTGGCACGGGCGCTGATGGCGCATCTCCACCCGCAGGTCGGGGGCGGCCGGCTGCTCCGCGATACCGGGCGGTCGACGCACGTTGCGCCGTCCGTCCGGGCGCTGGCCCGCAAGGCCCGCTTCGGCGGCCGGCGTCTCTCGCCGGAGGCGCCTCGAAAGGACCGCCCGGAGCGACGCCCGCCGCCGCGGATCGAGCCGCCCCGCGCTGATCAGTCTCGGCCCGATGACGACTCCAGCCAGACTCGGGCCGCCTCATGAGAATCGTCCGATTCATCTTCCGCAACTGGGCGTTGAAGATCGGCGCCGTGCTTCTTGCGATCATCCTGTACGTGGGCATGGTCGCTCTCCAGAGCACCCAGGTGTGGCCCGGCCAGGTTCCCATCACACCGGTCAATCAGCCGGCGACCGCGTTCCTGTTGAAGCCCGATCCCATGCCCACGGTAGGGAGCATCCGCTTCATCGCCCCGGCCGACGTGCCTGTCTCCAAAGACAGCTTCAGCGCCACGATCGACCTCAGCGCGGCGAAGGTCGACGCCGCCGCAAGCACGCTCGTCAAGGTCCAGCTCACGGCCGACGACCCGCGCATCCAGATCATCGACTACCAGCCCCAGCAGGTGTCTGTCACCCTGGACCCGATTGTGACCAGGACGATCCCGGTAACGATACAGAATGGCCAGCCCCCGTCCGGGCTGAGCCTTGGCACTGAGACCCAGAGCGTCAGCTCGGTAGTCGCCAAGGGGGCTTCGACGCAAGTAGCCAAGGTGGTCCAGGCTGACGCCACGGTTCCCATCGACGCCTCCGGCCTCGATGTCAACAAGGAAGTCCCTCTCGTGGCCGTTGACGCCAACGGAAACACCGTTCAGGACATCACGCTCGACCCTGCCACGGTCCAGGTTTCCATCCAGATCGGCAGTCAGCTGCGCTCCCAGACCGTCGCAGTCACGCCGGCCATTCGGGGCTCCCCGGCGTCCGGCTACTACGTTACCTCCATCGACGTGAATCCCCTTGTCGTCTCCGTCAGCGGCGAGGCCGACGCGCTGGCTGCCCTCAACGGTGCGATCAACACGCAACCCATCTCCATCTCGGGCGACACGGGCGACGTATCGGTCAAGATCGCCCTCGACCTTCCCACCGGAGTGGAGGCCCCGGACGTATCGACGGTCACCGTGGTCGTTCACATGTCATCTCCGGCCACCACCCGGACGGTTGCGATTGGCATCGTTCCGGACGGTGCCAGGTCGGACCGCATATACGCGCTCTCGACACCCAGTGTGACGGTTACGCTTGGCGGTGCCGCGGCCGCGTTGAATGCCTTCGACACCTCCACACTCGTCGGTATCGTTTCAGTCGGGTCTCTCGATCCCGGCACATACACCGTGCAGGTTTCGGTAAAGGTCCCGTCGGGGATCAAGATCGTCGCCCAGAACCCGCAGCAGATCACCGTCATCGTGACCATCCCGCCGTCACCCCCGCCATCGGCGTCCCCGTCCGCCGCACCTTCGGCCTAGGAGCACGATCTTGCCCCGATTGTTCGGCACGGACGGCATCCGTGGCATCGCCAACGTCGACCTGAAGCCCACTCTCGCGTATGCGCTGGGCCGCGCCACCGCGCATCGGCTGGCCGGGCCAGGCGGCTGCATCGTCGTCGGCCAGGACACCCGCCGCTCGGGCGACATGTTCGTGGCCGCGATCGTGGCTGGCGCCACGAGCCTTGGAGCGGACGTTCACACCGTGGGAGTGGTGCCGACCCCGGCCCTGGCCCACATCACCGGAGCGGGCCATTTCGCCGCGGGGATCATGGTCTCGGCCTCGCACAACCCGGCCCGCGACAACGGCCTGAAGGTGCTCGACGAGCACGGCCTCAAGCTTGACGACGAAATCGAGGATGAGCTGGAGCAGTTCATCTGGCGCGCTGAGGAGCTGCCCGCGGCGCCGGCCGATGCCCTCGGGCGCCTCGTGGATGCCCATGATCTGATCGACCTCTACCTCGAGCATCGTCTGGGGCTGGCGCGCCGGGTGAAGAGCGAGTTGCATCTGGTCGTGGATTGCGCCAACGGCTCGGGTTGCATGGTCGCGGAACGCATCCTGTCGGCGACCGGCGCTCACGTCGACGTCATCTTCGACGACCCGGACGGCTCGAACATCAACTGCGGCTGCGGAGCCACGGCGCCGACGGCCCTGGCCGCGGAAGTCGTGAAGCGCGGAGCGGACGTCGGCTTCGCCCTGGACGGCGACGCCGACCGCCTCATTTCCGTTGACGCCAGCGGTTGCGTGGTCGACGGAGACGCAGTGCTGGGCATTCTCGCCCTCGACCGGATCGCCCGCGCCAAGCTGCCGAATGGCGCTCTCGTCGTCTCCGTCCTGTCCAACGGCGGCCTTCAGCGGGCGGTCGAAGCGGCCGGCGGACAGATCATTCGGACGCCGGTCGGGGACAAGAACATCCTCGAAGGGATGCTCGTCAACGGCGCCGGGCTGGGGGGCGAGAAGAGTGGCCACGTCATCATCCTGGAGCACGCCACGAGTGGCGACGGCATCGTCACCGCGCTCGAAGTGATGGCGGTGATGAGCAGGACGGGCCGTTCGCTGGCAGACCTCGCCGCGCAGATCCCGATGCTGCCCCAGCAGCAGCGCACCATCCCGGCCCGCCACAAGGACCAGTGGGAGGGCGATCCGGTCCTCCAACGGGCCGTCGCACAGGCGGAATCCCGCCTCGGTTCGTCCGGCCGCGTCCTCGTCCGGCCCTCTGGTACGGAGACGGCGATTCGAGTCATGGTGGAGGGTTCAGACGAAGCCCTCGTGGCCGAGCTGGCCGACGAACTCGCGGTGCTGGCCGAAGAGCGACTAAACTAGCCCCCTTCGCAGGAGTCCCGTCGCAGCGTCGGGGGACGTCGGGGCCACGGTCGAGGAGACCGGGAGAGAGGTCATCACATGTGCGGAATCGTCGCATACACCGGGCCCCGAGAGGCAGGCCCCGTCCTCATGGATGGGCTCAGGCGTCTCGAATACCGCGGCTACGACTCGGCCGGCATTGCCCTGGTCACCGAAAGCGGCGAGCTTTTCGTGGAGAAGAGGGCCGGCAAGGTCGCGGTGCTCCAGGACGCTCTCGGCGGCAAGCCTCCTCGGGCCGGATTGGGACTCGGCCACACTCGCTGGGCCACTCACGGGCGCCCCAGCGACCTCAACGCCCATCCGCACCGCGACTGCACGGGTCGCATCACCGTCGTCCACAACGGCATCGTCGAGAACTTCCGCGAGCTGCGTGACGAGCTGGCGGCCGGCGGCCACACCCTGGCCTCGGAGACGGACACCGAAGTCGTCGCTCACCTGGTCGAGGATGCCTACAAAGGCGATCTGGCCGACGCCGTGCGGGCCGCGTTGGGCCGGCTCGAGGGCGCGTACGCCCTGGTCGTGATGCACGGCGACGAGCCCGACCGGCTTGTCGGCGCACGCCTCAACGTGCCTCTGATCGTCGGCATTGCCGAGGGCGAGAGCTTCCTCGCCTCCGATGCCTCCGCCCTCGTCGCGTACACCAAGCGGGTCATCTTCCTGGCCGACGGCGACGTGGCAGACCTGCGGCCCGGGTCGGTCGTCATAACGGACATCGCCGGAACGCCGGTGGACCGGCCGATCGACGAGATCCCCTGGTCGGCCGAGGCGGCCGAGAAGGGCGGCTACGCCCACTTCATGCTAAAGGAGATCCACGAGCAGCCCGCGGCGCTGCGATCGGCATTGGCCGGTCGCGTTCGCGGCGACGTCGTCCGCCTCGAAGAGATAGATGCGATCCGCGACAGGCTGGTCAACGTCGGGCGCGTCGAGCTGATCGCCTGCGGAAGCGCCTACTACGCCTCGCTGGTCGGCGCGCAGCTCTTCCAGGAGTGGCTGGGCGTCCCCGCCCGGGCCAACGTGGCCTCCGAGTTCCGCTACAGCCCGCCGCCGCTCGATGCCCGAACGCTGGTCGTGGCCGTGACGCAGTCGGGCGAGACCGCCGACACGATCGCGGCCGCCCGCCTGGCCCGTGAGCGCGGGTCAACGGTCATCGCCGTCACGAACACGGTGGGCTCCGCGATCACTCGCGAGGCACACGCAGCGGTGTTCCTGCAGGCCGGGCCGGAAGTCGCGGTCGCCGCGACGAAGACATTCGTGACCCAGGTCGTGACGCTCGTGATGCTTGCCGCCGACATCGCCCAGCAGCTGGGCCGCCGCACCAAGGCCGAGGAGAATGACCTCGTCACTGCCCTGCGAGCGTTGCCCGAGGCGGCGGAGCGGGCGATCGAGCTTGCGGCCGGGACGGAGGAGATGGCCGCGCGGTACGCCGGGGCGGCCGGCTTCATGTACATCGGCCGGGCCTTCGGCTATCCGGCGGCCCTCGAAGGCGCGCTCAAGATCAAGGAGATCAGCTACCTCCACGCCGAGGGCTACGCCGCGGGGGAGCTCAAGCACGGCCCGATCTCCCTGCTGGACGCCGACGTGCCGCTCGTTGCCATCGCGACTCGCTCGGCTGTCTACGACAAGCTGATCAGCAACCTCATGGAAGGACGAGCCCGAGACGCGCGCGTCATTGCCGTGGCCACCGAGGGTGACGGGCAGATCGAACGCCTGGCCACGGACGTGTGCTGGGTCCCCGACACGCTCGATCCGCTCAGCACCATCCTGGCGGTCATTCCGCTGCAGCTCTTCGCCTATCACGTCGCCGTGGCCAGAGGCCGTGACGTCGACCAGCCGCGCAATCTGGCCAAGTCGGTGACGGTGGAGTAGATGGCGCGCGCGCGGCAGCGATCGGAGCCGGGTGACGGGCGCGATGCCGCGCCGGCCGCCGCGCCGACCGAGACCACCGAGCTCGGCATCGACATCATCCGCGTGCAACGCATCGCCAGCGCCCTGGAACGCTTTGGCGATCGGTTCTCGGCGCGCGTCCTGACGCCGACCGAAGCTGCCTACGTCCGGAATCGACCCGAAACGATGGCGGGCCGGTGGGCGGCCAAGGAGGCAGTCTCGAAGGTGCTCGGGCTGGGCATTCGCGGAATCGGCTGGCGGGACATCGAGATCGAGCGACTGCCGACCGGACAGCCGGCGGTCCGATTGCACGGTCGGGCTGCCCGACGGGCGAGTCAGCTCGGCATGGGCCGAATTGCCGTCTCCATCAGCCACGAGTCGGAGTTCGCCGTCGCCACCGCATACGGAGTGAGGACGGCGGGCGGCCGGTTCCTCTTCCCGCCCGACATCGACGAACGGCTCGACGAGCGTGAACGGCTCCTGCTCGGGCGCCTGGAGCGTCTGCGAGCGATGCACCGTGAGGCGGCGGGGCTCGAGGGCAGTCGCGATGCCCACTAAGACCGTCCCCGAGACGATTCTGCTCGACGACGCGATCGCCGCCGCCCTCCTTCCGGCGCGGCCAGTGCGAGGCCACAAGGGCACCTTCGGCAAGCTGCTGGTCATCGCCGGATCGGTCGACTACGCCGGCGCGGCGCTGCTGGTGTGCAACGCGGCCGGCCGGGCCGGGGCGGGGCTCGTGACGCTCGCCTCGGTCGAATCGCTGCAGCCGCTCTTCGCCGCCAAGGTCATCGAGGCAACCACGCTCTCGCTGCCCGAAGACGACGTCGAGGAAGTCGATCCCGAAGAAGCGCTGGCGCGCATCCTCGACCACGACCACGACGCCCTGGTGGTCGGCCCGGGCCTCAAGCCGAGCCTCTCGATGACGGACCTGATCCGCGGCCTCCTGGCCGGCGACGAGGACGGCGAGCCCGTGCCGGCGGTCCTGGACGCGGAGGCGCTGCGGTCGCTGGCCACGGTGGACGGCTGGGCCTCCGAGGTCGCCGCACGCTGCGTCCTGACGCCGCACGTCGGCGAGTTCCTGCGGCTGCGGGCCGCGGACGGCCACGATCCCGAGAAGATGGGCAATCTCGTCTTCGACGATGCCCGGCGGGTCAGCGCAGCGCGCGACGCCGCCAGAGAGTGGGGCCAGGTCGTTGTGCTCAAGGGCGCGCGAACCGTGATCGCCGAGCCGGGCGGCCGAACTGCCGTATCCCCCTTCGAGAACCCGGCGCTGGCCACTGCCGGCACGGGCGACGTCCTTGCCGGCACGATAGGCGCGCTCCTGGCGCAGGGCCTCGGAACCTTCGAGGCGGCGCAGCTGGGTGTGTACCTGCACGGGATGGCCGGCGAAGCGGTCCGTGCCCGCCTCGGCGACGCGGGGCTGCTGGCGTCGGACCTGTGCCCGGAGCTGCCAGTCGCGCGGAAGCGGCTCGCGGCGATCGCGCCGGCCGCGGGGACCGCCCCGGTCGCGGGATCGGTCCGCTGAGCGCGCACGAGGCGGCCCCGGCCGCAGACAAAGCCATGCTCCGGGTCGGCGCCAGGATCGTCGCCACGCGGCTGCCGCTCATCGAGGCCGCACCCGGCCAACCGCTCCCGCCTTTGCCGCGCAGCGCCTGGATCGAGATCGACCTGGACGCTCTCGTCTCGAACGCCCGCCTTCTGCAGGGTTCGCTGCCGTCCGGGGTCCGTTTAGAAGCGGTCGTCAAGGGCGATGCCTACGGTCACGGAGCGGTGCCGGTGGCTTGCGCCCTCGTCGCCGCGGGAGTCCAGAGCCTGAGCGTCGCCACCTTCGACGAGGGGCTGGAGCTTCGCCAGGCCGGCATCTCGGTCCCGATCCTCGTCCTGTTCCCGATCCCGCCCGAGCTCGTGCCCGACGCGGTGCGCCTGAGTCTCTCGGTCACGGCCGGCGACCAGACGCTCCTGGAACGAACCCTGGCGGTGCTGGATCGCCTGGCCGACGCCGCCGTCCCGGCCGGCCGCGAGCTGCCGATCCACCTCGAGGTCGAGACGGGTCTCGGTCGCGGCGGCCTCCACTCGAGCGATGTCCCGGCCGCGGCCGCCGCCATCGAGGCTGCGCCGCGAGCTCGTCTGGCAGGCCTCTGGTCGCACCTCCAGGCGGCCGGCGACCCGGATCGGACCGCCGATCAGGCGGCCCGCCTGGGCGTCGCGTCGAACCTCCTCGAGGAAGTGGGCATCACCATGCCAGACCGCCATCTTGCAGCCAGCGGCGGCCTGCTGGCCGCCAGCGCGCCCGGCTACGACGTCGTCCGCATCGGGCTGGCCATGTACGGCATCGTGCCCGACGGGCTGACGGTGGGCGAGCGTCACGCGGCCACCGCAGCCGGCCTCAAGCCCATCCTCTCGCTGCGTGCCCGCCCGGTTCGAGTGACGGAGCTCGCCGCCGGCATGGGCGTCAGCTACGGCCCCACGTTCATCACATCGCGTCCCAGTCGCATCGCCACGTTGCCCCTCGGCTACGCCGATGGGCTGCCCCGGAGCCTGTCCAACAAGGCCCAGGTCCTGGTACGAGGGGGGCGGGTCCCGGCCGTCGGCACCGTGGCCATGGACGCCGTGATGATCGATGTCACGGACGTTCCGGGGGCTCCGGTGAGCGTGGATGACGAGTTCACACTCATCGGGACGCAGGGCGAGGAGACCATCGACGCGATCGAGATGGCGCAGTGGGGCAACACGATCTCGTACGAGATCGTCACCGCGATGTCCGGACGATTACCCCGGGTGTACTATGCCGCAGCCAGGGCCGTCCAGATGCGCGCCGTCGCCTGCGATCTCGAATGGGGTGGAGGAGAGGTCGGCAGGCCGGACGCCCGGGGGAGTGAGGAAGAACCCGGTCCTCTCGGTTGCGAGTAGAAGTCACGAGGTCGCCGACTTTCGGCGCCGCGGGTGATTGGCCGCTATGGCGGCCAAACCGGAGCGAGAAGGATACCGACTTGATGGAGTACGCGGGCCGATCGGAAGAGCAGCGCGACGATCTCGTCGAGCAGGCAGCGCGCGAGATCCAGCTGCGCGGCTTGGCCGTGTCCGCCGTCCTCTTCCTGCAGGCGAGCCGGCCGTACCGCCAGCTCGGCAGCGGAGCAATGGTCTTCTTCGACCCGACGCTTCGGCGTGTCTTCGGCGGCGAGCTTCCCGTGGCCAGTGAAATCCTCGCCGACGACCTCGGCATCGAGCAGCTCATAGAGCGGCTCCAGGATCCGGACGAAGAGACCGTCTGGGACGCGTGAGACGATCGGGGGTCCGAGGCATCTCCGGCCCCGACGCGATCCCCCGTCCAGGCGCACAACCGACCTCATCTCTGCTTACTAACCCGGCGACAGGCGTTGGCGAGCCGGTTAGCATAGCCGTGTGAGCCGTCAACCCCGAGTATTCTTCGCCCTCGCCTTCGGCGCGGCCACGACCTCGGCCGCTCTCGTCGGCCATGCCGGCGGTCGCTGGCGTCTGCTCGCCCATGCCGCCGCGCCGTCGACCACCGAACTCGATGCGTTGCTGTTCGGCATCCTGGACCGTGTCGAGCGCGCCGACCCGGAACTCCTCGAGTTCGTCAGCGCCCAGGAGCGGCCAAAGACGGCCGACCTGGTCGCCGATCTGGCGCGTCTCGAGAGCAGAAGCTCTCCCCCTCGCCGCATCGCCGTGCTCGCGGGCTCCAAGCGCCAGCGGCGACGGCTCGAGGAAGTCGCGGCCCGCGCAGGCTGGCTCGTCGTCGGTGGCAGCGCCGACGTGGACGATCCGCTGGAGCTCAGCCGACTGGTGCTGGCGTGGGACACCCATGCGGTTCTGCTGGGCGCGGACCCGACGCCCGGCGGAGACGAAAAGCGCCATCTGCCGATGCTCGGGGCCCTTGTGGCGGCCGCCGCGCGTCGCCGGCCGGAGCTGGCGGTGGTCCTGGCGGGTGGGGCGGCCATACAGGAGTCGGACTTCTCCGGGGCCGGCGAGCACGACCGCATTCTGGAGGTAGCGAAGACAGTCGCCGCGGCCGGGCCGGCCGCGGGGGCAGACGACACGCCTGTCGAGGTACCCTCCGCGGCGCCTGCCGCAGAGCCTGCGCCGGATGAGGCCCGGTCCGCCGAGGTGGCTGAGGGCGCGATTGCCGCGGATCCACTGGCGGCGGCCGGCGCCGCAACTGACACTGCCGCCGCGCCGGCCGCTCCCCAGCCTGCGGCACCGGCCCATGCTGCGCCCGTCGAGCTGAACGCCGCGGCCCCCGACCGTCACGACAGCGTCCTTCTGGCGCCCGATGCCGAATCCGGGCAGCCGGCCGGCTCCGCGCTGCAGCAGGTGCTCGAAGGCCTGCGCGCCCGTTCGGACGAGAGCCGGCTCGGCGTCGCCCGGTCCGTTCGATCGCTGGCTCTGCTGCTCGACAAGTCGATCGAGGTGATCGAGGTCGGTGTCGACGGCGGCCTGCGGTGTCGGGCCGAAGCGGTCGGGCCGGGCCATCGAACCGTCGTGTCTTCGCATGTCGGGATGGCGAGCGGGTCGTTCACTCCGGATGACCTGACCGACGAGGTCATCGACGAGGTGCTGTCGTGGTCCACGATCGCCTTCGACCGCTACCGTCTCATCGATAGGTTGCGCGACCTGCGCTCCTCGCCATGGGGCGAAGCCGACGGCGAAGGGGCGCTGCTGCGCCTCGCGGCCGCCAAGGCGGCGGTGCAGCGGCTAGTCGCCGCCACGCCGGAGATCTCGGAGCGCGAGATGCCCGACATCCTCATCGCCGCCGGCGGAGTCTGGGCTTCGACGCCGCCCTCGGTCGTGGCGCTGGCGATGGCTGACCTGGTTCGACGGCCTGGCGTCGGGCGCCTCGCGTGCGATCAGGCCCGGCTCCTGGGACCGCTGGGCGCGATCACTGACGAAGAGGAGCGGCGCAAGATGCTCAAGGACCTGGTGGAGGACGTGCTCCTGCCACTCGGCAGCCTGATCCTGCCCGCGGGCATCCGTCAGGGCAGGAGCGCCGGCCGGATGCGGGTCATGGGCGAAACCGCCAACTCCGACATTGACCTCCAACCCGGCGGCATCTGGGCGGTCGAGCTGGCGCCCGGCCAGACCGCCAGGGCCGACATGGACTTCAGGGACGCAGTCAGGCTGGGGGCGCGCGGGCGGCACTTTAGCGTCGAAGTCTCGGGCGGGCTGGGCGGACTGTTCGTCGACCTGCGCGACATTCCGTTGCGCCTGCCCGACAGAGCCGACCAGAAACGCGCGACCTGGGAATCGTGGCAGCGGGCGATGTGGTCGGAGATCGACGAATGAGCCCCAGGAAGCGCCTTCCGCCCCCGGCCGAGAAGCCTGCCGTTGGGCCCGAGCTGGCCCGCATCCCGGCGCGCCGGATCCTGGTAGTGTCGCCGGTAATCCAGATCCGCCTGGCCCCCGGCGATCGAGTGCTCGTGAGCCCGGGCCAGAAGGTGGACGCGGGGACGCCGATTGCGGAGCGCACGTCCGATGCGGAGTTCGTCGAGGTCGGCCGGCTCGGCGGGTCCGGGAACGGCAACGGCAAAGAACCCGGCGACGCGGGCTGGAGGGGCCTGCAGCAGGAACGGCGCCGCCCGCCGACGCCGGGCAAGTGGTGGGTCGGCGGAGACGATCGCCGCGGCAAGTCCACGCGCCGCGAAGGCCCGCGGCGCATCGCCGGAACGCTTCTGTACGAGTTCAACGGGCGATGGAGCGCTGCCGCCGGCGAGCGCCACGACAAGATCGAGTCGCCTACGAGCGGCGTCGTGATGGAAGCGGTCAACTGCATCGGCATCGCCATGAAGGTGACCGGGGTCGCGATCCCCGCTGCCGTCGCCGGCGGGGAGCCGGCGCGCGGCTACCTCGACGTCCCGCGCCTTGTCGAGGGGGAGTTGCGCGATACGGCGCTCGACGTGGGCCGCTCCGGCGCGGTCGTCGTGGCCGGTGGCCGCGTCTCGGCCGAGGCACTCACACGGGCCCGGGCGATGTCGATCCGGGGCATGGTCGCGGGCTCGCTCGGCCAGGCGGAGCTGCGCGACCTCGCCGCCTCCGAGGCCCGCCAGCGGGCCGGGCTGCATTCGATGCCGCCTTTCGGCGTCCTGGGGCTCGATGGCCACCAGCGTCGCCCGATCGCGTCCCCGATCCTCGCGTTGCTGGCTGCGCTGGCCGGCCGCGAGGTCGCCATCGTCACCGAGCCGCCGCTGCTGGTCCTGGACGTCGTCGACGTGCCGCTGCCCGAGCTCCCGCCGGACTGGGTGCGAGTCAGAAGCGGCACCCATGCCGGCCGCGAGGGTCGCTGGCTGAGCTCAGCCGGTTTGCACCGTTTCCGCGCGGGCATTCACCTCGAGGCCGCGAACATCCGCCTCGGTGACGATCTCGGGCCGACGGTCATCGCCCTCGCGGACCTGGAGCGGTTCATACTCTGAGGGGCGAAAGGGGGTGCGAAGTGGCCGATCACCTCTTCGCGATATCGAACTGGTGGGCCAGCCCGCTGATGGTGGGCGGGTTCCTCCACTCCATCCAGGGCTACGTCCGTGCCCTGCGTGAGGTGGCGCCCGAGTTCGGCGATCTGCGGATCGTCACGCCGACGGCGGGCCCGGTGCGCGTCGAGGTCGATCATCCCGACTTCCTGCTCCAGATGCTTCAGATCGCGTTCGATCCCCGGAGCCGGTACACGGCCACCGATAGCCGGGGCCGGCCGACGATGGCCAGCACGGCGGCGGATGGATTCTCGGCCTCGTTCCTCTGCGGCCCGGACGGGGACGAGCGCTTCATTGTCCGGGTTTGCGACGGGAGCAGGTCGGCCGCCGCGCCGGTGGCCAGCGCGGCCGTCAAGTCGATCCGGGAGGGCGACTGGGAGGCGGAGGGTCTCCTCGAAGATGCGCTCTGCGCCTCGATCGCCTTCTGGCGCCCGGGCACGGCCTGGATGACCACCAACTCCTTCAAGGCCGCCGTCCGGAACGACACGAGGGACCACCTCGTCGTCGGCTGGCGAACCTACCTCGGGCGCCGCGGCCGGTCGCTGCCGACGCTGCAGCTCGTGACGCGCTCGGCGCTACCCCGCGGAACGCTGGCCAGGATCGTCTCGCCGGGCGGGGTCCTCGTCGGGCTCCAGGGCGAGTACTTCGATCCTTCCGACCCGCGGCAGACCGACGAGGCCATCGCCATCCGCGCCGGCCTGCGACCCCATGGTCTTCTCGACCTCCCCCGAGACGCCGAGACGATCGGCCGGGGTGAGCTGGTTCTGGCCGACCAACACCGGATCTGACGGCGACGTCGTCGAGCTTCGCTTTCGAGCTGCCTCGGACCGATGAGCTGGCGATCGAAGCCGGAGAGCGGCGCACGCGCTGGCTTTCGGGGCGGTTCGGGCGCGGCGCGGCGCCGCTTTCGGGTAACCTCCCTGCGTGATGGAAGGCCTGACCCCCGAGCGGATTGTCGAGACGCGGGACCCCGCGGGCACGCGCGCCCTGGCGGGGGCGCTGGCGGCCGCGGCGCGACCGGGCGACCTGATCAGCCTCGTGGGTGAGCTGGGTGCGGGCAAGACACAGTTCGCCAAGGGTTTCGGGGCGGGGCTTGGGGTGACCGACACGATCGTCTCGCCGAGCTTCGTCCTGATGACCGAGTATCGCGGGCGGCTGCCGCTATTCCACATCGACCTGTACCGGCTGGCCGGCGCGGCCGAGGCGCTCGCGGGCGGGCTGATCGACGAGCGCCAGGCCGAAGGCGTCACCGTGATCGAATGGGCCGAACGGCTCGAGGATGCGATGCCCGCCGGCCGTCTCGACGTCCTGATCGAGGGCACGGGCGACGACCCCCGCCGGATCGTGCTCCGCGCCGGAGACGCGGGCTACGCGCGATACATCGATGCCTTGCCGGCGGAATTCGCCGCGCTGGCCGCAGAGGCTGGGGAGCCCGCGGCCGAAGGGTCGAGCCGATGACCGGCCGGCCTCTTCTCGCCATCGACACCTCCGGCACCCGGGCGCTCGTGGCGCTTGGCTCGCCCGACGGCGCCCTCATCGACGAGCGGCGCTGGCTGGCCGGCTATCGCCACGGCGAGGAGCTCCTGACCCGAACCGACGAGCTGCTCAGGACTAACCGAGTCGCGCTGGCGGAGTTAGGCGGGATCGTCGTGGGGACGGGGCCCGGTGCGTTCACCGGCATGCGCGTGGGCATCGCGACCGCCAAGGCCCTCGCTCGCGGGTTGGGCATTCCGATAGCCGGCGTCGCGACATCGCAGGCATTGCTCGTGGCCGCCGACGCAGGCGTTGGAAAGCAGGCCGTCCTCCTGCTGCCGGCCGGACCTTCAGATAGAGTCTTCGTCGTCGCCGGCCAGGCAACGCTGGTCAAAGGCGGAGAAGAACCGGAGCTGTCGGAGGATGCCGTCCTCGTGGCCGTGGATCTGCCGGACCGCGCCCCGGCCGGGGCGATGGCGCTGGGCGTCCAGGCAGAGGAGCGGCTTCCGGCCGCGCTGATGGCGCTCGGGGCCGCCCGCATCGCCGCCGGCGGAGACGACGTCGCCCGCCTGGTGCCCGAGTACGTGACCCTGCCGCGCGGCATCGGCGCGGTGAAGGGAGAGGTGCGATGGTCGCACGACCGCAAGTAGCGATCGTCGTCGATCGGATGACGGTCGACGACCTGGCCGCGGTCCAGGAGATCGAGCGCGAGAGCTTCACCACGCCCTGGCCGCCGCATGCCTACCGCTCCGAGCTCGAGAACAACCGCTTGGCCCACTACATCGTGGCCCGCCACGGCGACCTCGTGGTCGGCTTCGCCGGGATCTGGCTGATGGTGGACGAAGCCCACATCACGACCTTCGCGGTGCGCAAGACATGGCGCCGCCAGGGAGTGGGGGAGCGGCTGCTCATCGCCCTGCTGGCTCTGGCGGAGGCACGCGGGGCGCACGAGGCGACGCTGGAGGTTCGGCCCTCGAATCATCCCGCCAGGCGCCTGTACGAGAAGTACGGCTTCGCGCTCGTCGGCCTGCGGCCGCGCTATTACAGCGACGACAACGAGGACGCCCTGATCATGACCACCGATCAGCTCGACGGCCGGCAGATGCGCGAGCGGCTGGCCAGGCTGCGGGCTGAGGTGGCGACGAGACCGGACGTCGAGCTGGGGGACGACGGATTGCCCATCGAGCGACCGCAGCCGGCCGGCCCGCAGGAGCCCGACGGCGGCCACGCCATCGCGCCCGACGTGCTCCGACCCAGCAACGTGAGGAAGTCGTCGTGACGCGCGGCCGGCTGATCCTGGCGGTCGAATCGAGCTGCGACGAGACCGGCATCGCGCTGGTGGAGGACGGCCGGCGGATCCACTCCAACGTGGTGGCGAGCCAGGTCGCGATGCACGCCGCGGCGGGCGGGATCGTACCCGAGGTCGCGGCGCGGGCCCACTTGCGCTGGATCGTGCCAGTCTTCGACGAGGCCTGGGCCGAGGCCGGGGTCACGTGGGACGACGTCTCCGCCGTGGCCGTCACCGAGGGGCCCGGGCTGGCCGGGTCGCTGCTCGTTGGCATCAACTTCGCCAAGACGCTCGCCTACGTCCACGGCAAGCCGCTCGTGCCGGTCAATCACCTCGAGGGCCACCTCTACGCGGCCTGGCTGGCGGACGAAGCGCGAGAGGTTCCGGAGCCGCTCTTCCCGCTCGTGGCGCTGATCGTCTCGGGCGGGCACACGTTCCTGGTCGAGATGCGCGGCCACCTGCAGTACAGGCTGCTGGGCGAGACGGTCGACGATGCGGCCGGCGAGGCGTTCGACAAGGTCGGCCGGCTGCTCGGCCTGCCGTATCCGGGCGGGCCCGAGATCATGCGGGCTGCGGCCGGGGCGACCCGCCACGACGTGGCCTTCCCGCGGGCATGGCTGGGCGACTCGTTCGACTTCAGCTTCAGCGGCCTGAAGACGGCGGCACGGCGAACGATCGCGGCCGAGACCGGCGGGCAGGGGACCTCCGCCGGCGAGTCGCCGCTGGCGGAGGATCGCGTGGCCGAGCTCGCGGACGGTTTCCAGGAATCGGTGGTGGACGTGCTCGTGACCAAGACGATCCGGGCCGCTCGGGCCGCCGGGGCGCGGTCGGTGGTGCTGGGCGGCGGCGTGGCCGCCAACCGCGTGCTGCGCGATCGGCTGGCGGCTGCGGCACAGGCGGCGGGCATGCCGCTGGTCGTGCCGCGGCCGGCGCTCTGCACCGACAACGGGGCGATGATCGGGGCCGCCGCCGCGCGGCGGTTCGAGGCGGGCACGCGGGCCGGGCTCGACCTGGACGCCAGGCCGTCGCTGCCGCTGGCACGCCGGTGAGCGAGTCGCCCCTCGCCAGGCCCGCTAGGGCGGCGCCGCGGCTCGACCCGCTGGCGGTTCGCCGGCAGCTGCGTGGCGAGGGCATCACGGCCCGCCATTCGCTGTCGCAGAACTTCCTGGCCGATCCGGACGTGCTGCAGGCGATCCTGGATCTGGCCGCCCCCGAGCCGGGACGGCGAATCCTCGAGGTCGGGCCCGGGCTCGGGATCCTGACGGGCGGCCTGCTGGCCGGCGGAGCGTCGGTCACCGCGGTCGAGCTCGACCGACGCCTGGCCGATCGGCTGGGTCGAGTTCACGAGGCGGCCGTGGCGTCGGGCGCGCTGCGGCTCGTCGGGGGCGACATCCTCGACCAGAAGATCGCCGAGCTGATGGCGCCGCCCTTCGAGGTCGTGGCCAACGTCCCGTACCACATCACCAGCCCGATCCTGCACCGTTTCCTGGGCACCGCGCCGCGGCCGGCGCGCCTGGTCCTCATGGTCCAGCGGGAAGTGGCGGAGCGGATCTCGGCCGCGCCCGGCGAGATGAGCTACCTCTCGGTCTTCGTGCAGTTCCACGCCGCCGTTCGCATCGCTTTCGTCGTGCCGCGCGAGGCATTCGAGCCGGCGCCCGAGGTCGAGTCGGCGGTGCTCGAGATCGTGCCGGTCGACCCGCTAGGCGGGCATCCGCGCCTCTCGGCCGCGGAGGAGGAGGATCTCTGGCGGGTGGTGCAGGCCGGGTTCCGCGAGCGGCGCAAGATGCTCCGCAACGTGCTGGCGCGCCAGCTGGCGATGCCTGGCGTGCGCGTGGATGCGGCGCTGGCGGCGTGCGGCATCGACGGGGAGCGGCGGCCGCAGACCCTCTCGGTGGGGGAGTGGCTGGCACTGCGGGCGGCGCTGGAACCGTTGCCCGAGGCGATGTCACCGGCCGAGGCCGCCGCGAAGACACAGTCGGCGCGGAGCCACGCCGCCGCCATCGAGGCGAAGAAGGGCCGCCGATGAACCCCGCGACAGTGCCCGCTCCGGCCGGCGTCCGCGTCGTGCGTCTCGCCCCGGCCAAGCTGAACTTGACCCTGGCCGTGGTGGGCCGGCGCGAGGACGGATTCCACGCCCTGCATTCGGTGATGGTGCCGCTGGCGCTCGGCGATGCCGTAGCGTTGTCCGTGGTGCCGGGGGAGGCGCGCGGCGGCGCTCGCGGCGCGACCCGTGGCGACACGTTGCGAGTGGCGGGTCTTCCGCTCGCGGCGACGCACGGCAATTTGGTCCTGCGGGCCCTGACTGCGGCTCGGACAGCGGTCGAGGCCTCGGGGGCCGCTCCAGCCGGCACGCTCCCGCCCCTCGCGGCGCGGCTGACCAAACGCATCCCCGTCGCGGCGGGCCTGGGCGGTGGCAGCAGCGACGCGGCGGCGACGGTGAGGGCGGCACTCGAGGCGTGGGGCGCCACGCTCTCCGCCGAGGCGGTTCGCGACCTGGCTGCGTCGCTCGGCTCGGACGTGCCGTTCTTCCTGGCCGGGGGAGCGGCCCTCGTCACCGGCCGTGGCGAGCTCGTCGAGCCGTTGCCGGATCTGGAGGGAGAGCCTCCGGCCGTGCTGCTCGTCACGCCGCGCCTGCCCATCTCGACGCCGGCCGTGTTCGCCGCGTATGCCGGCGGCGCCCGTCCCGCAACCACGTCGGGTGCCCCGGCGGCTCTCACCGCCTCCGAGCGCCTCGTCGTCAGCCTCCGGGCCGGCCTGCCCGCCCCCGCGCTCCTGGAGAGAGCCGAGGAGCTAGCCGCCGCCAACGACCTCCTTCCGGCCGCCCTCGAGGTGGCCCCGGCGCTGGCCGCGTTCCGGGCGGCCCTCGGCCGCCTTCTCGGCCGCCCTATCGGCCAGTCCGGCTCCGGACCGTCGGCCTGGGTCCTCTACCCCTCGCTCGCGATGGCGCGCCGGGCCGGGCGCTTCGTCCGCGTCGGAATCTGCAACGGGACCATCCCGGCTATCGGCGACGGCGATCCATTCGTCGCGGCGACGACGATTCTCGCGTCGGGATGCCACATTGCGCTCGCCGGCGCTCACAATGATGGCCGCACCATCTCGAAAGGTAGGTAGCCACCATGCCTCGCCAGGAGGTTTCCGCGGCCGGGGCGCCGGCCGCCATCGGCCCGTACAGCCAGGCCATCGCCATGGAAGGCTTTGTTTTCTGCTACGGCCAGCTCGGGATGGATCCCGCCACCGGTCAGCTGCTCGACGGCGTCGCGAATCAGGCCGAGCGGGCGATGGCGAACCTGGAGTCGGTCCTCGCGACAGCCGGGGCATCGCTGGCCGACGTCGTCAAGACCACGATCTTCCTGACCGACCTGGCCGACTTCTCGACCGTAAACGAGATCTACGCCAGGCATGTCGTCGCGCCCGCGCCGGCCCGAAGCACCGTGCAGGTGGCCGCCCTGCCGCGCGGCGCCCTGGTCGAGATCGAGGCGATCGCACGCCGCGCCAGTTGACTCGCCGCGGTCGCCGGCCCCGCGCCACCTCGCGCGGTGGCGTCGTTCCGTGCTACCGTCCGATGCCATGAGCCAGTCTCAGCAAAGCGCTCTGCCGGTGGTGCTCGCCGCCGGCCTTGGAACGCGCATGAAGTCGAGCAAGCCCAAGGTTCTCCACGAGCTGTGCGGCCGCCCCATGCTGTCGTACGTGCTGGACGCGGCGGAGGATGCGGGCCATCGCCGGCCGCTGGTCGTCTACTCCCCGCCGACCGCGGCGATCACCGAGGTCTTCGCCGATCGCGCCGACTTCGCGCTCCAGGAGACGCCACTGGGCACGGCGGATGCGGTCAGGGCCGCGCTCGCGGTCGCGCCGGCGGACGTGGCCGAGGTGCTCGTCCTCTCCGGTGACGTACCTCTGGTGGATCCCGATCTGCTGGCGGAGCTGGTCGACCTGCGGCGGGCTCGCGGAGCGGTGATGGCCCTCATCAGCGTCCACGCACTCGATCCCGAGGGCCTGGGCCGCGTGATTCGCAGCTACGACGGCGGGCAAGTGCTGCGCATCGTCGAGCAGAAGGACGCGTCGCCCGAGGATCTCTCGGTCGACGAGATCAACGCCGGGATCTACGCCTTCGATGCAGCCTGGCTCCGCGGGCGGATCGGGGACGTCCAGCCGTCGCCGGTCTCGGGCGAGTTCTACCTGCCGGCGCTGGTCGAGCTGGCGCGCGAGGATCGCCGGCCGGTCGTTTCTCTCGTTGTCGAGGACGACGGCACCCTCAGCGGCATCAACGACCGGGCGCAGCTGGCCGAGGCCGAGTTCGAGCTTCGGATGGCCATCAACGAAGGCCACATGATGTCCGGGGTGACGATGGTCGACCCGAGCAGCGTGTGCATAGACGCTTCGGTCGAGCTGGCGGAAGACGTGACGTTCGAGCCGAACGTGATCCTGCGCGGCACCACTCGCATCGGCTCCGGGACGCGCATCGGGGCCGGCAGCCAGATCATCGACACCGTCGTCGGCCGAGACTGCGTCATCTGGGCCAGCATTCTCGAGAGCTCCGAGGTGGAGGACGAGGTCCAGATCGGGCCGTTCTCGCACCTCCGGCCCAAGTCGTCGATCGGGCGCAAGGCGAAGCTCGGCAACTTCGCCGAGGTCAAGGCCAGCCGCCTGGAGCCCGGCGTCCAGCAGCATCACTTCAGCTACATCGGCGACGCGGTCCTGGGCGAGCGGACGAACGTCGGCGCGGGCACGATCACGTGCAACTACGACGGCGTCCGAAAGCACAAGACTAAGATCGGCAAGCGGGTCTTCCTGGGATCGGACACGATGCTGGTCGCCCCGGTCGAGCTGGGCGACGATGCCCGCACCGGCGCCGGCGCCGTGGTGACCAGGGACGTGCCCGCCGGAATGCTGGCGCTGGGCGTGCCGGCCCGGATCCGGAAGCCTCGCCCACCGGGCGGTGAGCCGCCGCCAGACAAGGCCGAATGAGCGACCTCATCCTGCAGCTGCTCGTCGTCCTCGTCCTCATCCTGATCGAGGCCGTCTTCGTGATGGCCGAGATCTCGCTGGTCACGCTCCGGCACAGCCGCATCGAGCAGATGGTCGACGAGGGTCATCGCGGCGCGCGGCGGGTCCGGCGGCTGGTTGCGGATCCGACCCGATTCCTCGCCGTGGTCCAGATCGGCGTCACGTTCGTAGGCTTCCTCGCCTCGGCATATGCGGCCGTGAGCCTGGCCGATCGCCTGGCGCGCGCCTTCGCCGGCGTTCCCGTGCTGGAGGACCATGCCCTCGGCTTCGCCGTCGTGATCGTCACGATCGTGCTGGCGCTGTTCACGATCGTCGTGGGCGAGCTCGTTCCTAAGACGCTGGCCCTTGCCCGCCCGGATCGAGTGGCGCTGGCGCTGGCCGGGCCGGTCGACATTCTCGGCCGGATCCTGGCGCCGCTCGTGAGCATCCTTACCTGGCTGACCCGCAAGATCGCGGGCCTCTTCGGTGCGGATGTCGCCCGGCAGGCGCAGATCAGCACGCAGGAGCTGAAGCTGATCGTCGAGCGTGGCGGTGAGCAGGGCATCCTCGAGGCGGAAGAGGAGCAGATGATCAGCGCGGTCATCGAGTTCGGCGAGCGCCGGCTGCACGAGATCATGGTTCCGCGCACGGACATGACCGCGCTGCCGGTCACCGCCAGCATGGACGAGGTCATCGACACGTTCGTTCGCGAAGGTCACAGCCGGATCCCGGTCTACAAGGAGACGATCGACGAGATCGTCGGCATCCTCCTGGCCAAGGACCTGCTGCCCTTCCTGAAGGGCGCCGATCAGAAACCCAATCTGCGCAAGCTCCTTCGACCGCCGCTCTTCGTGCCGGAGTCGATGTCGATCGACGACCTGCTCCACAAGCTCCAGGGTCGGCGGGTCCACCTGGCGATCGTGCTCGACGAGTACGGTGGCACGGCCGGCATGGTCACGCTCGAGGATCTGCTCGAGGAGATCGTCGGCGAGATACAGGACGAGTACGACGAGGAGGAGCCGCTGACGGTGCGGCTCACGGACGACAGCGCCAGGTTGGACGGGCGGGCTTCGGTCGACGACCTCGGCGAGCTGTTCGACCTGGAGCTGGCCGGGCTCGCGGATTCGGAGGAGTACGACACGGTCGGCGGCTTGATCTACCACCGCATCGGCGGCGTGCCGCGGCCGGGTGACCAGGTGCGGCTCGAAGAGCAGCGGCTGACTCTTACGGTCGAGTCCACCGACGGCCGCCGTGTCGGAAGGTGCTGGCGGTTCGGGAGCGCTCGGACGAGGATGGGCGGGCGCCCTCCGACGAGGAGTCGCGCGAGCGCTAGGGGCGCGGGGCTGTGGGCGCTAGGGGCGCGGGCAATGCGCGCTGGGCTCGGGCGGTGCGCGCTGTCGCAAGTTTCCGAATTCACATCAGACCGACATTGGGCAAGGTTCTCGTGCCTCCGACCGGCCGGCCCGACTCTTGAACCTCTGGAATCGGGTCCGGTCGGGGCGATACCGCCGCTTGTCGCCCTCTCGGACCTGGACCGACGCCTGGACAGGCACCCAGATGGCCATTCGCCGTCGGCCAGCTCTGCCGAATGTCGTCGTTGTGTGAATTCGGAAAGAATGAGCCGTTGGCGGCTCATGGCGTGGGCTGCGGCCCGATCAGGCCTTGATCACCCCGACGATGATGTCGCGCAGCGATTCGAGCGCCTCGGCGTCCACGACGCCGGCGGCTTCGAGCTCGGCGAGGGCTTTGTCGCGCTGCTCGCGGGCCCGGTCGCGCGTGTAGTCGCGGCCACCAAGATGCTCGATCAGGGCGACCGCTTCCGCGACCTGGCCGTCGTGCGGCGCGTCTGTCCGCCAGACTGCCTCCAGCCGCGACCGATCGTCCGGGCCGGCGTGCTCGAAGGCGTAGATCACGGGAAGCGTCATCTTGTGCCGGGCGACATCTGTGGGTTCCTTGCCCGTCTTCGCCTGCTCGCCCCAGATGCCGAGCAGGTCGTCGTTCAGCTGGAAGGCGATGCCGAGGGCCCAGCCGAAGGCTCGGTATCGGGCGATGATCTCTTCGTCGTCGGTCGCGAGCAGCGCCCCGGCCTCGACCGATGCGGCGATGAGAGCCGCCGTCTTGCGCCCGATCATGTCGAAGTAGAGCTCCACGGACATCGGCTCGGAGCGCTCGCACGCCCAGATGTCGAGGTACTGACCCTCGCACAGCGCCAGGCACGTCATGTCGTAGAGGCGCATCAGCCGCAGCACCTTGGCGTCGGAGAAGCCGAGCTCGGAGAGGCGGTGCAGGGCGACGCGACTGAGGGTGAAGAGCATGTCACCGGCGTTGATCGCCTGCGGGATGCCGTGGACCGCCCACAGGGTCGGGCGGTGGTGGCGTTCGCGATCGGCGTCCTCGATGTCGTCGTGGACCAGGCTGAAGTTGTGGCCGAGCTCCACGGCCGCCGCTCCGGGCAGCGCGGCGTGGTAGTCGCCCCGTATCGAGGAGTAGGCGAGCAGCCCGAGAAGGGGCCGCATCCTCTTTCCGGACGCGCCGCTGCCATCCAGACCGAGGTGGTAGCGCATCATCGCGTACAGGCCGGCCGTGGGGCCGTCGCCCACGGAAAGCAGGCGCAGGATCTCGTGCTCGGTGTCGGAAATCAGGTCTGGCAGAATGACGTGGCTTTGCACTGGCGGATCATAGCAACCTGGTTTCAGGATCCGAGACGTCGCGTTGCACGCAACGCTGCGAGGCCGTCGGACGGCCCGGTCGAGCGGCCGCGCCGCGCCCGCCCCCGCGCCGCGTAGCCGCGCCCGCCCCCCCGGCTGCTCTGACCCCGCCGACCGCTCGGATTCAGACCGGCCGAACGAAGGCCGAGCCGGGCGCGTCGGCGTCGTCGTCGGTTGGGCCCATCGGGCCGCCCGACCGAGTCTTCGCCTGGGCCTCCTCGATCTCGATCGCGAGGAGTTCCATGCGAGTCAGGTCGTCGTCGCTGGCCGGCTCGTAGTCCTGTTCTGGATGCCGCCCCGGGAAGTAGCGCTCGGTCGTGGCCTCGAGGATGCGGCGCTTGCGAGTCAGGTCGGAGACCCGGTGGCAGCGTCCGAAAACGACCACGCTGCGGTAGTTGGCCGAATGGTTGGGCCCGGTCTTGGAGGCGACCAGACCGTCGAGCAGGGCCACCGAGACGGCGACCGGGCGGCCGTCCTCGAGGCCGCGCAGCGTGCCGTTGCCGGGGGAACCGTGGATGTAGATGTGACCGGCCTCGTACAGATAGAAGAACGGGATCGTGCGCGGCTCGCCGCCTTCCACGTAGGCGACGTGCGCTACCAGCCCGGCCCGCAGGAATTCCTCGATCCGGTCCGGAACGGCGCGATCGGGGTGCCGGCGGATGAGCGTTCGATCCGTGTGCGGCTCGGGGACGGGGTAATCGTGGCGGGCTGTCTTGTCGTCCATGGCGCCAGCTTATCCCGCGGCCGAGCGGTTAGCGAGGGTTCCCGGCGCCGCGGCCGCCGCCTCGGGGCGTGGTAGCGTGGTCTCGTGCCCAGTTCGCGCCTGTACGTGACCGACGCCATCGTCCTCTCCCGCTTCGACTACGGCGAGGCGGATCGAATCATGACGCTCCTCACTCCGGTCCACGGCAAGTTCAAGGCGATAGCGAAGGGCGTGCGCCGGCCGACGAGCCGGCTGGGAGGTGCGCTCGAACCGCTCGCCGAGCTGCGGGTGGCCCTGGCCCGCGGCCGAACCTTCGACGTCGTGACACAGGTTGAGGTCACGCACGCCTGGTTGAGCCTGCGCGACTCCCTGGAGTCCGCGGCCACGGCCTGGTACCTCGCCGAGCTGGCCGACCGCTCCCTGGAGGAGCGCCACGAGGCCGAGGGGTTGTACGCGCTGCTGCGCCGCGCCTACGAGCTCCTGGACGCGGGCATGGACGCGGGCCGGGTCGCGCGCTGGTACGAGATGCACCTCGCGGACGAGCTGGGCGTCCGGCCCGAAGTGGACCGCTGCGTCGAATGCGACCGAATGCTCGAGGCGGATGAGAGCTTCCGCTGGGTGCCTCCGCTCGGCGGCGCGCTGTGCTACCGCTGCCCGGGACCGTCGGCAGAGCGGGCCGGCCTGTCGGTGGATGCGCTCAAGCTGCTGAAGGCGTATCAGCGTCTCGATGTGGAGGCGCTGGCGGCGCTCCGTCTCCCGTCCACTGTGGAACGCGAGGTCGAAGGGGCAATGCGGGACTTCCTGCGCGTCTCCCTGGAGCGCGATGCCCGCTCGCTCGAATTCCTCGACGAGGTGCGTCGGGCCGTAGGCCCTGACCCTGAGATCAGGCGGGGATAGACAGGAGTCGCGGGCACACGGCTTTCCTTCGTGCTCGGGAAACGATCTCGTCGGTCCTGAGGGGAATCGGGCTCGTCAAAGCTCGGCCCTCAGCTAACGACGGCTGAAGCTGAACCCGCCGAACAGGAGGAGCAGGATGATGACGATGAGCAGGAGTTCCATCGGGGACCTTCTTTCGCTCTCAGGTTGCTCGTCTTCATTCGACGGCGCGAGGATGGAAACCCCCAACCCGGCTGGTCAGGCGCGGATACGCTGGGCCGGTGGTCCAAACCCCGATCTCAGGCGGGCTTAGGGCCTGACCGCGTCGCCGACTCGGTGGATGAGGACTGGCGGTATGCCCACAGCCGCGCCTGCATCAGCCCGACCGCCTTGCCTGCCGAAGTCGCAGTCTCGCTCAGGTCCAAACCCAGATGCCCCTGCTGCAGGCGCAGATCCAGGCGCAGTGCCAGCTTGCGGAAGAAATTGAGCTTGTGGGTGGCCAGGAACACGGCGGGCTGCGCCAGCTGCACGAGCACGACATGCGTGCGCATGAATGGGCTCCACCGCAGCTGCCCAACTCCAATGAGCGCCACGTCCTTCCAGAACACCGGGCCGATGCCAGGGAACGACTCGAATCCCGGGTCCCCGAGCAGGAGGCAAACCTGCATCCTGACCCTTCGAACGCTCTCCGCCCCCAGGAGGACGCCGCCGACCACGAGCACAATGCTCACCACGACCGGCATCCCGATGACCGTCGTGTCAAGTCCAATCGCGACGATGGCCGCGCATATGAGAACACCCAGGAACTTGCGGGTGCGATCGTACGGGATTGCGTCGCAATCCCCCAGGACCGGGTGCTGGACGTTCATGTCGTCAGCCTGCCTCTGGTATTTCGCCCCCGATGCTTGCCCGCCCATTATCTCCCCGCGTGAGGGCACAGGCGAGTCCTCCGCACGACTTTCGGCCTGCCGTCGACCACGGCTGCCTTGATCGCCCAGACGGCCAGGATGACGCCGGCGGCGCCTTGCGCCACCCCAGCAGCTGACTCCCGGAGGCCATGTCGCCGCGCCTCAGGTACACACTGAAGGTGCCAAGCGGGGCCTCGCTATCTCGAAGAGGAATCTCAACCTGGTCCTGCCCGAGTCGTCGTAGATGGCGATCGCCGGCCCAAGGACGGGGTGATCGGTCCTGGACTCGATCGGATGGCCGAAGGCCACCGGCTCTTCCTATCCACGGTTCGCCGCGGGCTCGGGCGCTCCTGCCACGATGACCGCTCGTCGCCGTCTGCGCGCCCGGGCCCCGCGCTCGTGCGAGAATTGCGCCCGAGGGTTCGACCGTTCGACTGCTCGACCGTTTCGCACGCTCGACCGCCCGCCCGGCTCCGTTCGACAACCTGATCGCAGGAGGCCTCCGCCGCCTCTGCCCGAGGAGACAATCGTGACCGCCGCAAAGCCGACAACTCCGGCCGACGACCCAGGACCGTCCGTCGCCAACCTGGAAACGATTGTCTCGCTGTCCAAGCGGCGTGGCTTCATCTTCCCGAGCTCGGAGATCTACGGCGGCATCAACGCCGTGTGGGACTACGGGCCAGTCGGCGTCGAGCTGAAGAACAACGTCAAGCGGGCGTGGTGGCGGGCTATGGTCCAGGAGCGCGACGACATCGTCGGCCTGGACGCGGGAATCATCATGGCGCCCCAGGTCTGGGTCACTTCCGGCCATGTCGCCAACTTCAGCGACCCGTTGGTCGAGTGCACCACGTGCCGCCGCCGCTACCGCCTCGACGAGCTGCCCGGTGCCGAGAACCTGACCAACACCGAGCTGGCCGACCCGACCGTCGTCGACCGTATGGGCCTCAAGTGCCCCGCGGACGGCGGCCCGCTCTCCGCGCCGCGCCGCTTCAACCTGATGTTCAAGACGCATATGGGCCCGGTCGAGGAAGACGGCAACGAAGTCTACCTGCGCCCGGAGACGGCCCAGGGCATCTACGTGAACTTCCGCAACGTCCGCGAGACGAGCCGCAAGAAGCTGCCCTTCGGCATCGCCCAGATCGGCAAGGCCTTCCGCAACGAGATC